>ENA-UOOE01000091-UOOE01000091.1-fermentation-metagenome-genome-assembly--contig:-NODE-91-length-88397-cov-6.759435_pt1 | contig 88397 bp, 75 predicted proteins | sample MGYA00245776_ERZ724021 | MGnify/ENA primary metagenome ERZ724021 (study PRJEB28704, sample SAMN03018321) | fermentation metagenome | biome: anthropogenic terrestrial biome; feature: soil; material... | reverse complement strand
GGTGTCTATCGCCCTGCATAAGTTACTATTTCGCTGGAGAGGTTTTCCGGAAAACTTGGAAAGCCACCGACGAATGCTAGAACTATCATTCCAAGGGCGCATATAGAACAACTATATTAATTATTCTAGATAATAGTTTAATCTTGATAATGCCCTTATCGACAGGAGGTCGAACCTGGATCAGGGGGGGATGGAGCATATGGGATTGGGAAAGGAGAGTGGCGGAGGAGCGGCTCTTGCCATCCTCGGAATCGGGCTTGTTGCCACTATGGTCATAGCTGCGATTTTGATATCGAACACTCTAACCATCGATACAGATGAGAGCAACCCCGAAAGGGGAGTGACAGTATCTAAGGTGCAATGCACACTGGACCAACATGAAGAGCTTGGAGATTCTGTGATGGTCGGGGTGCCTTACGAGCTCGGTATACGCCTTGAATCAGCCGGAGATTATGATGGCGTAAGAGTATACCTTGAGATCACAAGCAGCAGCATAATCACCGATGACGTCGTCGTCAAGTATCATGATGGCACTAGGTGGCTGATCATCACCATGGCCCAGAAGGACATTGACACGCTAAGCGGGTGGTTCAGGCCATCATCGGGATTCAATGTTCCATACGGCCACGACGCCACTACGCCGCTCTGTGTCACATTCAACAAGGTGGGCCATTACTCGACATCGGTGTTTGCCCAGCAGACAAAGTGCTAACGGGCGATACGCAAAGTGGAGGGCGCCTTCCTTCCATCCCTTCATCCATCGCCTGGATTCCCTGAGCCCCGTGGCCGATCCTACTCCACCATTCAACGAAAATCCCCCCAGAAAATAGAAGACCCATTGTCAGTCCCGATTCTCACCACTCGAGGCCACCTGAAGTTTGGTCGAAACCTCTGCAGCCGATTGGCCACCCCCGATGGAATGACGCCATTTGCTGAGATTCGGAACGGCACCGCATCATCACATTTCGAAATTTGATAATGATAGAGCATCCAGCATTAATCCGCAAAATGATAATCATAAAAGATTATTTAGTATCAAACATAGATATGGTGGCGACCTGGGGAGGTTGGGGGCACAACCCATTTGCTCCCCAGACAGGGGGAGAGCTATGAGAACTTCAAAACATGTAGCAGGCCTAGCGATAATCATCGCGGTTGCGATGATCGGAACCGTAGTGGCAGCAGCGGTCATATCGAACATGGTCACCATCAAAACCAACGTCAAGGATGGCATCACCATTGAATATGTGACCGATGAGACGTTGAGAGACCTGGCGGGATTCAAGACGGTATCAGGCAATTATGATATCTATGATCCCGATGGAGATACCCTAACCGGGGTCAGATATGCTATCGGATTGAGGGCAACGGTACAACCCGGCGATACGTTCAATGGCGTCCGTTCGTACTTCGAGATCATCAAGGCGGGCACAGATGGCATCAGTAATGGAGATATCACCGTACAGTACTTTGAGATCAATGACGGGAAATGGTACGTCCTCCCCATGGTTGATGGAGGCAACATCCTTAGCGGTGCGTTTGGACCATCGGCTGGCGTAACGTTGTCCGAAGCAAGCAATAGTCACATAAATCAATTCTTGGTGACTTACAATACGCCCGGCGACTACACCATCAACTTCTGGAGCGAGGGCACCCCTGGGTCCAGCAATTAAAACCACTTACCTCTTTTTTTATTTCGATCCACCTCCAATGGCCTTGCTAATGTCGGCCGATGATGGGCATCCATAATGACCATATCGGCGACATGGCCCTGTCAGCCAACACAATTATACTCAGAATCGAACATTATCGACATGAGGAGTAAAAATGAAGATCTGTGTATCTGCGGAGGAACCGGACCTCCAGGCGCTGGTGTCCGAGGATTTCGGACACGCCGAGTTCTTCGTCGTCTACGATACCGAGAACGGCAGCTGGGAAGCGTTTCCTAACGAGGCTCCGGAGGCAGGCGTGGGCGCAGGCATCATGGCCGCCGAGATGGTCATCAAGCTGGCGCCGCAGGTCGTCCTGACAGGAAGTGTCGGTCCGCACGGGATCAAGAAACTGCAATCCGCTGGCATCAGGGTGGTGCAGGACGAGGAGGGCACGGTCTGGTCGAGCATTCAGGCGTACATCAAGAAGCATCCTGAATGCAAGGCGGCCGCTACGCCGGCCAGGACCGTCCCGCCGGAGTGATCACTCCAGCGAGATCTCGACCGGAATGCGGTTCCTTAAGGTGTCGACGATCGGGGACACTTTCTGAGCGTAGCGAAGCAGTTCCTCGACATCCTCGCGCGGCGCCTGGCTCTGAACATCCACGGTGACGCGGATGTCCTGGAAGCCCGGCCTCACTTCCGACGAAAGGCCGAGGAAGCCGTGCAGGTCGATGTCCCCGTCCATGTGTATTGTCAGCCGGTCGATCTGGATGTCCCTCGCCGCCGCGTGATACACGATGCTGACGCTCAAGCTTGAAGCAAGAGCCTGCAGCACCGAAGTGATGGAGTTAGGAGCGGTGCCACTACCCATCAGCACCTCTGGCTCGTCGCTCAGCATGACGAACGGTTCGCCTTCCTGCGTATCTCCTCCCTGACGGTCGATCAGGGTCTTGTTCTGCGCCCCGTCCACCCACTCAGTCACGGTGTGAAAGCTGAAGCTTGCCAGATCTGGATTCTTGTTGATCGCTTCTATGGTCGCCTGGAGCTTCTTCACGTCGACCCCGTTGACGACCTTGGTGAAATCCTCTTGGATGGTCTCCATTGCATCCCTCGTCCAATCTGGCCCTTTGTCAGCCGTTCTATTTTAATGTTATCTTCATGGATAATCTAATAATTAATCTACGAGACGTGACAATAATTCGTTCGGTGTACAACGAGACGAAATATACTGTTCAGAATCGAAGGGAACATTTGGCCGAACCGACCGTTGACGATCCTGCCATTTTCATTGATATGTTAACAGTAATTAGGAAGCCAGCAGGAGCGCGTGGTCTGTCATCGGATTGGCATGCGCATCGCCATATGTCGTATGTCAAAACCGACATTTGTATAGCAGATGGTTACGGGGCTGATAAAATGAATATCTCAGCCATCAACGCGGGAATCGTAAAGTACTCACCCATTAACGACAATTATCGTAGCTGTTCTAGTACTTTTTTAAATAAGCCTCCTTTCATAGCAAAAAACATGCGGGTCCGTACCGCTAGAACTGGAACAGGATGGATACGAGAGGATCGGGCGATCGACTCGACACCATCCGTCTGCATGAAGGGGAAAGGAGGGATCACGTGAGCACCGTTCTGCTAGCCACGGATGGCTCGCTACCGGCTCTTGCCGCTACCGTCAAGGCGGTGGCGGAAGCGAAGCAGCGCTCCGCCACCCTGGTCATCCTCAAGGTGGTCGAGCAGATCCCGAGAACGACGCTGGAAAGGGCGTCCGATTCGAGGGCGCTGCAGCGGCCGGAGGGCGAGGACGGCATCGAGTATGCCAAGGAGCTCGCAGCTATAGACAAGGTGCCGGCGACCGTGCTGGTCAAGGAAGGCCCGGTGGTCGGAGAGATCATCCGCGCCGCCGAGGAGACCGGGGCGGAGCTCATCGTCATGGGCACGTCCTCGCTCAAGGGGCTGAACAGGCTTTATCTGGGCAGCGTCGCCAAGTCGGTGGTCAGCCAGGCCCCGGTCTCGGTGCTGGTCGTCAAGCCAACGGCCGGTGAGGCCGAGACCGTGAAGGCCAGGGTCCGAGAGATCATCGAACCGTCGCCAGCGAAGGCCGTAGCGGCCATCACACGAACGAGACAGTTCCGCGTCGGCCTGTACCTGTTCACAGCGTACATAATCGGTTACGCGATCTTCGTGCTGTTTGGCTCGTACATACGTGATGTGTTCCAAATACTCGTATTCGGCCTGAACGTCGGCCTGGTGTCGGGCCTCCTGATTATCGTAGTGACCATCGCGCTGGCCGTGGGCTTCAATGCCTATGCCGTCAGGGCCGAGAGGGAGGAGTGATATGGCAGAACTTCAACCGCTGTCCTTCGGGATATTCGTCGCCATCACGATGATCACCATAGGGATATCCATCTACGCCGCTAGGAGGGTCCGCACCGCCGGCCACTACTACGTGGCGGGCGGCGGGGTCCGATGGGTCGTGAACGGGTTCGCCATCGCTGGCGACTACCTCAGCGCCGCGTCGTTCTTAGGAATCACCGGACTCGTGGCATTCTCCGGCTATGACGGCTTCATCTATGCCATCGGCTTCCTGGCCGGTTGGATCGTGGCGCTGTTCCTCGTGGCCGAGCCGCTTCGCGCCATAGGCAAGTACACCTTCGCCGACGCGCTGACGTCGAAGTTCAGGAGCAAGAAGATCCGGCTGGTGGCTGCGATTAGCACGCTGGTGGTCTCAGTCTTCTACCTGATTCCGCAGATGGTCGGCTCGGGCGCCATCGTTGGTCCGCTCATCGGCCTCGACTACGAGATCGGCGTTGTCGTCATCGGCGCGCTGGTCATCACCATCGTCGCCACGGCCGGCATGGTCTCTACGACCTGGGTGCAGTTCATCAAGGGATTCCTGCTCCTTATCGCAGCAATCGCGCTGACAATCGGTGTGCTCGTCGTCGCCGGCCTGGGCCCGATCGAGTTCCTGGCGCAGTTCCTCAACGGAACGGTGGACATTCCGACAGTGAGCGGGGGCGTCAAGACCGTTCCGGGCGACGTGTTCATGTCTCCTGGCATGAAGTACACCAACCCACTGGACTTCGTCTCGCTTGCCATGGGACTCATCCTCGGGACGGCGGCGCTGCCTCACATCCTCATCCGGTACTTCACGGTACCGAAGCCATCAGATGCCCGGAAGTCGACGGTCATCGCCATCGTGGTGATGGGCGTGTTCTATCTCCTGACGCTGTATCTCGGACTGGGGGCAAACTACTTCGGGACCCTCAATCCGAGCGACGCGAATCTCGCGGCTCCGATGCTGGCGATGTACATAGGCGGGGAGGCGTTCTACGCCATCATATCGTCTATCGCATTCGCCACCATCCTCGGGACCGTTGCAGGCCTCATCATGGCATCGGCCGGGGCGATCGCCCATGATATCTACACCGAGGTGCTTGGAAAGAAGACCGACGAGAAGCGTGCGCTGCGCATATCGAAGCTGACCGCAGTCAGCGTCGGGGTCATAGCCATCGCGCTTGGCATTCTTGCCAAGGGGCAGAACGTGGCATTCCTGGTCGGCCTGGCCTTCGCCATAGCCGCATCGGCTAATCTCCCGGCGCTGCTGTGCACGCTTTTCTGGAAGCGGACCACCGAGTGGGGCATCGTGATGGGCATCGTGGTCGGCCTGGTGTCGTCAGTGGCGCTCATCGCCATCTCACCGGCCATGATGAGCACTGGTGCGCTGTTCTCGCTGTACAACCCGGGCATCGTCTCGATACCGCTCGGCTTCGCGGTGACGATCGGCGTTTCGCTGCTGACTGGCAACCGAGCCAAGGCCGAGGCATCGGAGACGGCCGCGGGTTGAAACCTCTTTCCCCTTTTTTTCTATTTAATCAAGCGATGTCCGATTTTGCTGCGCTCTCCCTCTTCCGCCGGGAGATCTCCTTCCTGACGTCCTCGATGTTGCGTTCGATCTCCACCTTCTCGTCCTCTAGCTCTTCCAGCTCACGTTCCAGCGCCGCAATCTCGTCCTCTGGACGCCTGGTCATAACAGGACGGAATGGATCCCAGGGCTGATACCCTGGATAGATCACGTCTGGCGGAGGTCCGAAACGAAATGGAATGAAAAGAGCCATTATCCATTTAAATTCCTAAGGTATCGCGATAAAGATGTCGTTTGGCAGAGAGAAGAAGGATACGCCCAGCATTCACATCTTTTCATATCCAATCTCCATTGCTTTTGAGACCCCATTATATAATTTATATAACATATTAAATGAGGTTAGAACTTATGACATTTATCTAAATATCATAAAGGAAGATTCCATAAAGTATCCTCGAATCGACAGAATTGTCGAAAATTCTATGATAATATCGCCCCAAAGGGGCCTAGTAAAAAAGATTGGTGCCGTGATTAGACGTAATGCTTTTGCATGTAACATCCTTTTGAAAAAACTAAAAAGAGGAGATATTGCTCTATTTTTCATGGAAAACGGGGCGATAATCCCGTGTATTCTGGCAAAAATTCTTGGGATTACCACAGTTAAGTTACTGCCTTCTGGTATCGCACACAGTGGCTGGCAGGAGATGCCAAGTATATCATCGGGACTTATATATGGACTATACGTTTTTGAGAACCCATGGTTCGATAAGATTGGGATATATGGCCCCAATTTGATAACAGAATGGAATTTAGAATATATATACAAAAAGATACTAATAATCAGTGAGCATTTAGTAGACACGAATGAGTTCAATATAAAAATTGAATACTCATCTAGACCAAACTATATCGCATACATAGGAAGATTTAGCCTGGAAAAAGGAATCTGCAATTTTTTAAGCTCATTGCCCCAGATTATTGCAGTTAATGATGAGATTGGAATATGGATTATAGGTGACGGAGAATTAAAAGATGAAGTGACTAGCTATTTACGAAGAAATAGTAGTTATGCCAATATCGAGTTATTGCCATGGGCAGAACATAGGATGCTGCCTGCGATTCTGAACACGATCAGATTGGTTGTGATACCATCTTACACTGAAGGACTGCCAAATCTACTATTAGAAGCAATGGCCTGTGGCACCCCTGCAATAGTATCGTCTGTTGGAATAATACCTTCCATAATTATTGACGATGTGAATGGATATACATTAGAGAATAATAGGCCAGAATCTATAGCATATACTGTTACAAAGGCGCTACAAAAAAAAGATATGGAAGTAATAGCTATGAAAGCAAGAAAAACGATAGAAGATAATTTTGCTAAGGAAGTTGTCACAAAAAAATGGGAAGATTTGTTAAGAAATTTGCGATAGAGAAGTCCGATAATGTAGAAAACTGCTACACAATGTTTTTGTATGACCACCCAGATGCAATGGCGGTTGTTGAGTGCATAGGGATGTAGTCCTTGTGAGGGGTAGAGAAAATGATTCTGCAATCTACCGATACCTAAATGCGCTGAAAGCAAATGATATCTCAGCAAGGCTGATCCTTTGGAACAGAAATAAAGACAATAAGGTTCCGGGAACGATTGAAGATATTGTTGAGATTGCGATTAGATCACCTACTGATTCATTGCGAGTAGCTTTCTACCTACCTCTTTGGTGGCTAGTCGAGTTCATTCAGCTAATTAGGATTAGGCCACGCATTATTGGGGCATTTGACATTGATACGGCAATCCCAGCGCTATTGGCATCTAAGATTTTGGGGGCTAAGCTAACTTATGTAATGCTAGACTATTCACCAGATTGTGTTCCCCCAAGTACCTCCAAAATACTAGTGAAGATAATGAGGGGGGTAGAGGACTTGATTATGCAATCGGCGGATAGAATTGTTCTAGTGGATGAAACAAGAATAGAGCAAGTTAATGGGGGCAAGTATACTGACAAAATTTCTATTGTTCATAATATGCCCCTAATAAAGATCAATACGGATCATCACATTGAAACAAGGTCGCCTTCCGACATTGTATCTCTATTCTACGCTGGAATTCTTCATGAAACTAGAGGGATAAAAACACTGATTGAATCAATAACAGCAGTGGATGGCCTGATGCTCACTATTGCGGGTATGGGACCTATGGAAGATTTTGTCAAAACAAAGGCATCAGAACACCCGGATAAAATTAAGTACATCGGACAGATCAATCATGACGAGGTCATGAGGCATACCTCGAGTGCAGATGCGATTATTGGATTCTATGATCCAAACATTCGAAATAACAGATATGCAAGCCCGAATAGGTTTTTCGAGGCGATGATGCTATCTAAACCACTTATAACTAACAAGAATATATCGATTGCAATTGATGTTCAAAAATTCAACTCCGGCTATGTTGTAGAATATGGCAATATTGATGCACTTCAGCAGACGATGAGTCACATAGTAAACAACAGATCGGAGTTGACAGTTAAAGGAGCGAATGCAAATGAGCTATTGTTGTCGAGATATTCAATAGAGAACGAGAAGAGGGGCATTATCAGCGCATTCACACCTTAAATTACTCCCTCGACATCGTGGACAGAAACAAGACGTTCTCAATTTCGCCCCGGTCCATTCACACTCTGCATGGTTACATGGGCGGCGAAACGCCGAAGCGCTTCGCTAATGGCAGGCCATGGAATACATATTTAAAGACGACAGCTAACAAGGTCTCCGATGAGGACATGGGCCTAGTTAATCATAAGTGGGCATATAGTGCCTATGTCGATTTGACCCACTGAGGACTCCTACATCCTCAGACATTGCTTCCGGCCAAAATCACGCGCTTGAGTAGATTACCCATATGAGATCAATACGCTCCAAGCATCTATGCTCAAGGTGTAGGGCATGAACATGATATTCTAATACTCAATGCGTTGCTTGAAGGGCCCGGATTTGACATAACATATCTTGACTTAGCTCATGAACTCAGGACGCCCATGATGTTCCATCCGTAGCCTTTTCGTCCATCTGGACATTGTATGCGAATATTCCCCTACCTGCTTTTTCCACGACCCCAATGAGCCGACTGCGTATTAATGATGAATTTTAAATCGCAAAATCAAGATGTTTCGTCAGAAGTCCTTCAAGCTATGCCATGACTGATGACAACGATTCCTAGACGAACCTATGGAGGCACCATGTCGCCGTGCTCGTCCTTTATTCTGAACGGCCTTACAGGGAAGCTGCATCTCCCCCCATAGGTATTGCTCCAGATACAACGGCCCTCGTTCTTCGCCATCCTGGCAGTATGGGCGATCCGTTTGGACCAGATCTGTCAACCACTTGCTTTTGTCACTGACTTCGATCTAGCTTGCCTTGTAACTGCATTCCATAAGCCCATGACCCAGAGGCAGATCCTAAGAGAATATAGAAATGGTAGAGCAATCGATAATCGCTGTTTCGTAGCCTTAGCGGAAACAAGGGTTCCCTGAATGAATAAGACTGCTAAAGTTACACCGAACATCAGTGGGATGATATACAAAATATGATGGAATACAAGTGGAGATGTTAGTAATATTAGGGTGAATATCGGCAACTGGAGCAGCATCCACCATGGATTTATATTATCACCTTTTCTTGATGCTCCCCCTCGCAGATATAAACCATATGAAAATTCTGCAGATTTTATTTGTTGCTTGCAATATGATTTTAGATTGGGACGATGGTGATGCATGACTACTGCATCTGGAGTATAATAGAATCTGTATCCAATCGACGTTGCACGATAACCAAAGTCAGTATCATATGCAACATCCATTGTTTCATCGAATGGTACATTCTCTAGTACATCTCGTCTCACTAACAGGTTCATATTCGGATGCCGATTGATTGGACCCTCGGGAGTCGATTTAAACCTTGTATCCAGATCTAAGCCAATCAATTTTTGTAACATGCTTGCACCAGGAGGAGTAAACCCTGGACCACCAACGGCATCGCTATTGGTTTCTTCCATACAGCTGACCAGATTTGACAACCAATCTGCATCAGCTACACAATCCCCATCAATAAATGCTACATATTCCGTATTGAGTAGAGATTGAGAAATTGGAAAGTTGAGAGCCTTTGGTTGGTTTGAATCTAACTCAATTATCTCATAAGGGATTGAGCCCTTAGATAGTTCATCAGCGAGTATCAATCTGGTATCATCCGAAGAGCAAGCGTCAATTATGAGTATCTGATAATCCCGGTATGTTTGATTAACTAATGACTTGATAAAAGGCGAGGCGGTTAATTCAATATTTTTAACCGTCGAGAGAACAGTTACATTGGGCACTTCTTTTGGACTGTATCGCCCCCATATATTAGTGATTAACCGATTATCTAAAAAGAAAATCACTTTTAACATCACGACATCTAATAGAACATCAGTTCCCTGCAGTAGGTGGATCGCGACTATTGCCTATAAAACCAAAATCCGATTTACTCCTGGCGATAGCTATTATATCAGTTATTGCATTCACTATAGTATTGAAAGGTCTTGGCAATTCATTATATCCATAGGCAATCGATGGGACGAAACACATAGGATGCTAATCCTCTTGCCAAATCAGTAGGAGAGAACATCAGGTGTTAAAAACGAGGACCCAATAGCGAATGATAAATCATTAATTGGACAAAAGGGATGTATTTTGCATCATGTCTTGGCAAAATAGAGTATGGGCCATTCGGTACTGCTTATTGACTCTTAAAATGTTAATTTCAGAGCAGAAAACTATCTGCAATTAGAAGTGATTGGGGCGAGCGATAATGGGTGATGGTCCACTTTTCATTTTAGCAGGGAACGGGCCATACCAGAATCGAGGTTGTGAAGCAATTGTAAGGGGTACGACAAAGATACTAAGGCAGTTTTTTGACGAACCTCGGTTTGTATGCATCAATAATCATAACTCGAAGGAACAGCTCGAGGAGCAAAGAAAGAACGAAACCGATACAAATATCCTGCATTTATCGAGCTACATCTTAGATAAACGAAAGGCAATGACCACAGCGTTTAGTCCTAGAACGATAAAGTATTTATTTCGATCCATCTGCGATCAACAGCTTTTAAGCCATAGTATATACGAAGAAGTGTTGCCCTACCTACCTGAGGCAAAGGCCGTCCTCTCGGTTGGGGGGGACAATTATTCATTGGATTATGGTAAACCATGGCTATTCACAATGCTGGATGATCTTATTCTTGAGAAGAAAAAGCCACTCGTGATCTGGGGCGCATCAATAGGGCCTTTTAGAAAGCTGCCAGAATACGAACAATACATGAGTCGCCATCTTAGAGATGTAACTGCGATTTTTGCTAGAGAGTCGATTACTATGGAGTATCTGAAGGACATCGATGTTACTGATAATGTTCACTCGACGGCAGATCCATCATTCGCCATGGACCCGATAAAACCCAAGAGCCCCACGGATTTTCACATAGATAAAGAAGCGATTGGAGTTAATCTCAGCCCACTAATGGCAAAATATATGCCGTGCAATGAGCCAAGCTCTTGGATGAAGTCATCGGCATCCATAGTTGAACGTGTTGCACAATGTACAGAATTACCAATCTATCTAATCCCACATGTGACGACGCCAACATCTGATGATTATACGTTCATGCAACAGGTGCTCCGTCATGTGAAGAAAAAGAAAAACATTACGATCGTTCCACCTACATATAATGCTGCAGAGTTAAAGTGGATAATCGGCCAAATGACGCTTTTCGCTGGCGCTCGCACCCACTCGACAATAGCTGCGCTATCCTCTGGAGTCCCAACCCTGAGTTTTGCATATAGTGCAAAGGCAATAGGCATAAACCGAGATATATTCGGCCATGAATCATATCTATTAAAGCCAGATGGGGTCACTGCAGATGGCGTTGTTCAAAAGATAGGAGCTATGATTAGAGACATTGATGAGATAAGAGAGGTTCTCCACAAAAGGAATGCTTTCTGCCATGAAGCGGCGTTGAATGCAGGTGCGATTCTGCAAGACCTACTGGAGTGATGAAGAGATGCCTAAAGTATCCGTCGTCATCCCCCTTTTCAATAAGGGCCCACATATCGCTCGTGCAATCGAATCGGTTCTATGTCAGAGCGAACAGCGTTTTGAAATCATCGTGGTAGATGGGCAGTCAACGGATGAGGGGGTGGAGGTCGTAAAATCTATTACCGATCCACGCGTGGCTCTTCATGACCAAAAGGGGCGAGGCGTTTCTTCTGCCCGGAACGAGGGTGTCTTACAATCATGCTCAAATATGATAGCTTTTCTTGATGCGGATGATGAGTGGATGCCTGATCATCTGGAAACATTACTGCGATTACGTAATCGATACCCTGGTGCAGGTGCCTATACAACAGCATATTGCATTAAAAAAAATGGAAGTAAGATCGAACCCGCAGAGTTCTATAAAATAATAGAAGGGGACTTAGAAGGGCTGATGCCCAATTATTTCAAGTCTGCCGCATTTGGATCCCCGCCGATATGGACTTCTGCAGCATGTGTCCCAAAGAGTATATTACTTGAAATGGGGGGATTCGCGACCGATGCATGGTGGGGAGAGGATATAGATCTATGGGGGAAAATCGCATTAAAATACCCTATAGCATTCAGCCATTACGGCCGTAGTATATATCATACCGATGCTTTGAATAGGGCATGTAAACGAGTGGAGCCAGTAAGAGAGAATATATTCGTAAGCTACGCGAAGGATGCAATCACTAAAGGAATGGTACCACCCTGGGCAGAAGAATATATTACTGAGTATATTGCATTAAAAACAATCGAGACAGCTTGGCGCAACATCTCGGCCAATAGGCCGGATTTGGCCAGAATCAATCTTAAGGATTGCAAAACAAAATATTTTCGAATATCAAGATATTGGGCGATGCTCTGGGCATGCATTCCTTCGGAGATGTTCTTTCAACTCGAGCAGCATGCTTCTAACCCAGAAATAATCTACAATATACTCCACATACCCAAACAATATAAGACTTAACCACGTCAAAAACCGGTGCAACAGTCCGCTCGCTGCACCTCGCTCCACGTCCGGAACTTGTTCTCGGAGGTCGAGAACATTAGACCGCGTCGTCGCGCATCGCCTCATCGCCCAATGACTGCTTCACCGCCGAGAGCACGTGATTGATCATCCAGCGTAGCAAGTAGTCGCACCATTCCTCCCACATCTCCTGGCCAACAGAATGCGCTCTCGTATGGTGTACCGCCTGGCCCTCGTGTAACCCTTAAATCTCGTGGCGGCGTCGTCGGCCATCTTGATGCCGGAATCGATGTTGTGAGAGCGAAGCATATCGGGTCGTGGTACGTGTCATACGCTCCGTCGACCAGTACCATATCGATGACAATGCCCCGAGCGAGCACCTATTCGACCAGCTCGGAGAACGCTCGATTGTCGTCGACCGCGTCGTCCGTGACGACGACGGCCAGCACGTCCAGCGTTCTCACGTCGACAGCCATGTGCACTTTTACGAAGCCTCTGTGTTTGTGCCGGTGATCTCGAAGCACTCGCCCCGCAACTTCGTCGAGAAACCAGTCGCGTCGACGGCGACGATGACACCGCGCCGAGACGATACGTTCGTCGCTAGCCACCGAGCGGCCAGATGCTTCCATACCTTGGTGTAATCTGGCGATTCCAAATTAGGTGCAGAAAGCACTCTCCTCAAGTGCCCTTCGGCCGAGCGGTACCAGAGACAAAGCTCATGACCATTCTCGAACCAGCTCCACCATCTCCAGCAGCAGCACGACGGCCAATCACAACACGTCGCGTTCTTCCGACACAGTGAGCGATGTTGGCTGGCAGCGTCGACCGCTGCGGGCTCGCCACAACGCAAGTATAGTTCGTCATTCACATGCCAATGATTTTGTGCTCAGTGATCTAAGACAGCGTTGCCTAGCATTGCGTTTAACCAAGTCGTCGTACCAACGCACGCCGGAAACCTTGCCGGGCTTTCGTTCTCCCATTTGTTCAACTAGCTTCCACGTCACACATCTTCATTATTGTTGTATTATACTTGTATGTACATAATAATCCCATATTAACCAACATAATTGAGTATGTACACATTTTTTGATGAATATATTATATTAAGCTCTTCATTCAATTGGTGCTCCCCAAGGATTTGTTGCCAAGATTGGAATTTGTCCCATCCCATTATTGAGAAATGTTCTAATCCAGCGTTTAACACGTAGTATTCACTACCAAAAGTAGCTTCAGCACCTGTAGAAGTTATTAATCTAATTTCTTTAGCAGATAGTACTGACACATATTGAGTTTGTTCTTCCAGATGTGTTGAAAATTGATAATTTATGAAACCTGTTGTAAAAACATCTGATGCGATGCTTGTTTCACCTGCAGCTAATATATTACGAAATGACCAATTAGAAGCATATTCCATACCATCGTATGAATCATCAATTGTATTGTTCAGCGGTGCACCGCCACCTATTGAAGCAACAAATGCTATGATATTAGCAACCAACAAAATTGCTAATGCCATGTGTTTAAGAGGCTTATGATAGTTTGATACTCTATTCACCACAAAGTAGATCAACAGTAATGTTGCAAAAAGGATCACTGTAGTTTCAGCTAGACCAAAAAGCGAGTAAACAACAAATAATCCTACTCCGGATATCAATATTGAGATTATTACTTGATTCGCGATTTCGAGCTTTCTTTTCACTATAAATCCATGTATTACATATGTAGCATATATGAGCAAAAATGTTGCCATCGCTATAGTCCTAAGCAAAGATAGTGTGCTAATGTGAGTAGGCGCAACTTGACTTAGGCCAGATGATTGGCCAGATGAGCCACTATTAAAAAAGACTAGTAACTTTGAAATGCCGGAACTCGTAGAAAAGTCATGGTAGGACAACAGCTCTGGAATAAAAACGTCATAGAAGAATGGATTTAGGCAAATGACTGATGCAATGCTAATGATAAGCGCGATATTTGGACCATGAAGAATTGTGGCATTAATGTGAAACCGACGTGATATGATTTGGAGGGCCACTAATGAGAATAACATTACTACAACCACAAAGGTAATCTTATAAGAGAGGAAATTGACAGCCATTACAATGACGATTAACAAAAACGTGAGCGTGAACCTATCGATCCTATTTGCACCAATGCCTTGTATCAGCAATAAACCAATAAGCGTATAAAACAACACCAGCACGATTTGGTGGGAACCTGCTACCCAAGACGAAACATCAGCAGTGGATAGTACAAAAACAAATGAGAAGGAAGATGCCCATGTTATATTATCTGATAATTTATAAAGTACAAACAATACTGATATGAAAGTTGGAATGATAACAATTGGTATCTGATAGATGAGTTCGAAAGGCACCCCTAATATGAGCTTGAATACAACCATGAATGCCTGATAGCCCGGATTCGAATCGGTAGAATTTATTGAATGAGTTCTCTCGATTGATGATAATCGTGATATCTGCCAGAAATCGAAATCAGAATAACTCGGATAGATAAAGCCAAAATAGATGAGTAATAATAATAATGCCGATAATGCTATATATAGAATAAAATTTAGCTTACTCATTCCTAACCCCTCACTGGGAACGGCGTTAATAAATTATCGGTTACAATATCGCCGGTTTCACAGGTACGTCCACTAGAAAAACAAGCTACGAGATACTTTGAAATCACTCTCGCCTTCCCTCCTGGAAGTGTTATTAACTAACAGAATGGAAAACAATGGCATTGACGTTGAGGTATTAACAAGTCAGTTGATAGCGTGTAAAAAGTGATCCCTCGCCCATTCATACAAACAAACCGGACGCGATGAGGGCCATGTACTGATTGACATAGACACACCTGTGAAGAACACTCAGGCAAGTGCATAGGATGAATGCGGACAAGTCGTCGTGAATAAACGATATTCTTCGAGTGTAGTGGTGATCAGCTTACCCCTCGACAGCCCTGGTGATGCCGGGGCCAAGGTCGTGATGGAAGCGGCCTCTTCTGCCGGCTCATCGACGACGCAATCGAAGCTTACGGCCTCAGCATCGTCCCGGCTTATCTGCTCAAGCTCAAAACGCTGACGGCTTGGTGAGCTAAGAGCAATAAGAACTAGCGGAGACACTGCCGATTCTCCCCCGCATGATGCCGCTCTGGCATCGCACTACAGCCATAAGAATTAACGGAGCCAAACAACCCCATCAGGCATCGTTGTCGTTTTGGCCTCGATATGCCTGGCTCGAATATTATGGGTAGCCAAGTAGTTTACGCAATGAACGTTTATTTCTAGGGGTTCCGGATTTTTCCGACAATTACCGATGGAGCCCGAGTGATTATTAATATTTTCTGCACCAAATGTAAGCATCCCAGTTTAGCAATCATGCTATCAGATAATCGTGCTAATGCCAACCTTCTCTCATCCGATGTCTCGGGGGTGGTTACCTTACTTTGTTCTTGCATAGTTCTCAGGAGGCCCGTCTTTTTTATCACGAGGGGGTCGAAACATCGCCGGGCATGAACGCGCTTAATTGGAACCACCTCTCCTTCTTTTTTTGCGACCCATAGGCGGGTGCTAATCTCTTGGCGCTTGAACCTTACCAGTTCATTCTGGCTTTGAACAATCCGATCAACTAGCATCGAGGCCACAATAAGCTCTCCAGTTTTTACCCCATCTTCAATCAGATTATTCAGCCGTGGACTACGAACTAATGCGAAGCTGGTGCCTCTCCAATCCGAAGAATATTCTGGCAACCAAGCATCCATGCACACAACATCAGCGCATTCGGCGAAAATATCATCGCAATAATTGCATGCGTTCAGGGTGAAACATCTACTGTGCCATGCCTCTGAGATGCCTTCGTCCCAGAAACGCTTACCCGTCTTACCATCCATGTCTTCACATGAAAAATAATAATTACTGGCCGACCGATCGTTGGCTTTTCCGCGATAATGAACTTTTGTCAGTTGCCCGTACACTCCGGAAAGGGCAGCTATGTAACCAGTGTATTGTTTATTCTTCATCTGGCCGCATGTAATACCAATGATGCATACGATTCTCTCTCTCAATACCTTGTTTCTCGACTGAGCAAGGCGGATGCCCTTAGCGAAGCATGGTAACGCCGTTATGGCATATCTTCCAGGCTTGCTCATGACGTAGGATAAGACGTCGGATAATTGTACTGGATAGTATGCTGATCCCGAACTGGATTCGATTTCCTTAACGTTCTTCATGGTAGAATATTTGAACAGCGTGTCCGGCTCATTTGATGGCGTGACACAAATGGCCTCATCAATATGGTTCTTCAGCAATAGGGTCGTTAGCAACCAGGTCGCTAAACCTCCAGACGCCGATCGTTCCCTTCTAAGCTCTGATGCAACATGCCCCACATATGATTCGAGGTAGTATCCAACAGCCATGTCATGCAGAATACGTGGTGTTGAGCCGTACTTTTCTTTCCCAATCGCATCCTCGTCGGGGTTCCCATCACCGAACGGACAAACTCGGTAGCACAAGCCGCAATCTCTCATACAGGCCTGTTTGAGATATGGCTTATACTCCCCATGCTCATCTGTCCGGATTTTAATAATCTCGTCGGGGCAGACAGCCACGCAGACGCCACACCCTACGCACAAATCGTTTGATGCGATGTCACCTATTACGTTAACCATGTCATGATAGCCTCCTTTTGATTGAAGCAGGCACTGGCATCAATGACCTCTCGGCATCATTCAATAAGAATTTCCATGTAAAGAGCAGATATGTTATTGTTATGGAACCCGCGAGTATGGCCATTCCTATCAGATCATTTAACGAGATGATGCTGGAAAACGTTGCTGACATCAATGAGATGATAATCATCGATATCATGCCCGGGATGATGGAAGGATAAAAAGTGTGTATTGGGGCCCTCATCACCACTGACGCATATACTGGTGTGAAGAAGAAGTTCTTCAGAGTTAAGCTGATCAGACCCGCCGCAGCCACGCCGTAAATACCCCATCCCGCAGGCGAAGCGAGGAACAGTGCAAGGAGGAGATTTCCTACCCCCCCCACTAATGTTACTATTGCCGGCAATCTAACCTTATTCAATGCAGTGTTTATCAGGAACAAGGGAGTCACCGCCGTATTGATTACGAGATGAGATAACAGCAAGATCATGAGTGGCGCCAAATGTGTAAAGCTTTCCCCCACCCATGCAGTAAGCACATTCGGGGCAAGGCCGCATAGCAGGCCTATCGGGAGGGCCATTCCAATACTGGTCAATTTTACAGCGCCCTTTGATACGGCAATGATGCGGTCCATCTGCTTATTAGCATATGCAATCAGAATTATAGGGCCAATCACCGATATAAATGTGCCAGCTAAACTTCTGAGGAGTATTACCCATTGAAATGCGATGGCGTATTCTCCACCGGCAACATTCCCAAACAGGTAGTTGACAACGATCAGATCGATATTAAGGAATAACAACGAACCAATGTTGTTAATAATAATCCATCCACCCATTTGAGCCATTTCTTTGAATCGTTTTTTATCATAGTGCCGATATCTCACTACAAGGTCTCGGTTCATCTTCTTATACATCATGACGCTCAGGGCTGTCGCCATAGCGGCACTGAGAGCATAGGAGGCACCAATAAATGTCAAAGAAGGTGTTGAGATAGTGAATAGTGCAACAATTAAGGATACTTGTCCAACAATATTTATTACATTAATTATATTAATCAAATCCAGTCTATTGGATGTATAGAGGGTCACAGTGAAACTGCTCGACCATGCTCGCAATAGGAATGCCAGACCCATTCCTATGAATAGCCAAGTTGCCTCTGTCGTATTTTCCAAAGGCACCCCGAACAATTGAGGCACGAACAAAGAAACGACAATGACGACTGGAATTAGTATAAGAATCAACTTGCTAACTCCAAAAAGAGCTGAATTGAATGTCCTGTTTGCCCTTTCAACACTATTGCCCTGAACATCTATCATTAGGTGACGGGCCACGGCCGAATTTAGCGAATCAGTAAACAACCCTATATATCCAATCAGAGAAGTAGTCAGTGGAACTACTGCGTACGCCGCCACCCCCAGCATGTCGACATAATATGGGGTCAGAAAAACTCCGATTACAATGTTGATAATGAGGTAGGTGATGTTTGCAACGAGATTCTTGCCCGTTTGCTCCTTTAATGTCATGGCCATTTGTGAAGCCAATGAGTCCATAATGATTAATAAAAGCTGGTTCGGCCCTGTTTCATTTAAGCTCTGTTTTACGGTCAAACATTTGATTGATTTGAATATATAGCCACTCACTTTTTGCTCTCGGGCCCAGTATGTAGCGGCCATAGTCTGCATGAGTAGAGAGGGATGCCGTAGTCAGGCATTATCAAGAAGTTGGTTGTTTAATGAGTGTGATGAGGGCAATTAAGCATACAGACAAACCAGATGAAACATCCTCGACCACGTGTGCAATATTTATTTGACGGAATCCATGTATCTATGTTATGGGATACACATTTGTATTAGCCTAACTCACCTCCCTTTCCGATGGGCACATGCACGTACGGGAGTTAAGCACAGAACAAGGCCGTATGCTGTGCACCACAATTAATCTGTCCGCAGTTTGTTGCGCGCTACCGCCCGCGTTTCGTCTCTAGCAACCTGGGGCAGCCCCATTGCAACCTCAGTGCTTCGTTCAACATCACCCAATAGCGGTAACGTACTCTCATCCTTGTTTACAGTTCGATAGCTTGTCCACTACCTCTGTCCATTTAGATTATTTTAGGAATCGCCTCTCCCCAACTCTGTTAATCTAACATAGACCGACCAAATTGGCCATATCAGGGTTTTTTCTATTTAATCAAGCGATGTCCGATTTTGCTGCGCTCTCCCTCTTCCGCCGGGAGATCTCCTTCCTGACGTCCTCGATGTTGCGTTCGATCTCCACCTTCTCGTCCTCTAGCTCTTCCAGCTCACGTTCCAGCGCCGCAATCTCGTCCTCTGGACGCCTGGTCATAACAGGACGGAATGGATCCCAGGGCTGATACCCTGGATAGATCACGTCTGGCGGAGGTCCGAAACGGGGGTCGAACCATGGGGGCCACCACGGTCCCGGTCCATACCTGCGCCGTCGCCTCCTGTCGTTGGGTCCTTGCATGAAGTGCACTATGTCATGCGGCTGGAATTATTACTTTCCATCAATCGAGAACGAACGCTGTGATCGCCAGCTCTCATCGATATCAGATATCGACCTACCTATACGAGCGATGTTTGAGGTCATCCTTTCCGTGATGAAGCGCAGATGTCGGTCGCTCTTCGTCCGACGGTGCCCGAATCGGGTTCGATCCAATCTTCTCGATCCGCTCGATGAAATCATTGACGATGTCACGGAACACCCCTGGTTCATCACTGTTGACCCAGTCGACATGGGAGCGGTCAGCGTCATAACCGACCTGCCTCAGCACCTTGGACAGCAGGGCCATGCGGGTCTTGGTCTTCACATTTCCGCCCTCATAGTGGCAATGGCCTTCCTTTCCCCCCAATACCAGCACACCATCCACCCCCCTAGATAATGCTCTTAGGATCCATTCCGGATCGACGCGGGCGGAGCAGGGCGTCCGTATGACGCGAAACTTAGGTTCCATTTGTATTCGTTTCAGTCCCGCAAAGTCGGCGGCGGGATAGGAGCACCAGTTGCATGCGAAGACCAGAATGGCCGGGAAAGGTTCCTTGGATTCGAGCAGGCCCTCGGTGAAGGCGTCGATCTCGGCCGTCATCTCCTCGTTGGAGAAGCCCTCCATGTCCATGGCCGCTGACGGGCAGGCGGCCACGCAGGCCCCGCAGGCCAAGCATTCCGCCCGGTCAACCTGTGCCACGCGCTTTCCCGTCCATGGGTCTTCACGGAGCACGATGGCTCCATGTCGGCAGGTCGACGCACATATACCGCAGCCAGAGCAGCGTTCCTCGACAACGAACGCGCCCGGCGGCCTGGTCAGCGGTCGAAGCTGTTTCGAGCGGGCGACGGCCATGGAAAGCATGTCTTCAGCCTTGGCGGTCGCTTCGTCCCTGTCGGTCGAATGTATCCATGCCACCTGCTCCCGCAGGTTCGCGATCTCGACCATGTAAGGATTGATGCCGGCGTTCTCCGCGGCCTTCCTGAACTCATTCCCATACACCCGAGGCGAGCAGGCGCCAATGACCAGGCGGTCCAGCTTGTGCTTCTTCGTTAGCTGGTTCATACGACCGGCGGCATCGGCGGAGCACATGAAACTGTTAGATTCGACATGTTCGACGTCCTCTAGGGTTCCGGCGAACTTCTTCAGCCTCTCGAAATCGATCAGGCCGCCAACAGTCTCGCCGCAATCGCAGAAGAACACACCGATACGAGGCTTCATCGCTTCCATCTGTATACCGCCATGACCTAATGCCGCATCATTGATGCCAACCAGACCATATTAACGAATCGCCGAACGCCGAGTGTGGATGCGAAGGAAACCGACGGGATTCATCCCCTCGCAGAGCGTCCGCCTCAAAGATGAAAGAGGAGTGCCGCCGAACGGTCTATACCTTCCACAGGCCGTGGAGGTTACAGTACTCCCTGACGGTGAAAGTGTTCCCGGTGCATTTGAACGTGGCCTCGGGAGCCATTCCCGGTTTGAGGGACTCCCTCATGACCCTGCCGTCCGCTACCACCTCGATCCATTCAATGTAGTGCTTCTCCTCCATGGGATGAGCGACGCTGCCCACCTTGACCAAGATGTCGTTCTCCGTTCGCTCGACCACGGGCACGTGCTTCTCCCTCGCCGCGTCAACGGTGTTCTCGATCTTCTTCTTCATAGGCTGGCCGCAGCACACCAGCTCGCCCACTCCGGCATGGACGACCTCGACGATGTTTCCGCAGACCTCGCATCGATACACTTCGTTCAGTTGGGTCATGTGTTCACCTCAGACCGTCGATATTGTGAGCGTTCTTGCAGCCTCCGCAAGGATCCTGGAGCGGAAAGCCTCGCCAGATTCGCACTTCTTTGCACACTGAAATTATTATGATTATTTTATCATTTGCCCGAACTAGAAGTAGCGCGTTCAGAACTTCTTGTAATAAAGCTCCGCTTCCTGACTTGTGTACACCTTATCCATGGTGTGCAAATTGTCACTGAACTCTTCGCCCATAGGAACGTAGGTCTTGTTCAGCCGAGAGCGATCTGGATTCTCCAACCACAGCATGCCTTCGAGATTCTCCGAACTGAGGAAATAATGGTTGTTCGTTCCCCCATGGATCGGTGCTGTTTCTCTGCCATATAGGGGATCATACCGCCCTCCCAGCATATCGAGGAGGTAGGCCCGATTGGCGTCAGCATATATGGAGCCGGCACCGCTCCCCTTCCCCACGGTGAAGTTGGCGGCCAGGTATGCCCCGTCGCTGTGACGGGGGACGTCCTTGATGTTCATGTCCAACTCGATGTGCGATGGCACCCCAGCGGCGAAGCTCATCACTCCGGCATTCGCCAGGAATATGATGACCAGGATGGAGCCCAGCGCGGCGAAGGACGGTTTCTTCATTCTCTTTAGCGGTCGAAAATTGTTCAGTGCTCGGAACGCACAGATACCTCCGAAGACCACCAAGGGGGCAGTGAACAACAGGCAAATGTGGAGGAAGCGCTCCCTGCTGATGAAATCGAAAAGGTCGATATCGATGAACGCCAAAAATGTGAAAGCGATGAACGGGGCCGCGACGGCCAGGTATGCCCGGTCACCGCTATCGACCCTCCTGCTCGATACTGCTAATCTGTAGAGGCCATAAAGAGAGAGAGCGCAGACCAGGACCGTCGAGGCCATGACAAGCCAGGACTGGAACGAGATGCTTCGCTGGAAAAGCAACATTGGTATGAGATCATTGATCAGTTCGACGGACCCGCTCCCGTTGATGAGTTGCTCGAAATGCTTCTTTATTCCAGTGAGCACTGTCGAACCAGATACGTTGCCATACCACAGCACTGGAGGCACGAGCAGCAATGCGGCCGAGCCGACCACCTTTGCCGCGACTGCTCGAGACACATGTCTTCGTTCGAGCAACAGATACAATATCGCAGAGATGATAGCGCCTGGAATCACCACGGCGACCAAGCCGTAATGGGAGACTATCATGCCTATTGCCATGATCCATGCGAGGATCATTCGATTGACCGAAACATCAGAACGATGGAGTAGGAGGGCCGCGACGGCCACTAGCAACAGTTCGGCCACTATTTGGCGGGCGAGGCCTAGGAACTCGGTGAAGAACACTGTTCCAGAGATGATAAGGAAGGCTGCCAACAGGGCGCCTCTCGAGCCGAGGCGATCTCGGGCCATGCAGAACACCCCCAACGGTATGAATGTCAGCAATGTCGGGTAGCAAACCTTGAACACCAGGTTGAGATCGAGCCCACTCAGCAGGACGTACATGGGCGCCAGGATGGTGACGCTAAGGACGGAATCGGTCCTGCCGCCAGAGGTCATGGTCCAGAAACCGTTCAGCAACGTCCGGTTGGCACTCCAGTACTCGAACGAGATGTCAGCCCATTCTACCACGAAGCGGCTCACTAGCGAAGTGTGAAGAAGCACGGCCAGAGCGATGCAAACCACTGCCACGGGATACAGCTGAGACGGCACTCGGACGATCAGCAGAGCAAGGACCGCAGCAGCGATGATAAGCAGCAGGATGATCTGGAGCCAGGCGAAGTTCCAGCCGTTCAGCAGGTAAGTTGCTAGCACTGCCACGAGAGGAAGAGAATATAGAGCGAAGGCCGGTGCGGTCATGAACGGCGATACGTCCATCCTTGGCTCACTGGCATATCGGCGGTCGATTAAGAACGCTAGAGCAAGCAGTATAAGGAGGGTGATAGTTTGACCGATCGTTACCGTAGTAAGAGTGAACGGTAAGGGGCCTGACAGCCCCATGTAGAGCAGGTTGAGCACGAGCCCCGTTAACATTGAGATGACGACGCTGGCGGCGACGGACAACAGTGTGGTCATCGCCCCGCCGAGACGATGCATCCTCAGGACGCGGAGAAGCACCAGGCCAGGAACATAGGAATTGAAGAGGAAGGTGGCCAGCCCCCTAATGAATAATGGCACCAGCCCGTAGCCGTCGAGGAATATGAGCAGGAGGACGATGACTTGTAACGTAAGGATGAGGGCGAGGAATCGGCCGATCTTCCAGTCGTTAGCCTGAAGGAAGTCGGGGGCCAGATGCCCATTTTGAGGTTTGTCGCATTCGGCGTCCTCGGTGAATGAATTCACGACCTCACGCCCCCGCCGCCCTCGAATTCAGCTGAATGCCTAGGTTGAGCAGCTGCCGCTCCCGGGCCTTCTCGATCAATGCCTGCCCCTGATCATCATAATGGTCAACCATAGGAGCAAGGCCATCAAGCTCAGACGGCACTTCATCAAAGAACAAGAAGAACCACAGCCTCAGCGAACCATCCATCGGAACAGTAAGATTGTAATCATGCTCATACTGCGGCACCCACTGTCCGGACAGCGGCATCGAGGTGTGTTCCAACGTGACGGAGATCGTTTCCAAATAATACATTGAATGCGTTGAGTTCGAATCACTGGCAGAGCTAATTCCGGCAAGCCACACCTGCACATGGTACTGAATTGTCCGACCTTCGTGGTTCGCCAAACCGATAGTGAGATTGACATTCTCACCTACCGTCACCTGATAAGGCATGTCGGTCGTCTTGCCATCCTCGTTCAGCAGATAGAACTCAGTGATCGGCTTCGACGGGAAAGGCTGAACCACGGTGTATGCGACTAGGACCAGCAGGACGACGAAGACAGAAGCAGCCGCGACTGTCTTCTTATCCATCCGCCGCGGCATGCTCCTGACTACCGATATCGATGATCGAGACGCCATCAGCTGCAGCGCGTTGAGAACAGTAGCAACGCCCGAAGCAATGAATATCGCGTTCTCGCTCGATGACGTCAGGACGAGATCTATAGCCAGTACGGCAGCCGTCACGGCCAACCCCAACAAGAAGGACAACAGGGGAACGTACCAGGGCGGCACAATGCGCTTCCGTTCCACGACGGCGACTAGCGGCAGGCCAAGGAACAGTGCCAGTACAGGAAGAAAGGCTATGCTGGAGGCCGCATCGTTGGCGAGTATGCTTGCGATCATGGAGATTAGCGAGAGCAACAGCCCCGCGGCATACCATTCCCAGCGTCGTCCAGTCATCCGTCATCATTTCCATTGACACTATTTGATTGTTGGCACCCGAATCCATCATAATTGGCTGGATGGTCTAGATGGGATTATGTAGCGGCCAGTTCACGTTCTGAACGATATAACAGAAGTCAGAGCAGTTCCAGCCTGCTTCCCATGCCGAGGATGTCGCGCAGTTTTACCCGGACTACCAGCCGGCCGTTGCTGAACGAACCTTTTGCCTCCGACGGCACGACGTGGTACGGCAGTCCGTAGCAGCGAGAGACCGACGGCGCGTCATCCGGCTGGAAATCCAGGCAGATCGACTGCTCCAGCACCTCCACGTTCAGCTGCTCCCTTCTCACATTGGGCAGATGCTGCTCGAACACCAGCTCGGTGCGGTCGTCCGACAAGGCCATGTGATGCTCTGGAATGACGTAGTAGTCCTTCGTTCTCGCCATGATCCCACCTGCTGTCGGTTCAAAGGATGCGAACGGCCAGACTATAAATGTTCACGCTCTGAGCTGGGAGTTCTCGCCGAGCACCAGGCGCAGTCCGCTCTTCTTGTGCTGCGATTCGATGACACAGCCGCTGCCGATGAGCGAATCGACGATGCGCTTGCTGCACGAGATGGTCGTACCGGACATGATGATGGATTCCTCCAGCTCTCCGTTCGATACGCTGCACCGATCGCCGATGGCGACGTACGGTCCGATGCGCGCCGCCGGCCCGATAACGCAGTCCCGGCCGATGATCACAGGTCCGCGCACGATCGAGCCGATTTTGATGACCGTTCCCGCTCCGATCGTAACCTCGCCATCCACACAGGCGCCTTCCTCCACCACACCTTCGATCCGGCCCTTCATCTCGGACAGCACCATGCGGTTGGCATGAATGATGTCCTCCGGACGGCCGGTGTCCTTCCACCAGCCCCTGACGTTGCGGGCGGCCACTTTTCCAGTAGTACGCCGCAGCGTATCGATGGCGTCGGTGATCTCCAGCTCGTTCCTCCAGGACGGCTTGAGCTGATGGATGATGGGAAAGACGGAACTGCGAAGGAAGTAGATGCCGATCATCGCGAGATCGCTCTTCGGCTGTTTCGGCTTCTCCACCAGGCCGATGATATTTCCCTCGCCATCGAGCTCGGCGATGCCGAACTTGGTCGGATCGTCGACCGGCGTCAGAGCGACGAGCGCCTCCATATCGCCAGCGGCGAACTCATCCACCATATAACGGATGCCGCCCTGCAGGATGTTGTCCCCCAGGTACACGACGAAAGGCTCGCCGGCCATGAACTCCTCCGCGCAGCCGACCGCGTGAGCGATGCCCTTCGGATCGCCCTGCTCGATATAGGTGATGCTGACACCGAACTCGGAACCATCCTTCAGAAGCTCTCGCACCTTCTCCGGCATGTTGTTGCCCAGGATGATTCCGATGTCTGTGATGCCCGCATCTCTGAGGTCCTCAAGGCAGTACAGGATGTTTGGCTTGTTGGCAATGGGAATTAGCTGTTTAGGGCCGGTGTGCGTCAGAGGCCGCAGCCTCGTCCCGTTGCCACCAGCAAGGATGAGTCCCTTCATGGCATCACTCAGTAGCCCTCATGTCAGAGAGGCCATCGGCAAATGAAGTCATGGTGATATTAAATTCTGCCTGTGTCTTATTGATGTCCAGGCAGGTCACCTTCCCGCGCCTGGCCGGCAGTGGGACGTCCTCGGTTCGAACGTTCTTGCACAGTGAGCCGTCGAGACCGAAGGCGTCAGCGATGGCCAGTCCCATCTCGTGGCGGCTCATGCAGTTGGGTCCGGCGACGTGGTACGTGCCAGAAGCGCTCCCCTCGGCCATGTCGATCATCACGCTAGCGGCATTGGGCGCGTACGTCGGCGAGACGCGCTGGTCGCCGAACAGCTTTACCTCGCTGCCCTGCCTGAGATTCGCCAGCGCCCAGGTGACAAAGTTCGTTTTTTCCGAGACCTGATTCCATCCATACAGTACGGACACTCTCGCCACGATGTTGTGGCGGTCGGCGTCCAGGGTCAGCCGCTCCCCTTCCAGCTTGGTCTGCGCATACAGGCTCATGGGGTCGGGCGTGTCGAACTCGTAGTACTTCTCGCCCTTCTCGCCGTTGAAGACGTAATCGGTCGAGACGTAGAGCAGCCTCGCTTTGACGTCCTTGCATGCGGATGCGACGTTCAACGTCCCTTCAGCGTTCACGGCCCACGCCTCCTGCGGATGCGTCTCGCAGTGATCGACGTTCGTCAATGCTGACGGAAGGAACACCATATCCGGTTCATTCCTTGATATGATCGTGGCGACGGCATCAGCGTCGGTAATGTCCAGATGCACCAGCGGGACCGCTCCCTGCTCCGGCCTCGTTCTGTTGAACGTCGCCGTGACGTCCAGACCGCGCTTGACGGCCTCGGCGCTGAGATATTGGCCGAGCAGCCCGGCCGCTCCGATGATCATCGCCCGCTTCATACGGCCTATATTGAGCGAACTTGGAAATAACCTTCACCTTCGGTGGTGTAGCAGAAAACGACATATCTGCAAAATGACGGAAGTGGGCGCGCATGATCGTTACAGTTAGAAAAAGAGAACCGGCGGGACAATCGTCCCGCCGGAAGGGGAGGAAATCAGGCAGTTCTTAGGCTTTTTGGCCACCTCCAGCCGGGCCATCTATCGTGTCCTGTCGAGTGACATCTTTGTCCTTTGTCGATAACTTATCTGGCCGCTCGGCCGGCCACTTTCCAAATATGATGTCCCAGGAGTATAGCCAGGACACGAATACCCAGACATACATCCCTGCTGCGCCCAGCTCGATAGCTAGAACATCCACTATGATGAAATAGGACACTAAGGTCAGAACGACAGACAGTATGAGACCCCCGAGGCCCTTGGCTGGTTGCTTCACTTTTTGCAGGGGCCATGTCTCGAATACCCAAGATGACATGACCAGCCACCAAACGAAGGTTACGAACCACAGACCTGCGTCGGGATTGAAGAATGAAGTTCCGGCGAACTCAAAGCCGTACTCCAGCAGCAGGGCGAAGAACCCCATCACCACGAACAGCATAATGCCCTTGGCAGGTTGCTTGGTCTGTTGAAACGGCCATTTCTCCATCCAGAAGAAGACGAAAACGAACATGGCGAACCATATCGCCGGTACGAAGCCGAACCATAGCAGCGCCACGATAGCAAATATGTACATGAACAAGGCGTTGCTGAAAACCGCCCTTGGCTGCTTCATTCCCGCCACCAGACCATTGTCGAATGCCATGACCAGGCCGACCCCGAGGAATAGGTTGGAGATCATAGGCCACGCCCATTCCGGCCCGTAGCCCAGCCATTCCATGATAAAGGGATGCAGGATGCCCAGGACCAGCGCCACCGTCACGAAGAACAAACCGACCGCGGGCTGTTTCCATTTACTAACCGGCCAATTCCCGGCCAGAGATATTACGAACGCCGTCCAGACAAAGAACAGCGCATATACTGCGATTTCTCCAGCGGTCAGGTTGAATATCTGCTCTCCGAGAAGGATGAAAAGCAATGAGAGAACAATAACAAAAAAAGTGGGGATTAGCCCCCTAAGGGGCTGTTTAAGCGTTGGCATGTGTTATCACCTCGCCATGCAGGGGATACTTCCCATAAGTGTGCGCAAACTCTACCCACCTCTTGAAGTTCTCAGGGGGAGTGTCGGGCGGCACCTCGCATGATGGAGCTAGCATAAGCCCACCACCCATGCCTGCCTTGTCGATAGCGTCCTTGGTCACCCTTTCGATCTCTTCGAGGGGGCCGTTGAGCAGTGGTCCAGGCCCATGGATGATGCCGGCGATGGAGATATGGTACTTCTCCTTCACGTGCTTTTGAAGCCATTCGGGAGGATGCTTCTCATCAGGGTGGAACCCCGCGATCTTAGCCTCATTAACGTATTCCCCGATTATAGGTTCAGTATCTGGCTTCTTGTAATCTCCGTGGGTGTGGAGCCAGGTCTTCTGCCCCCAGTCCTTATAGATCTTGCTGGATAGCTCCTTGACATACGGAACAACGAACTCATGACATTGTTCGGGGCTGAGCAGTTCGACCCCATAGATCTCGCCAGTGTGCGATACAGAGTTGGCGCCGTTCTCGTACATGGCCTCAAGGAAGTCGATAGCAAAATCGTTGGCCGCCTTGATCATCTCATGAGCGAAGCTCGGGTCCAGGGCCATGTCCATCGACAGCATCTCAGGTCCGCGGAACATGCACATGGCCGCCGTCGGTCCTGGCCACCAGCACGGAATGACCGGAGTGGTCTTTCCTACCTTATCCGAGACGATCTTGTATGACTCGAGGAGCGATTTTGCCCGTCCGCTCTTCCTAGGATCATATGGGAGAAGCTTCTGCACCCGGTCCCAGGCGGTAGCGTCCATAACTGGCGGCTCCTTCATCGACACCGCTGAGCCGAACTTGTTGGGTATCTTGATCTTACCGCCGAGTTCGGTGACTCCCATATACAGGTCCTGGTAAGATCCGATGACCATATCGTAGTCGTACATCTCCAATGTTTTCAATGTGCATTGGGCGCTTTTCTTTGAATCAAGCGTCAGATCCGTCATAATGTCGGGGAGCCTCCACCCTTCAGCATAGACACCATGCGTCAGGATATATGGGTACACAGGCACCCGGTCCGGCTCTCTCATCTCCATTACGGCGTTTACTCTCTCGAATTTTGTCATCTCTTCTACCATGTTCTCCCTCCTATCTTCATTAGCTCGTGAGCAATTATTTGCTCGCGAGATCCCCCGCAACTTTGACCGCGTCGCTCGAGGTCAGGCCATATCCATCAGCACCGATAGTCTGGGCAAATTGGGACGTCGCTGATCCCCCTCCAATCATAACCTTGAACGTGTCCCTGGACCCATCCTCTCTTGCCAGATCCATGAAGTTCTTCATTTCGGTGATGGAGGTCGACATCAAAGCGGACATTGCTACGATATCCGCGTTCCTTTCCTTTGCTGCCTGTATAAAATCCTCGTTCGGCACGTCGCGTCCAAGATCATAGACCTCGAAGCCGCCTCCCCTCAACATCGCAACAACGATTTTCTTGCCAATGTCATGAATGTCTCCTTCACAAACACCGATCACAATCCTCCCTGAAGGATCCCTGCCCTCGGCGTCCTTGAGCAGGATAGGCTGTATGATCTGAAATGCCTTCTCGAATGCATTGGCCGAGGTCAGAACCTGGGGTAGGAAATATTTCTGTGTGGCATAGTAATCCCCTACTACAGTCATCGCATCCGTAGCGATGTTTAGTATATCCGACACAGTAGAAAATCCACTCAGACAGTCATTTGTCGAGCTTAGGGCGTCCTCGGCCTTCCCGTCGATTATGCTCTTTTTGAGTCTCTCTAGATTCGCTTCTTCATCTCCCATAAGTGCCGCCTCCATGATTAGACTGTCGAGACGTTTTTATCAATTTATACTTAATGAAAGTTTATAAATATTATTTATTTCTTAATAATATCATTAGCCAGTTACTCATAAGGGGCAGGGTTTTACTGGTTGTTTTCTATTATCAAATATTCTCTAGACAATACAATTTATCATGATAACGATTAACAATAGTAAATATAAACAATCTTTAAGGCAATTATTAACAGATGCTTGATGCATTATGGTATCAAATCTCCCCTAATGGAATCAATATATTGGAGGAAACAGATGCTTTATGATGCTGATAGAGAGGCAGATGAAGAGCTGGCAATCCACGATGCCATTATGATGGCCGAATCAAGGAAGGTTGAGCTAATCGATGCCATATTGGACCCTCTAGCGTTAAAAGCGATAGCCATGACTATAGGCAGAAGCTTATCAGTGAAGGATCTGAGCGTGCATCTCGGCATATCGAACGTAAAAACCTATGATATTGTAGGGAACCTGACAGACCTTGGACTTATGGCGAAGACCCCCAAGCTAAGGACATCAACCCATGGTAGGGCCACAGGGTACACCGCAACGGTCAAATCTGGTTACATAGACCTCCGGGACGGACGCTTGGAGGTCCATTGCATCTCGAAAGAAGGGCGTGAATGCTTTGCTGAAGATGCTTTGAATCAAAGCTGCAGAGATTCCAGCATCCCGATGAGTATACATCACACGTGTTCGTGGAAAGTTCCTACCCGGCGATTATGAGGTGGCTGATCATCCACAAGCATGGCTTAGCATGAGGCTTCCCAATAATAGTGTAGGTGTGCTTTGGCTATTGAGATCTGGTAGAAACTGAGACCTTCACCGGCTGGTGCGACCCATCGAAATCTTCCTTAGCCAACAATATTAATGGGTCTGCTCCCTTTCCCGGTATCGATATTATGGCCAAACAGCTCATCGATGGCGTCATGGTCAGGCAGCTGCGACCGATCCCCGACGAACGGGGCTGGCTGATGGAGATGCTCCGCTCCGACTGGCCCGAGTTCGAACGTTTCGGCCAGATGTACATGACCGCCTGCCACCCCGGCGTGGTCAAGGCGTGGCATTATCACAAGAAGCAGGACGACCACTTCGTGTGCATCCGCGGAATGGCCAAGGTGGTGCTGTACGACGCACGGGACGGCTCTCCGACCCGAGGCGCGATAAACGAGTTCTTCATGGGCGAACGCAATCCGATCCTGGTCAAGATCCCCAAGGGCGTGTATCACGGGTTCAAGGGCATCTCGACCGAGGAGGCGTGGATCATCAACGCGCCGACGGAGATGTACAACTACGCCGAACCGGACGAGCACCGGCTGCCGTACGATTGCGAAGAGATACCGTACGACTGGGACGTCAAGATGGGCTGAACGCGGCAACATCAACCCACGCGGCTCGAACGCATAGCCACACGTCATCGATCCCAACGGCGTCAATGTCTTGAGCAGCTAACGGATCAACAGAAGCAAACGAACAATGAGATCGTTCACATCTTTCGCCCCCATCCGCCCATACATGTCCATCGCGCCAACATCCGATCTGATTTCCTCGAGAGTTCTTGCCAAGAACCCATATTTTTCGATCATGTCGCCGAGAAAGCTGACTTCTATCTCTCCCCCTCCGGCCTGAGGGTCCAGAAGCGCCAAGATGTCAGCCCGGTCCTTTGTCAGCTTCGAGCGCTCCCAGATCGGATCGTATGAAGTGTTGTGAACCAAGCGATGGTTTCTGTCCCATGCGGCTTTCATCTTGAACAGAAGCAGAAGTGAACGTTTCGGGACATGTATGCGAACATCCTTCCCGATCGACCTGAGCTCGCAATGGTCATCCACGCACGAATAATCCATCTTGCTGTCAACGCCTTCGAACGGATCCGGGACATCCCGACTTATAAAATCTATCATAATATTGCCATAAAGGGGCAGGGCCTTAACGACCCTCTTGAGCTCGGATGGGTCCCTCCAGTATACGTAGCCCATCTCGTCTCTCAGATGATTGTTGAGACTGCCCTGAGTCCTATGGTTCGTGATGAGATCTATATCGATCGAACCGTACCAAGGGTTGTATGTTTAGACCGCCCAGCCACCGATCAGGACTGTTCTTGGACCTTTGCGGGCCTCTCGCTCTCTGAGAAATTCGGCAATGTGTCCCAGTTCTCGCATGGAGGCGTCCATCAGAGCAGTCTGTTCAGAATATAGCACGGTATCCCTCCATCATCTTCAAGGTCAGGTCCTTTCCCCGGTGACCCAGACCGGCCAGGTCCAGCAGGGTCTGGGAAGGGGATGTCAAAGGAAGTGATTCTCTCACGACGGCGCCGCCAAACACATCACGATCGGGAGCCAACATCTGAACTTCGATATCTCCGCCGTCAGAGGCGAACCTCTGCTCGATCAGGTCCATGTTCCCGGGGTCGATGTACAGATGGAGAGAATCATGTCTCATGGCATGACCAGTGTATATCCCGCCAGGGAGGTGACATGCGAAGGCTATGTCGAAATGGTCATTCGATGCAGCATCCGCCACGTCCCTTGCCAGGGCGTAGACCGTGTTCGAGCTGGCGGTGAACTTCCCTTTCACCAGATCGAGCGTTTGCCTCTCCCATGCGATGCCGTTCAATAACTTATCGATGGCTTTCACTTCAAATATGCCGATCCCTTCCTGCTTCGCTATGATGTTCTGCCCGATCAGGTGAGTTATTACGGCATGGCACCAGCCATAGGAGACCCCGCTGGCGTCGGATATCTGCTGTATGGTACTGGCCCTCTGACGGATGAGCTGTGAGACGACGTTCCAGGATCTATCGGTCGTGATCTTTACATTCCTTTTCCTAGCTGTGGTCGGAGGGGCCATCTTTCTCGGAAGGTCGATCAATCTGATCTGGAGCTCTTTGGCTACAGGTATCAGATCGTTAGGCAATGATTCAGAGGCCAGGACGAGATGTGGTCTTTTTTTGCCGCCGCTCCTCGATCTCATCAGATCTCCAGCCATGACGAGCCGTGCGAGCGAATCGACCGAGGGCCTGGACTTGATCTCGATCAGGTATGTGACATCATCCTCGATCACCTTGAGATCGAACCCCAGGCCATCATACATTGATTCCTGTTCGACCTTTGCATCGGGCGATGCCGCCAGCTTCCACTTTACATATTCCACCGCCTGCCCTTCGGTCAAATATTCCCCTCGCAATGTATCATAGTTTGATGATAATCCCTATAGTATCACTGATACATATCACTATCTGATGATATTTCCTCATTTATCACTGATAGAATTTATATGAAAACAAGCCCGATATTCGCCCGCCGCTTATGCGATGGAGATCTTTCGAACGGCGTTGGTCGCTTATATGGGGCGAACCTTACAAGAGCCAGCTGCCACATGTTGCCCTGTAGAATTCACCCCTCATGAGCGAGCGTAGCCGCTCGCCTGGCGTTGTGCGCGACAGCGCGCAACGCAAGCTCGTTCGCCTGGCCACGCTCGCCGCGTGAGCGTACCACTGCCGACAAACGCTTGAACATGGAGTTGACCGTCTCGACGAGCGCTCGGCGATGATAGAGCGCCTCGTCGAACACCCTGAGCTGCCGTCGTCGGTAGAAGCCCTGGCTGTTCTCCGCTTTCTTATGCGTCTTCCGCAGCGGTATGTACGCTTCCGCTCCGAGCTCATGAACCACGAAGCGCCTGTTAGCTTCGGAATCGTAGCCCTTGTCGCCGATGATCGTCACGATCGTGGCGCCGTGCTCGATAGCTTTCGACACGGTCGGCCGCAGATGCTGGAAATCCGAGTCCGGCCCTTGCGTTGCGCACATGGCCAGTATCGCCAGCGTTCTCGCGTCGGCAACGAGCGTGAGCTTGATGTGACGTCGTACCGCTCGCAGCTCGGTGCCGTCCGAATCTCGTCGCAGCGACATCGTTCGAATGTAATAGTACGAAGCGATTCCAGGCTGCATGCCGGTCGAGTCGATGACGGCATCGACGCGACCGCTCGTCACGCTCGAGGCGAGCGTGGCCAGCAGCCCATCAAGCACGTGCGGTTCGAGACGAATCGCGAACTTCTGCAGCGTGGTGAAGTGCGGTACCGTCGCCAAACGAAGACGGCGCAGCAGCGGCGTCATGAGCGCTACGAGCACGACCGTCTCGCGATACGACTTTGCCAGCATCTCTCTGACGACCAGAAGCACCAGCAGCTGGTGCTGCGTGTACGTGCGCTTGCTCGAAGCGCACGAGTACAGCGGCAGGCCTAGCCGGCCTGCGCCCTTCGCTATTTGGTCGACCGCACGCATTATACCGTTGTTGTGCAATAGAACATCGTTCGGCACGAGGTCATCCCTTCCCGAGGCCAGATGTCTCCCGCAAGAGCTTGGTCTGACCTCGGAGGAGGCCATTTCGTGCCCGACATTACATCACTCTTTCGACGTCAGCTGAGATGAATTCTACAAAGCCCCACATGTTCAAATAATAAATATTCTATCGGACACCGATAGTGAACCACCCAGTTAGTTCTCCACAGACGCGCGAAGGGACCATCCTTGCAGTCCTGGCCTCGCTGGCCCTGATGACCATGTTCATCGAGATCATGCTGGTCCCCGCGTTGCCGGCGATGATCCAGGACTTCCCCCAGCAAGCGAACTGGATCCCCTGGGTGCTATCGATCTACATGCTGGTGGGCGCGGTCGTCACTCCCCTGGTGGGGAAGCTGGGCGACATGCACGGGAAGAAGCGCGTGCTCATCGCCGTGATGATCGTCTACCTGATCGCGCTGCTGGGCGGCGGCTTCTCCATCACCATATCGAACGCGCTGTTCGGAACGACGTCCATATTCGTGCTGCTGTTCTTCCGCGCAATGCAGGGCATCGGGATGGGAATGTTCACCCTGGCCTTCGGCATCGTGCGGGATACCTTCCCGCCGAAGAAGGTCCCCATGGCCATCGGCATCATCTCCTCGATGTTCGCCGTGGGGGTCAGCATCGGCCTGATCGGCGGGGGATGGATCACCTCGGTGGGCAAATGGAACGATGCGTTCTACGTCGTCTCCGTCCCGTTCTTCGTCCTCGCCGTCGCCTCCGCATACTTCATCAAAGAACCGAGGGTCACCGGCCGCGGCACCCTGGACGTTCCCGGCGCGCTCCTGCTGGGCGCCGGCATCTTCCTGTTCCTGTTCTCGCTGGTGCAGGGCGAGGAGGCGGGGTGGAGCGGCGCCGGATTCATCGCCCCTCTTGCGATATCGGCCGTTCTCCTGATATCGTTCGCGTATGTGGAACGGAAGGTCAGGGAGCCGATCATGCGCCCCAGCCTGTTCAGGAGCAGAGGCATCCTCGGCGCGAACGTGGTTGCGCTGTTTGTCGGCATAACCATGTTCATGGTGTTCCAGACCCTGCCGTTCTTCCTCATGACGCCGACCTTCGCAGGCGGCCTGTTCGGCCTGGAGGACACTCTGGATGTAGGCATATACATGCTGCCCAACGCCATCGCCACGCTGATATTCAGCGGCATAGGCGGCATGCAGGCCCGCCGCGCAGGAGCTTTCAAGGTGCTCATCATGGGCATGGCCGTGCTGTCCGTCGGATTCGTCTCGCTGATATTCCTTCATTCATCATTCCTGGAGCTGGCGTTCTCCCAGTTCATCCTGGGCGCCGGCATCGCGCTGTGCATGGTCTCCCTGATCAACGTGGTGGTGGAGTCCTGCCCGAAGAGCGAGTTCGGCGCCGCGTCGGGAATGAACACCCTGTTCCGCATCATCGGCGGCTCCATCGGCCCGGTGTTGGCCACGGCGATCCTGGCCACCAACACCATCGCGTTCGGCAGCATGGTGCTGTACACCGAGGATGGGTATGTTCAGGCCTGGGCCGTGGGCCTGATGTTCGCCATCATCGGACTGCTGGCCAGCATATTCCTCAGGCCGAGGGAGGTCTGTTCCGTCGACGACCTGGTGCCGGAAGACCGCGACGCTGATGGCACAGGATTATAACGAATGGCAGGGATGCGTCAGCATGGCCGATAAGGTGACCATCCGCGCCTGTCCATACTGCGGGAGCATGGACACGCACCCCACGCTGCTGTTCGGAGGTCCTTTGCCGTGGGTGGACCACAACGACGGCGGTTACGAATGCCGCAACTGCGGCCGTACCGCAGTGCCGCTGGACTTCGACACCCTGGACGACCTCAAGGCGTTCCAGCGCAGCCTTACCGCCGGAGCGGAGGTCGCGTCGCAATCATTCTACCACGTCCCCATTCTGCCGGTGGACACTTTCACGCTGTTCCGCATCCCGGTCATCGACCTGCCGATAGGGCAGATCGCCGATGTGACCGAGGCGGAGTGGCGCAACGGGCGCATCGAGCCGGCCGGCCAGAAGGCCAAGTTCAACCGCTATTGGAGGGCGGTGGACTCCCCTCGATACTCGGCCAAGGAGATCGCGCTGTGGGACCTTTCTGGCATCAGGGACGGCCATCCCAACTTCGAGGTGCTGAAGAAGCTGGTGCGGTCCCGCTACCAGGTATGGCTGGACTTCGGCATGAGGGACATTCAGGACGTGTTCGACTCGTTCACGATGGACGTGTCCAGGGGCCTCATCGGCACTCTGACGGCTCCCGGCCTCGAACTGTTCGAAGAGGCGTTCGAGCTGACCGATCGAGCAGTGCCGTGCATCCATTACGATCGCAAGGTGCTGTGGCCGTCCAAACGGTCCGGACCGGAGAAGCTCGAAGAGGCGGTGGCGGAGCTGGTGGACATCGGCTACGAGGAGATAGGCGTCATCGACCTGCCGCGGCTGGGCAAGCGGAACGGTCCTGACGCCGAGCTGCTGGCCCGCCTCGAATACCTTGACGCGAAGTTCATTCTCGGCGGCGGCATATCCGAGACGGACGTCGACCGTCTGCGCGCTTCCGGACTTCGAGGCGCGTTCATGGATCCCTTCACCCCAGTCATCGGCGACCTGCTGGACGAAGAGGAGCGGACCGTTCCGTCGGAGAGCTTCACCACCACCAAGAGGCCGGCGGCGAGCGGCCGTCCCGCGCCGACGGATTGAGATGGCCGTTCGATAGGTCCTTCAGATGAGGACCACGGCGTCCATCCCCTCACGACCCTTTTTTAGGCCGGGGGCGTGATCGCCGTCGGGCATAATGCCCTTCATGTCCCAACACCCAACCTCTCTCGTCGGTACGAACCGTCCAGCACCCTCCTGCACCAGGCTTGGTTATCCAGATACCATTTGACCGTCTTCCGCATGCCGGTCTCGAAGGATTCTGAAGGGGTCCAGCCCAGTTCATTTTTGATCTTCGTGGCATCGATGGCATAACGCTTATCGTGACCGGGCCGGTCCTTGACGAAAGTGATGAGGTCTTGGTACCTTTCGACATTGCTGGGCTTATCAGGGGCCATCTCCTCGAGGAGCTGGCAGATGTGCTCCACCACCTCCAGGTTCTTCTTCTCGGCGTCACCCCCGACGTTGTACGTTTCACCGGCCGCTCCCTCGGTCACGACCTTGATGAGCGCGCGAACATGGTCCTCGACATAGAGCCAGTCCCGAACCTGATCGCCTTTTCCATAGATCGGCAGGGGCTTGCCGTCCAGAGCGTTCAGGATGACCAATGGGATAAGCTTCTCAGGGAACTGGTACGGGCCGTAGTTGTTCGAGCAGTTCGTCACCACGGTCGGCATACCGTATGTCCGGAACCACGCTCTGACCAGGTGGTCTGAGCTTGCCTTGCTCGCAGAGTACGGAGAGCTAGGTGCGTATGGCGTGTTCTCGGTAAACCTCTCATCCTTACCTTCGAGGTCGCCATACACTTCGTCGGTCGAGATGTGGTGGAAGCGGAAGTTGTCCCTTTTATGCGTCGGCAGCTTTTCCCAATATCCCCTGGCCGCCTCCAGCAGAGTATATGTTCCGAGGACATTGGTCTGAACGAACGCGGCTGGACCATCGATCGACCGGTCGACGTGCGACTCTGCCGCCAGGTGCATGATCTTGTCAGGCTTGTACGTCTCGAACACCCGCCGCAGTTCGACAGCATCACAGATGTCGACCTGTTCAAAGTGGTAGCGTGGATCGTTTTCAACACTGCTAAGGGACTCCGGGTTGCCCGCATACGTCAGCTTGTCAACGTTGACCACTTCGTAATCTGATCGCTTAACTAGATGACGGACGACCGCGGAGCCGATGAAGCCCGCTCCGCCAGTGACGATGATAGTTTCCATCCGATGCCTACCCCTGTGAGATTGTATCTGTTAGTTCCCTAGACGATACTGATTATTATCATTTTAAGCCATCTGCGACAATGAGGAGGAGTGAGGTCGATGTGCTCCGGACGGTGCATGTGATCCAATCCCTCCGGGGTCTGCAATATGGTGTGCGACTCATGACGTTCCTGCCGAGTCTGGACCATCACTTCTGCGCTCTCTTCCGATCATGCCGACGAACAGCAATGGGAAGCGTCACTGGTGATCCGCAGGCCTGAATAGATTGATTATCTCGCCACTGCATTCCTACATCATGGCGAACGGCCTGCTGGGACTCATCATCGTAGTGATCGTCGCGTTCGTGCCGGCCATCCTGTTCATGCTGTGGATACGTTCTGCCGAGATCTATGAACGGGAGCCGCTGTTCGCCGTGCAGGGCGTGTTCCTCTACGGCATGTCGATAGCGCTCATCCTGGCGCTCATCCTAGAAACAGTGGCCATCGCGTTCATCGACGTGGCCGCCGGCGGCTTGGGCATCATCGCCTACAGTCTGATCCTTGCGGTAGTTCTCGCTCCGATCATCGAGGAGTTCACCAAGGCCACGGGGGTAATGACCGTGATGCGCCGCCTGATCGAGCCAGAGAACGGCCTGGTCTACGGCGCCGCGGTCGGCCTGGGGTTCGCCGCGGTGGAGAACGTTCTGTACTACCTCACCGCGCTCGACGCCGGAACCGACGTGTTCATCGCCACCGCCATCGCCAGGACGCTGACCTCGACGCTGCTGCACACCTCGGCCAGCTCGCTGGTGGGCTTCGGCCTCTCACGTTCTCGTTGTTTCTACATGTTCTACGGAACGCCCCGCTCCTGGCTTCCCTACTACGGCGCGGCGGTGCTGCTGCATGCGGCGTTCAACATGCTGGCGTCGCTCAGCCTGTTCGACCCTACCGCCAGCGGGATCATCTCGCTCGTCGGCCTGCTGCTATCTGTCGTCCTGACGTGGACGACCGTGGTATGGATCAGGAGGAAGATCGTTCAGCTGGACCGCGCCAACGTGGACGGAATGATCAGGTGCGAGTGACCGCCCGGCGGTTCAGCCGGAGTGCGTTCAGTATCACCGCCAGCGAGACGCCCAGATCGCCGATGAGGATGGCCATCCACAGCGTCACCACACCGGGGAACGCCAGGATGGTCAGTGCGAGCTTCACCAGCAGCGAGGCGGCGATGTTCTGCTTTATGACCGATCGCGCATTTCGCCCGAGCCGGAGGGAGAACAGCATCGCTCTGAGGTCGTCGCCCATCAGCGCGACGTCGGCCGCCTCGAGCGCCACGTCAGTGCCGGCGACGCCCATCGCCATGCCCACGTCCGCCTTTGCCAGCGCCGGGGCGTCGTTGATCCCGTCGCCCACCATGAGGATCGCCCCGTACCGCTGCCGGTAATCGTCGATCGCGGCCAGCTTGTCCTGCGGCAGCATGCCGGCGCGGTAGTCGTCGATGCCGAGCTCATCAGCCACATTCTGGGCGACCGGCGCGGCGTCGCCGGTCAGCATCACGACCTTGACGCCCATGTCCTTGAGGCCGTTGACCACCTCCTTCGCTTCAGGCCGCGGCGTATCGCGGACGGTCAGCATGCCCATCATCTCGTCCTCCCCGCCCACCAGGATGACGGTCGCGCCGGCGGCGGTCCTCGAGTCGATGACCTCTTGCCATTGAGATAGGTCCACGCCGCGCTCCCTGAAGAAGGCGGGACTGCCGGCGTACACGATGCGGTCGAGGATCTGGATGCCGACACCCTGGCCCGTGAACGCCTGGAATGACGTACCCTGCTCGACCTTGATGTCATCCTGTCTCGCTCGTTCCATGACGGCCCGCGCCAGGTGGTGCTCGGAGCGGTTCTCGGCCGATGCGGCGACCTTGAGGACCTCCCGCACCGAGTGCCCGTCGAACGGGACGATGTCCTCGACCACGGTCCGCCCGGACGTAAGCGTCCCGGTCTTGTCGAACGCCACCACCTTGATGTCGCTCATCCGCTCCAGGTACAGACCCCCCTTGAACAGCACGCCGCGGCGCGCCCCGCCCGATATGGCCGAGACGACCGAAACCGGCGTTGAGAGGACGAGAGCGCACGGGCACGCTATGACCAACAGCACGAGGCCGCGATAGAACCACTCCTCCAGCGGCTGGCCGAACAGCAGCGTAGGAATGAACATGGTCGCCACGGCGATGACGATGACCGCCGGGGTGTAGTAGCGGGCGAAGCGGTCGACGAATCGCTCCGACGGCGCCTTGGTCGCCTCCGCCTCCTCCACCAGCTGGACGATCTTCGAGATGATGTTGTCCTGGAACCGCTTCGTTACGCGGACATCGAGCGTCCCGGAGCCGTTCAGCGTTCCGCCGAAGACGGCGTCGCCCGCTGCTTTCAGCACGGGGGCGCTCTCTCCGGTGACGGCGCTCTCCTCCACCGTCGACGAGCCGCTGACGACCTCGCCGTCCACCGGGATGCGCTCGCCCGGACGGACGATAGCCACGTCGCCCACCCGGACATCGGTGACGTCGATCGCTACCTCCTTTCCGTCGCGCAGCATCCGCGCGGTCTTCGGAGCGAAGTCGAGCAGCTGCGATATCGAGCGCCTCGTGCGAGAGACCGAGAACGATTCCAGCAGCTCGGCCAGCGAGAACAGGAATACGATTGACGCCGCCTCCTCGTACGAGGCGATCAGCACCGCGCCGATGACCGCGATGATCATCAGCACGTTCATGTCCAGGTACCTCTCCCGGATCGATGCGATGCCGCGAACGGCGATGTAGTAGCCGCCGACGGCGATGGCCGCGGCGTAGACGGGAAGGTACAGCAGCGGTTCGGCCAGGATGAACTCGCCGATCGCCCCGATCATGAGCAGAAACCCGGAGGCGATCGTGACGATCAGACGCCGATTGCTCAGTGAGAAGAAGTCCTCCTCCGGCTCGTCCGCTTCGAAATGGCCGTAGCCGAGCTTTTTCAGGACATCGTAGATGTCGTCCCTCGTGACCGCATCGCGGTCCGCCTCCACGTTCAGCTTTCCCAACGTGTATGACACCCTGACCTGCCGGACCCCATCGATGGCGAGCACGGCCTTCTCGATCTTCTTGGCGCACTCGATGCAGTCCATGCCGTCGACCCTGACGGTCATCCGACGAGGCTCGTCCATGCCGTGAACTAACCCATGTGATCTATTTAGGGCATGTGCTAAAGACGACTGGCCAAGTTAATAAACAGCATTCAGAACATGCTCATGGTGATGCGGACGTCCTTCTGCGACGACAGCTCGACAAGAAGCTTGCGCACCTCCTCGGCGTTGCCGTCCAGGACTATCTGCTCCACGCATCGATGCTCCAGATGTGTGTGCATCGACGAGTGCACGATGTCCGCATACTGATGCACGATCTCGTGCACGTGGTGCTTCTTTCGGTCGGCATAGATGATGGAGACGACGCATGACACGTCCCCCTCCATCCCGCTAGCCCAGTTGTTCGCGGACACGAAGCGGGAGAGCGCGTCCCTCACCGCATCGGAACGCGAGGAGAACCCCGCTTGATTGGCCACCTCCTCGAACTCCTTCAATTCCTGGGCGGACAGAGATACGCTGATCACTACCATGAGCGACAGCAGAACGGTTCGTATGTTAAAGGATATTTCGCTCATCCGCCAGCCGGCGGCCTAGCGCACGGGCTTCGGCCAATGCGCCAGGATCGTCGAGGATGGAGCCCTTCTCCTCGAACCCGCCGTACGTCAGGGATGTGAAGTCGGCGTCCAGGGTAATGAACCATATCTTCGCCGGCCGTAGAGCCGAGGGGAAGTCGGTGTTACGCCGTGCGCCGACGGCGATGACCGCCCCCCTCCTTTTCTTTCCGTCACGATGGAGAGCGAACTTGCGGACCCAGTACACCTGCCCGCGATCGATGAGCGCCTTGCTCTGCGAGCTCAGCCCTTCGAAGTACAGCGGCGATGCCAGGATCACCGCGTCGGCGCGGTCCAGGAGCTCGTACACCTGCCGGAGGTCGTCGTCCAGCACGCAATCGTCCCCCTCGCTGCAGCCGCCGCAGGAAGTGCAGCCCGAGAAGTCGAGGGCGGAGAGAACGACCTTTCGCACCTCGGCACCCTGCTCCACCGCCCCGGCCAGCGCGGCGTCGAGGAGCAGCTCGGTGTTCCCGCCCCGGCGGGGGCTGCCAGCAATGCCGAGAACGAAGGTCATCGCTTCATCCATGCCAACCGCTCGATAAAAGGTTGACGTCCGATGGTCAGCCCTCAGGCCACTCTGAGCCGGTGTGTTGAGGCATCAGGACGACGACCCGCGCCCCCTGACCGTGGTCGCCGGGAACGCGGTCCTCCACCCACACCAATCCGCCGTAGTGCCGGACCAGCTCCCTCACCACCGATAGCCCGAGCCCATGGCCTTCGGCGGCGTGGGAGGTGTCGAGCTGATCGAACCGTTTGAACAGTCGGGTCTTCATCTCATCCGGGATCCCCTTGCCGTGGTCCTCGATGGCCGCCCTCCACCACATCCTGCCGTTCTGCTCGAGGCCGTCCACCTTGATATTGACCGGCTTGCTGAGGCCGTACTTGCAGGCGTTGGACAGCAGGTTATAGAACAGTCCCTTCAACAGAGCGTTCGCGAGAACGTCGGCCTTGTCCACGGTGCTCTCGAAGGTCGTTTCCACATCCTCGTACACCGCGTTGATGAAAATGTCCCTCATCGCCTCGTGGATGACGGGTATCATGTCCATCGGCTCCAGGCCCCACCCGTTCCGTTGAGAACGAAGGGCGAACAGCTGGCGGACGTCCGATATGAGCTCCGTTATGTTCCCCGACTGCACCAACGCCGAACGCACGTAGCGGTGCTGGCGAACATCCAACGTGGGGTCTCGCAAAAGCATCTCCAGGAACCCGTGGATCGGAGCGTTGAAGTTGGCGACATCGTGCGTCAGCAGCACGTTGAACATCTGGAGCGAGGAGGCGGTCCTCTGGAGGTCACCGAACATGTACGCATTGTTGATGGCCATGGCCGCCTGCACCGAGAACAGCTCGATAAGTTCGTACTGAGCCTCGTCGAACGGCACCCCCGGCGTCTTCTCCAGGCTCATCACCCCCAGCGTGCGGTCGTTGAATATCAGCGGCACCACGATCATCGAGCTGGGCGTATCTGGAGTGTCCTCGAGATGCTTTGCCCTCGGATCCAGATCGGCCCTGGGGGCCAGTATGCCCGCCCCGTTGGAGGCGACGATGCCCACCAGGCCTTCGTCGAGGTCCAGCTCGATGGTGGGGTCGATCGGCCATTGGGTCATCATGGAAAGGATACGAAGCTTTCCCTTGTCCCGGTCAAGCTCGAACACGAAGCAGTTCTCCGCATCGACCAGCGACATGGCGATGCCCACGATTGTCTGAAGGACATCATTCAGGTCCAGGGACGTCGACACCGCCTTGGACGTCTCGTACAGCCCGCGCAGCTGGGTGTTGCGCTTCTTCAGCTCGGCGTTCAGCGCATGGTTCCGCAGCCCGATGTTGATCTGATTGCACAGGACCTGCAATATGCGAGAGTATTGTCGAACGCTCGCTGCCCCTCTAGCTCCGAACACCGCGCAGCCGCCGTCACCCAACTTCATATGTATGGGATATGCAGCGAATGAAGTGATGCCGCACGGCGGCTGGAACACTCCGTCCGACTCTTGGTCGGAGACTATGCAGTCGCAGCCGGCCACCGCATCGAACAGCGGCACGCCGTCTGGCCCGCCGATGCTGAGCAGCTCCCTCGCCTCCCTGGCATCGATGCCGCGACACACCAGGAGCGGGCGCCCCCCCGGACCGATGAACCGAGCGGCGGCGAGATCGATGCCCAGGGTTTCCACCACCCGTCCCAGCTCCTCACTGAGCAGGATGTGCAGATCATCCCCTTCGGCCATCTCCGGCGTTCCGGCGACCAGCAGGTCCATGGACCGTTCGGCGCTGACGTCGTCAACCTCCCCTCTGGGCCGCCCGATGAGCACCGCCACGGTCCCTCCAAGCATCCCCTGGACTATGGGAACGACCGTCAGGCGGATCGGCGACGGCCCGGAGGGCGTAGACATGACGGCCGTGGCAGAGCGCACGTCCTCGTCGGAGAGACAGGACTGCACTGCCTTAGCCAGGGCGCGGTCCGGCCTGCCGCTCTCTTCAGTGAAGAGAGAGAATATCTCCAAGCCGGCCACCTCGGCGGCCGGGCGGCCAATCGCCTCCTCAGCGGCGGAATTGATGAACGTGATGCACGATGAAATGTCAATGCCCATCAGCGGCGCGCCAATCGCCCGGGCCAGATGGTAGACGCTGATAGAGGCGGCATCGACCGGACCGTCGGACCCGCGCGTCATGTCATCCAGGTGGTCTGACATATTCCCCTTAACAATCGAGGGGTATATAAGAATCGATAGAAAATTATCATAATATGCCTTGGACGGCCTCGACAGCCGATGAATTCGCAATAACGAGTTTTATCGGATTGACGACAATTTTGTTAATTACTATTAATCCGACACAATGCTTTAAATAATGGTCTTCGTTACAGGGTCTAAGAGCGCTCGGGAAGGGCTCACCCCCCTAAATTCTCCTCCTGAATAATGGTGATTCATGTTCCGCCTTGAACTCCCTTCCCGGCCTCTTTTCTAACATACCTTTGAATCCGTGACGCTCCATTGTCGTGGCGTGACCGCTCCGCCCCGTCTCGGCGCCATGACCACGCTGCGCGACCATGAGGTCATGGCCCGCCTGGACTTCGATTTCTTCGAACTGCTGGTGATGGACGATGATGGGGTCGACGAGCTCGAAGAACTGCTCGTAAAGGACGAGCGGTGCACGATCGTGCACGCCCCGGATAAGATGCGCGTTGACGGGGGGCGACGCCTGATAGACCTGGCCGTCGAGGACCGGCAGCGGCGTGAGATATTCGTTGATAGGGTGAACGATGTCTCGACCATGGCCGGCCGCCTTGGGATACCGACGGTCGTTCATCCCGGCGGGGTGAGAACGAAGCCGACCGAACGGGCGTCGCTGCACGAGAACCTCAGGACGTCGCTGGCGTCGCTGGACGGTACGCTGTGGCTTGAGAACATGCCCAAGCACTATCATGTCGACGGAGAGAAATGGTGCAGCAACCTGTGTACCAGGCCCGACGAGCTGGCAGACCTCTTGCCGCAGGTGGACGGCGTCACCCTGGACGTATGCCATGCATACCTGTCCGTGGAGCATGGCGGCAACGCGGCAATCGCGTCGTTCTTCGAGACGCTGAGGGGGAGCATCAAGCATGTCCATCTCTCAGACGCATCCCGGCCGGACGGCGAGGGGCTGCAGCTCGGGGACGGCGAGATCGATCTTGGCGCTCTGCCCCGCATGCGCTCCGTCCCGGTGCTGCTGGAGATCTGGAACGGCCACCTCGACGGCGGGGCGGGCTTCAGCGAAGCGCTCCGTCGGGCCAGGGCGTCGGGATCGTGGTTCAAGGGATGCGTTCCCTGAGAGCGTTCATACCCCGAAGGCAATGCGCAGCAGGTCCCTCACGCCCGGCGCCAGTCCGAGAAGGACGACCGCATACTTCAGGCCGGTCAGCAGCTGGGGCCGCGAGCGAAGTTCGTCGGCGAGCGCGCGGTCCAGCAGGATGATGATGGCCGTGACGAGGATGAACTTCATCGGCAGCATGACCAGCGGCGAGGTCACGTCGATCAGCAGCGACGGAAATGTGTGCTTCTCTGAGTAGCCGTACACCTCGATGCCTCGCCAGGTGGCCGCCCCGTCAAGAAAGTGGGCGAAGTACATGAGCAGATTGATCGGCGCCGCGATGAACGCCGCGGGAGGCCATCGACCTATTGCGTAAACCGATGCAGTGAGGACCGCAGCGGTCCCCGGGATGATGAGCATCTCCGGCGGGTGCAGCGTCGGCATCCCGTTCAGCATGCTGTAGGTGCCGAGCCATTCTGCCGACGAGGGGAAGTTTATCAGATATGCCGCGGCCGTCACGAGGATGAAGAGGCCGGCGGCGCCGACGGCAGCGAGGCCCGCGTCCGCTCTCGATGACATCCTCGTCGCCAGTATCACAGAAAGAGCGGCGAACAGCAGCGGCTGGTAGAGCGGAAGGGTGAAGTTCGTTCCGCCCGAGAGGGCGAACGAGTACTGCACGAGAAGCAGGGGAACGACGGCCACCAGGACGGGCAGCGTGCTGGACGGCCGCTCCCTCGCCAGCTTGCCGGCGTACATCGCCAGGACGAACGCCCCGGCGACCGCGAAGTATATCGCCGGGGTGATGAACAAGTAACGCAACGCGCCATTGAACAGCTCGGCGTCCTCCAGCGTCCGCAGCACGCCGCCTGCCAGGAAGAACGGCAGCGAGGCGGCCAGCAGCCCTTCGTCCATTCGGTAGCTCCACCGCCGAAGCAGACGGAGCAGCGCTACCAGGCCGAGGCCGAACAGTACTGCGTAGGTGAGCGTGTTGATGATATTGTAGCCTTCCGGGATCCCGTTCACCGTGCGGTTCTCCGCGTCCGAGACCATCGGGCCGAGGAAGTAGCGGTACAGAAGGCCGCTCTCGGCCAGGAGCGCCACCGCGATGATGATGACCGCGACGAGCAGCACGGCGACCGCACACCCTCGGCCGCAGTACGACCTGGCCGCGGCGTTCTGCCTGTCCCACATATATACCAGGTAACTACTGGAAGGGTACATATATCAGTCTGGGGTTTAGGACACCAGATGGACGAAGGCGACTTCACCAAGGCCCGTTCGATCCTTTTTCCCAGGAACGTTCTGGTCGGACATGGGGTCCTTGGGCAGATACCGGAGGTTTGCAGGGAGTTCGGATTGACCGGAACGGCTCTGCTCGTGACCGGGCCCAAGACCAGGAACGTCGCGTCCGACATCATCAGCACGCGCCTCGGCGACGAGAACTACGACGTCCACACGGTAGTCGTCGGAGAGGCGACCAAGGACAATCTCAACAAGGTCGAGGAAGTGGCACGAGAGGCCAAGGTGAACTTCCTGATCGGCATCGGCGGCGGAAGCAAGATCGACCTCGCCAAGATGGCCGCCAAGGACCTGGGAACAGAGTTCATTTCCATACCGACGTCAGCGTCGCATGACGGCATCGCCTCCGGCAGGGCCTCCATCAAGGGAGAGAACGGCCCGCTGTCGCTCGACGCCAAGGTGCCACTGGGAGTGGTGGCCGATACCTCCATCATCGTGCAGGCGCCGTACCGCCTGCTGGCGTCAGGCTGCGCCGACGTCATTTCCAATTCGACCGCGGTAAAGGACTGGGAGTTCGCCAAGAAGCTGCGCGGCGAAGAGTTCTCCCGCTCCGCTTATTCACTGGCGGTTTACACGGCGGAGACGATCATCGACAATGCCGATGTCATCAAGCCCAACCAGGAAGAGAGCGTGTGGGTGGCCATACGGCCGATCATCATATCCGGCATCTCGATGTCAGTGGCCGGCTCGTCCCGTCCGACCTCAGGCTCGGAGCACATGTTCTCGCATGCCATGGACCGGCTGGCGCCGGGAAAGGGGCTGCACGGCGAGCTGTGCGGCATCGGATGCATCATGATGATGTACCTCCACGGCGGGGACTGGAACCGAATCCGCGATGCGCTCGTCAAGATCGGCGCGCCGACCTCTGCCAAAGAGCTCGGCATATCCAAGGAGGTCATCATCGAGGCCCTTGTGACCGCTCACAAGGTCCGCAGCAGATTCACGATCCTAGGCCAGGAAGGCCTCACATATGAGGCGGCAGAACGCCTGGCCACCATCACAAAAGTGATCTGAGGGCGATAACATGGTAGTCATCACTTTGATCGGGGAGCATCAGGCCAGGAAGGGGGAAATGTTCGTCTACCGCGGTCCGCTGACCGAGTGCCGCGACTGCAAGCTTAAAGCGGTCTGCTTCAACCTGGAGGCCGGCGGCCTGTACCGCATCACCAACGTAAGGGACGTCAAGCACGAGTGCCGCATCCACGAGGGAGGCGTGTGCGTGGTCGAGGTGGAGAAGGAGAAGCATAACGCCGCCCTGCCCATGCGCTCGGCCATCGAGGGATCGACAATAACATTCGAGGTGATGAAGTGCGACGAGCTGGGATGCGAGAACTGGCGGCTGTGCCACCCCATGGGGCCGGAGAAGAGCACCAAGTTCCGCGTCGCCAAGGTCAACAAGGAGCTGAAGTGTCTGGCCGGCAACCGCATGATAGCGGTCATGCTGGAGTAAGCACATCGGAGAGTGGGGGAACGGTCTTGACGGCCGCTCCTCTCCTTCCGCATCATCCGTTCGGTATAGAACGCAGTGCGAAAGAGCCTGGGCGCTGCGTGGATCATCACAACATGTCGGCAGATGCGTGCATCTTTCGCTGCCGGGGCCGTCATTCCACTGACTAGGGCTGGCAAGGTGCCGAGCGGATCATCGGAGCGCCCGATAAGCATCGAGCGCCAGGTCGATCACGCCAGGATGGCGTGGCGCCTACCGGAAGCTCTCTCCGGTGATGCGCTCGAACATCTCGATGTACAGCTCGCTGACCTTCTTCATCTCGGTCGGGGGCAGCGCGGGTATGTCCGGTTCCGGCTTCCCGGCCTTGCGCGCGGCCATGAGCTGTTCGAAGTATCCGCTGTTACGGTAGAACTGCCGCACTGCCTCCTTGGACAGCTCCACGCACTCGCCCTTGGCGTACGCATCGTCGTCCCACCAGCGGTCCTCGTCGGCGGTGCCGAAGGTGTCCACCACCATGAGGTTGCGCTTGTCGTCCAAGGCGAACTCCTTCTTGCCGTCCACATGGATGAGCATTCTCTCCCCGACCTCCTCGGCGATTATCTCGTCGATGCGGGCCGTCGTCCTGAACAACTCGTCCATCTCCTCTTCCGAGAGGCCGGAGATGCTCAGCGCCTCCTCCCTCGTCAGCAGACGGTCCACCGGCTCCAGCTTGGTCGTGACCTCATAGAACGGACGAGGCAGTTCTTCACCGTACTTCGGCTCGTGGTCAGCGTCGAAACCCAGCTCCTCGGCGGAGATCTCCTTGCTCTTGACCCGGTCCCACAGGGAGCCGGCCATGTAATGGCGGGAGATGACCTCCAGAGGGATCAGGTAATTGGTGGTGCTGCCGTTGATGCGGCTGTAGTCGGAAATGACCTCCACGCGCTTCACGCGCATGCGGTTCGGTGGCACCAGTTCGGTGAAGTGCGTGCGGATGCCAGCTTTCCTGAGGACCTGGAACCAGAAGGCCGCGCTGCGGCACAGCGTCTCTCCCTTGTGGGGTATCTGAGAGGGAATGATCTTGTCGAACACGCTGATATTGTCCGTGAACACGAACTCCAGCGTCTGATCGTCCACCTCATAGACCTGCTTGACCTTTCCGGTTCTGACCAGCTTCATCTGATTGCACGCTCGACTGATTGTAACATGAAAGGGACATATACTATTTGTGGTCCCAGAGTCCAGTGTGTCGACGGTCGTGGAACACGAATGCGCAAAGCGAAGAAACCTATATGTCCGGCTGCTTCCAATCCTTCATGCCATGTCCCTGACCGTGGACGAGGTGGGTTCCCTTTCTCGTCTGGAGGATGAGAGGCAGGACTACCTTTCGGTCCTGCGGTCGAGCGGAGAGGACCCCCTGTTCCTGAACCTGGACTGGCTGTCCGCATGGTGGAGCGCGTTCGGGGAGGGGCTGCGGCCTCTGATACTCCGGGTCAAGGAGAACGGGCGGCCGGTCGGCTATGCGCCCTTGACGATGCACGATCGAGGGAGGAGCCACTGGACCAAGGCGGGCTTCATGGGAGCGGGGCCCTCGGACCGCTGCGGCATCCTGGCGCAGGACGGCCGCGCTGACGTGCACGACGCCATCTGGGAGCACTTGCGGGAGCGGGACGACTGGGACGTCATGGAGCTGAGGGACATGCGCCAGGGCGGTCCCACCGAACAGGCGGCCAGGAGATCGTTCCGCCAGTGCGAGGAGGCGTGCGAGATGGCGCCCTACATCGCGCTGAACGGCAGCTACGAAGGATATGTGGCATCATTGTCGAGCAAGATGCGCTCCACCATAGGCAGAGGATGGAGGCGCCTGCAGGACCATGGAGCGGCGTTCAAGAGCATGCGCACCGCCGGCGAGGTGGATGAGGCGCTGCGTTGGCTGAAGGAGCTCCACGATCAGAGATGGCAGTCATCCAGCTGCCTTAGCGCACCGGGGATGCCGCAGTTCATCGAGGACGTTACGAGGCGCCTGGTCGGCCGCGGCGTGGTGTTCCATGCCATTCTGACCGACAGCGCGCCGGCGGCGATCGCCATGGGATTGGAGGACGAGGAGCGATACCTCTACTACCTTACCGGCTTCGGCCCGGAGCTGGCGCAGTACTCGCCCGGCGCGGTGTTACTGACCCGCATCATCGAGGAATGCCATGGGCGAGGATGCAAGGAGGTCGACATGCTGCGCGGGGCCGAGACGTACAAGTACCGCTTCAATGCCGTGGACAGACCGCAGGTGCACCTCCGCGCCGTGAACCGCGGCCTGGTGCGTCGCACCCAGTATTCGTTGAGGGAAGCGCCGCTGGTGTAATCAGAACAGCTTCAGCATCGTGGGCGAGGGCATGTGCATGAACGCCTCGGCGTAGCCGTCCAGGGCGCTGGTCGCAGCGCGGTAGCCGTTCATCCCCCTGGCGACGCGCTCGTAATCGATGTCGGCGCACTGCGTCCCATGCTCGTTGATCGCACCGACCTTTCGATCCATGACGTCAGATATGGGGACCAGCAGATTGGGCATCAGGGCGCCCCACACCTCATACATGATGACGTCCGGCCTCTCTCCGACATTACGCAACGCTTCGGCGCACGCCTCGAACGTCCTGAGATGGTGGTCGTGGTTCTCGAACGGCGAGGGGACGAAGACGGCGTCGTATCCGGACGACAGCTCGCCGGCGATGATCCTGGCGGCCTCGCGGCCGGAAGGGAACGGGGCCTCCCGCAGCTCGTGATCCTTTACGCCCAGCCGTTCGATGGCCCGGTGGATCTCTTCGCGCCGATGCTCCGCGGTGAAGTCACCCCCCTGCATGGACAGATAGACGACGCGGACCTCCTTTCCGGCATCGACCAGCTTGATGATGCTGCCCCCGCAGCCGACCGCGTCATCGTCCGGATGAGGCGAGATGACGAGGAACCTCTCGCCCGGAGGGAGCTCCATCACCTTCGGGCTCCACGACGTGCCCTCCAGCTTTGACGGCATCGTGAATCGGTTCTTCATCTTCTCGATAATGAGACGAAGCTCCATCGTCGCACTGTTCGATACGCCCACAAGCAATAATAGTCGAGCCCTCCCCTAATTAATCTTATACCGGGGGAGGGGAAAGTGAAGGTAGCCTTGCTTTCAATGTACAGTTTCGACGAGGTCCGGGGCGGCACGGAGTTGTTCACCGAGCATCTCCGGAGGGCGTTCAGCGACGTTCGGGTGATCACCTACTCGTCGTCGGTCGATGGCGAACGTTTCGATCTTTCACGGCTTAGCCTTGAGGAAGCGAGGAAGGGCGCGGCCATCTCCCGCCGGTTCCGCCAGCTGTCGCGCCGAGAGGATTTCGACCTGGTCATCGCGAACTCCACCTCCGGCTGGTGCCTCGGGATGTCCAGAATCGACGTGCCGATGATGAACGTGTTCCATTTCACGCTGCGCGGCCTGGCCGACCAGGTGCTCAGAGGCACTTCCGGCTACCTGCCGTCGAAGTACGTGTCGTCGGTGTTCGAGAAGCTCGCCTCCATCGGAAAGAAGAACGTGGCCGTATCTGCGAAGGTGGCGAGAGAGCTGTGGTCCCTGTACCGCATACGGTCCACGGTGATCGAGCTCGGCGTGGACATGGAGCGGTTCCGGCCGATGCCGAAGGAGCGGTCGAGGGAGCTGATCGGACTGGACACCGACAAACCGGTCGGCCTGTTCGTGGGCAGGGCGGACGACACCAAGGGGTTCGACATATTGAAGGAGGTGCAGAGGAGGAGACCTGATATCCAATTCCTGTGCGTCACGCCGTCCGAGATAGACGACGAGGGACTGATCGTGCATCGGAACGTGGCGAACGAGCGCATGCCATTGTACTACTCGTCGGCCGACCTTCTACTCTTCCCGTCCCGCTACGAATCGGTCGGATACACCGGACTGGAGGCCATGGCCTGCGACCTGCCGGTGGTCGCATCCAGGACCGGGGTGTTCGAAGACCTCGAAGAGGGCGGCATCGGCCGCATCGTTCCCTCGTGGAAGGCGCCCGACTATGTCAACGCGGTGGACGACGTTCTATCGCGGCCGTTCCATCCTAGGCGGGCCATCGGGGGGAGATATTCCATGGAACGGTTCCTCCGTGACTACCGAGCCGCCGCCGAGGAGGCGGTTAGCCGTGGCGGCGCCGGCAGCAGCGGTTGAGGATACGGCATCTGTAACGATGATCCTCATCCTCCGATGACGCTGGCCGCCGCACATTATTGCATGCGTCTTATGAATATCATCTGTGATATCTTCTGAAAAGCGCTTTTATAAGATGTAACGCGAACGGGGGGTGCCCGGGGAAGAGGACACCTCACTTGGAGGAAACCTCTCTCCGCGACAGGGCACAGAGCTCTGTCCCCGCCATAGAGGCGGGTTGCGGGCCGGCGAGGGCGCCGGCCACGGTCACAAGCGACCGGAATGGATGGGATAGCTTGAGTACACACAAGACCAGCCGTGCTGCTGTCCGGGTCCCGCTTCCCCCAGGAAGCGTTCCCGACACGGCGCGCAACGGAGAGGTGTGGCCATGAAGGCCGAACAGCGGCGCCGGTTCGCGGCGCTGCTGCGGCCGCTGTCGGCGGTGCTCGTCATAGGGCTCCTCCTGACCGTGATCATACCGCCAATGCTCGACAACGGCGCTCCCCGCGGAGCGATCATCGGAGGCCTAGGGAACGAGCCTTCGGACCTGACCACGCCGTCCGGCGATGGCGAGGTCGTCGAGCCCCAGGATGAATACGAGGACTTCGAGCTGGGTGCGGAGTCCTCCGTTCTAGAAGTGGACGTCGGCGATTCGTCGTACGAGGTCCGCTCCGATGAGTACTCGATAACGGTGGCGCAGGACGGCGACTATGTCGATTACGTGATCAGACCATACTTCACCGACGACGTCGTCCGATACCGCAGGGTGAATCCGAACGTGCCGGCCGAGGGCACCGTGGACGCGAACGGCAACGACCTCAACTGGGTGTCGATGCGGATCTCCGACCACGGCCAGGACGGCAACTGCGTATGGTTCGTGGAGTCGTCCCCGCAGTTCAGCATGCGGCAGGAGTTCACCATATACCGCGACTACTTCGAGTTCGACTCCACCTACATACCGGGCGAGGAGAACGCCATCGTCACCTACTTCGCCGGACTGTACGACCAGGACGATCGCATGATCGACCTGTTCTCCGACGGCCAGGTGCATCGCTATGTGCCCGGCTTCGACGAGGAGCGGCCGGCCACGCACGGCATCGGAGGATGGTATCCGTCCTTCGAGATGTTCGCTCCCTCCTTCGACATAAGGCAACCGAGCGGCGACCTGGGCCTCGAATGGGGCTACAACGAGGAGGAAGCGTACCTGTGGGCGCCGGTGTGGATGCAGGACTTCGGAGGAGGCGGTCCGTCGACATTCTGCCTGAAGTTCTCCTCCAAGAGCTCGGTGCTGCCCGATCCTGAAAAAGGAGAGGAGACGACCTATCACATGTTCGTGCGGCCGTACAAGCATTCCGACGGGGAGCCGATCGGCCACAACTACGGCTACGCGAAGTGGGTCGCCACCGAGATAGCGCAGGAGTGGGCGGTGCACAACACCGAGGTGTTCCCGCTGACGATGAACACCCTGTCCACCTGGGACGGCGACCTGTTGAACTGGGTGGAGAACAGCCAGATAACCGTGGCCATGCAGTCCACCAACCCGGACCAGATCAACTGGCACTACAAGTCGTCGCAGCTGATGATGCCGCACGACGGCTCCATGCCTGCATCGTGGCAGCTGCACGACGCCCCGGGCCAGCAGATGTACTCGCCGTCCGGCTACCGGATAGCGAGCGCCGCCAGCGCCGAGTACCGGGACCACCTCATCAACGGCGATCCGTACAACGACTGGTGGTGGTCGTCCGACGGCGTGTTCTGGGATGAGATGAACGTCGTGGACGAGGCCAACAACATCAGGAACGACTACAACACCAAGGAGGAGTTCGTCCATACCGGATTCCTCCGCCTGGTGGAAGAGACGTACGACTCGGGGAAGTTCGACTATGTCATAACCAACCCGTTCACTGCGATCCTCCACCTGGCGATGGTCTCCGACCTCAGCCTGATCGAGGGCTACGAAGCGGTGCCGATGTACAACAACGACCTGACGGCGCACACCCGCTCCGTGATGAACTTCGTCAACAACATGCCGTCGGAGCTGCGCCCGCACATCAGCGTGGACCAGAACTACGCGGCGTCGTCGGACGCCTGGGCCGTGAATTCGGTCCTGTTCGGCGCCGCCCGGTACGGGTTCTATCCGAACCTGCGCTCCTACGACTCGGGCGCGGCGCAGATACCGTACCTGGAGATGGCCGAGGACATGTTCCTCGCCATGGGCGCCGACCGCCACCACGGCCCGCAGTTCTGGCCGGCGACCATCGACCTCAGCAGCGAGGGAACGAGCATCGTGACCAACAGGCCGATGGTCGTCATGACCGGCGACGGGTCGGTGAACATTGAGTTCACCGAGGAGAGCGAACGGTACTCGCTCACCAACCTGTGGTCGACCGACAGGAAGTTCACCGTGGTGCTTCCGGCCGACGCCATCTACGAGATGGACGGCCTGACGCAGGACGGCGAGGCCGAGTACACGGCCGACGGCAAGGTCATCGTCACCGGGACGATAGCCGCCGGAACGACCGGGCACATCGTGAAGAGCGGCGACGCTGCCGTCACCCACTCCGGTGACGGCGTGGCGTTCGCCGCTGCCGCCGCCGGGGAGGTGCGCGTCCGCGCCACCGGCGGCGAGACCACGGTGAGGCTCGGAAACCTCTTACCCTCCCGCAGCTACGACGTTCTCAGCGACGGGACCAGGATAACGACGGAACGGGCCGATGAGAACGGCTGGGTCTCCTTCTCTCGCTCATTCACGAGCGAAGAGGTGATCACGGCCGCCGAGGCTGCCCTTACCGTTCCGGAGATCATCGATATCACACCATCCAACGGCTCCGACGGCGTTCCCGTCGGCACCGACATCATCATCACTTTCAGCGAGGGGGTGGACCGCTCCGCCCTGGAGGGAGCTTTCCGCTTCCCATCGGAGGGAGAGTGGACATGGAATGACGACGCCCAGGCGGTGTTCGTTCCCTCCGCTCCCCTGGAGCCGTCCACCGAGCACATCATAGAGGTCGACCGACTGGTCAGCCTCGACGGGATGACGAACGATTCGGCGTTCCGCTCATCGTTCACCACCGGCGCCGGGACGATGGTCTCGCTGACCGGCGCGGTGAAGAGCAACTCCGCTCCCTTGGCCGGCGCGTCCGTCACGCTTGACGGCGCGAGGACCGCCACGACGGACGAGAACGGCCGTTTCACATTCGAGCAGGTCGCCGGCGGCCGGCACGTGCTGTCCGTAGAATGCGACGGCTACGACACGGTGACGGACACCATCAGCGTCACCGAGGAGAACGCGGAGTTCATCGTCGAGATGATCGCCGCGGAGAAGTGGGCGCCGGCGGCCGTCGCCGGCGCAGAAGTGGCAGCGCCGCTCCTCGGCTTCATCGGAGCGGCGGCGATGCTGTTCGGCCTCGTGGCCACGGGGCGGGCGGAGAACGGGCTTGCGGCCCTGAAGGACGCGCTCGGCCCGTTAGGCCAGGCGCTGCACAGGCTCCGGAGGCCTTGAGCCATCCAAGCGGTGCAGGCGGGCGTCGCGCCAGCCTTGCAGCAGGCCGCAGGCCTCGGAGAGCACGCCAACGTAGGAGAGGAACGGAGGCAACCGCGGGTCGGTCCTCATCTTCTCCCCCGGGCTTTCGGTCGCCACCCTCCGACGGTTGATGAACGCCGCGGCGCGGTTGCCGCAGTAGCGGAAGAACGGGACGGAGGTCCCGAAATGCTTCCTCACCAGGTACGAGTTGTTCCTCCCCCACAGGTACCGCAGGCGGATGTACCATCGCAGCATGTCCTTTCGATAGGAGCCTTCACACCATTCATGCCATACGACCGCGCCTTCCTGATACTGGATGCGATATCCGAGGCGAAGCACGCCCAGGCAGGCATCGGTCTCGTCCTGATGGTACATGAAGTACGGATCGAAGCCACCAGCATCGACGAGCGGCCGCCGCCTGAAGGACATGTTGCAGCCCACCATGACCGGGTAGCAGCCGTCGGTCTGCTCGTTCCGCGACTCGTCGAACCATAGGCCCTCGGTCGATACCGCGTTGCGGCCCATGCACAGCCGCCCGTCCATGTGGTGCACAGGTCCGCCCACCCCGCCCACCTTTTCGTCCACATAGCCGTCCAGGACGGCCTTCAGCCATCCGGGCTGGGCCAGGGCGTCATCGTCGATGAAGCAAACGATGTCGCCGGTCGCCGCCGCGAGGCCGAGATTGCGGGCCGCCGAGATGCCGTCCAGCTGCTTCTGCCGTATCAGTTTCAATACGCCGTCCCGCTCCATCTCCTCCAGCAGCTCCCTGGTGCCGTCGACCGAGGGGCCGTCCACGACGATGATCTCATCGGGAAGGGGGTTCTGGATGATCAGCGACGCCAGGCACTGAGGCAACCACTCGATGCGGTTGAAGGTGCATACCACGATCGATGTTCTCACCGCGTCACCGCCGAAGACCATCGGCGCCGCTCCGCCAGATCATGAGCATCGTCGTACCAACATCCCCGCGGTTGCCGCATAGGAATGATTTATTGGAGGTGGCGATATTTGTAGTTCTTCCTTGCCCACTACGGTGACGTTAACCCCAGGGCGATGAAGGCGATGATCAGCCAGGTGTCCATGAGGGCGCGCAGCGTTCCGACGTAGACGACGCTGCCGGAGCGGTGGTACAGGGCGCCGAACAGCAGGGCGGCGAGGAACGAGAACGCGGCGTACATTACGGAGCCCCAGAACAGCATGTAAGCGGCGTTCAGCACCGCTGCCGAGGCTATTGCTGCGGAAGGGCCCATAACGCCGGCGAAGGACCGCTGCACCGTTCCCCGGAACAGCGCCTCCTCGGCGAAGCCCCATATGGCCATGAACGGCACGAACAGGTAGGACGGCGTACCAAGAGGGAACGATTCCCAGAACCGGAGGCCGAGCGCCGCGGCCTCGGCAAAGGCCATGACGATCGGAAGGAACAGCACCACCGCCAATGACAGGTTCCGCAGCCTGACACGTTTCACCGCTGGCATCCTGACGGCGCGGGCGAACGACACCGTGGCCGCGACCATGAGCGTGAGCAGGATGACCGAGTCCACGAAGGCGCTGCCCATAGATGGCAACACGGCGGTAACGACGGCGATGCCGAACACCAGCGCCGCGGCGCCGTACGCAGCCTTGCGCTCGTTGCTGATGACGAGGCAGCAGATGGCCATGGTCAAGGCGCCCAGCAGCAGCGCCGTCCCGGCCGCGGCCCCGTCCCTCTCGCCCAGCGCGACATAGGCATACATGCCCGCGCAGCCCAACGCCGCCCACGCCACCAGCGCGGCCAGCGGCGCCGGGAAGGCCGGAACGGCCGCTCGAATGCCGGCGTCGGCGTGCAAGTCATCCTCCTTGCCGCGACGCCGCTGCCGCCATGGCCGAGAACGCGAGAGCGGCGGGCAGCGCCGCCCATATGCCCCTGCGGCCCCTTCGCCTGATGAGCGCAAAGGCCGCCACCGCCGCGATCGTGATGATGAACGCCGGCACCAGCAGACCGCCGTCCAGGCCAAGGGGGCGGACGATCACCCCCATCAGGTCACCGTGATCGGCATCCACAGCGTCATCACCTCCGAGCCCCCCGCGTCCACCAGGCGCAGGAACACCGTCCATTGCCCGGGCGAGGAGATGCTGAACGACAGGCCCCTCTGAACGCTCCCTTCATCATCGAGAGTGAACGTGGTGCTCCTCCCCGCGCCGGGGGACAGCGATACCGGGGCTGACGGATCGAAGGGAGTAGCGGACATCGAATCGCTCAACGAGATGATCAATGTGTAATCGGCCGCCCGGCCCAGGTGATTGGCGGCGGTGATCTGCACGGTCGCCACCTGGCCCGCGCTAAGGGTCGAGGGAAGATGGTCCAGCCGCCCGTCGGCGCCCGCCACCTCGAACTCCGAGTATGGGAGCCCGGAGGGAACGGACATCAGGCCGGTGCTCGCCACCACGCCAAGCCCCATGACCGCCACGATGATCAGGGCCGCCACCGCCGCCTCCTTCCGTGCGAACGGCCGCCGCTCGGGCGGGCGGTAAGCGATGATGAACTGATCCCCCGGCGGCAGCTTGGAGCGGCGCCGCACCGCGACGGCCGATGCCGCGAAGGTGATGCCGATCAGGGTCAGCGAGACGCTCAGGGCGTTCAGCTCGACCAGGCCGCGCGTCATGATCGTGGACGCCAGCGCCACGGTGGTGGCGCTCAGGCCGATAGCGATCGCAGACCGCTCCAGCATAGTGATGGCCTGCGTGCGCTCCTGATGCTGCACGAAGGTGCGGGCCAGCACTTCCACCCGGCCCGGAAGCAGCGCCGATACGATCGCATAGCCGGGGCAGAAGAACACCGCGGCGAAGCCGAAGAACCAGGCCAAAGGGGACGATGGCATGTAGACCGGCAGCAACGCCGCGACGGCCACGACCGCGCACACCAGGATGATGTCGTACGGCCTCCCCGGGCCGACCAATATCCTATCAGACCTAGCCATTGTGGACCCCCTTCGTTCCGATCAGGCCGTCCAGCAGCTCCTGCAGCCGGGGGCCGACGACCTGCCAGCAGTACCGCTCCTCGATCAGCTGTCGACCGTTCGATCCAAGCCGGCCGCGCAGCTCCTCGTCGTCCAGCGCTCGTGCCACCTGCTCGGAGAAGTGTTCCGGATCAATGCCGACGAGGCAGTTCACTCCGTCCTCCAGCTCCGGCATGCCATCCAGCGCCAGCGGGCTCACCACGGTGGCGCGGCCGGCGGACAGCATGTCGATCACCTTGGTCAGGATGCCAACCCCCCGCCAGGTCGGCGCGATGCACACATCGGCGGCCGAGAGCCATGGCGCCAGCTCGGGTACGAAGCCCAGCACGCGGACCCCGTCCGACGGCATCTCGCCCAGTTCGCCGCTCCCTGCCAGATACACCACGGCGTCAGGGAACCGTTCCCGCACCGCAGGCGCCATCTCCCGGGAGATGTACCGCGCCGAATCCAGATTGGGCTCGTACCTCAGCGTGCCGAAGAACAGCACCGTGCCGCCCTCCGGAACGTCGAGCGACCGCTTCGCCTCCTCCGCCGGCAGCATGCTCTCGTCCAGCGCGGCGAGGTCGACGCAGGTCGGAACGACGAGGAACTTCCCCGTCGGGAAGCTCATCTCCCGGTACGCGTCCTTCTCCTTCTCGGAGACGACCAGCACGGCGGACGCCAGGCGGTGGAGGATGCGCTCCATCAGCAGGTTGGCGCGGAAGAACAGCGCCGATTTTCCAAGAGCGGCGGAGAAGTCCCGGATGTTGGCATGATTGTCCCACACCATCGGGATGCCGCGTAATCGCGCGGCGAGGCCGCCGGCCAGCGAGAGGTACGTCCCTTCGGCGAATATCAGCGATACCTTCTCCTTCCGAGCGGCGCGCAGCGTTCTCAGGAAGATGTCGATCTCGTCCGCCGCGAACAGCACGTACCGGGCGAGGCGGGGCACCTTCTGATCGTAAACAGCGCGGTTGAACCGGCCAGGCCGAACAGGCACGATGTCGTACCATTGCGATATCCGCCGGAGCAGCTGCGGCGTCCTCTCCGACGAGGGCGCGTCGGCATCCGTCCAGGGGAGGAATATGACCCTGGCGCTCATGCCTCGCCCCCGTAGATGGAGGTCAGCCGGTCCGCCGCGATCTCATGGTCGAACTCCCTCAGCGCCAGCTCTCTGGCGTTCCGTCCCATGATCTCCAGCCGGACCGGATCGTCCAGCAGGTCCATGAGATCGTTGGCCATGCGTTCCCGGCCCTCACCGATCATCGCGCCGGCCCCCTGCTCCACGATATCGGAGCGGAGGCCGCGGCCGAACGTCGTGGCGATCGGGACGCCGCACGAGATCGCCTCGATCGCGGTGAATGGGAACAGGTCGATGCGGCTTGCTACGGCCAGCAGGTCGGCGCAGTTGTACAGCAACGCCATCTCGTGCCTCGTCAGGTGGTCGGACATCACCCTCACGTTGTCGCACAGGCCCGATCCGGCCACCGTCCGTCGGAGGTCGTCCTCCTCCGGGCCGACGCCCTTTATGATGAGGAGCGCGTCGGGATCGGTGCTGCGGATGCGGCACATGGCTTCCACCAGCCGGTCCATGCCCTTGTTCGCATGCAGCCGCCCGACCGACAGGATCACGTTCCTTTCCTCACCGATGCCGAACCGCTCGCGCGCTTCCGACTTGTTCATCGGACGGTACATCATGGTGTCCACCCCCGAGTGGACCACTGGCGCCATCTTCCCCTCCGGGATGCCGTTCTCCACCAGATGGCGTCTTGCCGACAGCGACCTCGGGATGATGGCCTGGCATCGTTCGGCGATCTTCCTGCCCAGCGTGGAGTAGAACTGCTTCTGCCCCCACCCCGCCGGTCCGCGCATCAGGACGTCCAGCTCCTGCCAGACGAAAAGCCGATGTTTGACGCCGCCGAGAGCCGACCATGCCAGCACGGTGCCTGGCTGGAACATCTCGCCCGACTGCACCACGTCCAGCTCCTCTTCTCTGAGCCTTCGCGACAGCGACGGAGTGAAAGGGGCCAGCGACGGTGGGAACATCAGCGGCAGCTTGGTCGGCAGGTACTCGATGTCGACGTCCCGCCTTGCCTGACGCGACGGCCGGTAAGCGTCGGATACGAACACCGTCACGTCATGGCCTCTGGCGTTCAGCCGGCGCGCCATCTCGACGATGTTGAGCTCGGAATCGTCGCTCACTCCCGGGCGGGACGCTAGCACCGAACCGTCGGCCTGCAGGTCAGCGGTCTTGGTGATCAGGTTGACGAGACCGATGCGCATCTCAGCGCCCCCTCGCGTAGACGACGTAGTGATCGCCGTTGTCGTAGACGCGGTAGTTAGCGGGAGCCTGTTCCTCGTAGAACAGGTACATGTAGTGGATCCCCCACTGGCGATGCCACAGCTCCGACGTATGGTCGAACATGTACGCGCCCTGGCCATAGTACGTGGTGAGATTGTCTATCGTCTCGGCGTGCTCCTCGCTTCCGTAGGCGGTGTTGAACTTCATGCGCTCGTATCCTTCCGGCCCATCGCCCCACACGAAGTATGGGTAGTAGCCGCCGACGACGTACGTCCCGGGGCCGCGCTCCGCCAGATACTCGGAGGCCGCCATGCTCCTCTCGCTTGAGACGTACAGACTCTCCTGATAGAATATCGTGGAAGAGGCCGCCACCACGATGATCACCGCCAACGCGGCAAGGATGGGCCTGCCGTACCTCCCGACCCGGCCGATGAGCAGCGGCACGAAGATGATCGGAGCCGCCAGCATCAAGTACAGTATGCCTCGGTCGTACAGCTGCCCGTTGAAGAACAGCGTGTCGAGCGGGATGATCAGGATGGGCAGTATGAAGAGGGCCAGGATGTTGCTCGGCACCATCCGCGGCGATCTCTTACGATAGATCAGCAGCACGATGATGGCCAGCACCGTCGCGCCGGCGAACATGGCGACCGAACCGAGACGGATCTGAGAATATATCGCTCCCAGAACGTTCTCCGGAGAGGTCCGCATGGCGACCTGCTCCGCCACTGACTGGCCGGCATACATGATGAAGCTGAGCCGCATCATGATGAATTCGATGATGCCCTTGGAGAACGATGCTGAGCCGGTTATCAGCCACCCGATCCAGATGAGGATGAACGCGCCCAGCGGCCACGGCCGGTCCCACTTGATGGGGCGATGTCGCCCGACGATCAGCCGATAGGTCCGTCCGGCGACCTCCTTCAGCAGGATGGCGCCGAGCACGAATATCAGCGTGGTAGGGTGCGCCACCACGATGAACGTGAATAGTCCGATGGCCGCCAGTCTCCAGGTCAGGCCTTCCCGCTCCAGGCATACGAATACGAGCAGGCCGGCCGCCAGACCCAGCGACTGCGGCGAGAAGTTGAACTGCAGCCACACGTTGGCGAACGCAGCTATCAGGAACGCCAGCCGGTAGTCGGCGCCGGGCACGTAGGTGCGGACGAACAGGTAGATGGCGGCCACTGTGAACAGCGCCGCGAACATCGGGTAGAGGCGCAGGAACATGAGCGCGGGCGGATCGGCCATCACGATGTACGATGAGACCAGGACGAAGAAGCCAGGATAGTTGTACGCATATGCGAACGCCGGGTCGGTGGGCATGACGCCATTGCGGGCGGTCTCCAGCGCGGAGTAGTAGTGCATCGTCGAGTCCCACGTGGACGGGAACCGCTCGAACAGCGACGGGGCGCCCCACAGCGCCAGGAATATGAGCGCCGACTGGAAGAAGAACAATCCCTCGGTGCCTCGCTTGAAGCCCATGGCCAGGGACAGGACCATGATGCCCATGCCCGCCCAGTAGGCAGGGGGCAGCATGCCCAGCAGCCCGAACGGCTGCTCCGGCGGGATGACCTGCACCTCATGGCCGAACGACGAGGCGACCACGATGGCGAAGCCCACCAATGACAGGACGTACAGTAAGGACGGCCGTATGGCTTGCTCTCGCCCTCTCAACTCCCCCTCCCCGGAACGCATTCCCCGCCTACTTGCCAACTCGATGCTCATTAAGCTTTCCCATGCGCGACGGGGGCGGGAAGGTTGATTACCTAGTTCATGAAGTAAGATGCGGGGAGTGGAGAAGGGGATATGTGGCTTCCGGGGCATCTGGCGTTCTCGTTCCTGTTGTGCCTGCCATTACTGGTGCTGGTGAAAAGAGAACGACTTCTGGCGCTGTACTTCGTGGCGTTCTTCGCGCTGCTTCCCGACTATGCCCACCTCGGCTCGCTGCGCGTCTTCAGCCATTCGCTGATCGGCGTCTCGATCATGCTTCTCATCTCGTTGGCGGCGATCGGGGCGCTGTTCCGCCCCCGGCCGGTGATGTATGCCATCGCCGCGGTGGCAGCGTTCGGCCATCTGGCGGGCGATCTGTACATCGGCTCGATCCATCCGTTCTGGCCGTACTCCGACACCTGGTACCAGCTGCACCAGTTCAATATGCCGTTCGACATCGCTACCGAGGTGGTGCTATCGGCCATCGCCCTCTTGCTGATCGTCGTCCTGTTCGGCCCGTTCCGGCTGCACCGCTCCCGGCGCCAGCTTGACCGCCGCGAGAGAAGGAACCTCTACCTCCTGGCATTCATCTTCGCGGCCATGACGCTGCTGCAGGGCGGATACTATGCCTTGCTGATCTACCTCGGAGGAGGGGGCGACATGAGACTTCTGCTGCTCTTCTTCTTTGCGGCCCCGTTCCTATTCACCTCGGCGTTGCTGCTTCCTATGACGTTCTCGCAGCAGCACCGAGTTGGCAGGTCATCAGGCGTATCGTCCTCTGGATTGAGAAAGTTATAAGTAAGGGACAGTCCAAAATTATCGGCAACAGATAAGATAAATTCGCATATCTGGCTAAACAATTTTCCGGGTATCGGGCCCGGGCAAGGGTGGTTCGTTTCGAGAAAGCGAGGGGTGATCGCATTAGCTTTAGCTATGTCAACTGGAGGGATGGGAACTGTCGAGGGCAAAGATAGTCGTGATGCTGCCGGCGTTGAACGAGGAAGGTAGCATCGGAGAGGTCATCGACGACATCCCGTTCTCTACGCTCCACGATCGCGGTTACGATACGGTCGCGGTGGTGGTCGACGGCAATTCCACTGACAGGACCCTGGAGATCGCCCGCCGGAAGGGCGCTGAGATCATCGTTCAGAAGGGCAAGGGAAAAGGACTGGGGGTGAGGCAGGCGTTCGCCCTGTGCCATCCTTCCAACGGCGCTCCGCCCTCGACCGATGACTGCCGTAGGATGGAACACGGAACGACGGCGATGATGAATGCCAAGTACCTTATCATGCTGGACGCCGACGGCACCTATCCTCCGAAGCACATAGTGAGCCTGATAGATGCGCTGGAGAAAGGCGCCGACGTGGTCATGGGCTCCCGATTCAAGGGAACGATCGCCGAGGGCGCGATGACGCCTCTCAATCAGTTCGGGAACACCGTGCTCAGCGACGTCGCCTCATTGCTGTACCAGCAGAGGTGCACCGACCTCTGCACCGGCATGTGGGGATTCAACGCCAGAGCGCTGGACGTGCTGGAGCTGGACTCCAGGCACTTCGAGCTGGAGGCAGAATTGTTCGCCGAGTCGTCCAAGAAGGGGCTTAGCATCATCGAGGTGCCGATCACCTATCTCCCGAGAAAAGGAGAGACGAAGCTGGTGCCGCTCAAGGCCGGCTTCGCCATACTGGACAAGCTCCTGGAGAGGCGTTTCTTCAACGCCGCCGGAGATCTAGAGATGAAGACCACCAAGCGGTCGGAGAAGTCTCCCTCCCCTGCGCCATTCCAGTTCCTCTGAGTGGTACCATGCGGATCGCCATGGTAACTCCGGAACACCTGAGCTGGGGCGGGGTCGGCAGCTACGTGATGCATCTGGCGAAGAACCTTCCCTCCGACTTCGAGGTGCACCTGCTGTGCCTCAGGAACGATGGCGCCAATCCACCGGAGGACGACAGGGTCACGGTCCATCACCTGGGGCGGGCGCGTGACACCTTCATGTCGAACAACCAGTTCCAGCTGGCACTGTGGCGCTCGTTCCGCGAGCTCAACGACGCTCATCGCTTCGACCTGGTCCATTCCAACCATGCCCAGATGGCCGACCTCCTGCTGAAGGTCCTGGGCAGCGAGGTGCCGTCGGTGACGACCGTTCACAGCACCATCGGCTCGCAGCGCATGGGGACCAAGGCCGCGAGGCTGCCGATCAGCAAGCTGGATGCGTCAGAGCGCATGACCCTTCTTCTGCTCCCGTTCCTCCGGACGGTAGAGAAGGTGTACATGAGCAAGTGCTCGTCGCTCATCTTCGTTTCAGAGTTCATCCGCGAATGGTGCGTCCGCTCCTTCGGGGTCGGGGAGGACTGCCGGGTCATTCACAACGGGATCGATACCTTCATGTTCGGACCGAAGGACCTGTCAGACTGCACGGCGCGGTTCCCGATGCTCGAAGGCCTGGAGAACATCGTGCTGTTCTCCGGGCGCATGATCGCGCTGAAGGGCATCGCCACCGCCATAAGGGCGCAGCGGGCGATGCGAGGGACCAACGCTCATTTCGTCTACGCCGGGAACGGCTCCGCGGAGCAGTGGGAGGAGATGGCTCGGAAGGGCGGCCTGGACAGCTCCCGCTGCATGTTCCTCGGACCGGTGCCGTACGACAAGATGCCGTTCCTGTACCCGCTGGCGTCGGCGTTCATCCTTCCATCTTACTCGGAAAGCCTCCCGCTCACCGTGCTGGAGGCCATGTCGGCCGGCACCCCGGTCATAGCATCGTCCGTGGGCGGCGTGCCGGAGATAATCGCCGACCGTAGGGACGGGCTGCTGGTCCCTCCCATGGACCACATGGCGCTGGCCGAGGCGATAACGTCGGTCCTGTCGGACCATCGTTTCGCCCGCTCCCTGTGCATGAGGGCGAGGGACAAGGTGCAGGCGGAGTTCAGCGCCTCGGTCATGGCCAAGCGGACGGCCGAGGTATATCGCAGCACACTGGAGGAATGTTCATGAAAGTATTGTTGGTCAACCCGCCTCGGTTCGAGGGCATCCCGGTCATAAGGGAGGAGAGGTGCGAGATCACCGAACGCTATTCGGTCATGGAGCCATACAGCCTGCTGCAGATAGGCGCGCTGCTGCGGCGGCAGGGGGACGAGGTCGCCCTGATGGACATGAACGGGTTCGATCTCGGCTACGAGGAGCTGGACGCCAGCGTACGGGAGCACCGCCCCGACCTGGTGATGTTCCGGTTCACGCCGACCACCTTCGACTGGGACATGAGGACGGCGTCGGTGGTGAAGGGCGTGGACCGGGGCATCGTTACGGCAGGGATATGCTGGACGCTGCACACCATGCCGGAAGCGGTCATGAAGGACGCGCCTGACATGGACCACTACATCCTGCAGGACTACGAGGCAGCGGCGCCGCTGCTGGTCGCCGCGCTGAGGGGGGGCGACGTCAGCGGGGCGCCCGGGATCGCCACCCGGCAGGGGGGCGAGATCGTCAGGACGGCCCCGGCAACGCCGCTGAAGGACTACGACTCGCTGCCGATGCCCGCTTACGATCTTCTGCCGTCGCTTGAGCCTTACTTCGTCACCGCGCCGGCGGGACGGCCGTACACCATCATGTACACCAGCAAGGGATGCCCGTTCAAGTGCTCGTTCTGCACGGTCGCCGGCACCCCGCTGAGGATGCGCTCGGCGGACAGCATACTGAACGAGCTGAAGTACCTCAAGGGAAGGTACGGCCTGCGCACCGTCTCATTCTATGATGAGACCTTCACCTTCTCGCGCGAGCGCGTCGTGGAACTGTGCCGCCGCATGAAGGATGAGGACCTCAACGTCCGATGGTACTGCAACACCCGCGCCCAGCTGGTCGATCCCGAGCTGCTGAGGATGATGCGCGCGGCCGGCTGCCGCGGGGTGTCCTTCGGCATCGAGTCCGGCAGCCAGCGCATCCTGGACTCGGTGGAGAAGAGGATCACCGTAGAGCAGGGGAGGCAGGCCATCAAGTGGGCCAAGGATGCCAGGCTGAAGACCTTCTGCTCATTCATCCTCGGCCTTCCGGGGGAGGACTGGAGCACGGTGCAGGACACCCTCGACTTCGTCAAGGAAGCGCTGCCCACCTCGGCGCAGTTCAACGTGGCGGTGCCGTATCCGGGGACGAGGCTGTACCAGCAGGTCCATGGCGACAACGCCCCCGATGTCGATTTTCGCCGCCTCTATCAGGACGACGCGGTGGTGGGAACGGAGCATCTGACGCCCGAGGACCTCAACAAGGCGAGGGAGATGGCCTACAAGGCGCTGTACACCTCGGGACGATGGTGGAGAGCCAACATAGCGCACGTGGCGAGGGAGCCGGCCGACCTGAACCTCGCGTTCCGCTATGCACTGAAGATCGCCAACAACTACCTCCTGCATGGGATGAAGCATGCCCACTAGGTGATCGAATGGAGAGCAGACGCATCGTGATGACATCGACGTTCTACCCCCCGTACCACCTAGGAGGGGACGCCGTCCACGTGAAGTACCTCGCCGAGGAGCTGGTACGCCGCGGCCATGAGGTGCACGTGCTGCATAGCATGGACGCCTACGACCTGAAATCGAAGAAACGCCCGAAACCGGTGAAGAGCGACGTGAACTTGCATCCCATCAGCACCAGCATGGGTTCGGCGTCCGCCGCGGTGACGTACCTGACGGGCGCGAACCGCAAGGCGGAGAGGACGCTCCGCCACCTGGTCTCCGAGGTCCGGCCGGACTGGGTGCACCACCACAACATATCATTGCTCGGGCATGAAGTCCTGGACATCGGGAAGATGCCCCGGCTCTACACCGCGCACGATCACTGGCTCATATGCCCCCGGAACGATCTCATGTACCGGGGAAAGGAGAGGTGCGCACGTCATGACTGCACGGCGTGCTCCATCTCCTCCGGCCGGCCTCCGCAGGTGTGGCGCAACGGCACGTTCTCGCAGAACATCGGGGGCATCGATCGCATAATCTCGCCGTCCCGCTACATGTCCGGGATCCTCCGTGACAGAATGAACGTTCCCTCGACGGTCATGCCGAACTTCGTACCGCGGCCCAAGGCGGTCAGGGGGAAATCGACGCACTTCCTGTTCGCCGGGGTGCTGGAGCCGCACAAGGGCCTGGACCTGCTCCTTCGCGCCTACGAGGCCTCCGGGGCAGAGGTGGAGCTGCACGTCGCGGGGAGCGGCAGCCTGGAAGGCATGGTGGACGAGTACGCGCTTCGCACCGGAGGAAAGGTGAGAAGGCTGGGGTTCCTGCAGCGCGATCGCATGATGGAGGAGCTCTCCACCGCGCTATGCCTGGTGGCGCCGTCCACCTGCGCGGAGAACTCCCCGCTGTCGTGCATCGAGGCCCTTTCGGTCGGCATCCCGTTGCTGGTATCCTCCCAGGGAGGCCTTCCGGAGCTGGTGTCGGGACCGTGCGGCCTGGTGGCCGACCTGACCGTTGAAAGCCTGGCATCGGCGCTCAGGATGTTCGAAGAGGAGACGGCCATGCGCGACGCCATGGCGACGAACGCGAAACGCCGCTACGAGGAAGCGCACACGCCGGAAGCGTACATCGCCCAGTACCTCAAGCTGGTGGGAGGGGAAGCATGAAGGTCGCGCTGATCAACGTGGGCTTCGGTCCGGAGGAGAGCGATCTGCGGCCCTCGCCGCCGTTCGGCATCATGCATCTGGCCGCCTACCTGCGAAGGGAAGGGTACGACATCACGCTACTCGATTGGTCCGGAGAGCCGCTCGACGATATGAAGCGCGCCGCCCTGCGCGCTGCCAATGCCGACGTGATCGGCATCCATGTCAAGATCAGCTCGGTCATACTTCGCGCTCTTGAGGCATCGAGATGGGCCAAGGAGGACGGACGGACGGTCATCTGGGGCGGCCCCGGGCCTACGACCCTTCCGGATGAGACGGTGCTGCAGGCGCCGGTGGACGCCGCGGTCCTCGGCGAGGGCGAAGTGACGTTCTTGGAGTTGATTCGGACGATAGAACGGAACGGCGACCTTGCCTCGGTGAAGGGCATCGCCTTCGCCCGGGACGGACGTGCCATCAAGACCGAACCGAGGGGTAGGATCAGCGACCTCGACTCCCTCCCGCTCCCGTGGTGGGAAGGACTCGGGGACCTGTCCCGCTACCACGTACCGCTCCACGGCCGATCCGTCGTTCCGATCGTCACGTCGAGAGGATGCCCGGGCAAGTGCGGGTTCTGCTATGCCCGCTCCATGTGGGGCGGCAGGTGGCAGGCCCTCTCGCCCGCCCGGGTGCTGGACGCCATGGAGCACGTGCTCTCTCTGGACGATCGCATCGGCGGTTTCCTGATCATCGACGACCTGTTCTATGCCTCGCCGGACCGCGTCCGGGACATCTGCGCCGGCATCAAGGAGCGCGGCCTGGACATCGTATGGAACTGCGAGATACGGGCCGACGTGGTGCGGCCGGAGCTGCTGGACATCATGAAGGACGCCGGCTGCCGCCAAGTGCTGATCGGAGTGGAGAGCGGCTCCCCCCGGATGCTGGAAATGGTGAACAAGGGAACTACGGTGGAAGCGATGAAGGCGGCCGCGGCAGCGGTGCACAACGCCGGGCTGGAGCTCTACGCCATGATGGTCGGCGGACTGCCCACCGAGACCGATGAGGACGTGAAGGCGACCGAACGGCTGCTGAGGACCATCCGGCCCGAGTATACGGAATTCCTATCATACACGCCGTACCCTGGCACGCCGCTGTACGAGAACGCGATCGCCGAAGGCTTCGTCCCGCCGGCGACGCTTGAGGAGTGGGGGCGAGTGGGGACGTTCGATCTGTCCGCGATCGACAGGAAGGGCATATCGGACCTGCCGTCCGGCAAGTACCTAGACATGGAGCGCCGGACCAGGCGCCGCGCGGTGGTGCGCTCCTACCTGGACGCCGCGTTGAAGGAACCGCTTACCGCACCCGCCAGGGGGATAAGGTACCTGTTCAAGGGAAGCAAGGGCCGGGAGGAATGAACATGACAATGGAACAAATGGGGAAGTTGGACCGCTCGGTTCGCAGGCGGGTCGGGTTGAACGTTCAGGTCGTCAATCGGACCGAGGACGTCCCGTCGATACAGGCGGAATGGGAAGCGCTGAGGAAAAGATGCCGTGGTTCCATATTCTCCTCGTTCGACTGGGGGATCGAGTGGCTGAGGCATTTCGACCGCATCGCGCAGCCGCGCATCGTGATGGTCGAGGAGGACGGCGAACTGGTAGGATTGGCGCCCTTCACGCTGATGGAGCATCGCGCCGTGGGCATCCGGATGAGGAAACTGTCCATGATCGGCAACGGGGCCGGGGTCGCGGAGCTGTACGACCTGGGCATCATGGCCCTGGACGAGCGGGAGGACGTCGTCGATGCGATCGTCGATGCCATGGATGAGCTGGAATGGAACGTGCTGCATCTTAACGAGCTTCGCGGCGATGAAGTGAACCATGCCCTGTACCGGCGGGTCGCGGAACGGTGGGAGACCGATGAGATCGTAGAGATCCCTTGCCCGCGGACAGACCTTCCGCGGGAGGGCGATGTGCTGGAGGTGGCGTCGTCCAGAACGAGACGGACGATACGCAAGGCGGTGGAAGTGCTGGAGCGGGACAGCCGCGTCAGCTACCGCACCGTGGACCTGCCGGAGGAGACGGCCGACGCGGCCGAGCTGTACGCGCTGCAGCACATGGAGCGGTGGAGCGAGAAGGGAGGGAGCATCTTCAGCAACGAGAATCTGTCCGAGTTCCTGCGCGATGTCATGCGCGCCACGGCCGAGGAGGGACGGGGCATGATCTACGAGGTGTGGATCGACGGCACGCTTGCATCGCAGATGCTGTGCCTCGAGGACGGCGACCTGATGCGCGCCTACCGCGTCGGCATGAACGATCGCTTCGCGGAGTTCTCGCCGGGGAACCTCGTCGCCCACTACGCCATGAGGGAAGCGCAGGAGGCGGGGTTCATACAGTTCGACTTCGGGGCCGGTCCGGAGGAGTTCAAGTACCGGCTGGGAGCGAAGGACGTGCCGCTGATGAGGATCCAGGCCAAGCGCGGGACCGTCAAGGCCATGGCCAAGATCTCGTCGCTGCCCGGAATGAAGCGGCTGGTGGACCGTTCGGGAGCGAGGGAGCAGGCGCTGAAGGCGTTCCATCGTTGAGCGTTCGGCTCAATCATCATGCTCATGACGGTGATGCTGGTCCGGCCAATGTTCGTGGCTATGCTCCTGCGGCTCATGAACGTGCTCGTGTGAGTGAACGCCAACGGCATCGTGGCCGTGGCGATGATGGATGTCGTGCTCGTGAGCCTGGTTATGCACCAGCGGCTCGTGCCGATGCCGGTGGCGGTGCCTTTCCGAAGCAAGCGCGTACACGCCGATCGCCATGAGCAGGGCCGCCAGCACGAACGGCGGGGTGAGGGAATCGTCCAGGAACAGCACCGCGACGGCCGCGCCGACGAAGGGGCCCATGCTGAAGAACGCGCCCGCCCGCGAGGAGCCGAGGCCCTCCAGCGCCTTGATGAACAGCACCAGGCTGATCCCGTAGCTGAGCGCTCCGAGCAGCAACGCCAGGAATAGCGACGGTGTGAGCGATAGACGGGTCCCGAGGACCGCCGCCACGCCGAGGGAGGCGCAGCCGGCGATCAGGCCCTTAAGCTGGGCGATGCGCACCGGGTCCTTGCCGGAGATCTGCCTCGTGAGGTTGTTGTCGATACCCCAGCAGATCACGGCGAGGACGATCAGTATCGGTCCGGCGGGATCGATGAAACCGCCCGAGGGGTCCCAGGACAGCAGCACGCCGGCCGCCGTCATCACCGACAGCGCGAGCCACAGCCGCCGGCCGGCGTGCTCGCGGAACACGGCAACGGCGATGAGCGCGGTGGCCGCCCCTTCGAGGTTGGTAAGGAGGGAGCCGGCCAGGCCGGACACGGTGGTCAGCCCGCTCATCATGAGGATCGGCGCCAGGACCCCGCCGGCCAGGATGGCCCCGGCCAACCACGGAGCGTCCTTCCTCTCCAGCGGCGCCGTCTTCGTTCTCGAGGTTCGAAGGATGCTCACCACCGACAATCCGATGAACGCTCCCAGGTACAGCAGCCCGGCCAGCGCCACGGGGTCGAGCTCGACCAGCAGCACTTTGGCCACCGGCGTGCTGATTCCGAACAGCGCGGCCGAGATGATGGCATACAGCAGCGGTCTTGCGTTCATGGTTCGCTCTGGAACGTAGCAGGCTTACGTACTATATGTCGTCGCGTCAGAACGATTCGGCGGCGCTGTGGACCTCGATGCCATGGTCGGTGATGGAATACGGCTTGACGCGCCTCGAATGGTGAATGCGGCGCATCTTCATCACCCGGACGGTGAGCTTGACCTCCCCCAGCTCCGGATGCTCCTCGTAGCGAAGGCCGATGACCCCGTCCACCGCGTACTCGATGAGGCCGTCCCTCGACGCGTTGGGGTTCTGGTCCTGCACCTCCGCGGTCATGAGGCATGTGGCGCCGGTCCCCTTGATCATCTGGATGAGGTTGAACAGGCTGACCCTCTTGTCATGGTCGGACTCGTACAGCATGTTCAGCAGCGACACCGAATCGACCACGATGCGCGAGGCCCCGAATGAGCTGATCAGTTGAGGCAGCTCGGAGCGAACGCGGTTGATGGAGTTCTTGGCATCGGTCGGCTCCAGCTTGATCACCGCCAGCTGCCTTCCGTCCACGTACCGCCGGAGGTCCCATCCGTACGACATGGCGTTGGCCAGGATGCTCTCCTGGTCCTCCTCCAGACTGATGAATATCCCCTTCTCGCCGTCCCGCAGCCCCTGCTGCAGGAACTGCAGTCCGAAGGTCGTCTTGCCCGTTCCGAAGGAGCCCATCACCGCAACGGCATGGCCCTTGGGGAGGCCTCCCTCCAGCATGTCGTCGAGCCCCTCTATCCCTGTCCTGACCCTGTCCATGATATCACACGATCCTTTCCGCGTCGATGACCACCAATCCGCTCTTCGCCGAGACCGTGGTGGCGAACCGGGCGATGCGCTCCTTGTCCAGGTGCGGCAGGAGGGAGATGAACTTCTCCACGTACATGTACCGCTGCCGCCGCGATGAGTTCAAGTACCGGCTCCACTCGAACACCAGGGCGCCGTCCACGGAGTCCATTATCATGTGCTGCGTACGCTCCTCCAGCACGTCGTCCGTCAGGACGAGGTATATGATCCCGCCCCACTTCTTGGAGACGCGCTGCAGGCCGCGCAGCACCGCCACCAGATCATTGATGTCGATGCTGGCGCTCACCACCAGGTCGGTGAGGGAGTCGATCACCACCATCGAGCGCGGAGCGTTCTCATCGAGATAGTCGACGAGGGACTCCAGAACGCTCTTCGACGATGGCGAGGAGAACAGCGAGTTGGTCTCCCCTCCGGTCCAGGATCGGGGCACCAGCGTCTTGCGGAAGTATGCCTCGGAGAAGTCCTTGAACTTCACGACCCTCTCGAAGGCGTCATGGAACTCCGAATTGAAGGAATTCTCCAGCTCCAGCAGGATCTCTTCCCGCGAGCGGGAGAACGTGATGTAGCATATCTGCTCCGGCATCGTGGATTCCTTTCCCCGGCCGAGCATGAAGCCCGCCGCCGACGGGTCCTCGATGACCATCGAGAGCTTTGCCGCCGAGGTGAGAGCGAACTCCACCTGCCCGGCCCCGACCCCTCCGATCAGAAGAACGACCGATCCGGCGGGAAACCCTCCCTTGATGATCGAATCAAAATCGGCCACCCCAGAGGGGATACTGTTCGCTGATCTGCCCATCCCATCACCTGACTGCGATGATATCGGGCGGCAGCATAAAGAGCTTTTCACATGAGGTCGAGAATAAAAAACATGGCCGTTGAACGGCCCCGGCGTCGTCGCATCAAGCCCGCATCAAGGGCGGGGACAGCGTCATGCGCAGCCACATCAATGCTTTGCTGAGAACGGTCATGACGTCGTCTGCAGGCGTTCGATGAGCAGCCGGAGCGCGTTCTCCGCCGCGGCCGAGCGGACCTCTTCCCTGCCCCCGGGGAACACGAAACGCTCCACTCGACTTTCGGTCCCATCGTCCACCGCGATGTATGCCAGACCGACCGGCTTGATGTCGCTCCCCCCGCCCGGGCCGGCAATCCCGGTGATCGATACGCCCATGTCAGCATTGCCGGCGCGCCTTGCTCCCGAAGCCATCTCCATCGCGCACTCGGCGCTGACCGCCCCGTGCTCGACCAGGGTGCGATAGTGAACGCCCAGCGCGCTCACCTTGGACGAGTCGGAGTATGTCACGAAGGAAGCGAGGAAGTAAGCGGAGGAGCCGGGCACGGACGTAAGCATCGCGCCCACCAGTCCGCCGGTGCACGATTCGGCCAGGGCGACCGTCCTGCCCTGCGAGTTCAGCAGCGCTCCCGCTTCTTCCTCGAGCTTCAGATGGTCACCTCGCGCGAGTACTCCTTGGTGATGTCCTTCAGGCGCTGGTCGCCATGGACCTCATGTATCGTCTCCGCCACCCCCTTGGGCACGAGGTGCTCCCATTCCTTCCCGCTGATGATGCGCTTTCGGATCTCGGTGCCCGAATACACGGCCCGGTCGAACAACGGCGCCGAGCGGACCTCGTAGCCGGCCTCCTCGAACAGGCGGCGCGTGAGCGGATTGTTGGAATACACGTCCTGGAACGGCGGGACCAGGGAAGCGACGTGCGCGACCCATATCGCGTAGCGGTTGATATCCACCATAGGCACGAGGAAGAAGTTGTCCATGCCCTCGTCGTGCAGCGCCCTCGATATCATGAGGTGCCTCTCCCCCGCCGTGAAGGGGTTCTCGAAGGTGTGAGAGAGCTGCGCGCTGCCGATGCCCACGATGAGGCGGTCGCATTGCTTGGATATTGTCCTTATGACCTCCAGGTGGCCATTGTGGAACGGTTGGAAACGTCCGATGAGAAGAGCGCTGACCTCTTGCTTGCGCATGTGAACCGATTCCGGAGAGAGTATGCGGACCTATAATGATTTGTCCTCCTCATGCCAGACCCAATGATGAACGGATGGACCGACCAACGCTGCGAAAAATAAGGAAGGATGGAAGGGGTTTTACTGGGCCGCTGGGCGGCCGGGGGCGGTGACGCCGATGGCAACCTTTCGCTCCACCAGGTCGGACAGCTTCCTCAGCAGGGTGTCCTTCTTCGGCCCTCCGATGAGGGCCTTCTCCAGCACCTCGCCCAGGGTGTCCACCGGGATTATCTCGATCTTCCCGATGTACTGCTTGTCCAGCACCACGTCCCGCATGTTGGACCGAGGTATGAGGACGCGCTTGATGCCCGCCTCGGAGGCCGCCTCGATCTTGGCGGTGACGCCTCCCACCGGCAGCACCTGACCGCGGACCGACAGTGAGCCGGTCATGGCCAGGTTCTGATCGACGGGGACGTCCTCGAACGCCGATATGACCGCCGTGGCGACCGATATCGAAGCGGAGTCTCCCTCCACGCCCTCATAGGTCCCGACGAACTGGATGTGCACGTCGTGGTTGGCGATGTCCTCGCCAGTGTACTTCTTCACCAGGGCGGAGACGTTCTGGACGGCCTCCTTGGCGATCTCGCCCAGCTTGCCGGTCGCTATGATGCGGCCGCCGGAGCGGGTCTGGGCCGGGGTGACCTCGGCCACTATGGGGAGCACGATGCCCGAGTACTCGGCCATGGAGCTGCCGCCGTTGAGCGCGGCCAGCCCGTTGACGGTGCCGACCGACTCGCCGACAGTGGTGAAGGTCTGGTAGTCCTTGCTGGACTCCAGGTACCGGTCGGCGATCTGCTGCTCCAGGGAGCGGGCGATGCGCTTGGCCTCCAGCACCATGTCCGAGGTGACGAGGGGCTGCTGCTTCTCACGGGCGACGTCGCCGGCCACGCGGACCAGGCCGCCCAGCTCACGCAGCCGCAGGGTCAGCAGACCGTGGCGGCCGGCGCGGCGCTGCGCCTCCTTGATGATCTCGCCCACCGCGTGCTTGTCGAAGTGGGGGATCTTCTTGTCCCTCGCGACTTCCTGGGCGACGAAGCGGACCAGCTTGTCGCGGTTCGCCTCGGTGTCGTCCATGGTGGAGCGCATGAACACCTCGTAGCCGTAGCCGCGTATCCTGGAACGGAGCGCGGGGTGCATGCCCTGGATGGCGTCGAGGTTGCCGGCGCACACCAGGACGAAGTCACAGGGGACCGGTTCCGACTTGACCATGGCGCCCGAGGAGCGCTCCGACTGTCCAGTGATGGAGAATTTGCCCTCCTGGAGGGCCGTCAGCAGGCTCTGCTGGCTCTCCATGCGGAGCATGTTGATCTCATCGATGAAGAGGACGCCCTTGGACGCCTTGTGAATGGCTCCGACCTCCAGACGGTCGTGGGCCGGGGTCTCCAGCCCTCCGCTCTGGAAGGGGTCGTGCTTGACATCGCCCAGCAGGGCCCCGGCGTGCGCGCCGGTGGCGTCGACGAAGGGCGGCGTGTCCTCGTCATCATGGCCGACCAGCAGCTTGGGCACGATGTAGCTCTCCTGCTTGCCGGTGGTGGAATACCTGGTGGCGAAGAACAGTATCGCCACCGCGATGATCCCCACCAGGATGATGGAGATGTCCTGGGTCACGATGAACATGGCCACCGTCATCATCAGGAGGACCACGATCACGGTGGTGATGATGGACGCCTTCTGCTGCTTCTTGGCCATCGCCTCCTTCTTCTGGGCGGCCACGATCTCCTTGCCCTTTCCGGCGGGCACGATGCGCACCTTCGGCTCGTTGGGATCGTCGGGATTGTGATATGCTATGACATCCTGGAGCTCGCCCTTGGGCAGGAACTCGGTCATCGACTTGGATAGCATGGACTTTCCCGTGCCGGGCTCCCCTATCAGCATGACGTGACGTTTCTGCTCGGCAGCCTTCTTGATGACCTCGACGGCAGCGTCCTGACCGATCACCTGATCGGCGAGCTTTTCCGGGATCTTGATGTCCGCGGTGGTCTCGAAGCCCCTGGACTCGATCCATTCATCGATGTCAGGGGTCGCGATCTCAAGCGGCTTATTGTCGCTGCTCATAATACACCTACACTAATATCCGTCTCATAAGGGTACCACTAGTTAAGGGTTTCCCCGCCCATATAAAACATTCATATGAGCCAGCATTCCAGCGGCGAGAAGCGCGGCGGCGGGAGGAGAACGAGCGAAGGGGATGACCTCCTTCGCTCGGCGTACGGGCCGCCGTTACCCCGGCTAGGATCGGCGTACGTAGGCGGTCGCGGCGAGCAATGGTCAAATACCCGCCGCTCCCCCGAACGGCCGGTGACACCACTTGAAGGCGTTCAACCCCTTCGAACACAGAACGGTTCCGATGAGCGGGCAGTTCAGGAGCTGGAAGGAGCTTGCCCCTCCACCGTACGATAAACGGACCGTCGATCCGTACACCAGGGGGAGGGTGCTGCTCATGGACGGCATCGAGGGCAATTCGATGCTGACGAAGCATTACATGACGAGGAGCATCGACGATGATGCGGTCAAGAAGCACCTAGCCATCGTCCGCCGCGCGGAATCACTGCAGCAGCAGACCATCCGTTCGCTCGTCCCCTCCGACGAGACGCCCATCGAGACGGCCATCGGCCTCGAGCAGATGGCGGTGGACCTCACGGCCAACCTGGCGCAGAACGAGGCGGACGGCTACTCCAAGCAGGTCCTGGACTTCGCCCTGGTGGAAGACTACGACCACCTATACCGCTTCGCGCTGCTCTACGAAAGAACGGAAGGTGGGGACGCTGAACAACTGACCCGGGGAAGGACCGGCATCGGCCCGGGGCGGCCGACCGCGGAGCAGCATCGCCATCCGGTGGACGAGATGCGGCCGCACTTCGACCGCCGGGACGTTTCTCTGCGCACGATGATGAACCACTTCACCATCGTCTCGGCGGAGCAGGAGAAGATGCTGTTCTACAAGAGCTCCATCTCAGCGTACGAGGATCAACTGGCGAGACAGCTGTTCGGGGAGATCGCCGACGTGGAGGAGCAGCACCTGTCGCAGTACGAGGCGGTGGGCGATCCCGACATCACTCCGCTGGAGCGGCTGATGCTGATGGAGCTCAACGAGGCGTACAACTATTACTCGGCATTCCTCGGCGAGAGCGATCCGGCCATCCGGCGGCTGTGGAAGGAGTTCATGGGCCAGGAGCTCGAGCACTTCCGGCTGGCCGCCGCGCTGTTCGAGAAGGAGGAGGGCAGGAGCGTCGCGGATGCGATAGGGGACGGCATAATCCCCTCTCTGGTAGAGCTGCAACCCAACATCGACTACGTCAACGCGGTACTGGCTACCCAGGAAGGCCTTCGGCCGTATGACGGGGAGTTCATTCCGCGCGAGCGGCTTCCGCCCGACTGGCCGTCCTTCACGTTCCGGGACGCGCAGAACGAGGGCGGCTCTCCGGCCGACGAGGTGGAGAAGCGCCGCCCGCGCGAACGGGTCCGGCGGCCGGCGTGAGCCGCCACATTCGCTGATGTCAGAGGAAAGCTCTTAATTCACCCGCCCCTTAGCGGCGGCGAGGGACGAAAAGATGCGAGTGGACGAGCTGGAGCTGCCCGACGGCGTGGCCGAGCTGCTTCAAGAGGAGGGCATCGTGGAGCTGCACCCGCCCCAGGCCAAGGCGGTGCCGTACGCTCTGGACGGAAAGAACCTCATGCTCGCGATACCCACCGCCTCGGGCAAGAGCCTGGTGGCCTACCTCGCCGCGGCGAAGCAGGTGCTGGAGCGTGGCGGGAAAGTGCTGTACATCGTTCCCCTGAGAGCGCTGGCGTCAGAGAAGTTCGACGACCTCAAGAAGTTCGAGCGGCTGGGCGTCAAGGTGGCGATGTCGGCCGGGGACCTCGATTCGCCGGACCCGCAGCTGGACAACTTCGACATCATCGTGGCGACATCGGAGAAGGCCGATTCGCTGCTCCGCCACCAGAGCTCCTGGCTGGAGCGCATCTCCCTGGTGGTGGCGGACGAGGTGCACCTGATCCACGACCCGGGACGAGGGCCCACCCTCGAAGTGACGCTGACCAAGTTCCGCAAGCTGAACCCCTCGCTCCAGGTCATCGCGCTGTCAGCGACGATCAAGAACGCCCGGGAGGTCGCGGACTGGCTGGACGCCGAGCTGGTCACATCGGAATGGAGGCCGACGCCGCTCAAGGAGGGAGTCTTCATCGACGGGGAGATCGTGTTCACCGACAACACCCGTCGGAAGGTGCCGGTCCGAAAGGACGTGCTGTGGAGCCTGGTGGCCGATTCCATCGCAGAGGGAGGCCAGTGCCTGGTGTTCGTCAACACCCGGCGGTCCACCGAAACTATGGCCGCCAAGTTCGCGAAGCTGACCGGCGAGGTCATGGGCGAACCGACGCTGGAAGGCGTCGACGATCTGGCGGACGATCAGGGAGAGCAGACCACCATCGGCAAGACGCTGAAGGCGTGCGTGAAGAAGGGCGTGGCGTTCCACAACGCCGGCCTGACGAACGAACAGCGCCGGTTCGTCGAATCGAACTTCAAGCAGGGCAAGATCAAGTGCATCGTCGCCACCCCGACGTTGGCAGCCGGCATCAATCTCCCTGCCCGCAGGGTCATCATCCGCGACGTGACGAGGTTCGAGGCTGGAGGGCAGGCGGCCATCCCGGTGATGGAGATCAAGCAGATGTGCGGCCGCGCCGGCCGTCCACGGTTCGATCCATATGGCGAGGCCGTCCTGCTGGCCAAGAACGAGGACGAGTACCGTTTCCTGCTGGACAACTACCTACTGGGCGAACCGGAGGAGATCTACTCCAAGCTGGGCAGCGAGCCGGTGCTGCGCGCTCACGTGCTGGCGACGCTGGCCACGGGAACGGCATCCTCTCGGGACGGGCTCATGGACTTCCTGAACTCCACGTTCTTCGCTCATCAGACCACCATGCTGGGCTTGGAGGAAGCGGCGGAGAACGTGCTCGATTTCCTCATGAAGGAAGGGATGATACGATCAGAGGACGGGCGGCTGGTGCCGACGTTCTTCGGCCGCAGGGTGTCGGACCTGTACATCGACCCTTTGACCGCGACGAAGCTGCGTGACGCGCTCAAGAGCTTCAAGCCGGGCGGCTCGCCATTCGGCCTTCTGCATGCGGTCTGCTCCTCCCCGGACATGTTGACCATGTACCTCAAGCGCTCCGACTACGAGTGGGTCGAAGAAGTCTACGTTACTAGGGAGAGCGAGCTGCTGCTTCCACCGCCGGACGACATGGACGAGTTCGACTTCTACCTCTCGGAGATCAAGACCGCCTGCTCCATCGACGACTGGGTCATGGAGATGGAGGAGGACGATCTGCTGAAGAAGTACGGCATGGGCCCCGGCGACCTGCGCAACAAGGTGGACGTCGGGGAATGGCTCATCTACTCGATGCGGGAGCTTTCCAACATCTTCAACAAGGACGCGTACCCGGTGCTGACGGAGCTGATGGTCCGCATACGGTACGGCGTGAGGCCGGAACTGCTAGACCTGGTGCGGCTGCGCGGGGTCGGGAGAGCGAGGGCGCGCTCGCTGTACAACCACGGCATCAGAAGCGCCGAGGGCATCAGGAAGGTCGACCCCGTCCGGCTGGCCCGTCTGCCGAAGATCGGCGACGCGGTGGCGAAAAGCCTTCTGACGCAGGTCGGCGGGACGCTGTTCCGCAGAGATTCTGACGCGGTCGAAGCGGCGGTCGAGGAGGTCAAGGCCGAAGAGACGCGGCCGGCCGACAGCAAGCAACGCAGCCTGTTCGACTTCTGAAGACGCCGGGGAGCTGCATCTCGAGATCGGTGGGCGACCTGCTCGTCGGCCGATGATGGCGGTAAGACCGATTCAGGCCCCGATCGCTTTTCGGACCGCCTCGGCGCTGGCCTTGGCCTCGAATATGGGCTCGCAACTCCTTATGACCGTGTCGGGGTCCTTGAGCAGGTTGCCGGTGCAGATGCACACCACACGTTCGTCCGAATCGATGACGCCTTCCTCGACCAGCTTGAACAGTCCAGCAATCGACGCCGCCGATGCCGGCTCCACGCCTACGCCCTCGGTCCGGCCGAGCAGGCGCTGTGCGGACAGGATCGCATCATCGGTGACGTCGGTGGCGTAACCCTTCGTATCGTACAGAGCGCGGAGCGCCTTCTTGCCCGAGACCGGGTTGCCGATGCGTATGGCCGTGGCCACGGTCTCCGGATGCTCCTCGGGCATGAAATCGTCGCGGCCAGCGCGGAACGCGCGGACCAGCGGGGCGGCGCCGGCAGCCTGGATGCCGGTGATCTTCGGAACGCGGTCGATCCAGCCGAGCGACTTCCATTCCACCATGGCCTTGTGCACCGCGCTGATGTTGCCGGCGTTCCCGACCGGCAGGATGATGCGGTCCGGGACCTCGAAGTCAAGCTGATCGACGATCTCGAAAGCGACGGTCTTCTGCCCCTCCGGGCGGAAGGGGTTGATCGAGTTCAACAGGTACAGCGTGCCGTCGCGGGCCAGCTGCCTGACGACGTTCAGCGCGTCATCGAAGTTGCCGTCGATCGACACCACCTTGGCGCCGTAGAACATGGCCTGGGCGAGCTTGCCTGCCGCCACCTTGCCGGACGGCAGCAGCACGACGCAGCCGAGGTTCGCCTTGGCGGCGTAGGCGGCCAGCGATGCCGACGTATTGCCGGTGGACGCGCAACCGACCGTCTTGCATCCTAGCTCCACCGCTCGCGACACACCGACGGTCATGCCGCGGTCCTTGAACGAGCCGGTGGGGTTCGCTCCTTCATACTTCACATGCAGCGACCTAACGCCTGCTTTCTTCGCGAGCGCGCGGCAGTCGTACAGCGGCGTGCCGCCCTCCAGAAGCGAGACCGCATGCGACTCATTTACGGGCAGGAACGGAGCGTACCGCCACACTCCCATGGGGCGGCGTCGAAGATCATGAGGGCGCAGCGAAGCAGCGTTGTCCAGATCCGTCTCGATGGCCAGCACTCCGCCGCATTTGGGGCAGGAATCAACGAAAGGATCGTCGACGATGCTGCCGCACTCGAAGCACTTGATAGAGTATGTCATTTCACAGCCTCCTGCATCCCTGGCCGGCATGAGTGATCCAGGTATCGGAACCGATGCCGTTTGACGCGTAGACGTCGCGGACGGCCGATGCGATCGCCTTGCCGTCGCCAACCGAGCGGTCGTAGATGGCGATCATGCACGGGCCAGAGCCTCCGAGGAACGCGCCGGCCGCTCCGGCGTTCCGGGCCGCATGCTCCGCCTCCAGCAGGTGCGGGTTCAGTGGCGCACGCGCGGGCTCCACGACGATGTCCCGCATGCTGTCGCCTATGAGTGCGATATCACCGCGGCACATGCCGAGCACGAGCGAGGCGGCGTTGCCAACCTCGAACACCATGCTCTTCAGCGGTACGTTGGAAGGGAGCGCCTTCCTCGCTTCCTTGGTATCGACAAGAACGTCGGGCATGGTGACGACCACGCCAAAGTTCTCAGGAACGTCCATGCGCAGGATACGGAACGGTTCGTAGGACTTGACGATGGTGAGGCCACCCAGCACCGCCGGGCCGACGTTGTCGGCGTGGAAGCTGCCCGACGTCACCTGCTCGGCCTGCGCGGCGCAGAACACTACGTCCTCCAACGGCAGCGGTTCATCCAACAGAAGGTTGGCGGCGAAAGCGCCCCCGGCTGCTGACGCTCCTGACGACCCTATGCCAGAGCAGGGGCGGATGCCTTTCTTGATGCGAAGCGCGATGCCAAAGTCGGCGTTCCCTCTCTCCAGCACGGCGAGCGCGGCCGCTCCGGCCGAGTTGCGCGATGGGTCGAGAGTGATGCTGTCTGCCCCGCGTCCCTCGATGCGCTCGATGACGACACCGCGTTCGGCGGTCCTTCGCGCGTCGACCTCGTCGAACGGTTCGCTGAGAGCGAGGCCGAACACGTCGAAGCCTGAGCCAAGATTGGAGAGCGTGGCCGGAGCCGCCACCGTGACCCTGTCCGTTGTCATGTCTGCACCCTTGACCGCCTGGACGGCCGTGCCTGCGCCATCTTCCCACCCTCCTATTAATGTTTTGTCAGTACCTCCTTCTAAAGGCCCGGGTTCCGCAGCCCCGTCATCGTCGAACCGCGCCCGGCCAGCGAAATCATCATAAGTGCGTCCTCCGATTCCGTCACAGCATGGTCAAGACGACTGTTCTGGGTGCCCGCGGACAAATCGGCGACTTGGAGGCGTTCATCGCCGCCCTTCGCGATCTGAACGGGGGTGAGGGCCTGGCCCTCGACGCCGATATGATATGCGGCAAGGACCACCTCGTCTCCGCCGCGTTCCACGCCACCAGGGCGTTCGAGCGCGGCGATAATGTATGTTCATCAGTGGTGGTCGAGACGCAGCTGTACGCCTCCGGGGAGCGGCAGATATCCAAGGCGATGAAGAAGATGGGGGTCAGAGTGGGAATGGAGCGCATCGCCCTGGTGCTGTTCGACGTCGAAGATCCCGACGCGGCGCTGAACCGCCTCGGACTGGTGCGGGATGATGATGTGCTCGACGCGTCGGTGGAGAAGGCGGTGCGGTTCGGGATAACGCCTGAGGAGCTGAAAGCGGTCCCGGAGGACATGACGGAGGACCTGGTGCTGGAGAGGGTGGCTTTCGTCAGGATGAGCAAGTAGTCGGCCGGACGAACCAAGAGCAAAACATTAAGGCCGGCCATGAAGATTGCCAGCGCCGTTCCGGTGCGAGTCATGGCCAGAGCGGGAGGGCAGCTTGTCGAGTGATTATCTAAAGCAGCTTCAGCTGACCAAGCAGCTCGAACAGAAGGCCAAGGAGCTTACGAGGGAGCGCCGCCAGGCCGAGGCCAGGCTGAGCGATGTGCGGAAAGCGTTGGACGCGGCCAAGGGCGCAGGCATCGACGTGACCGAGCCGGAAGCGACGCTGACCCATGCATCGGAGGCCTTCACCCAGCGAGACAACGCCAAGGTGCTGGCGCTCGCCGACAATTGCGTCGGCCAGCTCCAGGAGTTGAAGCGGGAGAGGCTGTCGTCCATCGTCGACGGGTCCCGAAAAATGGTCAACTCGTTCGGCGGCAGCATCGAGCTGAAGGAGCGGTTCGAAAAGATCCTCGCCATCGACGACACGGACGAGGCGCTGTCGATGCTGGCGGCCGCCGAAGGGGATGCCCACAGGTTCGCTGCAGAGCGGTTCGAACAGCGCGCCGTACGGGCGGACTCCCTGCTGCGCTACGCCGCCGCCCTGGAGATGCCAATGAACGTCGCATCGGAGGACATCGACGCGGCCAGGCGGCGCTTGTCCGAGGGCGAGCGGGAGGCCGCCTGGGCTGACATCTCGGCATGCATGGAGCGCCTGATGGCCCCGTTCGAGCTCCGATTCAACGAGAGGAGGCGCGACATCGACGACCTCGTGGCCAGAGCAGCCTCCGCCGGAGTGGAAGTTTCCGCTCTGACCGAGCTGCTGAACGAGGGCGAGGAGGCGCTGCGGCATGAGTATGCCGGACAGGCCCTGGAGCTGCTTCGTCGGGCTGAGAAGGAGCGTTCGGTCGCGCTGTCCTCAGCGATTGCGGTGCGCATCGAAGAACTGAGAGGCGAGGCAATAAAGATCAAAGGTCACGGCGCGCCGCTGGCCATCTTTGAAGGGGAACTCCGCAACAGCGAGCGGGCCGATGGAGAGGAAGCGTTGGCATCCCTCCGCCTTGCCGCCGAAGCGCTGCAGGAGGCGCGGGCCTCGGTCCTGATGAACGCCATCGAGACGCTCCGACCCCGTCTCACCCTCGCGCGGCGGCTGGATATCGACCCCACTCCGGCGATGATGATCTTGGACGACGCGAGGAGGATGCTCGCCGACCGCGATCTTGAGAGTGCGCTTCGAAAGGTCGCCGAGGCCGGTGAGGCCATCGACGCGGGTCTGAGCGGCCATTTAGCTCTCGCCGATGAGCTGAGACGGACCAGGGAGCTATTCCTCACGATGAGGGAGCTTCGTCTGCCCCCGGGGGAGGCCTCGTCGATGGTCTCCGAATCAAGGCAGCGCGCCCTGGCCGGGGAGGTCGAGGAGGCTCGCGCGCTTCTCGCCGAGACGAGCGAGAGGCTTCGGGAAGCGCTGCTCGATGCGGGAAGCCGCCGGGCGCTCTCCGGACTTGCCAACCTGTCCGAGGCGATCGCCATCGGAGCCGAGGTGGATGAAGAGAAGGAAAGGCTCCTCCAGGCTCTGGAAGGATTTCGGCAGGGCGACCTCAACGGGGCGGTGTCCGAACTGGGGGACATCGCCGCCCTGTTGCGCAACGCCTCGGCTGACGCGGCCGCGGAACGGGTCGATGGAACATCGAAGCGGGTGTCCTCCTCGATCGCAGCGGACCTCTCCGACCTGGTGCCCGGGGTCGAGGACGCGAGGCGCCTGCTCGGCAACGGAGATATTTTGGGAGCGGCAGGTCTGGCGATTCGGATCGAGGCCGAGGCCATCGCCAGGCAGCGCGACGCGTCCGCCACCCTGTCCATCAGGGCGGCCGAGCTATTGACGCTGAGCCGAATGCTGAACTGCGCCTCGGCGACCATCGAGCAGAAGATGGAACGTGCGGAACGCAGCCCGGACCCTGCCGAATCGGCAACGATGTTCATCGACATCATTCATTATGCGACGCAGTTCATCAAGGACGAGCTGACCGCTTCACTCGCCAGATTGACAAGGGACATCGCCACGGCTCGCCGTAACGGCGTCCATGTCGACAAGGTGGGCAAGCTGTCCGAGGACGTGGCGCGAAAGCTCCTGTCCGGGGACGTGGATGGCTGCCATGAGGCAATAGAGGAGGCGAGGGAAATGCTGGAAAGAAGCGCCTCCCTCCATACGGACCTGTACGATCGCATCGCTTCCCTTTCGAGAGCGATCAGTGAGGCGGGGCTTCCTCCGAAGAATGCCGCACAAACGCGGCTGGAGGTGACCAAGCAGCTGTTCGAAGCGGGCAAGTATGACGGCGCGCGGGTATCGGCCAACGCATGCCTCGACGAGCTGGAGCGCCTTGCCGCGGCCAGCTTGATACCGGCCCGCATGGAGGAAGGGCGAGAGATCGTAGCGTTGCTCGGAAGCCTATCGTTGGACATGACGGCCCTCGATGCTTTGATGCAGAATGCAGAGGAGGATACGAAGCGCGGACGGCATGATAGGGCGCTCTCCTCCCTGAAGGAGGTGGAGCGGGCCGCGTCGGAGGCGGTCAGGAAAGGACTGAAGGACAGCATCGCTCAAACCTCGGCGATGTTGAGGAACTGCTCCGACCTGGGCTGCGACGCGCATTCCGCCATGGATGTGCTGGATAGGGCCAGCTCGCTGCTGAACGAATCACGGTATCAGGATGCTCTGCGGGCGGTGCGCTTCGCCGACAGCGAGGGGCAGCGGTTGCTGGCCCTGTACCACTCTGTTCAGACCAGCATCGAGGAAGCGTACATGTGGCTCGAGGAAGCGGACGAGCACGACGTGGACGTGCCCGAGGCGTCGGTGCTGCTGGAGCGTGCGCGCGATGAACTGCGCACTGGGAAACAATCGCTGGCGCTGGAGCGCGGGCGGATGGTCCAAACGATGGTCCGTCGGGCCGTGGCCTCTCATCTCGAACAACGATTGGACGACATGGAGCGCGGATCGGCCGACCTGGCGGGGGACGATCTCCGCGAATATGCCATCGACCGCGATACGGTCATGAAAGCGCTGGAGCGCGGGCCCCGCTGGGCCTACCGGGAAGCCGCTCGTTACGAAAGAGCCTTGGCAGAGGTCGAAGCGCTTCGAGGACGAGCATTGGCGGCATTGGACTCCATTGCGTCGGACCGCTCGGCGCGGTCGATCAAGCGGGCCAGGGGGGCATTCGAACGCGGAGAGTTCTCCAAGTGCATCTCCTTACTGGCCATCGCCGGAGCGATGGAACCGCTGGTACGTTCGCAGGATGAGCGCCGGAAGGCGGCGCTGGCCGAACTGCGAAAGGATGTATCCGAAGTTCCGGACGTCAAATCCGCCTCGCTGCTCGACGAGATGGAGAATGCTACGACACCCCAACGGTTCTGGGAGCTGTACAACGAGGTGCTCGACGCTCTTGACATCAGGCGGCAGGAACAGCGCCAGGAACAGGTCGGCCGGCTCATCGATGCTCTCCGAGCCATGAACATCCTCCGGCCGGACGGCATGCCTGAACACGCCACGCGCCTGCTCTCCAGACCGTTGTCCCTCCTGAGCGTCGAAGACCTCGACAGCGTTCCGGAGATGGAAAGAGAGGCCGAAAAGATCGTCACCAGTGCAGTAGAGCAGGCGAGGAGCGATGGACCGTCCGACGCAGCGTTGACCGCCGCTAAAGAGGCCGAGGTACTGCTCGCCAACGGCTCCCTGGCGTTGGCGGCGCGAGCGGCTCTGGAAGCCAACCTCGCCCGCGGCTGGACCTCAAAAGAGCGCACGGCGATGTGGGGAGAGCATGACGAACTGATACGCAGGGTCCTTGTCCTTGAGAAAAGGGGAGGGGAGCTGGGAGCGGTCAGGGACCTGCTCAGGACAGCGACCGCTTCGCCGCCTGATCGATCGAGGGAAGCGATGGCAGAGGCATGGTCTCGATTGGTCGATGAAGAGAGAGCGCTGTTCCCCTCTATCCGCATGGATGTCCTCGATCGAATCGAGGACAGTAACGGATGGAAACGTTTGTCGATCGCCCTGTCCAACGATGGTGGCACCGCGGCCGGTCTTCGCGCCGAGGCGGAAGGAGGAGAGCTAAGGGCCGTTCTTCCTTCCGCGCTTCCGCCCGGCCGAATACGGAGCGAAATGGAAGTGAAGGGCGACCCGACCGTCACGCTGCTCTACCGGCCGCTGTTCTCCAAAGAGGAAGAGTCGTCCCCGAACATGCTGAACTGAATGTTCTTGATGGACCAATCAGCCCTATGGATCATCGTCTCGACCAACTGATCTCTACCGCCACATTAGGTTATGAAAAGACGGTGGCTGGGATAATAGAGAATAAAATGGAGGGAGGGGGAGACCCCTCCCTGTTGTGGTTTACTTGCGTCTCGCCAGCATGACCGCGCCGACGATGACCGCGACGATGACGAGCGCCACTGCTCCGAGCACGAGCGGG
>ENA-UOOE01000088-UOOE01000088.1-fermentation-metagenome-genome-assembly--contig:-NODE-88-length-89721-cov-13.973044_pt1 | contig 89721 bp, 76 predicted proteins | sample MGYA00245776_ERZ724021 | MGnify/ENA primary metagenome ERZ724021 (study PRJEB28704, sample SAMN03018321) | fermentation metagenome | biome: anthropogenic terrestrial biome; feature: soil; material... | reverse complement strand
AATCAACTAAAAATGTCGCTTAACTTTATGTCTCAAATAAGTTTGCAAGTCCACTCATAAAAATGAACATTTTCTATTAAATGTCTATCCCAATCTTCTACAGATATTTTAAAAGTTTTGTTTGCGATGTTATCGGTAAAAGAACTTTTTCCCCCATGTTTACTTATTATGCCAGAATCGATATCTAATACATAAATATTGGAATTAAATGGAAAGTTAAATATGATTAGACGATCATTGCATGTTACATTGGGATGTTGCATCCACCCATAATTCTTGCCTATCCCATCTTCAGCATCCGTATATTCAAGCAATGTTTTTTTCACATTTCCAGAACGAATGGAGAATTCGTTCATGTAAAAATAATTTTTCTTGCCCGGATTGACAGTCGTATAAAAGATAGAATTCCTTTCCGGATGATAATGAATTTTTATTGTTGCATTGGAATAATTCGTTGTATTAATGATGTATTCACCGGCATCAACCGGTAGATTGATTTTACTGATAATTATTCCATCACGTCGTAGTAAATAGGACGTATTGATTGAATAAAGCCATATTGAATCTAGGGTGTTGGAATAGATCCCATTGATATCCCTATGAATTGCATTTGGACCTTCTCCATACAAAGGTATGCTTTCAATAGTCTTCTGATTAAGATTAAATATATCGAGATTGTGGGTTTGGTAATTGTAACCAATCAAATATTCATATTGGTTTTTGCTTGAGAATGTTTGAATAGGATAATTCTTCAAATGGATGCTATCTAATTTGATAAATTTTTCAGTTGCGGTTATGTCTGAAATTTGTTTATTACTTACGGTATTGTCTATAAAGTTACTCCTCTTATCATTGCATGATAAAAGAAATATCCATAGGATGGTGATTAATATCTTGTAATTCATATTCCAATAAAATAGAAGCCATATTCTGCTTTGGAAGATAAGATATTCAAAGCAGGATATGATAGTACGTTAACAATATCTTTTTACACTACAAGCAGGACCGGTTTGGCCGATATCGCCACAACCTACTCCATCATTTGGATTCTTACATTTGTATCCGACCATTTTTTCATCATTTTCATTTCTCGCAAGTGCTTCCACATTGCTCAACGCCAAATCACTCAGATTGGCATCACTTTTCAACCTTTTTTGCACTCCGAAACCTGCGGTTGCGAGGAGTGCGAGGGCAAATACACCCGATAAAATTTTCTTCATCCTACGAATAAAAATTTAGTCGTTAATAAATTATTGATTGATGCCTCTTTTCATATCCAATATGCGTGCATCCGCACGATGCACGAGTGTCGAATATCATAAAAGGGGATTCGCCCACATTTTTTATTGAAACGCTTACCGTTTTGGCATCTCCTTTTGGGATAGTCCCCAAATCAAATTCCGTTTTGTATGCCATTGTTAATTTTTAATTAGCTGAAAAACAGTGTAAAATATGAAACAATTATGATAAAAACGACTTATCGGAGGGGACTCAATCATCTAATTGATACTCTACAAAAATACCTTCGGGATTATATCCTATTCCGTAAATTGTGTTTTTCTCACTGTCATATTTCATTGAAAAGAGTGGGATATCCAATGTGTAATGTTTCACAGGATTTCCATCCCAGTCATATACCAATAAATGTTCACAATGATGACTGAGCATTCCATATTCCTCAAATGTTCTTCCTGAGTATAAGGCATATACAAATTCATCATCACAATCCAGCCCACAAAATCCTACCTGACCATCTTTAGACCAGGCAATGCCGCCTCTCTCCGGTAGAGTGAAGTCTGGCCCGTAATATTTTATCTGTTTATATTCTTCCAATATTAATCCGTCAATATAATTGAGAAAAGATAATACCGCAAAGCTTTGTGTTGCGGCAACCACTTTCTTATTATCCGGTTTATTTGCTATGCGCGTACTAAGATATAATAAGGATAACTCCATTCCAGTTGTATTGCTGGTCTCTTCAAAACCAGGAAAGTCCACTTTTGATGTTATCTCCCCATTTTCTTTCAAAGTAACCAACCATGCATCGTCAAATAGTCCGTTAGCTATCAGATGGGAACCCTGATAGTTTGCTGAAAATATTCTTTTATCGGAATTAATATCCATGACCTCTTTTAATGTGAATGTTGTATCAGATGATATATCGACCTGGTTTACTTTCTGTCTATCGGGATCGAATATAAAAAAACTATCGTCTTTAAATTGAAGGTCGATTATGGCTACAACTTCTCCCGGTCCACTTCCTTTTTTAATGCCGTTTATTAATTTTTTTGTGTTAAAATCAACTAAATGTAGCATTTTCTCGTTATTAAGATCCCAGATCATGTACGAATCATTTTTTCGAATTACGTGGGCTGGTTTTAATATATCAAATTCTTCCAAATCAATCACTCTTGTGTGAGTTAACTTATGTATAGGACTTTTCTCGAAATGCAGGATCGGATGATTGATTGTCTTATTACATGATAAAATGGGTATTATAACAATTAAGACGATTCCGTTTAATACGTTTCTTGAAATTTGATTCATTGTTTTCATTCGATTATTTATAAGGTTGCGCATTATGTACCCAATGACCTTCCGGATCAATATCCATTGGTGGAATATAACATCCACAGAGTGTACAATTATGTATACAAATAACAGTAGGATCAGGAAACTCCCCATTCGCAAGTGCTTCTACATTATTTAACGCCAAAGTCGAAAGACCGACATCACTTTTCAACCTTTTTTGCACTCCGAAACCTGCGGTTGCTAAGATCGCGAGGGCAAATACACCCGATAAAATTTTCTTCATCCTACGAATAAAAATTTAGTCGTTAATAAATTATTGATTGATGCCTCTTTTACAGAAGACTTTTTTATTCTATACTTCCTTTAAGCTTGATAATCAACGGCGAATTTTCCATATTTCCGTAAACCGAAACGGTCTTATTAAAATGCCCCCGGTCATCAGCGTTGTAGGTGATGCTTATCCGGGTTGTACTGTCCGGAAGTATCGGCCTCTTTTCATATCCAATATGCGTGCATCCGCACGATGCACGAGTGTCGAATATCATAAAAGGGGATTCGCCCACATTTTTTATTGAAACGCTTACCGTTTTGGCATCTCCTTTTGGGATAGTCCCCAAATCAAATTCCGTTTTATCTGCCTTTATTTGTGTATTTTGGGAAGATTGTATTGTGCTGGCATGATATGAACTGTTTGACACTTCAGACAGATACATTTCTTTCACACGTGGATTATGAACTGGGTTGCCTATGTATACAACTTTGTTTTCATCATTCAGCAAAAATGTTTGAAATTCCTGCCGAGACGGAAAATTGTTAATAGCATTCAGTTTGTCGCCCATGTCAATGCAAACAGGAATATTGATCCCGTCTCTTTTTAAAAGATAGGATATTTCCCGCATATCTTTAGGATGAAAAAAGAAAATTACAGGAACTGAGCCATTTGTGAATGAATCCAACTCGGATATGAACTCCTTCCATTTATGCAATTGTAGTTTGCAACTTGTGCAGCCAATTGAATCTACATACATCAATATTTTATATGAAGATGATGGAATTTTATATTCAATTGTATCGGTCCCATATTTCGTGAAAGTCAAATCTTCCGGAAAAATGATTTTCTTGTTTTGCCAATGTTGAACAATTTTTGCAATTTCTTTTCTGGAATTATTGTCTTTACAACTCAATACAAGTGTGCCGATCAATATAATCCAGATGTATCTGAAAACTTTTGAATTTTTCATTGTATGAAATTTTTATAATTGATATTCTACAATCTGTTGTTCGTGATTGACATCCAGCCCTAATAATGTATTACGATTTTCGTCGATGGAAAATCCGGTAATGTGTTTATCCAGTGTATATTGTATAAGGGGTGTACCATCAAGGCTAAATACCTGAATTATATTCCCGCCTTCTATCCTATTATAGGGGTTTTCCTTGCGGATATCTTTGAAAGATGTACCCCAGAAAAGGGTGTAAATTTTATCTTTTCCCACATGCACATCACTGTATCCCATGATCCCGGTGGGGATTGCATAATCCCCCTGATTGGCAAATTCCGGCTCACCGAGTTTGCCGTACAGAATATTGATTATTTCGTTTGTTTTTAAATTATAAATCTCAATCACCTGCCCCAGTTGGGTGACCATAGCCAATACACCGTTATCCGGATTGTAATCTAAAAAGGAACGCCATGCCTGTGCCAAAACAATATCCGGAATGTTTGGATCTTGCCTCTTTTTCGTGGGAATTTTAAACAGTTGCCTCCTTATATTTCCACTGTCATCCACAATATTTATCCGGCATTTGCCGCCATAATCTGGAATTACAAACAAGGAATCGTTAATCAAAGCGAAATCCAGACACCTGATAAGGTTTTTTGATAGATGAATACGCTTGTTAAAATTATTATTCAGGGGGTTACGAATGCTAATTGTATTATTATTGGCATCGAGTAGATAGAGTGTACCCTCACTATCCAAACGAATATTCTCTATACTGAGAAACTCTTCCGGCCCATTTCCTCTGAGTGCCAGGGAAGAATTTTGTCTCATCTCGGGAAAGGTGAGCGTATGGCAATAGTAATCCGGACCGTGCAGATCCAGGATATAAAGCAATGAATCACTTTGTCTTATCCTGAAAGGATATCGGAGATATTTGGAGTCCTGAACAGATAGAACCTTTCCGGGCAGAAATCTTTCTTCAGCAAATTGAAAACCGGCGAATGGTTTCGATGTACAACACTGTATGAAGATTGAAATAAGAATGAATATACAGGAGTGTAAAATCATAGTATGCTTTTAAAAATAGAGTAAGACCTTGACTTCGCTTTTCGGACAATCGACACTCCCAAGTCCAAAACAATTAATATTTGGATTTTCAGATGTTGCCAGGCACTCGATATTAGAGAGTAAAATTTCACTAATATATTGGTTTTTAACTTTGGATTTTGAAAAGATCAAAAGTGTTGTCATTGTGACGATAATTAAATAAGCGTGATGTTTCTTTTTCATTTTGTGAGTTTTTTTCACAAAGAAGAAAAAAAGAAGCTAATTAGTAAAAAAAAAGTAGGGCGAGATTCTGTCTCAATTCTGTTCATATTGTTTATCTTTGCTTGAGCAATCCATGAATTGTTGGATTTTGATTATGCAATTGTGTGGAAACAATATAGAATTTAAGAAACGTCTTGTCGTTAAGATGCTGACTATAATTGTATTGATCAGCATTGCAGTCAACCAGGTCTCGTGGCTATACAACATGTATGAACTGCATGACCGGGAATTCAAATTGGATATCAATCAGGCAGTACAGCAGGCAATATCCATGGAATTGGCTGAGAGAAGTGAATCTATTGGGGGTTATTCTGTTTATTCACACAATATAGCGCCTCCAAATGATACTACACGATATTTCACTAAAAACGTAGTAACGGAAGATTCTGTATATACTTTTAAGATAGATAAGAATGATTCTCATGCAATGTCTAAGATCGTTCAATTTGTATTAGCAAAGTATTATCCTATTGATCTGAACAAATTAACCACAATTTTTAAAGAAAAAATCAAAGAAAAGCAAGATGTGGAGAATGTTTATTTTGAATATCTGGATCTGAATAACAAGGTGCAGATCGAATCAACCAAGCCTGTGGGTATCTCAATCGTTGATTATGTGAATGCGGATACAATCCCACTGGACATAGTTGCATCGATCGGAGTTGTGGGGTATATACAGAACTCCCGCCTGGGAATTTTGGATAAGATGAAGAAACAGTTGGCAGTCTCCTTTTTGTTGATTGTGATTGCACTAACTTCTCTCTTCTATATTTCAAAAAGTTTTGTTGTTCAGTGGAAAACGGAAAGAATGCGACAGGAATCCGTGAATGCAATGACACATGAGTTTAAACGGCCTATTGCCAGTGCCGTGGCAATGGCTTCACTCATCCCTTTTTACCTGGAAAGAGGAGAGAAGAATAAAGCACTGGATTATGTGAAGAACATAGAGATGGATCTGAATAAGTTAACCCAATACACAAAAAGAATTCAGCAGATCAGCAACAATGAGAAGCAGTATGTGACGATGAACAGAACAGCTGTGGAGATTGTTCCGTTCTTTGAATCCTTGCAGAAACGATATGCGGTGTCAGATGATCCTCAAAGGAAAGTTATTGTGAATCTAATGATTGAGACGCATAAACAGATCATGTGCGTGGATATGCTTCACTTCTCAAATGTGATGGACAACCTGTTGGAAAATGCGATCAAATATACGGTAAAACCTGTTGTTACAATTGATATCAACGTGACAGACACACCCGACGGGTTGAAGGTGTCGGTAAAAGATAACGGTATCGGGATATCTGCTTCCGACAAAAAACTTATTTTCGATAAATTCTACCGGGTTAAAAGAACGGAAACAAAAAGTAAAACAGGATTTGGCCTGGGACTGACCTATGCAAAATCAATCGTTGAAGCGCATGGGGGGATTATTTCCGTTAGCAGTGAGTTGGACAAGGGTAGCGAGTTTGTTGTCATTTTTCAAGGATAGCTCACATGAATGATCTGATATTGTTGGTTGAAGACGATATGTCATTGGGGAAAATTCTGAAGGATTTTTTTCAGAACAACGGCCTCTCTGTGATATGGTCGGTTGACGGTGAGAATGCCTTGGTGCGCTTCAAAGAATTGAGACCCCGATTAGTCTTGCTGGATGTTGTACTGCCCGGGATAGATGGATTCGGGGTCGCTGCAGAGATCCGGAAAATAAATGGTGTGGTCCCCATCATATTCATGACCGGAACGGCATTTGACATAGAGAACTATCATAAGGCCTATCGGTTGTTGAGAGCAACCAATTATATTGAGAAACCGGTAAATCCGCATAATGCATTGGCACAGATAATGAGTATGCTCGAACCCGCGGGTATCCGAAAATTTACCATAAGCAATCTGCACATTGTCATCGATGGCCAGCAATTGACAATCAATCATAAAAACTTTCAATTGCGGGACAAGGAAACACAGGTGTTATCCCTGTTACTTGAAAACATAAACTTTACAGTTAGCCGAAATGACATCTTGAACAAGGTCTGGAAAGATGATAAATTCCAAATGAATAACGCCCTGGATCGATCAGTCTCTCATATAAAGAAAATACTCAAGGAGTTTCCTTCCATATCAATAACTACGATATATGGCAGTGGTTATCAGATGAAAATAAAAGATGACAAAAAAAACCGGAGACTTTCGCAAGCCCCCGGTTCCGTTTTTTTGTAATTTAGAAGTAGAGTATTTATTGTAAGCAGGGAATCAGTTGCCTGCTTTTATTTTGCCGATGCCGTCCTTGGAGAACTCCTTCTCTGCCGGGTTGCCGTAATACCGCACATTGCCAATGCCATCCGAACGTACCTTGAGGTATTCCGATGCATGGCAGCTCACGTTGCCCACGCCCTGGGAGGAGACCACGGCACGTTTTGCTTTCAGTCCGTCGGCATTGACATTGCCCACGCCTTCCGACCTGATCTCCACGTTGCCGGCCGTTCCGCGCAGCGTGATGTTTCCCACCCCTTCAGAATCGATCTTCACTTCGTCACAACGTAGGTTTTCGGCCGTGAAATTGCCTACTCCATCCGATTGAATGTGGAGGGAGGGCGTGGAGAAGGTGCCGTCAATCACTATGTTTCCCACACCCTCGGAGTCGATCCGTGAAAGGGTGGGGGTGGCAATGGAGATGACCAGCTTATTGGCCCGGTTGCCAAATCGCTTCAGGAAGGTTTTCTTCATCTCGAGGACCAGCTTGCCGTTGTCCATTCGCACGTCGAGTGCGTTGAGCAGCTCTTCGCTGCCTTCGGCCGTGACCTGGGTAGTGGAGGATTGCCGGATGTGGATGTTGGCTGCCACCGACGTCTCGATGGTCGTGAAGTCAGACACGTCGAACTTGTCCGTCGCCTGGCGCGTTTGCGCACAGGAGCTGCTACTTACTGCCAGCAGCAGGGTAATGAATGTGAGTGAAAGTAATCGTTTCATCTGTTTCTTTTTTAGAATAAGACATTGCAAAGCGCTTTCCGGTTACAGGAAGTTAGTCTTTTAACAATTCGATGATCTTCAGCCGGAAGGCATATTCGTATTTAGCTTGTGCCTCTTCGCCCATGGCCTGCGTCTGGTTATTTTTGGCCAGAAACAACTCGTAGGCGTTGGCACGGCCGTTCCGGTATTTTTCTTCTGCAAAGCGGTATGCTTCGTTGCTGGCGGTCACCGATTTCTGTGCGGCTTCCCAACGGCTTCTGGCGCCCACGGCATTGTAATAGGCCTGCTCAATCTGTTTGCGGAGTTCCAGCTTTGTCTTGTCCATCTCCAGGCGGGTATTGGCAATGGCCAGCTCGGCGATGTGGATGTTGTTTTTGACCTGAAACCGGTTGAAGATGGGGATGCGCAGGTTGAAACCGAGTGAATTGCTTATGTTGTTGCGCAGCTGGGTGCCGAACGGGTCGTTGTCTCTGCCGCTCATCTTGTAGTAGCCGGTCCCCATGTTGGCGCCGAAGGAGAGGGACGGATAGAGCTGCGACCGGGTCATCAGCAGTTCTTTTTCGCTGCTTTCGATCCGGTACTGCATGCTCCGGATGATGGGGCGGTTCACCAGCGCGCTTTCGTAGACGGCGTCGGAAGCAAGCAGCGTGGATTCGCGGATGAGTGTCCCGGCGGGTGGGGCTGTTACATCGAAATCATCGAATTGCTCCAGCTCCATGATCTGTGCCAGGTCGAGCAGCGCCAGCCTGTAGTTGCTGGCTGCCTGCACCCTGTTGAGTTCCTCCCGGGCCAGCTGTGCTTCCTGTTCATAAAGCTCCCCTTGGGCCATTCTGCCGCTTTTTACCAGCTCGGTACGGCGGACAAGGTCGGCCCGGGTGGTCTCCAGCTGATTCTCCGCGATCTGCAGCAGCTCGCGGTTGAGCAGTACCTGCAGAAAGGCGGTGGAGACGCTCATGATGATGTCGTCGCGCATCTTGTCGAGGTCGGCCTCCGAAGCCTGCATGTCGGCTCTGCGTGCGTCAATATTGTGTTTCATGCGCAGGCCGTCGAAGAGGGTGATGTCGGCGCCTATCCCGAAGCTGGTCTGCGAGGAGTTGGTGTTCTGATAGGTGTTGTCGAGGCCGATGGAGCGGCCGAAGACAAAGCTCTGTCCGGCCGAGGCATTCAGGTTGGGCAACAGGTCGGCACGTGCCTGGCTGTAGGCTATTTCCCGCTGCCGGCGGTTCAGCTCCTGCTGTTTGATATTGCGGTTGTTTTCCAGGGCAATGTCAATGCATTCCGGCAAGGTGTATTGCTGCTGTGCCGATACCGGAACGAGGACGCTGCCGGTGAGCAGCAGGCTGAAGGCAAAGGTTCTGATCTGCATAATATGGATGGTTGTCAACTGACTGTGAAGGCAGTTTGTTATTTCTTCTTTTCCTCAATGATCTCTGTGCCGCGGATCTTGTCGTTCTCGTTTAATCCTTCGGTCACTTCGATGTTGATGCCGTCGGACAGGCCAATTTTTACCGGATGCCGGTCGAACTCCTGGGGTTTCTCGTTCCGGACCAGGTAGACAAAGACCGAGTCGCCGCTGAATTCCACGGAACTCTCCGGAATGGTCAGCACATCGGTCCGCTGATCCAGGATAATGTCGGCATTGGCACTGTATCCGGCTCTGATAAACACATCTTCCGGCAATTTCAATGCCGCCTTCATTTCGAAGAGGATGGCACCGCTTTCTTCCATACCTTTTGGAGAAACGTACTCCAGTGTGGCAGGAATCTTACGGTCCTGGATGGCGCCGATGGTGATCTCCATGGGCATCTCCACCGAGAGCTTGCCTACTTCGGTTTCGTCGATCTTGCCCACGAAGAGCATGTCGCTCAGGTTGGCTACCGATGCCACCGTGGTGCCGTCGTTGAAGTTGTTGGACTGAATTACCGAGTTGCCCACCTTGACCGGCACGTCGAGGATGGTGCCACTCACGGTGGAGCGCACCAGCGTATTGCTGGTCTTTGCGGAGCTTTGCGTGATTCCCGTACGCACCAGGCTCAGGTTGTCGTTCGCAGCACGCAACTCCTCCTGGTCGTTCTTGTACTGCAACTCCACTTTTTCGAACTCCTCCTTTGAGATCACCTGGTTTTCAAATAGCTTGCGATCGCGTTCGTAATTGCTGCGGCTCTGGTCGGCGGCCAGCTGTGCACGCTGCACGCGCGACTCGGCGCTGCTCAGGTTCACCATATCGGGCACCACCTGTATCTTGGCGATGATATCGCCTGCCAGCACCTTGTCTCCCGCTTCTTTGTAGACCTCGGAGATGATGCCCGACATCTGCGGTTTGATCAGGATCTCGTTGCGCGGCTCCACTTTGCCGGTGGCGACCGTTCTTTTTTCGATGTTCCCTTTGGTGGCGGACTCAATCTTGTAGGTCACCACTTTCGGACGTGATTTTTGCCAGAGAAACACAAAGGTGGAAATGACCAAAAGCCCCAGTAGTACCAGTCCTGCAATTCTCAGTATTCGTCTCATACGGTTTTTTATTGTTTGAAGTTTATGTTTATTTCGTTTTTCTGTTCTACTCTTCTGCGATCGCCTCTACCGGCTTGATCATCATGGCGCGCTGGGCGGGGATGTATCCGGCAAAGGTGCCGATGACAAGCAGGATAAGGAGAGAGGTGACGGCCATGCCGAAGGAGATTTGCGGGTCTTTGAAGAACTGGTCGCCCTGGCTCAGTACAATGCCGGTGGCTCGCAGCAATCCTACTCCCACCACAATGCCGGTGAGTCCTGCCAAGACGGTGAGGACGACGCTCTCGCTCAGTATCTGCCCGATGATGCTGCGGGGGGTGGCTCCCAGGGCACGACGGATGCCGATCTCCTTGGTACGTTCGCGCACGGTGACCAGCATGATGTTACTCACGCCGATGGCGCCGGCAAAGAGGGTGCCCAGTCCAACAATCCAGATCAGAGCCGCAATGCCGATGCCAAGGTAGTTGAACATCTTAAACTGTTCCTCGATGTTCATGGTGAACACCGCCTCCTTGTCGTCGGGCGCGATCTGGTGCTGTTGCTTCAGTATCTCCAGGATCTTGTCCTGCACAATCTTTACCGGGACTCCATCTTTGGCAGTGGCAGCCAGAAAGTGGATGACGTTACCGTGGTTGAAGGCCTGCTGCATGGTGGAGAAGGGGAGGACCACCGTTTCGGCCGTCTGCCCGCCAATGCTCACTCCTGAGGTGCTCCGGGCTACACCAATCACCTGGAAGTAGATGCCGTTCACGCGGATCTGTTTGCCAGTAGGGTCTTCGCCCTTCTGAAAGAGCACTTCGTAAACACGTTCCCCGATCACGCACACTTTTCTTTTTTCTGCGATGTCAATGTCGTTCACATATCGGCCATAGAGCATCTTGCTTTTCTCAATCAGGTCGTATTCGGGATAACAGCCCTTCACCAGGTAGGAGCCGTTTTTTTCACCACGTACCACGTTCTTGTCGTTACCCCCCGAGAACAGCACGGGCGAAATGTACTGCAACTCAGCGACCTTCTTCCGGATCACGGGCAGGTCGCTGTTGGTCATATCCCATCTTCGTCCTTTGCGAAACCCTTTGTAGGGGAGCGTGGTACGTTCCGAGGCAAAGAAGCAGGAGTTGGTGGCGAATCCCTCAATCTGGGAGGTCATTCCCTTTTCCAGCGCATTGCCGGCGCCGACCATCAGCACCAGCATCAGCATGCCCCAGAACACCCCGAACGCGGTGAGCACACTACGCGACTTGTTGTGCGTAATGGTGATCCATATTTCCTGCCATCTGTCCAGATCGAACATATATTGTTTTTTTAGTAATCAGTAATTTGTTTTCAAATCCTCACCTCCAAAACTTTCCAGCCCTACCTGCATCACTCCTGTCTCATCGCTTCGATGGGCTGTACACGTACGGCCTTTCTTGCAGGCAGATATCCTGCAATAACTCCTGCAATAATCAGAATGACCGTGGCAAAGACCGCGTAGCCCAAATCCACCGTGGGGTTCGTAAAGACGGACATCTGCGGCTCGTCGGAGACAGGCCGTCCGTTGGCTGCCTGCACCATGAAGAAGTTGATCAGCTCTGTCAGTCCGATGCCCAGCATCATGCCAATGTACCCGAAGAGGGTGGTGATGATGATCGACTCCAGGATGATGGTCTTCAGGATGGCCATGGGGGTGGCGCCAATGGCTTTGCGGATTCCTATTTCGCGGGTACGTTCCTTCACCGAGACCAGCATGATGTTGCTTACCCCCACAATGCCGGCGATGAGGGTGAGGATGCCAATGATGGTGACAAAAAAGGTGATTCCTCCGAAAATCTTTATCGTTTCCACATAGTCCTCCTGTGCGTTGTTGATATAGAGCGCCTGTTTATCATCGGGATTGAAGTTGAGGCGTTGCCCCATCATGCCTCTGAGCGATTCGTTGAACCGGTCGTTCTGTGCCTTCGTGGTGAGGCCGTCCACGGTGAAAGTGATCTGCCAGAACTTGCGCTGCGGGTTGTAGATAGCCTGTGCCGTAGAAAAGGGGATATAGGCATTTGATCCTCCGAATTGCTCTTTCTTGGTGTTGATGCCCACCACTTTAAACATGACCTGGCCGACCTTTACCTGCTTCCCCAGGGGTGGTTCATTCTTAAAAAGGACGTCGGCGATCTTCTGATCCAACACAATCACCTTGTTCTTTTCCTTCATGTCCAACGCATTGATGAAGCGGCCTTTTCCGGGAGGAATGATCAGCTTCTCAATGTTGGAATAGTCGGGCATTACTCCGCTCAACCCGTAAGAACCATATTCGGTGCCGTAGGAGATGGTTTGTGTGGTGTTGTACCTGGCGCTGATGAGGCGACTCTCTTCCACCTGATTGTGGATGGCCGATACTTCGCCATCGGTAAATATTGTCTGGCGTCCCGACTTCAGGCCTTTGTACGGCATGGAGGTGGTGCCCGACCATAGGTTGATGCGGTTGACAGCCCTGGAGCTGAAGTTTTGCATTACGCCGTTCTTCAGGCCGTTGCCTGCTCCCAACAGGACAATGAGAATGAAAATTCCCCAGGAAACCGATAAGCCGGTCAAGGCTGTACGCAGTTTGTTTTTCTTCAGCGTGTCGTATATTTCCTGAAACTGGTCGATCATAGTTATTCAATGTAGGTAGGTTGAATGGTGTCGTGTACGCCGTTGTTCTTGCGTGTTTCGTATTCAATCATCCCGTCTTTCAGGTGTATGATGCGGTTGGTGGCATCGGAGACCGATTGCTCGTGCGTGACAATGATGGTGGTGATGCCTTCTTCGTTGAGGCCGGTAAGTACATCCATCACCTCCAGCGAGGTTTTGCTGTCGAGTGCGCCGGTAGGTTCATCGGCAAGGATGATCTTCGGACCCGAAATCAGGGCACGGGCGATGGCCACGCGCTGTTTTTGTCCCCCGGAAAGTTCGTTCGGAAGGTGATGTGCCCACTCCTTCAACCCCATCCTGTCGAGATGCTCCATGGCAATGATGTTTCTCTTCTTGCGGCTCACCTTCTTGTAATAGAGAGGAAGGGCCACATTCTCCAGGGCATTCTTAAAGTTGATCAGGTTGAACGACTGGAATACGAAGCCGATCATTTCGTTGCGGTACTCTGCTGCCTGCCTCTCGCTCAGGTTTTTAATGAGTGTGCCGTTGAGGTGGTAGTCTCCGGCATCGTATGTGTCGAGGATGCCCAGGATGTTGAGCAGCGTGGATTTTCCCGAACCGGAAGCGCCTGTCACGGAGACATATTCGCCCGCTTCAATATCGAGGCTGATTCCTTTCAGGACGTGAAGCGAAAGTGCTTCTGTGTAATACGACTTGTGTAATTGCCGGATATGAATCATCTCTGTGTGTGTTTTGTTCTCTGCCAATCAGACTTGTGTCTCACTGGTTTCGTTACAGTATGTACGCATTAATCAGTAAACTTTGACGCCACAAATGTATGCCAAAACATTGTACTATGCAATACATAATACTATAATATTTTAAATATTAACATTGTTTATGCTTTTTAGGGAGTCAAATAGAGGATTGTTGAAGATGCCTGGTTATGGCATTCCGCATTCCACATTCGGCAAAGAGATGTGTGGAAGGAAAAGTGCGACTGGGTTACGGAGTTGCGATATGAGGAATCAATGCAAAGGTATAGCCTTCGCCTTGCAGCCACTCTATGGCACGTGGCAGGGCGTATTTCATGTTTTTTTCGGCTTTGAGAGAATCGTGAAATACGAGAATGGAACCGTCGCGCGTATATTTCTTTACATTGGCCAGCACCTGTTCGGGCGACATATGCCGGCTGTAGTCCCGGGTGACCACATCCCACATTATGACGCTATAGCCAGCCTTGTGTATTGCCCAGTTCTGCGGTACCCGCATATGGCCGTGAGGAGGCCTGAAGAGGGGAGAGCCGATCAGCTCGGCTGCCTTTGCCGTATTGTCCAACAGGTAGGAGGTCTTGCTGTTCCATCCCTGTACATGGTTGAAAGTGTGATTGCCTGTTCTATGGCCCCGTTCCAGCAGCATCCGGTAAACATCGGGGTGTTTCCGCACATTGTCGCCCACGCAGAAGAAGGTGGCTTTCACGTTGTATCGGTCCAGAAGATCCAGTACCCAGGGGGTGACTTCCGGGATGGGGCCGTCATCAAACGTGAGGTAGACCGTTTTCTGGCGAGGCACTTTGATTCGCCAGACTGATTTGGGAAAGAGAAGCCGGTAGAGATGTGGGGGCTGTTCAATTAGCATGTGTAGGATGATAGAGTTAGGTATCGACCAAAGCCATAGGGCCGTGTAGACACTACACGGCCCTATGCTGCCTTCGTTTTTTACTGAGTTGTGGTTTTATATTGTTCCAGCAGGCGGGGGCTAAACTGCTGCATCATGTTGAGTGCTTTTTGCATTGTCTCCTCTGCTGTTGCCCGTGAGAGGGTATCCTCCTGGGGGGTGGCATAATAATTGCGTACGGAACCGTCGGTGATCTCTTTCAAGATCACATCGCCCACGTACGACACTCCTTGCATATAAAAAAACTGTGCACGCTGCATCAGGTCGTCTGTCATCGTCCGATATTTTTCCTTATCGTACTGTTGATAGATCGTGTTGATCAGCAGCAGCGGGTTGATGTTGTTATACACAATGTCGGAGAGGGTGTTCGAAATCTGCAAAGGCTTCAGACGGCTGAACCAGTCGAGGTTCATGTTGATGCGCCCGCCAATGGTTGAGATAAGGGCTTCCGCCTTCTCCCGTTCACCCAGTCGGTAATATGCCCTGGCGAACAGGAGCCCGTCGGTACCGTAGTGTACCGTGGAGTCGGGTACCATTGTGGTGATTTTATCGAGTGCAGCCAGTGCTTTCTCATTCTCGCCCTCGTCGATCAGAGCGTTGATCAGCTGGGTGAAATAGAGACGGAAAGTGGAAAGCATCCTTCGGCTGGTTTCGTCCAGATAAATATCGGGATTTTCTTCCAGCCCGCCCCAGCGGAACTTATTCATCATGTTGTCATACGCTGCCTCCGTGTTTACGCCACCGCTCAGCGGAGTACCGGGGATCACCTGGTACGAGAGCCCGTTTAGCGAGAAATTGCCGTTCTGCAGATTCATATACAACGAGGGGGTGATGGTGGTGGCGAAGTGTAATGGCCGCTCCCAGTTCTCATCGTTGATGTTGCTGATCATTTCGAGGATCATGAGCTCCTGCCTGTAGAGGGCCGACTTATCACCCAGGTTGATGTACATCCTGCTGCCCGGTTTTGCGTGGAGCTTTTTCCAGTCGATCCCGGCAGTATCCACATCGAGTGAGAGCACATTGCCGGGAATGATCTGTGTGTTGCCTGTGTTGAATGGGTTTGCGGGGTTGCTGTTTTGACCCGTTCTCAGGTTCTCCATCGTCTGTTTCAGGGAGAGGGTATCTTTGTAGGCGTTTACGTCGTAATAGGATCCGAACGATATGGGCGGAATGTTATTCTGCCGCAGCACGCTTTCAATCTCCTGTTTGGTGATGACAAAGGCAGCGCTGCCTGCATCGCCCGAGTAGCGTGGCCGCGACCATTTGATGGGAAGAGGTGTTGACTCGTATGCCGGACGCAGCAGCTGATCTATGTACCACTCGGTTTGCAGGAAGCTGAGGTTGGTCACCCGCACGTCGGTACGGTAGCCTTCCGTTTCCTGCACGTACCACAGAGGATAGGTGTCGTTGTCGCCGTTGGTAAACAGGATCCCGTTTTCACCTACGCCACAGAGGTAGTTCATGCCTGTATCGCGTGCCAGCGTCCTTCCGGAGCGATCGTGGTCGTCCCAGTTTTGCGACGCCATCTGAAGCGGTACGAAAAGAGATGCTACCGTGGCGACTGCGGTTGCCGCCGTGGTGTTTTTGAGATATTTCCGCAAAAACAGGCTGATGCCCGCCACGCCCATTCCCACCCAAATGGAAAAGGCATAGAAGGAGCCGGAGTAGGCATAATCCCGTTCGCGCGGTTCAAACGGCGTTTGGTTGAGATAGAGGATGATGGCCAGTCCCGTCATGAAGAAGAGCATGAAAACGATGGCAAAGCTCTTGTTTCCCCGTTCTTTCAGACGCAGCTGATAGAAGATGCCAATGATACCCAGCAGCAACGGGAGCATATAGTATTTGTTGTGCCCCTTATTGTCGACAATGTCGGGAGCCATGTTGTCCTGCGGTCCCAGTCCGAGCACATGCTCGTCCACAAAGGGAATGCCGCTGATCCAGTTCCCGGAAGTGATGCCGCCGTCGCCCTGTATGTCGTTCTGCCGTCCCGAGAAGTTCCACATAAAATAGCGCCAGTACATATAGTTGAACTGATAGCTAAACATGAACTTCAGGTTTTGCCAAAGCGTGGGTTTTATATTTTGATCCGTTACACCGCCCCATCGTTCGTAACCGATGATGTGATTTCCAAAGGAGGGATTGTTGGGGTTGGAATGCATCCGGGGCAGAAGCATGGTGTTGGTATATTTATAGGAGGGAGAGGTAACCTTCTCATACCGGTCTTTCTGATCGGGGGAAGTTTTAACAACCTGCTTCCAGGACGTGCTTTCGCCATCGGTGATGGCGGTGCCGTCGGCGTTCCGCGCAATTTTTGATGCGTAGGTGGTTCCGTGAATCAGCGGTGTCTGTCCGTATTGCTCGCGATTGAGATAGCTGCCCAGGGAGAAGATGTCTTCCGGTGAGTTCAGGTCGAGCGGGGTATTGGCACCAGAGCGGATGGGAATCAGGGCATAGGCCGAGAAGCCAACCAGGATGACCATCAGGCACGACATGGCCAGATTGATAAACTTGATTTCCAGCTTTTTGTACCGGAAAGAGATATAGGCACCTGCCACGAGCAGAAGTATCCACAACCACACCTTGCTGCCGATGAACAGGATGCCGGCCAGGGCGAGACTGACAAAAAAGGCCGTGCGTGCCCGGGATTCCTTTCCTTTTGGAGATAAAGTCTCGAAGAGTGCCCAGGCAATGCTTGCCAGCAGCAGGACCAGGTACACGAACAGCCCCGTATTGTATGGCATGCCGAACGTGTTCACGAAGAACAGTTCAAACCACCCGCCCACTTTGGTGAACCCGGGAATAATACCCCACATCAATACAATGATCAGGAAAAAGGATCCCAAAAGAGCAAGCAGCCCTCCCTTCCATGTGGGAGTCTCGTTTCTTTTGAAATAATGTACCAGTACAATTGCCGGAATACAGAGAAGGTTGAGCAGATGCACGCCAATGGATAACCCCATAATGTAAGCGATGAGCACGAGCCATTTGTCAGAATGGGGCTTCTCTGCATTGTCTTCCCATTTGAGGATCAGCCAGAAGACAAGGGCTGTGAGCATGGAGGAAAAGGCATATACTTCTCCCTCCACGGCCGAGAACCAGAATGTATCGGAAAAGGTATAAACAAGTGCACCCACAAGCCCGCTACCGATCACGGCAACGGTTTGTCCCACGGTTAATTCCTGTTCGTTCCGGCTAAGGATCAGTTTGCGTGTGAGGTGGGTGATGGTCCAGAAAAGAAACAGGATGGTGAAGGCGCTCATTAGTGCCGACATGCTGTTGACCATTTTGGCTACCTGAGACGGGTCTCCGGCAAACTGGGTGAATAAGTTTCCTACCAGCATAAAGATCGGCGCACCGGGTGGATGTCCTACTTCCAGCTTGTAGGCCGAGGTGATGAACTCGCCGCAATCCCAGAAACTCGCTGTGGGTTCAATTGTAAGCAAATATACAATGGCAGCCACGACAAACACGCTCCATCCGGCGATGTTGTTGATTAACTTGTATTTAATCATTTTGTTTTTTGTTGAATTGAGAACTCGACACTTGCTTGAATGTTACCGATTTAATTGGAAATTGAGGCAAAGATACAGAATTCCCGTTATTCTGAAGTCGTTTTCAGTCTCATTTTAAAAGGATAGTATTAAAAAACGTAAAATTAACGAATATACGTGGGAGGATGCCGTTCTTGTCTGCTTTTTACAACACATATATAGCGAGTTTCCCGGCCGGTAGGATTTCTTCGTGGTGTTTATGTTAATAAGATGTTAAATAATGCGCATAGTGTTTAAAATCAGCAAAATATGTTGTACAACATGTTTCTGTGTAAAATGCATATTTTCAGACTGATAGGGTGCTTTTTGACCGTTACTCGCTTTTATGGCCTCCAAAAAAAAGTTTCAACAATTTGGCGGAGAAATAATAAAAAGTTTACTTTGGAATCGATTAAGGAAAAAAATCTATAATTAAAAGGTCTTTTTTGTAATAGTTTATCGTTCATGCAGGTTACGCTTGTTATTCTAAAACCATCAGCAGTTCAACGTGGTATCTTGGGAGAAGTGATTGCACGCTTCGAAAAAAAAGGGATTCAGATTGTGGGAATGAAGATGGTGTGTTTAACCGATGAAACCCTTGAGGAACATTACGCTCACCTATTAAACAAGCCATTTTATGGAAGAATCAAAGATTCCATGCAGGCAAGTCCTGTGTTAATTATGGCCCTGAAGGGAGTGGATGTGATAAATGTGGTCAGAAAATTATCAGGAGTAACAAATGGGAGAGAGGCTGAACCCGGTACCATCAGAGGCGATTACAGTATGAGTGTGCAGGAAAACATTGTGCACGCGTCTGATTCGGCCGAAACCGCGGCGGCAGAGCTGGAGCGTTTTTTCTCCGAAGGGGAGATTTTTGATTATGAACCCCGTCTCGGTCCCTATTATTACGCGAATGATGAATTGTAATTACAAAAATATTCAAATTTTACAACGGATCAACAAAATAAAGAGTCAGGTAGCAATGGATAGCAATCATTTTTTCGCAAAAGCACGTGTTCTTTTGCCCGCAACCTTGATGTTCGTTTCTTTGAACGCATTCACACAATCAACTCCGGCTACTTCCGATAAATCCAGGCCGGAGATAACAGCCAGACAGTTACATAGTTCCAGCTTGAGCGATGAGGTTGGCTTGTTTGCCGACGGTCTAAAGCTCAAAATGGACTTGTCGGTCCTCGAAGAGGCCGAGGAGCGCAGAGAGTCATTTGATCCCAACGAAATTCCCGCCGACGATATTTACGGAGGGATGTGGGTGAACCAACATGTCAATGTTTATGGCAGTCTGCAAAACGCCCCGGATACGTTTATCGTGGATCTGGAGAATTTCACCATGCCGGTGGTGGGGCATATGACTTCCAATTTTGGGAGAAGAGGAAGCCGACGTTATCATTATGGAATTGATTTGAAAGCACAGACGGGCGACACCGTTTATGCCGCCTTCGACGGGAAGATCAGAGTAAAGCAATTCGAAAGAAGAGGCTATGGCTATTACCTTGTCGTTCGTCATGTGAATGGACTGGAGACCGTGTACGGGCATCTTTCGAAATTCCTGGTCGATGAAAACGACTTTGTCCGCTCGGGGCAGCCCATCGGCCTGGCCGGCAACACGGGGCGCTCATTCGGATCGCATCTCCACTTTGAGACACGCTTCCTGGGCAAACCCATCAATCCGAACTTCATCATCGATTTCCAAAATAAAGTAACTCACCGCGACGAATACCTTGTGACCAACTCGAGTTACAGGAAAACCTCCAACAGCAGCAAATCTATTGTCAGCAGCAGTACGCCCTATAAAGAGCCGGCTGCCAGCACCAACAAGTATGTATCGGGCGACGTGAAATATCACCGTATCAAAAAAGGAGATACGCTGGGCGCTATTTCCAGACGGTACGGAGTTTCTGTAAGCCAGCTCTGTTCGATGAATAATATCTCCGCGAAAACGGTATTGCGTATAGGGAAATCGATCCGCATTTCATAAGTGACAGCGCTGCTGCTCCCGCATAAAAAGGTATAAGATTAAACGCTTGTACCTTTTTTTTGATTATCTTTGTTCATCAGATTACACCAATACATTATGGATGTTACCAATAAACAATTCGACGAAGTAATTGTGGCATGCCGGGAGATTTTCGCTAAAAAGTTGTACGATTACGGAGCATCCTGGCGAATTCTACGGCCTGAATCGGTTACCGATCAGATTTTTATTAAGGCAAACCGGATCCGTTCCCTTGAAGTGAAGAAGGAAAACAGGGTGGATGAAGGTATTCTCCCCGAGTTTATCGGCATCGTGAACTACGGCATCATTGGGCTGATACAGCTGCAATTGGGGTACGCAGATACGATAGATATCACCGTTGAAAAGGCATTGGAGCTGTACGACAGGCATGTGTCGGAGAACAAGGAACTTATGTGTGCCAAGAATCACGATTACGATGAGGCGTGGAGAAGCATGCGGATCAGTTCATATACCGACCTGATCCTGATGAAGATATATCGAACGAAAGAGATCGAGGAGCACGCCGGACAGACACTTATTTCGGAAGGAGTTGACGCCAACTACCGGGACATGGTGAACTATGCCATTTTTGGATTGATAAAACTACACTTTGGCGACGAGCAAGCATGAGGAAAACGGCTCAAATCCTGCTACTGTTGTCCCGCATTATCGTAGGGGCTACCTTCGTTTTTTCCGGATTCATGAAAGCGGTGGATCCGCTGGGCTTCACCTACAAGATTCAGGATTATCTGATTGAGCTAAGCCTGACAGGCCTTTTCTCGCTGGCACTTCCCGTGGCAGTATTGATGGTGGTGTCCGAATTTGCATTGGGTGTTTTCCTGTTACTGGGAATTTACCGGAAGATGACTACCCGCTTGGTCCTGCTTTTTATGATTTTCTTTACACCGCTCACCCTGTGGGTCGCGATCGCCAACCCGGTAAAAGATTGCGGCTGTTTTGGTGATGCTTTCGTTATCAGTAACTGGCAGACTTTTTACAAGAACGTGGTGCTGCTGGCCGGTGCTGTCTGGATGGCAACGAACTGGATGCAAATTAAGCCGTTGTTGTCTCGAAAGACGGCTCTCCCGGTGGCAATCCTTACGTTGGTGTCCGGTGTGCTTTTTGCCCTGCACAATGTGTACAGGCTGCCGGTGATCGACTTTCGCCCTTATAAGATTGGTGCCAGCATTCCTCTTCAAATGTACGTAGACCCGGAGAAGGCCGATCTGTATGAAACAATTTTCATTTACAGCAAAAATGGAGAAACCCGGGAATTCACAGAGGAGAACTATCCCTGGAACGACTCCACATGGACCTTTGTGGATATGAAGACGCATCTGGTGAGGGAGGGTGAAAAACCCAGAATAGAGGATTTTTCCGTAGAGTCGATTTATTATGATGCAACGAGCGGCGCGTGGCAGTCTGGCGGCGATATCACGGATATGCTGCTGTCGGATCCATCCTACACCTTCCTCATGGTCTCTTATTTGCTGGAGGAGATGAACATGCGCCACCTGCAACTGTTCAGAGAGGCAGATCGCTATGCAAAGGAAAAAGGTTATTCATTCTACCTCCTTACAGCCTCGGATGCCAATGTGGTAGGGAACTGGGAGCAGCAAAACCGGACGGGTTTTCAGTTCGCCCATGCCGACGAGCGGACATTAAAAACTATGATCCGGTCAAATCCCGGCCTGATGTTGCTGAAGGAAGGCACGGTGATTGGGAAATGGGATGACAGCAAAGTACCCTCATTCGATAAATTTCAACTAATTATTAAATAAAGATTGTTTATGAGAAAAAACATTGTCGCAGGAAACTGGAAAATGAATAAAAACCTGCAGGAAGGAGTTGCGTTGGCCACAGCATTGAACGAAGCGCTGAAAGGCAAAACTGTAAATTGCGATGTGGTGATCGGTACCCCGTTCATCCATTTGGCAAGCGTGGTGAACGCTGTTGATACTGCCAAAATTGGTGTTGCCGCACAGAATTGTGCCGACAAGGTATCGGGCGCTTATACCGGAGAGGTATCGGCAGAGATGGTTGCTTCCACAGGCGCCAAATATGTGATCCTTGGCCATAGCGAAAGAAGGGCTTACTACCACGAAACACCCGAGATATTGAAGGAGAAGGTGCAGCTGGCCCTTGCCAACGGACTCACTCCCATTTTCTGTATCGGTGAGGTGCTGGCCGAGAGAGAGGCTGACAAGCATTTCGACGTGGTAAAATCTCAGATCGAAGCATCGTTATTCGACCTTTCGCCGGAAGATTTTAGCAAGATTGTGCTTGCCTACGAACCGGTATGGGCTATTGGTACGGGTAAAACAGCCACGGCCGGTCAGGCACAGGAGATGCATGCATTTATCCGTCAAACGCTGTCGGCGAAGTATGGAAAGGAGATTGCAGACAACACCTCAATCCTATACGGCGGGAGCGCAAACGCCTCCAACGCAAAAGAACTCTTTTCCAATCCCGATGTGGACGGAGGTCTTATTGGCGGAGCGTCACTGGGGGTAGATAAATTCATGCCGATCATTGAGGCTTTTTGATAGAGTTACAGGATTTCACCAATGGCATAGGGCAAATTTATTTGTCCTATGCTTACCTTGTGAAACGAAAATGTTCGTTATCTTTGCAGCTTAGCAATGTATTTCGGTTATCGGTTGTGAACTACAGATGACCAAAACAAAATAATCGTATGAAACGTTATCTTCGGTATACAATTTCCTTTCTGTTATTGCTGGTTTCAACAGTCTCCTACGCACAGATATCCTCACAAACAGGTTCCCACACGCAGTCATCGACACAAAAAAAAGATATTCTCCAGTCGTTGAATGCGGCTGTTCCCGGCAAAGGAAAGGTGACAGTCTACGAAGATGAGAGCATTGCCCAGGTGCTGGGACGCCCCATGGCACCACCCCGGACGGTCTACTCCAATGCTGAGGGAACCATTCAGTATTATAAAATGCGTGGATACAAGATCCAGGCTTTCTCCGGGAATAATCAGCGGACTTCTAAAAATGAAGCCAACCGGAAACAAAGTCTGATAAATGCCTCATTTCCCGAGCTTGAGACGGTCGTCTTGTTTGAATCCCCTTTCTGGCGTTTACGGGTGGGCAATTTTGAAACCCGCGACGAGGCCCAGAAGGTGATGCACGAATTGAGAAAAGCATTTCCTTCCTTTGGCAAAGAGATGTATGTTGTGGTAGATGAGGTGAAAATTCCAATTAATTGAAAAATTGATGTCCACCGAAGAAATAGAGCAAAAAAAGTCCGTAATCTCGGATCATATGAAAGATATCCTCACGCTTCTGGGTGAGGATGTATATCGCGAAGGGTTGGTGAAAACACCGGAGCGCGTGGCAAAGGCGATGCAATATCTGACGAGGGGCTACTGGCAGGATCCCGAAGAGATCCTCCGTGCGGCGCTGTTCAGGGAAAACTACCGCCAGATGGTGATCGTGAAAGACATTGACCTGTTCTCCCTCTGTGAGCATCACATGTTGCCGTTCTACGGAAAGGCGCATGTAGCATATATCCCGGATGGATATATCACAGGACTGAGCAAGATAGCCCGTGTGGTGGATGTCTATTCGCGGCGTCTGCAAGTGCAGGAACGCCTTACCACACAAATAAAAGAATGTATTCAGAAGACGCTGAACCCTATGGGGGTGATGGTCGTGATTGAGGCACAGCACATGTGTATGCAGATGCGGGGCGTAGAAAAACAACACTCCGTCACCACAACATCCGATTTCACGGGTGTTTTCCGCGAGCAGAAAACCCGTGAAGAGTTTATCAATCTGATTAAATAGTTATACTGCCCTTTTTGCGGACCGCTTGCGGTCGTTCTCGTCCAGCAGTATCTTCCTGATACGCATAAACCGGGGAGTAACTTCCACGTATTCATCTTCCTTGATATACTCCAGGGCCTCTTCCAGACTGAAAATTACGGGAGGAGCCAGCTGGGCCTTGTCGTCGGTGCCCGAGGCACGCACGTTGGTGAGTTTCTTCGATTTGGTGACATTCACTACCAGGTCGCCTTCCTTGGTGTGTTCGCCTACCACTTGTCCGGCATATACATCGGTTTGTGGCTCGATAAAAAAGCGGCCCCTGTCTTGTAGTTTGTCCAGTGCATAGGCATAGGCATTTCCTGACTCGCCGGCAATGATGGAGCCGTTGAGCCGTTTTTCGATGGTTCCTTTCCAGGGTTGAAACTCCAGAAAGCGGTGTGCCATGATGGCTTCCCCGGCAGAGAGGGTGAGCACAACGTTGTTCAGCCCGATGATGCCCCGTGAAGGGATGACAAATTCCATGTGCATACGGTCGCCTTTATTTTCCATGGAGAGAAGCTCTCCCTTACGGCGGGTAATCACATCAATGATCTTGCTGGCCGACTCTTCGGGAAGGTTCACGGTGAGTTGCTCTACCGGTTCATGCTTTTCCCCGGCAATCTCTTTGATGATCACCTGTGGCTGGCCTACCTGCAGTTCGTAACCTTCGCGGCGCATGGTCTCGATCAGCACCGAGAGGTGCAACACACCGCGGCCGTATACGATCCACGAGTCGGAGCTGTCTGTCTCCTCCACGCGAAGCGCCAGGTTCTTATCCAGTTCGCGCATCAACCGTTCGTAGATATGGCGTGAGGTGACGTATTTCCCGTCCTGACCGAAGAAAGGAGAATTGTTGATGGTGAACAGCATCGACATGGTCGGCTCGTCGATGGCAATGGGGTCGAGCGGTTCCGGCTTTTCCAGGTCGGTGATGCTGTCGCCGATTTCAAATCCGTCAATACCGATCAGCGCGCAGATATCGCCGGAGGTCACTTCGTCGACCTTCGACCTTCCCAGTCCCTCGAATACGTCTACTTCCTTAATGCGGATCTTCCTGATGCTGCCGTCGCGTTTGCAAAGTGCATAATCCTTGTTGATGAGGATGGCGCCACGGTGCACGCGTCCCACGGCGATACGTCCCACATAGTTGGAATAATCGAGTGAGGTGATGAGCATCTGGGGGGTCCCTTCCAGTGTTTTGGGGGCAGGGATATATTTGAGGATGGCATCGAGCAGCGGAATGATGTCGCCCGAGGGCTTCTTCCAGTTGTCCGACATCCAACCCTGTTTGGCAGATCCGTAAATGGTGGGAAAGTCGAGCTGATCTTCGGTGGCGTTGAGGCTGAACATCAGGTCGAACACCTCTTCCTGCACCTCTTCGGGGCGGCAGTTGGGCTTGTCCACCTTGTTAATCACCAGGATGGGTTTCAGCCCGATCTCCAGTGCTTTATGCAGCACAAAACGTGTCTGTGGCATGGGGCCTTCAAAGGCGTCGACAACCAGCAGACATCCGTCGGCCATGTTCAGTACGCGCTCCACCTCCCCGCCAAAGTCGGCGTGTCCGGGTGTGTCAATGATGTTTATCTTGGTGTCCTTATAACGGATGGAAACATTCTTGGAGAGGATGGTGATGCCACGTTCCCGTTCCAGGTCGTTGTTATCCAGAATCAGGTCGTCGTTCTGTTTGTTGTCCCGGAAAAGGTGGCCAGCCATCAACATTTTATCCACCAGCGTGGTCTTACCATGATCCACGTGGGCAATGATGGCAATATTACGGATATTTTGCATGAAAACAATCTTTTTAGGCCACAAAGGTACGGATTTTCAGCGACAATATGAGTATATGGAACTTTATTTGTGTGTCGTTTTGCAGACAAACAGCATGGGGTTGTTTTTTTTGCTGGGGTAAGTGTTTGTTTTTTAATTCTATTGTGTACATTTGCGTCTCTGCGGCTAGCTGCCCTTCTTTGATAACATTTCCTGCATACAAAATAAAGCAAGTTTCGGGTTTTGCAACAGCTACATTATCCGGATATTTGCAGCATAAAATTCATATTTCATGTACGAACAGCAACAACTTAATTACAACCGGATTGCCGAAGCAATTGAATACATAAAAAATAATTTCAGGAAACAACCCGATCTGGACGATGTTGCCCGGCATGTACATTTAAGTCCTTTTCATTTTCAGCGTTTGTTTTGCGAATGGGCAGGAACGACGCCCAAAAAATTCTTACAGTATATCAGCATTGAACATGCCAAAAAGCTACTGAAAGAGCAACAGGCTACCCTTTTGGATACGGCTTTTGAGACAGGACTTTCGGGCACGGGGCGGCTGCACGACCTTTTCATCGGAATTGAGGGGATGACGCCGGCAGAATACAAAAACGGAGGTGAAAAACTACTCATAAATTACAGCTTTTCCAAAAGCCCCTTCGGTAATGTGATCGTGGCTTCAACGCCAAAAGGAGTTTGCTATATGGCTTTTGACGACGATGAGACCAATGCGTTCGGCTATTTGAGACGACAATTTCCCAGCGCTGTTTTTCAACGAAAGCCGGATTTGATGCAACAAAACGCGTTGTCCATTTTTCAAAACGACTGGAGCAGGCTGCCCGAAATAAAACTACACCTGAAAGGAACCGATTTCCAATTGAAAGTATGGGAGGCGCTTTTGAAAATTCCCATGGGGAAGCTCTCCACCTACGGACGGGTTGCCGCCCACATAAAGAATGCCGGTGCTTCCAGGGCAGTTGGCACGGCCATCGGCAGCAATCCTGTTTCCTATCTTATTCCCTGTCATCGAGTTATTCAATCGTCGGGAAGTATTGGTGGTTATATGTGGGGCAACACCCGTAAAACCGCCATGATTGGTTGGGAATGTGCTAAAACGGACTCGATGGAAATATAGCGGGCTGTACGGACCACAAACACCGCCGGGAGAGAATGTCGGGTTGCCGGAATGCAAAACACTGAAAAAAATAGGAAGGCAATAAATCAGGAAAATAGGCTCCCGGCTAAGTTTTCGTTTGTGTAAACAGATGGTTTTTGTATCTTTGTGAGCTTAAACAGTAATATTTTTCAGATCATCATCAAATGGACTTACGCAGATTTTTCATTGTATCGGCCCTATCTGTTTTTATTGGAATGTTAACCGGTACATCGTTGCCTCTCACCGCACAGAACCCTCCTGTCTCGAACAGCGATAAAATTATTGAAGAGCCTGATATTGTGCCGATGTATGTAGGCGGCACTGCCGAAATGCACCGCTTTATCTCAAATACGTTGAGCTATCCGGCCGATGCAGTTGCGCGTGATGCCCAGGGGTTAGTCGTGTATACCTTCGTGGTGGAAAAAGACGGAACGCTTTCCAATTTTAATATCATCCATCGTGCCGACTCGCTTCTCAACAAGGAGGCATTGCGTATTTTACAGAATATGCCGCCGTGGCGTCCTGCAAGGTATAAAGGAGAGATAGTGCGGTCCGAAACCTATGTACCTATGTATTTCAGGCTGAATAAAAATGCCCGTGTGGCTTCGAAAAGTACCGGTCAACCTTCCAGCTCCGCCACCGCGAAGGCTTATGCCAAAACCGACAAGGAGATCATTGAAAACCAAGAAATCTACACCATTGTGGATAAGATGCCGCGATACGCTCATGGCGAAACAGGCCTTGGTGATTTTATCTCCCATAACATCCGTTACCCGCGTGAAGCGCTGCAGGAGGGAATTCAGGGAAGGATCCTATGCTCGTTTATCGTAGCAGCCGACGGCTCCGTATCGAACATTGAAGTGGTGGATGGGTTGAATCCCCTGCTGAACGACGAGGCAGTAAGGGTACTTGGACTGATGCCGAAATGGATCCCGGGTGAAAACGGGGGTGAAAAGGTGAACGTAAAATGTCTTTTGCCGATTGATTTTGCTATCGACGAAGATCCGATTCCTCCTCTGACACAGAGCCGCCCATAACCCAGCGAAAGGTAAGTTTACTGGAAATGCCGGATAGATTATCCGGTAGCAGGGCAGGGGATGTGTGTGGATTATTGCAGGGTGAAGTGCATTTCGCGGAGCCCGTTGTAAGTCTGGATGAATAGCCGGAAAGAAACGGGAGTTCCGTTTTGGGTATGCAGGCTGCTGAGCAGGAAGGAAACGTACATTATTTGCGGGTAGCCGGGAGGATCATCCCCCCGGGAGTGACTGAAGTATAGATCTGCCGAGGGTGAGGAGCTATCGCGAAACAGTGCCACCTTGTGTGGTTTGCTGTGATATTCGGTTTCGATAACCATGTTGAGATAACCGCCCGCCACCCAGATGCTTTGAATTTTGACCGGATCTTTTGTGTACCTTTCCGGAAAACCTTCCGACTGTATTGCTCCTGTGAAGATGTTGGTGACCTGATTGATCTTCACCGTATCTCCCTGCAAGGGGACATAGTTGAAAATTACGCGTTGACCCTCGTCACCCGTATAGTCTGTTTCTTGGGGAACAAGCAGCCTGCCGTTGTCCAACAGGAAACGGTAGCCCGCAGCCTCCTTTTTCACAGTGGCAAAATCCACGAAATAATTGTCCAGGCGTTTTGGATCCTTTTCACAACCGGTTACCGGCAACAAAAGGAGAGCAATACACAGGGCAAAGAGGGCAGGTTTCATTTTCATCCACTTTTTCAGAGAACCCGGAGGTTGTTTTTGACGGTGTTTCCGTACATCTCTATTATTTTTTTCCGGAGAAAAGTCTCGTCTTTTTCTGGAATATCAATTTTTTTGATTTGTGTGCGCAGGTATTTGTCGAAATTCTGTTCATCTTCTGCGGTATATTCCGATGCGAACCTGTTTGTGTTGCTCATCCGGTCGTATGCTACATAATTGAACGGGAAGAAGGAGTAGTTGCGGTAGATCTCCTTGTCGATGATGTCGGCTACCTTTTCCAGCAACTCGTTGCGTGGGGTATCGGCAGGAAAAGCTTCGATCAGCGGATTGATGCAGGAGCCAAACCGGAAATGGACACGGCCCTTGAATCCCATGATTCCGGTGAGCATATTTTCGATGTCATCGGCATTGCTTTTTTTGTGTGTCGGATTGTCTCGCTTGAGCTGAAACTCCTTGGCTTTCAGATAGTCACAGGGGTCCAACTCGTAAGATATTGACAGGGGAATGATCTGCAGGTGTTTCAATGCATCGACAGGATGGGTGCTGTCGTGCAGCGTGAGCATCTTTAGCAGGCTCACCTGTGTCTTGTCGTTTGAATCCTTTGCTCGTCCTTCCCGTTGGGCTATCCACACCGGCTGAGCCCTTTCAAACACGGTATGGTGGATGTAGCGAGAGAGGTGGGTGGATGCCTCCAGCATCTGCCTCACGGAAACACCCCGTTTCACTACGAAGCTTTTGTTGAGTCGCACCAGCTTTTCAATCCACGGGTAAATCAGCAAGTTATCACCGATGGCAATCTCGGTGGTTGGTTTTCCCTTGTCGAACATCAAAATGTTCAGGAAGGCTGCATCCAGTACAATGTCGCGGTGATTGGAAACGTAAAGGTGATTGTGTTGCTCATCTCCGTTTTCCCATCCGTAACCCTTCATTTCGGTGGTTGTCCGGTCAATAAGCTTGTGCATAACCGGATAAATGATGTTACGCTGAAAGTCCTGCTTCGAGTTACAGCTACTCATGGCAGCCGAAAACTGTTCCCAGGTGAATGGCTTAACGAATGGCTCCACTGCACGCCTAAAATACAGGTCGTCAAGAAGCAGGGCTATGGTTTCTGCTACTTCACTGTCGTGGAGCGGCCGGATGTCGTCGAAAAGGTTGGTTGTTGTTTCCATCATCAGGAGATTTATGGTAAAGCAGAACTTGCTTCCCTTGCTTTTTTGTATTCTGTTTCAATGATGCCTGTCAGGATATCTGTCATGGATAGTCCCGCTGCCGCCGCCTGCTGGGGGATAAAGCTGGTGGATGTCATTCCGGGTGTGGTGTTCACTTCAAGAAGGACAGGTTGGTTATCGGAAATAATGTAGTCGGCCCGGATAATCCCTTTTGCACCGATCAGCCGGTATATTTTTTCGGTCTCCCGTTGAATGGTCAGCGTGAGTCCGTCGGATATCCGTGCCGGCGTGATCTCCTCCACCTGACCGTTGTACTTGGCATTGAAATCGAAGAATTCGTTGGTAGTTACCACCTCGGTCAGCGGCAGTGCGGTGAACCCTTTGTCGGTTTCAAAACAGCCACAGGTCACCTCTGTACCCGCGATAAAACTCTCGATAATTACCTCCGGTGCTTCCAGAAAGGCATCTTCAACCGCTTTTTCCAGTTGTGACGCCTCTTTTACCTTGGCGGTGGCGAAGCTCGACCCGCCCACATTGGGCTTTACGAAAAGCGGTAAGCCAAGTCCGGAGACAATATCTCCGGGACGGAACGGATCGTTTCTTCTCAGAATTACCGAGTCGGCCACCCTGATGCCGAAGCTTTTCAGAAAGTGGTTGCAGGTGAACTTGTTGAATGTGAGTGCCGATGCCAGTACCCCACAGTTTGAATAGGGGATGCCCAGCATATCGAAATAGCCCTGCAACGTGCCGTCTTCGCCGGGAGTGCCGTGGATGGTGATATAGGCAAAGTGGATCTTGACCGTTTGCCCGTTAGCCACGAAGCTGAAATCATTTTTGTTGATGGGAATAGTGACCCCGTGGTATTCTGCCTCCCACGATGTGCGATCGATCTTCACCTTGAAGATGTTGTATCTAATCTTGTCGAGGAAGGAGTATATGCCGGCGGCGCTTTTTTCGGAAATCACCTTCTCTGAGGAATATCCGCCCCACACGATGGCGATATTTTTGTTCATGCAATTATTATATGTTTGTTTTTCACTCAATTTGTTCTCTCGATGCCGTGTATATACGCCAACGGTCTATGACGGCCTGCATGTCATCCGGTATGTCACTCTCAAAATGAAGCGTTTCTCTTGTAGCCGGATGTATGAATCCCAGCGTGCGTGCGTGGAGGCATTGACGCGGGCAGAGGGCAAAACAATTGTACACAAATTGTTTGTATTTCGCAAAATGTGTTCCCCGAAGGATCTCGTTGCCACCATAGCGTTCGTCGTTGAACAGCGGGTGTCCCAGGTGCTTCATGTGGGCCCTTATCTGATGAGTACGGCCTGTCTCGAGCCGGCACTGGACGAGGGTGACGTAGCCAAATCGTTCCAGCACGGTGTAGTGTGTGACGGCTGCCTTGCCCTGGTCGCCTTCGGGAAAGACACGCATGACCATGCGGTCCTTCGGGTCGCGCCCTATGTGGCCCTCAATGGTTCCGTTGTCTTCAACCACATTCCCCCAAACCAACGCCACATAGAGCCGTTTGGTCTCTTTCCGGAAGAATTGAGCGGAGAGGTCGGTTTTGGCTTCGGGCGTCTTTGCAACCAGCAGCAATCCGGAGGTGTCCTTGTCAATTCTGTGTACCAACCCCATCCGGGGGTCGTCCATGCCACTAATATGATCCTGCTTCAGGTGAAAAGTCACTGCGTTGACCAGTGTGCCGGTATAATTCCCGTGTCCGGGGTGTACCACCATGCCGGCTGGTTTATTCACCACCATCAGGGTATCGTCTTCGTATACAATGTTTAGCGGAATGTCTTCGGGAAGTATCTCCAGCTCATGCCGCGGCCAGTCCATCACAATGGAGATCTCGTCGAGCGGTTTCACCCGGTAATTCGATTTTACCGGTTTTCCGTTGACCAGGATGCAGTCCGCCTCGGCAGCCTGCTGAAGCCTGTTTCGTGAGATTCCTTCAATCCGTACTGCCAGAAACTTATCGATGCGCAGCAGGTTTTGTCCTTTATCGGCTACAAATCGATAATGTTCGTACTTTTGATCTTTCTCCGGAATATCGCCTGCCAAATCATCGTCGTCATCCGGCAAAAAATCAAAATCATCCAAATCTTCTTTCGTCACAGTGCAGCCAATTAGAAAAATGAATTGTCTATTGCTCCTTCCTGCGGGTCAGAATTCCTGCCGCCGTTTTTTTCCGGTGCCACAATATATTCATCGTCCACGTTTAGGGAGTCGGCTATCGTGCCGCTGGTGATGACCAGCGTCAGGGGAGAACCTGCAGGCACTTTCTCGTCGGGCGTCAGTGTCTTTCCCCGATACTTCACGGCCACTACCAGACCTGAGTATTCGGCTGGTACCTCCTCCATGGATAGCTGTGTGAATCCCAGCGAGTTCAGCAGTGCAGAAGCCTGGCGCGTTGAGTAGTCCACCAGTCCCGGAACGGACACCTGCTGTGGAGTCCGCGAATAAATGGTGATATATATGGAGCGGCCCTCCTTCACCTTATTGCCTGCTTTGGGCGTCTGGTCGAGGATGGCGCCGGGTACGGCGTCACGCCGGTAGACGGAATCCACAATCTGGGCTTCCAGTCCTTTGCCGTGCAGAATGGTGCTTGCTTCGTTCACCTGAAGTCCCTCCAGGGTGGGAACCACCACATTCTGGCTATGCCGGGTGTAGAGACCCAACAAGAGCAATGCCAGGACAATGATCAGTATACCACAACCAATGATTATCAGCAGATTTTTCAGAATGTGATTGCCGAATATTGTTTTCTCTGTTTGTTTTTTAGTCGTCATAACCGCGATGCTAAATAAGAATGCTTATTGCTGGTGCAAAAGTACAAAAAAAATAACAGTGAGGAGGTAAGGAATAGAAAAAGAGATGAAGCGAAGCGAAAAGGAGATGGCCGGGAAACACAAAAACAGGAATGTGGATCTCCGCATTCCTGTTTTTGTATGTTGTTCCGATCTTCTGCAAAAGCAGAGGGCGGATTTGTTCTGGAGGCGCCACCCTTATATATAGGGAAAGAGGGCACCGGTGGGCAATCTTCGCTTAATATTCGTCCGACACGGTCAATCTTGCTCTGCCTTTAGCCCGACGAGAAGCAAGCACTTTTCTTCCGTTTTTAGTAGTCATTCTGGAGCGGAACCCGTGTTTGTTTTTTCTCTTTCTGTTAGAGGGTTGAAATGTTCTTTTCATATGTTTATTCTATTATAGTTGCTGTCTACATTATTTACGGGCGCAAAATTAGGAAAAAAAAATGGAAGAACCAATTTTTAAAACGGATAAAAAAAACAGACTTCCGTTTTTGTCCCCCGGGATGCGTATTTGTGAAAAAAACAGAAAAAATGGGGGGAATGTTTTGCTGTTAAAAAAAAACATTCTATATTTGCACCCGCAATTCGGACATCGATCCGGTCAAAGTGAGGTTCACGCCTACAAAAGGCCCATTCGTCTATCGGTTAGGACGCAAGATTTTCATTCTTGAAAGAGGGGTTCGATTCCCCTATGGGCTACAATAGTATAAAGAATAAATTTACGCGTCAATCAAATGGCAAATCACAAATCATCAGAAAAGAGAATCAGACAAACCAAAGTGCGTCGGTTGACCAACAGGTATGCATCTCGTACAACGAGGGGGCAGGTTCGCAAATTGCGTGGCATTACATCGAAGGAAGAAGCTCAGAAAATGTATCCCGAAGTTTGTTCCATGTTGGATAAGTTGGCGAAGAAGAACGTGATTCACCAAAATAAAGCCAACAACCTGAAATCGAAATTAGCTGCACACGTGAACAGTTTAAGCTGATTTCTGATTGTTATAAATTTACAGAAAGCCGGTCATTTATTGCTCGGCTTTTTTGTGCATGTGGTATCCTCAATTAAAAAAATATGATCAAGCATCTGGTGTTGTTTAAGCTGGCCGATCAGGCAGAAGGGAAGACGAAAGCTGAAAATGCACTTATCATTAAAGAAAGGTTGGAGGCGTTGAGGCGGGTGATCCCCGAAATAAAGAAGATGGAAGTAAGTGTGAATCATGTCGATGCGGCCGGCGACAATTATGACGTGGTGCTCGAAAGTGAGTTTGATTCGCTCGCCGATCTAAAGATTTATGCCGAACATCCCGCACATTTGCAGGTAGGCGCTTTCGTCGCAAAAGTGCGGACAGCCCGGGCGGCAATAGATTATCTCCTCTAGGCGGGCTTTCCTCATACGATTGTCATGCAGAGCGGGCCAGAGGTCCGCTTTTCTTTTTTTTGTGCCCTTTGCTGATGGCTTCTAAAAAAAGCAAAAAGGATTGGAAAAGAGGTGGATTTTTCGTACATTTGCTTGTTTTTATTACAGCCGTTAAACCGGGTGTAAACCGTTAATTCAAAGAGATATTTTAACAAAACAAATCAGCATGTCAGAAGAAGAAAGAAGATCCTCAAGCGGAGAGTATTCCGCCCAGAATATCCAGGTGCTTGAAGGACTTGAGGCGGTGCGCAAGCGTCCGGCAATGTATATTGGCGATGTGAGCGAAAAGGGGCTTCATCATTTGGTGTACGAGGTGGTGGATAACTCCATCGACGAAGCACTTGCCGGATATTGTACCGAAATAAATGTCATCATCAACGAAGATAACTCTATTACGGTTAAGGACAACGGACGGGGGATTCCGGTGGATTTTCACGAGAAGGAAAAAAAATCGGCTCTGGAGGTAGTGCTTACCGTGCTGCATGCAGGGGGGAAATTCGATAAGGGTTCTTACAAAGTTTCCGGAGGGCTTCACGGTGTGGGTGTTTCCTGTGTGAATGCTCTCTCCATTTATTTAAAGGCAGAGGTTCGCAAGAACGGAAAAATATATGTGCAGGAATATTCACAGGGCAAGCCATACAGCGATGTGAACATTGTCGGCGAGACAAAGGATACGGGAACGATCATCACCTTTAAACCGGACGAGGCCATTTTCAACGTCCTTGAGTATCGGTACGATATCCTGGCCACCCGCCTGCGGGAACTGGCCTTTTTGAATGCAGGACTCACGTTGACGCTTACTGATAAAAGGACTCACCGCGAAGACGGATCCTACAAGACTGAACGTTTCTATTCCGAAACGGGATTGGAAGAGTTCGTGATTTATATCGACAAGAACAAAGATTCGCTTATCCAGACACCCATTCACATTGTAACAGAGAAAAACGGGATTCCCATAGAGATCGCGATGACCTATAACGATACGTACAACGAGAACATATTCTCGTATGTAAATAACATCAACACGATTGAAGGAGGGACCCATCTTACCGGTTTCAGGAGAGGCTTGTCGCGCACACTGAAGAAGTATGCCGAAGACTCCAAAATGTTGGAGAAGGTAAAGGTGGAAATCAGTGGTGACGACTTCCGCGAAGGGCTCACAGCCGTGCTCTCGGTGAAGGTGGCCGAGCCGCAGTTTGAGGGACAAACCAAAACCAAGCTGGGGAACAACGAAGTAATCGGGGCCGTAGACCAGGCCATCGGCGAAGCACTGAAGTACTATCTGGAAGAACATCCCCGGGAAGCAAAAGTGATTGTGGAGAAGGTGATTCTTGCAGCTACAGCCCGTCAGGCCGCTCGCAAGGCACGGGAGATGGTGCAGCGCAAATCACCGTTGTCCGGAGCAGGATTGCCCGGCAAGCTGGCCGATTGTTCCAGCAAGGATCCCGAGCTGAGCGAGATCTTCCTTGTGGAGGGTGACTCTGCAGGGGGTACCGCCAAGCAGGGGCGCAACCGGATGTTTCAGGCTATTCTTCCCTTGCGCGGGAAAATATTGAATGTGGAGAAGGCGATGCCGCACAAGGTGCTGGAGAGCGACGAGATTAAGAATATCTACACGGCACTGGGAGTCACCATCGGCACGGAAGAGGATTCCAAGGAACTCAACATTTCGAAGTTGCGGTATCACAAAATTATTCTGATGACCGACGCCGACGTCGATGGCAGCCATATTGATACGCTGATCCTTACCTTCTTCTTCCGCTACATGCGTACGCTCATTGAAAACGGATATGTCTATATTGCCACGCCGCCGCTTTACCTGTGTAAGAAGGGCAAAGTAGAGGAGTATTGCTACAACGAACGCCAGCGGAAAGAGTTTATCGACAAATATGGCGACGGTAACGAGAACTCCATCCATACACAACGATACAAGGGTCTTGGTGAAATGAACGCCGAGCAGCTTTGGAGCACCACGATGAATCCCGAACATCGCCTGCTGAAGCAGGTGACAATTGAAAATGCCGCCGATGCGGATATCATCTTCACCATGTTGATGGGAGAGGAGGTTGCACCGCGACGGGAGTTCATTGAAGAAAATGCTACCTATGCAAATATCGACGCGTAAGCATGCTCACTCTTCTGAGTGGTGCTGTCCTTCGTGATGGCGCGTTAATAAATGGTTCGACATGATACGTCCTCCCTCTCTGCAAATAAATGATACAGCTGTCATCCTTTCCCCTGCGGGAAAGATTGACAGCTGTATGGTACATGATGCGGCCGCGGTCTTGAAGAGCTGGGGACTGCAGCCCATCATTGCCGATCATACGCTGTCTGATGCCGGCCGTTTCAGCGGATCGGTGGAAGAGAGACTGGGCGACCTTCAACAGGCTTTTGACGATCCGGCTGTGAAGCTTGTTCTCTGCTCCCGTGGCGGATACGGTACGGTTCATTTACTCAGCAGGCTCGATTTTGCAGGGATCAGAAAAAATCCAAAATGGGTGGTCGGCTTTAGCGATATCACTGCCCTGCATGCAGCCTTGCAGCATAATGGCATTGCTTCGGTGCATGGCCCCATGGCCAAACATTTTTCTGACGAGGGTGAAGGAGACAGATCTCTCCGTTATATCAGATCCCTGCTTGCGGGGCAATCGGTGGAATATCGTATTCCTGTGACGGAAGGTTCCCCGAACCGGGAAGGTTCCGCTGCCGGAAGCCTTTTTGGGGGAAATTTATCTGTTTTTTGCGGTTTGCTGGGTTCTCCGTATGCAAAGATACCTCATCGGGGTATTTTGTTTATTGAAGATACAGGCGAAGTTCCATACCGGGTGGACCGGATGATTTGGCAGTTAAAGCTTGCAGGTGCTTTTGAGAGAATAAGCGGCTTGATTGTGGGGCAGTTTTCGGATTATGAAGAGGACGACCAGATGTATTTCCCGTTGAGGCAATCTATTCTGGAGGCTGTGAGAGATTGTGATTTTCCTGTCTGCTTTGATTTTCCGGTGGGACATGCAAAGCTGAACTTCCCCTTGATTATGGGGATGGATGCATCGCTGAGCATATTGCCCGATCACATTACATTCACTCAATAATAATAAGATACAATGACGATAAGTACCGAGCTTCTACTACTTATAGGGTCCATTCTGTTTTTCATCAGTATGCTGGTGGGAAAAGCAGGCCATCGCTTTGGCGTCCCGGTATTGTTGCTTTTCCTCGTTGTGGGCATGGCCTTTGGCTCCGACGGTTTTGGGCTGGTGTTTGAAAATGTGCAAACTGCCCAGACAATAGGCACCATCTGTTTGACAATTATTCTTTTTTCAGGTGGACTGGATACCAAGTTTTCGGAAATACAGCCGGTCATCTGGCCGGGGGTGGTGCTTGCCACCCTGGGGGTGTTCATCACGGCAATCATTACAGGCTTCTTTACTTACTGGCTCTCGGGGATGATGTTTCCCGCACTGGGCATTGGCATGCTCACGGCGATGCTGCTCGCCTCTACGTTTTCCTCTACCGATTCAGCCTCCGTGTTCGGCATCTTGAGGTCCAAAGGACTGGTGCTCAAGAATAACCTGCGTCCCCTGCTTGAGCTGGAAAGCGGAAGCAACGACCCGATGGCCTATATGCTTACCGTGATGTTCATGGGTATTATCCAGTCTGGCAGCGACCCGCATATAGGCATGGTAGTCCTGAATGTTGTGATACAGTTGGTTGTGGGTGCCGGAATGGGCTTTCTCCTCGGAAAAGGAGCCGTAATCGTCATCAACCGCATCCGGATGGCCAACGCTTCCTTGTACCCCGTGCTGTTGCTGATCGTGGGAGTTTTTATATTTGCATCGACCTATTATCTGAAAGGTAATGGCTATCTCGCTGTCTATATTGCCGGGCTGGTGATCGGCAATTCAAAATTCTCGCACAAGCGTACCTCCATGAAGTTTATGGATGGTTTTGCCTGGATGAGCCAGATATTATTGTTTCTCACGCTCGGGTTGCTTGTCAACCCGGGTGAACTGCTTGATGTCCTGGTGCCGGCATTAATCATATCTTTCTTCCTTATCTTTGCCGGTCGACCGCTCACCGTTTTCCTGACGCTTCTGCCGTTTCGCAAAATCGGTTTTAAAGATAAGCTGTATGTCTCGTGGGTCGGCCTGAGAGGGGCTGTACCCATCATCTTTGCCATACTTCCGCTGGCGGAAGGGATTCCTCATGCAAGATGGATTTTTAATATGGTGTTTGTTATCACGATCGTATCCCTACTTGTTCAGGGAACATCACTCCCCATTGTGGCACGATGGCTGAGGTTATCCGAAAAACCGCCTCAGTACAAGGAGTTTGAAGATTTTGACGTGGAGTTTGCCGAAGAGATCAAATCGGCCATGACAGAGATTCATATTTCCGAGGAGACCTTGCAGTATGGAAGAAACCTGATTGAGATGCCGCTGCCCGACAAGACATTGGTAGTCATGGTGAAGCGGGGAGAGCAGTATTTTGTGCCTACCGGGCAGACTGAATTGCACGCCGGAGATAAGCTGCTGGTGATTACCGACGATGAAGAGGCGCTCAAGGAGACCTATACGAATATCGGCATTTCGGACTATTCCTATCAGAAGAACAGGTGAGATGCAAGATCCGGTATTAAGAATAAAAACAGAAAACCGTCAACGGAATTCTGAAAACTAAAAAATATATTGTAAATGAAACAACTGCGCATCTTTTCGTTTAGTGTGGTATTGATTGCAGGATTCCTCTATACGTTGTCCTGTAACTCCTGCCAGCCCAAAAAGCAAGTTGCGGAGCCAGAATTATATACCCGGCTTTCGCCCGATTTCAATGCCGACAGTGCCTATGCGTTTGTACAGGCACAGGTCGATTTTGGGGCGCGCGTGCCGGGCTCACCGGCACACGAGGCTTGCGGCGATTACCTGACAGCAAAATTAAAGAGATACGGCGCCTCGGTGATCGAACAACGTGCCAGCATCACCCATTACGACGGAAAGAATCTGCCCTTACGAAATATCGTGGCCAGCTATCAACCGGAAAAGGAAAAAAGGATATTGCTCTTTGCCCATTGGGACTCCCGCCCGTTTGCCGATGAAGAAAGTGATAGACAAAGACAACGGCAGGCAATCACCGGTGCGGACGATGGAGCAAGCGGGGTGGGGGTGCTGCTCGAAATTGCCCGTCAGCTACAACTAAAACCCCTGGAAGTTGGTGTGGACATCATCTTATTCGACCTGGAGGACTGGGGGCAGCCTTCTTTTGATGAAGAATGGGTGCAAGGCGACTGGTGGTGCCTGGGTTCTCAATACTGGTCGGAGCAGCCTCATACGGAGAACTACAAAGCAGCTTATGGCATCCTGCTGGATATGGTGGGTAGCAGCAATGCTACCTTTCGAAAAGAGGGATACTCCATGCAATATGCACCCGGCGTGGTGGAAAAGGTATGGATCACTGCAGCAAGGTTGGGATACGACAATTATTTCCTTTCCCAGAGTGGCGGATATATTACCGACGACCATTTGCCGGTAAACAAGATGAAACGTGCTCCCAGTGCCAATATCATCAATCTGAAGAACGACACGCCTACGGGCTTTGCTCCACATTGGCATACCCTCAGCGACGATATGCGCAATATCGACCGTAATACCCTGAAGGCAGTCGGCCAGACCGTCATGGAAGTGATTTTTTCAGAAAAGTAAAACAGAGAGACTCTCTCAGCAACAGAAAATAGTCAGGGAGAAAGAGCCGGCCGGATACGACGGAAAGGCCTCTCCTAATGAAAAGTGAAACAATGCAGACAATAAACGAAGTACAACAGGAGATAATTGATGAATTCAGCCTCTACGACGACTGGATGGACAAGTACGCGGTAATCATAGAACATGGCAACGCCCTGCCTTCGCTCGATGAAAAATACAAGACGCCCGAAAATATCATTGAGGGGTGCCAGAGTCGCGTGTGGCTACAAACGGACTACCGGGATGGAAAACTGTGGTTTCAGGCCGAAAGTGATGCCATCATCGTGAAGGGGCTGCTTGCTTTGGTGCTGCGTGTGTTTGACGGTCGTACGCCGGATGAAATTATTGGCACCGACCTGCGCTTCCTGAAAGAGATTGGACTCACCGAACATCTTTCGCCTACCCGTTCCAACGGGCTTCTTTCCGTAATTAAACAGATTCGCTTCTATGCCATTGCCTACAAGGCGAAGATGGAAAAAGCCTAGGGCATCATGACTGTTCGGAAATGTTGTTCCCGTTGTGGCTCATCTCTTCCGAACGGTTTCTAGCTGCATCAAGTACGCCCTCGAAATGTTTCCCGATCTTATGGTTGCGGAAATAATCCAGCCCTGCCTGGGTGGTACCTCCCTTGCTGGTGATGTTCCTGATTAGCTCCTCAATGCTGTAGTCTTTCTGATTTTGTGCAAAATAGAGGGTGGTCCCCTGCGTTAACTCCAACAATAGCTCGTCCAGCAAGGGCCCTGGCAGATTGAACTCTTGCATCTTCTCTTTGAAGATTTGAATGAAGGAAAGGATAAAGGCCGGGCCACTACCGAAGATGGAGGTGAACAGATCGAAACCACTCTCCTCCAGCTCTACTGCTTTGCCCAGTTTACCCAACAGTGCGTATATTTCCCTTGCCTTCTTGTCGCCGGGCCGGTTGGCGGTAAAAGCAGTGACCGATTTCCGGTAAGCCATGGCGAGGTTGGGCATGATGCGGACAATCAGCTGCTCCTTCCCCAGGTAGCGTTCAATGTATGCGATGCTTTTTCCGGCAACAGGGGAGACAATGGTTTTTTCTTCCCTGTTGCAGGCTTTCAACTCTGTGAGAATGTCGCCCAGGTCCTGTGGTTTTACGCCCAGCCATATCACGTCGGAAGCAGCTACCAGGCCCTGCATGGTATCGTAATAAGGTAGGGGGTCCTCCTTTTTGTTTCTGGCAAAGTAGGAAAACTCCATCCCTTCTTCTTCTTTCAATCCCCTGTATACTGCCCTGGCCAGATTGCCGAATCCAATAAATCCCTGTTTCATTTGTATATTATTTCTCCGGTTGCTGATCAGTATTGCCACGAAAACGGGTGAACGGTATCTCTCCCTTCATTGCCCGGAGGATGTGGTTGGCCCGCTGACCGTTCACAATCCACATCTCTACGCCATTTCTCATACAAATTTCGGCTGCATATACCTTTGACGACATGCCCCCCGTACCCAGCGTGGAGGCTTTTTCTTCGATACAATGCCTGACAGAATCCAGGTTGTCCACCTCTGCAATCAGCCTGGCATCGGAGTGGAGATGCGGGTTGTGATCGAAGATGCCGTCGATATCCGATACGAGCACGAGCAAGTCAGCGTTCGTGATTACAGCCACCAGTGCCGACAGTTTATCATTATCGCCCAATACGATCTCCTCAATGGATACCGTGTCGTTCTCGTTCACGATGGGGATGTAATCGGCCTGCCAGAGACGTTTGATGGTGTTGCGCGTATTTTCGTTGGCCACCGGATTCTCAAAGTCGCGGTAGGTTAGCAATATCTGTGCGATGTTCAGCCCAAAGGTGGAGAAGATGGAATCGTAGAGCTCCATCAGCTTGGTCTGGCCAATGGCCGCCATGGCCTGCTTGGAATCCACATTCCTGTGATAGCCGCTGATCTCCACAAATTGCCGTGCCGTGGCAATCGCTCCCGAGGAGACGATGACCACATCGTACGTTTTTCTCAATTCCACAATTTGCCGTGCCAGGCTTTCAATCACCGCAAAGGAGATGCGGTTGGTACCGGCTGTCAGCGTGGAGGTACCTATTTTGATAATCAGTTTTTTCTTCATTTGTGTGGTGGCCCGAATATTTTGTTTGTTTCAATATATGTCCGGATTGTATCTTCCTATGTCCGGATTGTATCTTCCGCATCTCTTGTAATGCTATTCCCGGATGTGCCCCTCCCCGTAGACAAACCATTTGTTGGTGACCAGCTCCTGTGCTCCCAGGGGGCCACGGAAATGCAGTTTCTGGGTGCTGATGGCGATCTCGGCACCTACACCAAACTGCCCCCCATCCGTAAACCGGGAGGAGGCATTGTGATAGACTGCGGCACAGTCCACCTCCTGCATGAAGCGGCCTGCCTTTGCGGCATCGCGGGTGACAATGACCGCAGAGTGACCTCCCGAGTACCGGTTGATCATTGCTGTCGCTTCGGGTAGATCGTCTACCAGGGTGAGATAAATCTTTGGAGCCAGGTACTCTTCGCATAGGGTGGCCGCATCGTTCTCTTCCCGTACCGTGTTGCATAGGGAGACAACTTCGCGGTTGCCCCATACCTCGATCCCTTTTGCCTGCAGCGCTGTGGCCAGCATGGTAATTTTTTTCCGCAACTCCGGGAGCTGCCGGCTCATTGCCACTTTGTCGATAGCATTGCAGACGCTGATTCGCTTTTTCCCGTTGATCACCAGACGGACTGCCATGTCAAAGTCGGCATCCGCATCAATATAGAGAAAATTATTACCCCTCCCGCTCACAATCACCGGGACGGAGGTGTTCTCCTGCACAAAACGGATCAGCCCCTCTCCTCCACGGGGGATGATCAGATCCACGTTATGGCTGTTCTCGCGAATAAGCTTCCTGGTCTCCTCGCGGGAAACGTGAAGGTATGTGACCCAGGATTTATCTGCCCCGTTCAGGGTAAGTGCCTCCTGCCATAGACGAGTCAGCAGCAGGTTGGTATGTGTTGATTCCTTGCCACCCTTGAGCAGGATACGGTTGCCCGCCTTGAAGGCTGTTGCCGCCGCTTCAATGGTGACGTCGGGACGCGACTCGTAGATGATCAGAATAGTGCCGAACGGAACGGTGCGGTTGGTGATCCGCAATCCATCCTCCCGCACAAACTCATAGATAACCCTTCCCTCCGGATCTGCCTGTGCAGCAACCTCTTCCAGAGATCGGATCATTCCCTCTATTTTATTCTCGTCTACCTTCAGCCGGTCTCTCATGGAGGCATCCATGTCGGGATATGCAAGCATGTCGGATCTGTTGGCATCCATGATCATCCCTTTCTGCTGCCGGAGAAGTTCAGAGAGGTTTTTTAAAACATTATTTTTTTGTTTATCGTCCATTTTTGGTAAAAAGAAATAATTCAGGCTTCAAAGGTAGCAATTTATTCTTTATTTCACCCTTTTTGTTGCAAACTATCCATTAGTGTCAGGAGGTTATCACGGATCACCATAAAGCTATCCTTCAATTCGGGCTTCACCGGATGTGAGGGGGGAGCCTCCATTTTAAGTGGATTGACGGGCTGGTTATTTTTATGCACCCTGTAATCGAGGTGGGGGCCGGTGGAAAGGCCGGTGGAACCGACGTAGCCGATCACATCTCCCTGCTTTACGGCACTGCCTGTTTGAATGCTTTTGGCAAACCGGCTGAGATGCATGTAGGTAGTGGTATATGAATTGTTGTGCTTTACCTTCAGGTAGTTACCGGCTCCGTTTCTCTGGTATGCTTTCTCAATCACAATTCCGTTGCCGACCGCTTTCACCGGGGTGCCGGTGGGGGCAGCATAGTCCACGCCATGGTGTGGGCGATAACGTTTCAGCACAGGATGAAAGCGTCCGTTTGAAAACTTTGAGCTGATGCGAAAAAAGTCGAGAGGCGCTTTTAGAAATTCTTTTCGCAGGCTGTTACCGTCGGCATCGAAATACTCTCTGGCGGAATCCTGTTGAAAGGGTACTGCCATGTACTCCTCTCCCCGGTGGGTGAACACGGCTCCCTGAATATCGGCAATTTCCACAAAGGTGGTATCATCAATCCAGGCCTCGTCATAGATCAACCGAAAGGAATCTCCCTCCTTGATATCGAAGAAATCGATCTGCCAGGCGTAGATGTCCGACAGCTTCACGGCTAGCATTGGTGAGGCCCCCGTATCCACAATGGCATTCCACAAGGAGGAGGAGATCGTTTTCTCGGCATATTTGCGTTGCAGCGTCATCGGTTTTTCAGCGGCATACGCTGTCAGGGTATCCGAACAGAGATCCACCACCACGAAATCGGTCTTTGAACTTTCAAACACAAGATACCGAATATCAGAAGTAGAGTCCGGCGTGACGATGGTGGCGTAGATGTTTCCGATCTGCAGTTTCGATGGCGGATAAAGAGGGGAGACAGTTCCGGCGATCTCTTCGGCATCCGCTCCGCTGAATCCGAGGCCGGACAGGATGGAAGCCAGGTTATCACCCTTTTCAATGGCATAACGATGCACGTTGAGCGAATCTACGCATATCCCGTATGCGTATAAGCAATCTGATTCTTCCGGGAGGCCGGCGTTCGCATGTTTCTCCTGTTGCAGTGTGCAGGAAGAGGCGAAATGAATGATCAGCAGGAGGCTCCAGGCCGGCAGGGAAATTTTGTGACGTCCAAACATGTTTCAAAGGTAACTTTTTGCAGAGAGAGAGACAAGAAACGGGCAAAAAAATTAAATCTTTTTAAGCCCCGACTCTCTTTTGGTTTTGTCGTCCCTTTTCTTTTGCCTGATTCCTCTTTATTTATACCTTTGCTTTCTTTTTTTACATTGTCTTTTTTTACACTATCCGATGGACTTACTTTCCATTTTATTCATAGCCTTTGGGCTTTCCATGGACTCCCTCGCCGTTTGTATCGGCAAGGGAATGTGCCGCAAGCAGTTTAATCCCTGGAGAGCCTCGAAGATTGCCCTTGTATTTGGTCTTTTTCAAGGTCTCATGCCACTGGCAGGCTATCTGTTAAGTATCGGATTTTCGAAATGGATCATTCAGTTCGACCATTGGCTTGCATTTGTGATCCTGGTAATGATTGGAGTCAAAATGATGTACGAAAGTAATTTGCCGGTGAAGGAGGAGGATTGTTCCGGTTGCGACTGTCGCGACTCGGATGCAATAGACTGGAAAAGTGTGGTTTCGCTGGCATTTGCTACCAGTATCGATGCTGCTGCCACAGGGCTGATCTTTGCCTCCTATCCGGGAACAATCAGAAAAGCCGTAGTAATTACCGGGGTCGTAACTTTCTTTTTATCGTTTTACGGAATGTTATTAGGTGTTCGCCTCGGGCATAAATTCAGATTCAACTTCGAAAGGGTGGGCGGGGTCATCCTGATTGCGATCGGACTCAAGATCCTGTTCACGCATTTGCTCAACGGAGCCTGATGCGCGTACACCCCTGAATTCTATTTTCACCCTCCGGACGAACGGTCACGTCAGGCGATTGTGTTTATCATTTCCAGCAACACCACTGCCTGATTGTGCGTGGTGTCCTTTGCGGAATAGAGCAGGGTGACTTTTTTATGTGTTTTCTCCAGGGTAAGCACTTCCTGCAACATCTCTTTTTTTTCTGACAGTTCCATCCGGTAACGGTCTGTAAACTCTTCCCATTTCCCGGCGTCGTGATGGAACCATTTTCTCAATGCCGTGGATGGAGCTATCTCTTTCATCCAGAGGTCTACCCGGGCGGCATCTTTCGACAGCCCACGCGGCCAGAGGCGGTCCACCAGGATGCGGTAACCGTCATCCTCGCCGGGGACTTCGTAAATTCGTTTTATCTGAATCATAGCATACCGTGATGGATTAATGGGTAAACATGAGGATAAAGGCAAACTCAAAAGCAGTGTCCTTTATGCCTTCGTAGCGACCGGTAGCACCTCCGTGTCCGGAATCCATGTTCATGTGCAGCAGCAGGATGTTGTCGTCTGTTTTGAGCGACCGCAGCTTTGCCACATACTTGGCCGGTTCGTGGAAGAGCACCTGTGAGTCGTTGATTCCTCCCGTCACCAGAATATTCGGATAATCCTGAACCCTGATATTGTCGTAAGGTGAGTAGGAGAGGATGTAGCGGTAATACTCTTCCTCGTTAGGGTTGCCCCACTCTTCGTATTCTCCTGTGGTGAGCGGCAGGGACTCGTCGAGCATCGTGTTGATCACATCCACGAAGGGTACCTGTGCGACGATGGTCTGATAGAGGTCGGGCCGCATATTGGCCACAGCGCTCATCAACAGTCCGCCCGCACTTCCACCCATTGCGGCAAGTCTGTCGGCAGAGGTGTACCCGTCGCGAATAAGTTGTTCGCTGCATGCGATAAAATCGGTAAATGTATTCTTTTTATGCAGTAATTTTCCATCTTCGTACCACTGCTCGCCAAGGTCGCTTCCACCCCGTATCTGGGCGATGGCATATACAAATCCACGATCGATCAGGCTGAACATGCTCGCGCTGAAATAAACGTCGGAGCTTATGCCGTAACTACCATAGGAATAGATCAAGGCAGGGTTGGTGCCATCTTTCTTCAGCCCTTTTTTGTAGACGATGGCCATGGGGACCTTTACGCCGTCGGGTGCTGTGGCCCACAGGCGTTCCACCTCATAGTCGCCCGGGTTGAAGCCGGAGGGTATCTCCTGCTCCTTCAGCTTCGCCGTTTCACCCGAGGTGATGTTGTATTCGTAGAGTGTGCTGGGGCGGTTGAGCGAGGTGTAGGTGTAGCGGAATGTGACCGCGTCGTATTCCGGATTGCCGTTCAGCCATGCAGAATAGACCGGCTCAGGGAAGGCTATGGTTTTTACATCGCCGCCTGAAACAGGTTTGACCTGAATTTCCGTGAGTCCGTTTTTTCGCAATTCCAGCGAAACATACTCCTTCAGGACATCAATTCCCTCAATCCGTATCTTTTTGTCGTGCGGCACAAACACTTTCCAGGAGGAGCTGTCTTCATAGCCCGTAAGGGGCATCTCATAGATCATGCCGTTCAGATTCTCCTTATCCTTGTAGCGTACAAAAAACTTTTCCTGATGCGGGTAAACGCTGTATTCCACATCCTGTACGCGGGGCAGGAACACTTTGAAGCTGTCTGCCGGCCTGTCAGCCGAGATGTACCGCTCTTCCGATGTGGTTGAGCTGCTGCTTGTGATGAAGATATACTGTTTTGTCTTGCTGCCGTATACATAGGTGGTAAATTTGACGTCATCCTCTTCGTAAACAAGCGTACCCTCCGGCTTGTCGAGAGCCTGCCGGTGGATCCGGCTGGAGCGGAGCGTGTTGTCTATGGTGCTATAGAACAGGGTTTTATTGTCGTTGGCCCATGCCACCGAGGTGGCTCCTTCTACCGAAAATCCCACAAGTTCGCCCGAGGCAAGATCCTTGATCTTCATTGTGAACTCGGCATAAGACCCGGTTTCGTTGAAGAAATAGGCTGCCTTGCTGTTGTCGGGGCTGATGGAATAGCCCCGGAAGATAAATGCCGGTTTACCTTCGGCCATCCGGTTCACATCGAAGATTACCTCCTCTGCTGCTTCCATCGACCCTTTCCGGCGGCAATAGGTTGGGTACTGTTTCCCCTTTTCGGTACGGCTGTAGTAGTAATACCCATCTTTAAACGAGGGATAGCTCTCGTCGTCCTCTTTGATGCGGCCCAGTATTTCGTCGTATATCTTTCGCTGAAGCTCCTTTGTGGGTCCCATTACAGTGTCTGTATATGCATTCTCTGCATGCAGATAATCAATCACCTTTGGGCTGTTTTTATCTTTTAACCAATAATAGTTGTCGATACGTTGTTGCCCGAAGTTCATAAACGTGTCGGGAATCACCGCCGCCACTGGGGGGGCAGGAAAATCAGATTGTTTCAATATAGTCACTTCTTTCTTTTTAATGTTACACGATGCGATCAGGAGTAACGCCGTACTCACAATCAGTAAGTTTGCATGTCTCATGTCTTTTTTTGTTTTAGGTTAGTTTCCATAAACCGCAGCTCAGCAATCACCAGGAGCCCGGATAGCACCAATTCAATGCCTTCCGGGCCGTAAACGCCTCTTCTGCATTCTCATGTGCAAATATACATAAATCAGTTGATAAACCGTTCATGAACATTCTTTTTATCACAGCGTTATAATCTGAATCTGTAAGTCATTATGCATTCACACGAACATAATCACCGGCATGAAGATGTAAAAAACATCAAAACGGCATTCTTTCTGAATCTCTCGTTTACGTTCATCGAGCTTGCAGGAGGCTTGCTCACCAACAGCATGGCAATTCTTTCGGATGCCGTGCATGATCTGGGCGACAGTTTTTCGCTGGGGCTCTCCTGGTATTTTCAGAAAGTGGCTAAGAAGCCGCGCACAAAAGAGTACACGTATGGTTTTAAGCGTTTTTCGCTGTTGGGTGCCATCGTCAACTCTATTGTCCTCCTGGTGGGAAGCGTGGTGATTTTGGCACATGCTCTCCCCCGTCTGTTTAACCCGCAGCAGCCCAATGTGGAGGGGATGTTGTTGCTTGCCGTCCTGGGCCTGATCATGAACGGGCTGGCTTTTTTTCGTCTGAGTAAGGGAAGCTCTCTCAACGAGCGGGTGGTGGCTCTTCACCTGCTGGAAGATGTGCTGGGGTGGCTGGCTGTGCTGATTGGTGCGGGAATCATGTATTTTGTGGAAGCGCCGGTCATTGATCCCATCCTCTCCATCGCAATCTCTTTGTTCATCCTGTTTAATGTCTTTCGCAATATGCGCGAGAGCCTGCGCATCATCCTCCAGGGAAGTCCCGCGAAGCTAGACATTGAAGAGGTGAAAAAAGTCCTGTTTGAAATGGAAGAGGTGGATAGCGTTCACGATCTGCACACCTGGTCGGTGGATGGGGAATACAACGTGCTCACCATCCATGTTGTGCTCAGCAAAGAGCTGACAATGGAAGATCAGCAAAAATTGAAAAACCGGATCCGCACATCGCTGCTCTTACTGGATGTACATCACTCCACCATTGAGTTTGAACTGCCGGACGAAGAGTGTGTGATGGAAGGCTGTTGTTGAGCTGGATGCCGGTGACCCCGAAACCTGTTAACGTTTTTTATTCGAGATAGGTATATCCATAGAGCCCGGAGCGGTAGTTCGAGAGAAATTCTTTTCCCTCTTCCACCGAGATCTTACCCTGTTTCACAGAGCTCATCACCCATGTTTCGACGGTACGCACAAGCTTCTTGGCGTTGTACTGGGCATATTCCAGTACCTCGGCCACCGACTCGCCGTCGATCACCTGGTCAATTTTGTATCCCGATTCGCCGGTGGAGACATGCACCACGTTGGTGTCGCCAAAGAGGTTGTGCAGGTCGCCCAGGATCTCCTGGTAGGCACCCACCAGAAAGACACCAATGTAATAAGGCTCCTCTTTTTTGAGTGTGTGTACCGGCAGGTAGGTGGAGCGAAAGCCGTCCTGCGAGGCGAAGTTGGCAATCTTGCCGTCGGAGTCACAGGTGATGTCCTGCAGCGTAGCTGTCTTCCCCGGCCGCTCATCGAGTCGGTGGATGGGGATGATGGGGAAGACCTGGTCAATGGCCCACGAGTCGGGTAGCGACTGAAACAGGGAGAAGTTGCAGAAATATTTGTCGGGCAGGAGGGTGGCCAGCTGGCGCAACTCCTCCGGTGCGTGCTTGGCACGGTTGCTGGTGATGTTGATCTCCCGGGCAATGGAGAAGTAGAGCTGCTCCACCTGAGCGCGCGTCTTCAGGTCGAGCATGCCAAGGCTGAAGAGGTCGAGAGACTCCTCCCGGATCTGTTGGGCATCGTGCCATGCTTCGAGCATGCGTGCCTGGGTGAGCGACTCCCAGATGTTGTAGAGCTCTTTCACCAGCTCGTGGTCGTCCTCCTGGATATCCAGGTCGTCGGGCCACTCAGGCAGGGTGGCCGTTTCCAGCACTTCGAACACCAGCACGGAATGATGCGCCGTGAGGGCACGGCCCGATTCGGTGATGATGTTGGGGTGAGGGATCTCGTTCTTGTTGGCCGCATCGACGAAGGTGAAGACCGAGTCGTTCACATATTCCTGGATGGAGTAGTTGATGCTGTTCTCGGTGAAGGAGGAGCGGGTGCCGTCGTAGTCGACCCCCAGCCCGCCACCAATATCCACAAACTCAATCTTGAAGCCCATGGAGTGCAGCTGCACGTAGAATTGCGCTGCCTCGCGCAGGGCGGTCTTGATGCGGCGTATCTTGGTGATCTGGCTGCCGATGTGAAAGTGGATCAGCCGGAAGCACTCAGTGAGGTTGTTCTCCTTGAGCACCTCCAGCGCCTCCAGCAGCTCGCTCGAGTTGAGTCCGAATTTGCTGCCGTCGCCGCCCGACTCTTCCCACTTGCCGCTGCCTGAGCTGGCCAGCTTCACCCTGATGCCGATGTTGGGCTTCACCTTGAGCCGCTTGGCAATCTTGATGGTCAGCTCCAGCTCGTTGAGCTTTTCCACCACAATGAACACTTGCTTGCCCATCTTTTGGGCCAGCAGTGCCAGCTCGATATAACTTTCGTCTTTGTATCCGTTGCAGATGATGAAGGAGTTGGTTTCGGTGTTGATGGCGAGCACGGCATGAAGTTCGGGCTTTGAGCCGGCTTCGAGGCCGATCTTGAATCTCTTTCCGCTGGAGACAATCTCCTCCACTACCTGGCGCATCTGGTTCACCTTGATGGGGTACACAATATAGTGTTGGGCAGTGTATTCGTACTCCCTGGAAGCCGTAGCAAAGCTGTTGGAAATCTTTTCAATGCGGTTGTCCAGAATTTCGGGAAATCGTATCAATACGGGGGACGACACATCACGCAGATAAAGTTCACGCATAAGCTCGCTCAAATCCACGCTTCCCCCCTCTTTCTTGCTGGGTGTGACTTGTACATGTCCCTTTTCGTTGATGGAGAAGTATCCGTTTCCCCAACCGTTGATATTATACAACTCTTCCGAATCTTCAATACGCCATTTTCTCATTCCGGCAAACGTTATTTAATGGTGACCCTGAACTACAGGAAATAAACCGCAAAAATACACAAAAAAAATATGATTCAATCGGTTCTTTCTCCCTGAATGACGATGTTCGAAAATAAATTTCGTATTAATAGAAATTGAAGGCCTTGCATTGATTTATTTTAACGGTTATGATGCAACATTTATCTTGTAAAAGCGTCAGAACATATAGTATGTAACGATATATTATCGGTAAACTGTAATCTTATGCAACTAAAAATCTTTTCCTTGATTGTCCCGGCAATTGTCGGTCTCTCTTTCGCCGCATCTTGCGATAAGAGCGGGCATGCGTCGCCTGCCGGGAAGCTTCCCGACCCCATCCGGATACAGCTGAGGAGTGTTGAAGAGCAGATGGTGAAGAACGACCAGGCTTTTGCTTTTTCTTTTTTTGAAAAAGTGTTCGCGGAAGAATCCCTTGAAGGGGATGGAAACTTTATGGTGTCGCCACTCAGCCTGAGCATGGCCCTGGCCATGACCTGGAACGGTGCCGGGGGCGATACCCGGACGGCTATGCAGCAGACGCTGCATATGGACGAGTTTGATGATGAAGAGGTCAATGGCTATTATAAAAAGCTGAAGGAGGCTCTGTTGGCCACCGACCCTTCCACGAGGATCTCTATAGCCAATGCCATTTTTGCCAATCATCAGGTAGTGGTCAATCCTGGCTTTCTCAATACGAACAAAACATGGTATGATGCGACGGTCCGGCCCGTCGATTTCTCCCTGCCGGCCACTGCTGCCCTCATCAACCAGTGGGCCTCGGATCATACAAACGGGCTGATTGAGAAAGTGATTGACGGTACCAATCCCCTCGATCTGATGTATTTGCTGAATGCGATCTATTTTAAAGGGATCTGGACAGCTGAATTTGATGCGAAGAATACCTCGAAGAGACCGTTCACGTATGAGAATGGAACCACGAGGCAGGTGGATATGATGAGGCAGGAGGCTACGTTCAATTATGCGGAAGATCAAACCCTGCAGCTGGTGCAACTTCCGTATGGAAACCAGTCTTTTAGCATGATGGTGCTGCTCCCCAGGGAGGGGAGGAGGTTGCGGGATGTGCTATCTGCTACCCTGCAGGATGGTTACTGGGGCGACTTGAAGGCAGCGTTGCGCAAAGCCGAAGTTGATCTGTCTTTCCCGAAATTCAGGACGGAATACAGTAAATATTTAAACGATGTGCTCTCAAAGATGGGCATGGGCATTGCCTTTACCGATGCCGCCGATTTCTCCGGTATCACCGATGTCCCGGCTAAGATTTCGTTCGTGAAGCAGGATACCTATATCAGCACCGACGAATCAGGCACAGAGGCGGCGGCCGTAACAACAGTGGGTGTGGAGCTGACGTCGTTGCCTTCGCAGCCAAAAAAAGTTGTCTTCAAAGCCGACAGGCCTTTTGTTTATCTTATCCAGGAAAATTCTACCGGGGCGATTTTATTCATGGGGGTAGTGAGAGATTTTCCAGGCTAACGGTTTCTTCTGCATCTTTTTTTCGTCCATAGTTTATCATCCGGCGACTTTTAAGTTGTCGGATGATTTTATTTTGTGTAAATTTTACAATATTTAAATCGTAGGGAGTTGTGTGTTTTTATCTATTTGTAACTCAGTCGTGTTTGACCAAATGGAAAACTTTTTCAATTAACTGAAAATGTATGTATATGATAAATAGACTATTATGATTTTAAATGGAAAACTTTCCGGATATGTTGATAAATTATTGTGAAAACATTTTGTCTTTTTAGAAAGTTTCGATAAACTTGCATAACCGAATGATGCCTGTAGGGCAAATAGCATGTAGAAAAAAAGGGAAACATTTTAAAGGTCAATCCATTCATTCATTAATAATACATTCAGCTGATGAAAAAGAAGACATACACATTTGACGAGGCATACCAGGCATCGTTGGATTATTTTAAGGGCGACGAACTAGCCGCCAAGGTTTGGGTGAGTAAGTATGCGCTCAAGGACAGCCAGGGAGATATCTACGAGAAGACGCCGGAGGATATGCACTGGCGTCTGGCCAAAGAAATAGCACGGATAGAAAAAAAATATGCCAATCCGTTGAGTGAACAGGAGCTGTTCGACTTGTTCGACAGGTTTACCTATATCATTCCCCAGGGAAGCCCCATGACCGGTATCGGAAACGATTTTCAGGTTGCCTCCTTGTCGAACTGCTTTGTAATCGGGATGGAAGGCAATGCCGATTCCTACGGGGCCATTATCCGTATCGATGAAGAGCAGGTGCAGCTGATGAAACGCCGTGGCGGGGTGGGACATGATCTGTCGCATATCCGTCCCAAGGGGTCGCCCGTGAAAAACTCGGCCCTCACCTCCACGGGGCTGGTTCCTTTCATGGAGCGCTATTCCAACTCTACACGCGAAGTGGCACAGGATGGGCGCCGCGGTGCTCTGATGCTGAGTGTTTCCATCAAACATCCTGACTCCGAGAATTTTATCGATGCCAAGCTGGAACAGGGAAAGGTGACCGGTGCCAACATCTCTGTAAAGATTGACGATGCATTTATGGAGGCAGCTTCACAAGATAGGCCTTACGTGCAAAAGTATCCTATCGATTCCGATACCCCTAAGTATGAGAAGACAATCAATGCAAAGGAGCTGTGGGATAAGATTATCCACAATGCTTGGCGGTCGGCCGAGCCCGGTGTCCTTTTCTGGGATTCCATCATTCGCGAGTCGGTGCCCGACTGTTATGCCGATCTGGGCTTCCGGACAGTGTCGACCAACCCGTGTGGGGAGATTCCCTTGTGTCCCTACGACAGTTGCAGACTGCTGGCGATCAACCTCTACTCCTACGTGGTGAATCCTTTCAAGAAAGATGCATATTTCGATTTCGACCTCTTTGCCAAACATGTGCAGCTGGCGCAGCGCATCATGGACGATATTGTGGACCTGGAGTCGGAGAAGATCGATAAGATTCTAGAGAAGATTGAAGCCGACCCCGAGTCGGAAGAGGTGAAATCGGCTGAAAGAACCCTCTGGAAAAAGATTCAGCGCAAGACCCTGCAGGGACGTCGTACCGGTGTGGGCATTACTGCTGAGGGCGACATGTTGGCGGCGCTCGGAATTCGTTATGGCACGGATGAAGGAACCGACTTCTCGGAGAGGGTGCACCGTGCCGTGGCAATCAATGCGTACCGCTCATCGGTGGAGATGGCCAGGGAGCGGGGGGCGTTTGAGATATTCGATGCCGGGAGGGAAAAAGATAATCCGTTCATCAACAGGATCAAAGAGGCTGATCCTCGGTTGTACGACGACATGGTGAAGTATGGCAGGCGCAATATTGCCCTCCTTACCATTGCGCCAACCGGGACGACGAGCCTGATGTCGCAGACAACATCGGGCATTGAGCCTGTCTTTCTGCCGGTCTATACCCGCCGGCGCAAAGTGAATCCGAACGACAAGGATGTGAAGGTCGATTTTGTGGATGAAAATGGCGACTCGTGGGAAGAGTATACTGTATTTCATCATAAGTTTGTCACCTGGATGGAGGCCAATGGTTATTCCACAACAAAACGTTACACCAGGGCAGAAGTGGACGAAATTGTGGAAAAATCACCCTACTATAAAGCTACCTCCAACGATGTGGACTGGCTGCAGAAGGTGAGGATGCAGGGCCGCGTACAGAAGTGGGTGGATCACTCCATCAGTGTGACCATCAATCTGCCGTCCGACGTGTCGGAAGAGTTGGTCGGTGAGTTGTATATGGAAGCCTGGAAGAGCGGTTGCAAGGGATGTACGGTCTACCGCGACGGATCCCGTGCAGGGGTACTTATCGCCAACGGAGAAGCGGAGAAACAGGAGAAGGATAAAAAAGAAGAGGACTGCTATGAGATGCCGGCAATCGTCACCTCCCGGCCCATTGAGCTGGATGCCGACGTGATCAAGTTTCAGAACAACAAGGAGAAGTGGATTGCCTTTATTGGCTTGCTCAACGGACGTCCCTACGAGATTTTCACCGGTATCAACGACGAGGACGATGGCATCATGGTGCCAAAGAATGTCACCACCGGCAAGATTATCAAGGCATACGACAACGACGGGCGGAAGCACTACGACTTCCAGTTTCAGAACCGTCGGGGTTATAAAGTCACGATTGAGGGGTTGGATGGAAAGTTCAATCCGGAATTCTGGAACTATGCCAAGCTGATCTCCGGCGTGCTGCGCTACGGGATGCCCATTGATCAGGTGATCAAGCTGGTGTCGGGGCTGGAACTCGACAGCGAGACCATCAACACTTGGAAGAACGGGGTAGAACGGGCACTGAAGAGATACCTGCCCAACGAAACCGAGGCCAAGGGGCAGAAGTGTCCCGTGTGCGGGCACGAGACGCTGGTCTACGAGGAGGGGTGCCTGAAATGCAGGAACTGCGGAGCCTCCAAGTGCGGGTGAGCGAGGGAATGGATGACACATACAAAACAGTAACCGGGCCGGCCGAAGGGTATGTCCACGAGAAAAAGAGTAAATTCCTCTCCTTCATCTTTCCGGTAAAGAGCGCAGAGGAGGCAAAGGAAATCGTGGATGCGCATCGTAAAAAATATTACGATGCGCGGCACGTTTGCTGGGCCTATATGCTTGGATGGGAACGGGAGGAGTATCGGCTGAACGACGATGGAGAACCTTCGGGCACAGCCGGCAAACCTATCCTGGGGCAGATCAACTCGGCCGAGCTGACCGACGTGCTTATCCTGGTGGTCCGCTACTTTGGCGGTACCTTGCTGGGGACGGGGGGGCTGATCAAGGCGTACAAGGAAGCAGCTGCCGATGCAATTCTTCACGCCGTGATCGTGGAGAAAACGGTCGATGACTTTGTTGAAATCCGTTTTGAGTATCCTTTGCTGAATGATGTGATGAGGGTGTTGAAGCAGTTTGAGTCGATCCGCTGGACGCAGGACTTCAGAGAGAGCTGCAGCATGCGCCTGCAGGTACGCCGCTCCCTTTCTCCCCAACTGAGAGAGATGCTCTCGTCGGTTTACGGAGTTGAAATAGAGTAACCCTCTACCCGGGGCGGCAGCAGCGATGAATGCTGAATTATGAGGGCCGGTTGCTGGGAGGCAGTCGCTGAAAAATAACTTAAGAAACAAGGAATTTCTTAAAAAAGTCTTATTCCTTGCACAAAATTACTACTTTTGCACCCAAAATGGAGGAGTGTCCCCATATGATTTAAAGAAGAAAGAGGATTGAATGGATAAAAACCTGGTCATCGTTGAGTCGCCCGCGAAAGCGAAAACAATCGAGAAATTTCTCGGAAAGGACTTTCATGTCATGTCCAGCTACGGGCATATCCGTGATTTGAAGAAAAAAGATTTCAGCATAGATATTGAGAATGGCTTCAAGCCGATCTATGAAGTGCCTGCCGATAAAAAGAAGGTGGTTTCGGAGTTGAGGGCAGCCGCAAAGAAAGCGGAGACCGTCTGGCTGGCTTCCGATGAGGACCGCGAGGGGGAGGCAATCTCGTGGCACCTGTTCGACACGCTGGAGCTGAAAGAGGAAAATACAAAACGTATTGTGTTTCACGAGATCACCAAAAATGCCATTCAGGAAGCTGTCAAAAATCCGAGGAAAATAGATCAGAACCTGGTCGATGCACAACAAGCGCGCCGTGTGCTGGATCGCATAGTGGGGTTTGAGCTTTCGCCCGTTCTGTGGCGAAAAATAAAACCCGCCCTCTCGGCCGGGCGTGTACAGTCGGTAGCCGTACGGCTCATCGTGGAGCGGGAGCGTGAGATACAGCAATTTACCTCCGAGGCGGCCTACCGCGTTGTGGCCATCTTTACAAAAGAGGAAAACGGTCAGACATACGAGATCAAGGCTGAGTACAACAAACGGTTGAAAACAAAAGAAGAAGCGCTTGCCCTTCTGGAAAAGCTGAAGACTTCGGAATTTACCATTGATGATATTACCACCAGGCCGGCAAAAAAATCGCCCGCCGCACCCTTTACCACTTCCACCCTCCAGCAGGAGGCATCCCGCAAGCTGGGCTTCTCTGTGTCGCAGACCATGATGGTGGCTCAGCGGCTATATGAGTCGGGAAAGATCACCTATATGCGTACCGACTCGGTGAACCTATCGGGGCTGGCCATAGGTACAGCAAAGACAGAGATCATCGACCAGTACGGAGAGAAGTACCATCAGGTACGTCAGTACACCACAAAGGCGAAAGGCGCCCAGGAAGCACACGAGGCAATTCGTCCAACCTACATGAGCGAGCATGAAGTATCGGGTACGGCCCAGGAGAAGCGTCTCTATGAGCTGATCTGGAAGCGCACCATTGCCTCACAGATGGCCGATGCCGAACTGGAACGAACTACGGCCAACATTGCGATCTCCAATGCCGATGGCAGGTTTACAGCCAACGGCGAAGTGATCAAATTCGATGGTTTTCTGAGGGTCTATCTGGAAGGTACCGACGAGGAGAATGGCGAGAACGACGAAGGTATGCTCCCTCCCATGAAAAAGGGAGAGCAGCTTGTCATGCTGGAAACCAATGCCACCGAACGTTTCACCCAGCGTCCTGCCCGCTATACGGAGGCTGCCCTGGTGCGCAAGATGGAAGAGTTGGGCATCGGACGCCCCTCCACCTATGCGCCTACCATCTCCACCATCATCAACCGGGAATATGTGGAGAAAAGGAATGTGGAAGGCGAAGAACGTATTTACAATATTCTGACATTAAAGAAGGGTGTTGTCAAGGATATCGAGAAAAAAGAGATTGCAGGGGCCGACAAAAACAAACTGGTTCCCACCGACATTGGCATGGTGGTCAATGATTTTCTGGTAGAGTACTTTCCTTCTATTGTCGACTATAATTTCACCGCACGGGTAGAGAAGAACTTCGACAAGATTGCGGAAGGAAAGGCTCAGTGGAACAAGTCGATTGCCGAATTTTACAAAGTGTTTCATCCAATAGTGGAGGAGACATCGCAAATGCGTATTGAGCACAGGGTGGGGGAACGGGTGCTTGGCGTGGACCCCAAAACAGGCCGTCAGGTATCGGTGAAGATAGGCCGTTACGGCGCTATGGCTCAGATTGGCACACAGGATGAAGAGGAGAAGCCCCTCTTTGCTTCCCTGCAGAAGTCGCAGTCGATTGAGACTATCACGCTCGAGGAGACACTGAAGCTTTTTGAGCTTCCCAGAAACCTTGGCACATTCAGGGAGAAAGAGGTCGTGATTGGCGTAGGCCGTTTTGGCCCGTACATCCGCCACGACAATAAATTTGTCTCGCTGCCCAAAGGAATCGATCCCTATGAGGTCACCCTGGAAGAATCGGTTGAACTGATCGAGGCAAAGGAGAAGAAAGACAGGGAGAAGATCATCAAAACCTTTGTCGAGGAACCCGGCCTGCAGGTCTTGAATGGCCGATATGGGCCCTATATCGCTTTCAACAAGTCAAACTACAAGATTCCGAAGAAACAGAACCCGGCGGAGCTTACGCTGGAGGAGTGCCGGGCGATCATTGCCGATGCCGACAAGGGCAAGGAAGGAAAGGCTGCAAAGAGTACCGGAAGCGGATCGGCGAAGAAAACAACCACATCGAAATCCACGACAAAGTCCACGACAAAGTCGACGACAAAAAAAACGACAAAAAAAACGACGTCGAAAAAATGATTACGCAGATCCGACCTGCCACCCATGCCGATTTGGCGGAAGTAATGGCCATCTACGCCATTGCGCGTGATCATATGTTCCACACCGGCAACGCCTCACAATGGGCCGGCGGGTATCCCTCTGAAGCTTTGATCGTCGAAGAGATTGAAGCGGGGCATAGTTTTGTTTGCGAAAATGAAGAGGGGGTGACGGTGGGTACCTTTTGCCTGATTCAGGGGGAGGACCCCACGTACGAGAAGATTTACGACGGAGAGTGGCTGAACCACAGGCCATATGCCACCGTGCACCGAATTGCCTCTTCGGGCAAGGAGAAGGGGGTAGCCAAAGCCTGTATTGCCTGGTGTTTTACCCAATGTCCCAATATCCGGGTAGATACTCATCGCGATAACCGTGCCATGCAGCATATTCTCGCGTCGCTGGGGTTCACCTATTGCGGCATCATTTTTGTTTCGAACGGAACAGAGCGGATGGCTTATCAGAAGACATGGTAATCTGGCTTGTTTGAGTGTTACAAAAAAAGGAGAAGGCAGGATTGTAAAACATTCTGTCCCCTGCCGATGGGGTTGAGCGACAACTTTGTCACGAAGGGTAGAGGAAGAGGCCGGCAACACCCGAAAGCACAATCAGCAAAATGGGATCTGTCTTTTTGAGCGATGCCACCATCACTGCGCCGAAGATAATCCAGCTTTTGTAGTCGACGAAATTATTCCCGTTCATCAGCATCAGTGCGGCAGAAGCAATCAGACCGATAATTGCCGGTTTCAGTGCCGAAAGCGATGCCTGCATCCAGGGGTTACGCTTAAGGCGGAAGAAAAATGCACACACAATTGTCATGATAACCAGGGAGGGCAGGCTCACGGCGAGGGTGCACACAGCGGAACCCAGTATGCCGTACCCTTGGGAGAATCCCATTTCCGTGACAGCAGTATAGCCGATATAGGTGGCGGAGTTAAAGGCGATAGGTCCGGGCGTAGTCTGAGAGATAGCCACAATGTCGGTAAAGTCGCTCACCGAAATCCATCCATGCAAATCAACCACCTCCCGCTGTATGAGCGGTAGCATGGCATATCCACCCCCAAAACCGAAGAGGCCGATTTTAAAGAATGAGAAAAAAAGTGCAAGATACAGTTCGCTCAGTTCCATTTATTTCCTCATCGTTTGTTTCACAAAAAAATAGTGGCCCGTGCCCAGCAGGATGGCGGCGAGCACAATATAGACGGGAGATATCTTCAGCAGCCATACCGAGAGTGCCACCACCAGCGGGATCCAACTGTTTTTTAGCCCGACGCCGGCTGATTTTCCGAGACCCAGCAAAGGTGCCGCAATAAGCGCTACCACTGCGGGGCGAATCCCCTTGAAGATGCGCTCAACAATCGGATTCTCTTTAAACTGGGTGAAGACCATGGCGATGAGGAGGATGATAATAAAAGAGGGCAGGATGACGCCGGCACCCGAGAAGAGGCTTCCCTTAAAGCCCAGTCGCTTGTTTCCCACAAAGAGAGCCGTGTTCAAAGCGATGGGGCCGGGCATGGACTGGGCTATGGCCAGCATATCCATGAACTCGTCGTCGTCGAGCCACAGTTTCTTCTTCACCACTTCGTTGCGAATCAGCGGTATCATGGCGTAACCTCCACCAAAGGTGAAGGCTCCTATTTTAAAAAATACCAGAAATAATTCCCAATATTGTTTTCCTACGCTCATTGTGGCTGTGTGGCAAAAAGTGAAAAGCAGATTGCAAAGTCGATATAAACTATTGCAAATCTGCTTTGTATAAGGAGCCGCATCGGTGGAATAAGACGAAACTCCGTATGACAGGATTTGAGTGTCCCGATATCTTTGTAATCCGCTGTTCGTGCAAAGACGAATCCCGAAGGCTGCGGCCCGCCATTGATATCAAAAACGTGTCTCGGTCTACAAAATGTAATTGATGAGTTTCCCAATCGACCAATGCGGCAATAACTCACTCATTTTATATAGCCAAAGATAGTGTGGAAAGATGAAATTTCCAAATATTTTCGAGATTTTGTGAAATTATTCTACACTTTCCCGGCTCACGGGTATTGCCTCATTCGGAATTAGTTATCCTCCAACCCTTTGCATATTTCCTCGTCGGTTACCTCGTGATTTGTCAGGTCTCCGGCAAGATACTGGTCGTAGGCACTCATGTCAATCAGCCCATGTCCGGAGAGATTGAAGAGGATCACCCTCTTTTTCCCTTCCTCCTTTGCCAGTTTGGCCTCTTTGATGGCGGCCGCGATGGCGTGAGTCGATTCCGGAGCCGGCACAATGCCCTCGGTTTGTGCAAAGAGAACGCCCGCTTCAAAGGTCTCCAGCTGCCTGATGGCAGTCGCTTCCACGAGGCCGTCCATGAGCAGCTGGCTCACAATGCTTCCGGCGCCGTGATAACGAAGCCCGCCTGCGTGGATGTTGGCCGGTGTGAATTTATGCCCCAGCGTATACATTGGAATCAGGGGAGTATAGCCGGTTTCATCGCCAAAGTCGTACCGGAACTTCCCGCGGGTGAGCTTGGGACACGATGCCGGTTCGGCTGCCACAAAGCGGGTCTGCCTTTCTCCCTGCAGGTTGTGACGCAGAAAAGGGAAGGTGATGCCCGAGAAGTTGGATCCTCCGCCAAAACATCCAATCACCACGTCGGGATACTCGCCCGCCATCTCCATCTGTTTTTCCGCTTCCAGCCCAATGATGGTCTGGTGCAGGGAAACATGATTGAGCACGCTCCCGAGTGTGTACTTGCAGTTGGGTGTCTGCATGGCCAGCTCAATGGCTTCCGAGATGGCCGTACCCAGGCTCCCCTGGTAATTGGGGTGATCGGTGATGATCTTGCGGCCCGCCTTGGTGGACATGCTGGGTGATGCGATCACCTGGGCTCCCCAGGTCTGCATGAGCGAGCGGCGGTAAGGCTTTTGTTCGTAGCTGATCTTCACCATGTAGACAGCAAGTTCGAGCCCGAATGTTTTTGCCGCAAAGGCCAGTGCGGTACCCCATTGCCCTGCGCCGGTTTCGGTGGTGATGTTGGTCATTCCGTCCACCTTGTTGTAGTAGGCCTGCGGCAGCGCCGAGTTGAGCTTGTGCGAGCCGACGGGGCTCACGCTTTCGTTCTTGAAGTAGATGTGTGCCGGCGTGTCGAGTGCTTTCTCCAGTTCGGTAGCACGTACCAGGGGGGTGGGCCTGTAGATCTTGTATTTCTCTCTCACTGCTTCGGGGATCTCGATCCACGGGTCCGTCTGATTCACCTCCTGGCGCGATAGCTCCGTGGCGAACAAAGGGAAAAGGTCCTCTGCCTTCAACGGTTCTTTCGTTTCGGGGTTCAGCATAGGCTGTGGTTTATTTTTCATCTCTGCCGTGATATTGTACCACTTCGTGGGAATATCGGCTTCCGAAAGCATGAATTTTTTTCTTTTTTCCATTGTGTATAATGTTTCGTTCACTATTTACTTCGGTTTGCATGCCAGCCGGCTGGCGACTGCTCTCCGTTGCGATCAGACAATCCTTGACAGGTTGTTCAACCGGATGTTTTCTTCCACGATGGCATCGATCACCGCCACGGCCACCATGTTTACGATGTCGCGCACGGGAGTATCCACGTCGAGGATGTGCACCGGCTTGTTCAGTCCCATTTGAATGGGGCCAATGATGTCGTTCAAGCCGGTTTCTTTCAGCAGCTTGTAGGAGGCATTGGCCGAGCTGAGGTTGGGGAACACCAGCGTGTTCACCTCCTTATTGCCCAGTCGGGTAAATGGATATTTATGGTTGCGTAACTCTTTGTTCAACGCATAATTGACCTGCATTTCCCCGTCGACCACCATGTCGGGATAGCGTTCGTGCAGCGTCTCCACCACCTTATGCACGCTGGCCGGGCTTCCTTCCTTGTCGGCTCCGAAGTTCGAGTAGGAGAGCATGGCAATGACCGGATCGTAGTTGAAGAATTTTACGGTGGAGTTTGCCAGGCGTGCGATATCGATCAGTGCTTCGGTGTCGGGGTGGCGGTTGAAAAGCGTGTCGGCGAGGAAGAGCATTCCCTTTTTGGTGTTGACGATGTGCATGGCGCCGATATGATTCAGGCCGTCGCGGATGCCGATCACTTCTTTGGCGATGGCGATGGTATCGGCATACTTGCTGAAGACACCGGTGATCATGGCGTCGGCCTCGCCGGTTTCCACCATCATCATACCGAAATAGTTGCGTTCGAACATCTTTTCGGAGGCTTCCTCAAACGTCATTCCCTGCCGGTTTCTCTTTTCTGTAAGCAGCTTTGCATAGCGTATGCGACGCTCCTCCTCGCGGTCGTGACGCAGGTTCACAATCTCCATTCCTTCCAGGCTGATCTGGTTCTCGCGTGCCACGTTGGCAATCTTCTCCTCGTTGCCCAACAGAATAGGATGACAGATCCCTTCTGCATAAGCTGTCTCGGCAGCTTTGAGCATGCTCAGATGGTTGGTTTCCGAGAAGACCACCCGCTTGGGATTCTGGCGGGCCATCTCATAGAGCCGGCGGATCATCTTGTTGTCGAGTCCCATCAGGTCGCGCAATTTATGATCATATTCCTCCCAGTCGGTAATTGGCCTGCGTGCCACACCCGAAGCCATGGCGGCTTTTGCTACTGCGGGAGCTACCGTGGTGAGCAGACGCGGATCGAGGGGCTTGGGAATGATGTATTCTTTGCCAAAACGAAGCTTCTTTACACTGTAGGCCGCGTTCACCACATCGGGAACCGCCTTCTTTGTCAGTTCAGCCAACGCATAGACAGTGGCTATTTTCATCTCTTCGTTGATGCAGGTAGCCTGCACATCCAAAGCACCGCGAAAAATATAGGGAAAACCCAGCACGTTGTTGATCTGGTTAGGATAGTCGGACCGGCCGGTTGCGAAGATGATGTCCTCCCGCGACGCCATGGCCAGATCATAGGCTATTTCGGGATTCGGATTTGCCAGTGCAAAAACAATGGGATCGTGGTTCATGGACTGCAACATCTCCGGAGTGAGCACGTCGGCAACGGAAAGTCCCAGGAACACATCGGCATCCTTCACTGCTTCTTCCAGCGTGGTGATGTTTCTGCTGGTGGCAAAGGGCTTTTTGCGGTCGTTCAGGTCGGTCCTTGCCGTGTTGATCACTCCTTTCGAATCGACCATCACGATATTTTCCAGCTTTGCCCCCAGCGCCATGTATAGCTTTGTGCAGGAGTTGGCAGCGGCGCCGGCACCATTTACCACAATGCGGACATCCTCAATCTTCTTGCCGGTCAGATCCAGCGCGTTGAGGAGGCCACAGGCCGAGATGATTGCCGTACCATGCTGGTCGTCGTGCATGATGGGAATATCGAGTTCGCTCTTCAGCCGCTCTTCGATCTCGAAACACTGCGGTGCCTTGATGTCTTCCAGATTGATGCCACCGAAAGTGGGAGAGATTGCTTTCACCACCTGGATGAACTTCTCCGGATCTTTTTCGTCTACTTCGATGTCGAATACATCGATGCCGGCAAAAATTTTGAATAGCAGTCCTTTGCCTTCCATGACCGGTTTGCCGGCCAGAGGCCCGATATCGCCCAGCCCCAATACGGCGGTGCCGTTGGAAATTACCGCCACCAAGTTGCCTTTCGACGTGTAGTTGTACGCATCCTGCGGATTTTTTTCAATTTCCAGGCAGGGTGATGCCACCCCCGGTGAGTAGGCGAGAGAGAGGTCACGCTGGGAATTATAAGGCTTGGTAGGTACGACTTCAATTTTTCCGGGACGCCCCTGCGCATGATAGGCAAGTGCGTCGTCACGTAGTTTGTTATTTGCCATTTTGATTTTAATTGTGCAGTATTAATAAGAATCTGCACAAAATTATAAAATAAATGCGACAGATTATAATTTTATTGTGCTTCCTTTACGATTTCCTTCATAAAGTGATAAAGATTGGCCAGTTGTGAAAAATCATCCATCAGCTGCAGTGCAATGGCTTCACTGTACAGGCGTTCGTCGGTCAGCGGAATTGTTTTGATCACGTAAACACTCTTCCGTTGCAACCAGGGTTGATAGAATTTGGGTAAGCTGTTGGGGAGGGGGCGCTTGTATGTATCGCCGGCTACTTCATACCCCGCGTTGAGCGCCTTTTCTGCCATTTCCTTGAATGAATCGCGGCTGTAGTCTACCTCTTCCCGGAAATAATCCATAACTCTTCGCTTCGGCATGAACAACCCCATTCCCATCATGAAATGTTCGGCACTTAGCTCTGCGAAGTAACCGGGAAAGTTCTCCCAGTGTGTGGTTGTCTGCTGAAAGTTGAGCCACATGGAGGATTTGTAGGGATCTTTGTTGGGGGAAAAGCGTATGTCGCGATAGATCCTCGACACCATTTTTGAGGGACGCAGTTCGAACTGCGGATCAATGTTGTGCATGGCAGGAGTCAGCATGACTGCCAACGACAGGAAGGGCTGCAGCAATGACTCCTGATACACATGCTTGCGCTCGTTGAACCATTCGCGGTAGTTGTTTTCCTTCAATTCCTTCAGAAACACAATGGTTTCGGGAGTGAAGCCTCTGAATTCTCCGCCCGGCTCCATTCAATCAATGATCTGATAAGATTCTGCGGCAATATGATAGGATTTGTGTGCGGCCTCTTCCGTTTCGCAAGCTTCCCCATCTTCACCGTGGGCGACCGGGTTGTTTTCGGTGGGTTGCTCTTCCACCAGCTTCCCGCGTATACGCACCTTTTTGTCTGTACTGGCGGGGTCAAATTTTCCCAGCGTCGCTCCCGACTCGGCACGCACTATTTTTGTTTCGTCTGCACCTTGCAGGAAAAGCTTCATGCCGCTTTTGGAACAGACGTGTGTGCAAAGGCCCTCCACGATCACGGTTTTGTCGACCAGTGTTTCAGCATTGGTCATCAGTTCGTCCACGCTCATGGGGTTGCTATTGTTGCCTCCCGTGCAGTTCACGAACAATAGAAGCATCGCCGAGCAGGCAAGGAAATGTAAAATAATTGTGTCTCTCTTCATCTGTTTTGTACTTTTTTGATACTTTTACAATTCAAAGGTAAATATTTTTCGGTAGAGAGAAAAATTTGGATTCTTTTAAAGGAGAAAATAGTTCATTCGTCGGGTAAAACAGATCTGTTCATCGATTTTCTGTTCTCCGCAGCTTTAGCTTTGCGTTACCTTTGCATGAATTCTAAATTGTAATTTTATGGAAAAAAATTCGTGTACAACATTTCATCAATCTCCCAAGTCGAAAGGGATTTTTTTCGGATTGCTCCTTATTGTTGCAGGGTTCCTTTTTCTTTCTTTTAATTTCGGGTGGATCGATGCGGCGCTGAAACCCATTCTTTTTTCGTGGCCGATGATTTTTATTGTGCTGTCAATCATCAGTGTCTGCAAACGAGATTATTCTTTTGCGGTGATTTGGTTTATTGCCGGTGCTTTCTTCCTGATTCCCCGCATCTCTGCGGCCTACCCCGGATTCATCGACGGTATTGATACCGGCTTTACCCGGAACTACTGGCCTGTATTGCTGATCCTGTTGGGTCTTATCATGATTTTCAGGATCGGTGCCGGCAGAAATACGGGAGGGGCACGACACCGCCAGTCTGCATCCGACTCAATCGGGAATGAGAGCGGCAGGATTGAAAAGAATGTCTTGTTTGGCGGTTCCGAGAGTATCTTCCTGGATCCTGTTTTTCACGGTGGGTTCATCAACGCCACCTTTGGCGGTGTGGTGCTTGACCTGAGGAAAACCACCCTCCCGGAAGGAGAGACGTATCTCGATATCGACGCCACCTTTGGAGGAGTGGAGTTGTATATACCCGGTGACTGGCTGATTGAACCCCGGTTTCATACCGTGCTGGGGGGAGTGGAAGATAAACGGCTTGTGTCGCAACCCGATTATTCGCGGAAACTGATTCTTCAGGGAAATCTTACCTTCGGAGGATGTGAGGTCCGGTAGTAAGTGATTGAAAAAGGCAATCCAACTCAGAAGCAAGAATGAAATTTACGTTGTCGTACATACCGTTGAGGCTGTTTCCCGCGATCATGCTGGTCGTTTTTTACGCGTTGATGCAGGCACTGGCATTTCATCCTCTTGTTCCGGTTCCGTTCGGTTTGCTTTTGCTGAAGAGCGCTGTCGATGCAGTTATCCTGGCGGGTGCCGCCATGCTGTTAATGATCATCATCCCTTCTTCCAACTACGTGAAGCTCAATACTGCCCAGCGTGTCATCAACTACGCTGCCATCGGTCTCCTTTTTGTGATCCTGTGGATGATGGCGGGGTTTCTCTCTTCCTATACGGTGTTCGGGAAAGACCATCTTCCTCTCCTCCGGATTCTGTTTCCCGTGAGTGCATTCATCGGGTCGCTCTTGTATGTGATCGTCGTGCAGGCCATTCATTCGGATGTCAGAAACAGGGCAGAAGAGGCAGAGGTAGCCGGTGAGCCCGCCTGGGACGATGCTGCGACGCCCGTCGCCACGAAGGAAGACACTGATGCGGAGGTACTGGAGCGCGTGGCGGTGAAGACCGGACAGAAAATCCACGTGATCCATGTTCCGGACATTATCTATATACAGTCGGACGGCGATTATGTGCAAATCGTGACCGAACACAACAAGTACCTGAAAGAGGAAACGATGAAATATTTCGAAGCCAGTTTGCCCCGGTCGCAATTTGTGAGGGTGCACCGCTCCTATATTGTAAATGTGGAGAAAATTCTCCGGGTAGAGCTTTATGAAAAGCAAAGCCAGATGCTTACGCTAAGGAACGGAGACAAAGTCAGGACCAGTGTTTCCGGGTATAAAGCGCTGCGGTCGGTACTGAGCCTGTGAGTTGGCGGGAAAGTGTTCCTGTAAAGTATGTTAAGACCCGGAAAACTGATTTGAGTTTTTGAGTTTTCAGCATTACCTTTGTGCCTTTCAAAAGCGCGTGAATGGATATAAAACAAAGAATCATTGAAAAGGCCGGGGACCTGTTTTTCCAGGTGGGTATAAAAAATGTATCGATGGATGAGCTTGCCTCTGCCCTGGGTATTTCCAAAAGAACAATTTACGAGAACTTCAAAGACAAGGAAGATATTTTGTTGTCGTTGATCCTGAAGCTCAGAGACGAAAGGGACGCCGTATTCCAGACGTTTCTGAAAAAGGATTACAATGTCATGGAGGTCTTTATCAAGGTTATTGAACTACAGAAGACCATGCCCGTGTGCGATGTGCGTTTTTATCAGGATATCTACAAGTATTACCCCAAAGTAACCCGCTTTATGCAAGAGAATGTGGAGAGGAACAATGTTTTCCTGCGAGGCTTTCTGCAAAAGGGAATAGACCAGGGATACATCCGGGAGGACCTGAACGTGAACGTGGCTGCCTTTTTGGTGGAAGAAAGTACCAATGTGTACATCAGGGCATCCTACCTCGAAAAACCTCCCTTCTCTTTTTCCGACCTGTTTTACACCATGATGATCAACTTCGTGCGGGGTATCTCCACCGGGAAGGGCATAGAAATCATCGACAACTATCTTTCAAAACAAAAATTAGAAAAAAGCAATTAATACAATTATGCATACAATGACAAAGAATCCAAAAACAATCACCATCATAGCCATGCTGCTTGCTCAAGGGCTGCTTTTTATGGCGGGTGCGCAACAGCCGGACAGTTTGCGGGTCGACTTGCCCACGGCGCTGGAAATAGCCCTGAGCGAGAACCCCACGGTGAAAGTGGCCGATATGGAGATCACGAAGAAACAGTACGCAAAAAAGTCGGCTTACGGTGCCCTGTTGCCGCAGCTCGACATCATTGGCCAATACCAGCGCGCCATTAAACGGCAGACAGTCTACTTTGACGAAGGCTTTGGCCTGGGAGGGGGCAGTGTTGATCCTTCCGACTATACCCAGGAGGAACTTCAGATCCTGCAGGTGCTGAATAAGCTCATGATGCCCGATCCGGAGAAGTCGGGTGAAGGGATCCAGATGGGGCGTTTCAATGTATGGTCTACGGGACTCAATGTAAGCCTGCCCATCGTGATGCCTTCGTTGTGGAAAAACATCCAGATGAGCGAAGTCGATATCCGCCTTGCCATGGAGCAGGCCCGTTCGTCACGGATCAGCCTGGTGAACCAGGTGAAGAAGGCCTACTTCAGCCTGTTGCTGGCGCAAGACAGCTACTCGGTATTGAGGAAGACCTACGAAGCCGACTCCATCAATCTCGAAAATATCCGCAACCGTTTCAATCAGGGGGTGGTGGCCGAGTATGATGTGATCACGGCCGACGTTCGGCTGAAAGGGTTGATTCCCAATATCCTGCAGTCGGAGAACATGATGAAGATTGCCGAGCTGCAGCTAAAAATGCTGATGGGTGTCGACGGGGAGGTTCCGCTCAAGGTGGTGGGTGCCCTCGACGACTACGAAGCCACCATGTTCAACGCGATCATTCCTGCCGACACATCCCTTATCGGTAACAGCGATATCAAGCAGTTCGATTTGCAGGCGGAACAGGCAAAGAATGCGTATGAGATGCAGAAGCTTCAGTTTTCCCCGACGCTGGTTTCCAGCTTCAACTGGACATACATGAGCCAGAACAACGACTTCCGGTTCAGCAACTATCGCTGGGATCCCTATTCGATGCTGGGGGTGACACTGCAGATCCCTATCTTCAACGGTGGACAGCGTTACCACAACCTGAAGCAGTCGGAGGTGCAGCTTTACCAGCTGCGCGAGCAGCGCAAAGATGTGGAGCGCGGGCTGAAGCTGTCGATCAGGAACAACTACGACCTGATCAGCAAAAACATTGAGCAGGTGGTGGCCACCCAGTCGTCGATACAGCAGGCCCGCAAGGGGCATGAGATTACGCTGAAGCGGTACGAGACCGGCATGGGTACCATTGTAGATGTAAATTCGGCGGCGCTGGCTGTGCTGAATGCCGAGCTGCAATACCGGAATGCCATTTACGACTACCTGGCAGCAAAAGCCGATCTGGAGAAGATACTGGGTTACGATATTGCGCCGGTGCAAATGGATTGATTCAGGTTCAAGCCACAAAATAAAAGATATAAGAATTGACAGAGAACAGTGCTGATGGAAACAGACTGACAAACCCAATGAAAACAATTTATACAAATAATCATATGAGACGATACAGTTTATTGAGAATTACTCCTTTACTTGCAGCGGCACTCCTCGTCTCCTGCGGTAACAAAGATCAATCTTCCGGGTCGGCCGACGACGCATCTCAGAAGCCGAAGGTGCGTGTGGAAGCAGTGCGTGTGGTGCCGGTCGATCAGGTTTCTACCTTTACCGCCACCGTGGAGGCCGACAAGGTTAACAACATAGCTCCTGCCATGGGGGGGCGTATTCGCAAAATTTATGTTGAGGTAGGGTCCAGCGTACGCCAGGGTCAGCCCGTTGTTGCCATGGATGCGGCCACCTTCTCCCAGCAGGAGACACAGGTGGCTACGCTGAGGCGTGACTACGAGCGCTATAAGGAACTGTACGAAGTAGGGGGAATCTCCAGGCAACAACTCGATCAGGCCAAGACGCAGCTCGATGTGGCTGAGTCGGCCCTCGGCAACCTGGGCGAGAACACCACCCTCACCAGTCCCGTCAACGGTGTGGTGACGGCACGCAACTACGATCCGGGCGATGTGGCCGGGCAACTGCCCATCCTCACCATCGAAACCATGAACCCCGTGAAGGTGAAGGTGAATGTGTCGGAGTCGTACTATAGCCGGGTGGTAAAAGGCATGCCGGTAGAAGTACAGGCAGATGCCCTGGGAGCCGAAACTTTTGCAGGCAAGGTCTCCCTCATTTATCCTACGCTCGATCCTGCATCCCACACATTTCCTGTGGAAATAACCCTGCCCAATGGCGACCAGCGTCTGCGGCCGGGAATGTTTGCCCGTGTAAAAATGAATTTCGGTACCAACGACCGTCCTCTGCTGAGCGACATGGCAGTGCTGAAGCAGGTAGGTTCCAACGACCGTTATGTCTTTGTGGAAAAAGAGGGCAAAGCAATCTATACCCTGGTCGAGCTGGGTGTTCGTCTGGACGACAAATACGAGATTGTCTCCGGACTCAATGCCGGCGACAGGGTGATCATACAAGGCCAGAGCGGCCTGGTGGACGGCACCGCAGTGGAAGTGGTGGAATAACAAATATTAAAACAATACTTTATGAAGATATATGAATCCGCGGTAAAGAATCCCGTAGGAACCTCATTGATATTTATCGGGGTGGTTTTGATCGGAATCTTGTTTTACAGACAGCTTCCCATCGATCTCTATCCGAACATCGACCTGAATATTGTGTCGGTGATGACATCTTATGCAGGTGCAGGAGCCGAGGATGTGGAAGCCAACGTGACCCGTCCCCTGGAAGATGTGCTCAATACCACCGAAAAGCTGAAGGAGATCACCTCCCAGTCGCGCGACGGAATGTCGATGATCATGCTGGAGTTCGACTTCGGGACCGACATGGATGCCGTGATGAACGACGTACGCGACAAGGTGGGCATGATATCGGGCTTCCTGCCGGATGGCACCGAAGATCCGCTGATCCTGAAGTTCAGCTCCGACATGATCCCGGTGGTCATCCTCTCCGCCACGGCAGAAGAGAGTGCCGGGGCATTGTATAAGATCCTCGACGAGCAGGTGGCCAATCCTCTCAACCGCATTACCGGCGTGGGTACGGTCTCGGTGGCCGGAGCCCCGCAGAGGGAGATTCAGGTAAACGTAGTGCCCGATAAGCTGGAGGCCTATCATATCTCCCTAGAGCAGATAGCCCAGGTGATTGCCTCCGAAAATGTGAATGTGCCCGCGGGCAATTTTGACATCGGCACACAGACCTATATGCTGCGTCTGGAAGGAGAATTCAAAAACAGCAGCGACCTCAACAACATTGTTGTGGGTAACAACCAGGGGAGGACCATTTACCTGCGCGATGTGGCCACCGTGAAAGATACGGTGGAGACACGCGTGCAGGAAAATTATACCAACGGGCAGCGAAGCGCCAGCCTTGTCGTACAAAAACAGTCCGGCGCCAACACCGTAGCCATTGCGGATGCTGTGAGGGCACGACTGCCCGAGCTCCAGAAGAACCTGCCTCCCGACATCAAGATAGAGACCGTGATGGACACGTCGGATTACATCAAGGTGTCCATCAACAGCTTGCTCGAAACCATCCTGCTGGCGTTGTTCATTGTGGGAGTGGTGGTGCTCTTCTTCCTTGGCCGCTGGCGTGCTACGGTGATCATCATGGTGACCATTCCGATCTCCCTGATCGGGTCGTTCATCTACCTCTACCTCACCGGCAACTCCATCAACATCATCTCCCTCTCGGCGCTCTCCATCACCATCGGCATGGTGGTCGACGATGCCATTGTGGTGCTGGAGAATATTACCACCCATATACAGCGCGGAAGCCGCCCGAAGCAGGCTGCTGTGTATGGGACGGAAGAGGTGTCTCTTTCTGTGATTGCCTCCACGCTGACCATCATTGCCGTATTCCTGCCGATGACCATGGTAGGTGGTTTTGCCGGGGTGATGTTCAAGCAGCTGGGATGGATGGTGTCCATCATCATCTCGCTCTCGCTGATCATCGCGCTTACATTGACGCCGATGATGAGTGCAAAGATGATGAGAGGGAATAAAGATAAAAAATTATCCCGTTTCGACCGGTGGTACAACAAGCGTATTCTTCCGCTTCTGAACAAGCTTGATCATGGCTACAGCAGGCTGGTCCATCGCGTGGCCAGAAGACGAAGGGCAACCCTGTTTGTGATCATCCTTATCTTTGTGGTGAGTATGGTGATCAGCGCCGTTACGTTAAAGACCGAATTCATGCCGGCGTCCGACAACAACACCATCGCCATGACGGTGGAGATGCCCACCGGAACCCGCATGGAGGTCGCCCGTGAAACAGGACACCGGATTGCAGAGCGGATGAAGGAGAAATATCCCGAAATCGAGATCATCTCTTTCACCGTGGGGGCCGCGGACGAGGACAACGCGTGGGCAGCAATGCAGGACAATGCTTCAAACATCATCTCCTATACCATGAGGCTGACCGAAGCAAAGAACAGGAAGAAAAATATCTACGATATCTCGGACGAGATTCGTGACGACCTGGCTTCCCTGCCCGAGCTGTATCGTTTTCAGGTGATGCCGGGCGGCGGCGACATGGGCATGACCGGGGGTAGTAATATTGCCGTGAATGTCTTTGGCTACGACCTTGCGGCGACCGACGAGATAGCAGCAGAGTTGCGCACCAAACTGGAAAAGGTAAAAGGACTCAGGGACATCACTGTTTCGAGAAAAGATTACCGGTTGGAGTACCAGATCCAGTTCGACCGGGAGAAGCTTGCGTTGAACGGGTTGAATATGGCGACTGCTGCCAATGCTGTCCGAAACCGCATTAACGGGCTCACAATGTCCCGTTTCCGCGAGGAGGGGGAGGAGTACAATATCCGTGTCCGCTTCGAAGAACAATACCGGCAGTCGATCGACGATATCGAAAACATACTTGTCTACAATCCCATGGGAGTGGGGGTACGTGTGCGCGATCTGGGCAAGGTGGTGGAGACCTCTACGCTGCCCCAGATCGACCGTCAGGACCGGGAGCGTGTTGTAACGGTTTCCGGAGCCATCTATAAGCGTGCGTTGAGCGACATCGTGTCGGACGTGAATGTTCTTTTAACGGAAATAGATCCACCTGCGGGTGTGCAGGTAGAGATGAGCGGTACACTGGAAGATCAGCAGGAAGCTTTTTCCGATCTGACGCTACTGCTGTTGATTGTTTCGCTGCTGGTGTATATTGTGCTGGCGTCGCAGTTTGAATCGCTTACCTATCCTTTTATGATTATTCTTACGGTACCGTTTGCCTTTACCGGTTCCATCCTGATGCTTTCCATCACCGGGGAGCCGCTTGGTATTATGGGATTTGTGGGGATGATCATGCTTGTGGGAATGGTGGTGAAGAACGCCATCGTGCTCATCGACTACATCAACCTGAACCGCGAGCGGGGTATGTCCATCATCACCGCCGTTACTCACGGGGGACGATCGAGGCTTCGCCCAGTATTGATGACCACACTCACCACCATCCTGGGGATGATCCCGCTGGCCATCGGAACGGGGCAGGGCTCCGAGATGTGGCAATCGCTCGGTATTTCCATTATTGGCGGTATGACCTTCTCCACCGTCATCACCCTGATCCTTATTCCGGCACTCTACTCCATGATGGCCGGATACGGTCTACGCCGCAAACGTCGCAGGCACCGCGAAGTGCTGGTGGTAAAGTCGACGGGAAAGTAACAACCATTAAAACGAAATGATTCGATGAAAGCAGTAATGATTATTTTAGACCAGGCACACTACGAAAAGATTGTGGACGACCTGAGCTCAATGAACATACGTGGATTTACTTCCTGGAAAGAGGTTTTCGGAAAAGGGAGCAAAGATGGGTATCCTCACTATGGATCCCATGCGTGGCCTTCGGTGAACAATGCCATCCTCACCATCGTGGAGGATGAAAAGGTGCCTGTGTTGCTGAAGTATCTGAAAGAACAGGACGACGAGTCTACCAACCTTGGGTTGCGTGCCTTCGTGTGGAATGTGGAAGATATGATCTGATTCTATTATGAATATTTTTTGGGGGGCGTTGCTGAAAAGTGACGCCCCTCTCTCTTTGTTAACCGGATTTTATGGTTAATCCAAAATATAGGCTAACTATTTCGATTATGTTCTCAAAATCAGGCTAACTATTTCGATTTCATCTCTAAAAAATGGTTGGTAAAATGGTGAACGAAACGAACGGTAAAACGTTTTATCGTTCTAACCAATTAATTGAACGAGCGCAAATGGGAATCATCAGCAGCATCCTCGATACAGACCTGTATAAATTTACCACCAGCTATGCATACTCCAAGCTCTTCCCGCGTGCTTACGGGGAGTTTGAGTTTGTGGACAGAAACAACGGAGACTACCCGGAGGGGTTCGACCTGCTGCTGCGGCATGAGCTGGAGAAGATGTCCGCGCTGGCGATGACAGGAGAGGAGGAAGCTTTTGTACGGAGGCAGATGCCCTACCTGCCACCCATCTATATCGATTTTCTGAAAGGCTTCCGGTTTGATCCTGCCGAAGTGGATGTTCGCATGGAGGGGCGTAAGCTTCGCATCAGGGCCAGCGGATTGCTTTACCGGGTAACCCTCTGGGAGACGCCCATCCTCGCCACCGTATCCGAGCTCTTCTTCCGCGTAACCGGGCAGCACCCCGACCGGGAATATCTGGAAAAAGCCGCCATCGGGAAAGCGAGGAGGATGAAGGAAAAACAGATCACCTTCTCTCTTTTCGGGATGAGGCGGCGGTTCAGCCTCGATGTGGAGGACAGGGTGACAGAGCTGCTGAAAGCACACGCTGGCGAGAGCCTGTATGGTACCAGCAATGTCTATATGGCTTTTAAGCACAACCTCAATATCTCCGGAACCCATCCGCACGAGTGGGTGCAGTTTCACGGGTCCATCTACGGCTACAAGATGGCCAACTATATGTCGATGGAAGATTGGATCAACGTATTCGATGGCGACCTGGGCACCGTGCTGACCGACACCTATACCACCGACGTGTTTCTGCGCAATTTCAGCAAGAAGCACGCCGCACTCTTTACCAGCCTGCGGCACGACAGCGGCGACCCGTTTGTCTTTACGGACAAGGTCATCAAACGATACGAGGAGCTGCGGGTGAATCCCACCCTCAAATACCTGGTCTTTTCCGACAGCCTGAACGTAGAGAAAGCCATTCAGATAAAAGAGCATTGTGGCGACCGTATCGGGGCCACCTTCGGAATTGGCACCAACCTGACCAACGATGTGGGAAACAGCGTCAAACCAATGAACATTGTGATGAAGCTGTTCCGGTGCAAAATGACGGCAAAAGAGCCGTGGCAGGAGTGCGTGAAGCTGTCGGATGTGGAAGGAAAGCATACCGGCAGCGAGCGGGAGATTGCCCTGGTGAAAGAGACGCTGGGGCTTTAATACCGGAACGAGTAGCGGTACTCGCTGCTGTTGCCCGCTCCATCTGTTGCCCTGAACACCAGGACCTGTTGTTCCCCTTTTGTGAGCCTGGTATCGTCGAATCGATAGGTGTAGACCGACGATTTGGCGTCGTGGGTGAAAAGAACATATTTCCCGTTTATCTCTCCCCTGAACGAGGCAATACCGCTTTTGTCGTCCCCGAGCCTTATCCGTATTCTTTTTTGGGAAACCCATCCGGCCGGTTCCAGGGGAGTGATTGCCGGCGGGAGGGTGTCGGCCGAGACCGCATATCGGTCTCCCAGTTCGCGGATGGCCGCCGTGATGCCCCCTTGTTTGTATGTCCCGCCTATCCAGCTCTCCGAGCCATTGTCGTTGATTTTTACGATGCCATACTGACGCCGCTGTTGCAGCGTGTCGGTATGCATCCCGAGCCATATTTCGGCCCTGTTGTGGAGGGGGACGAAACGGTGGTGCACCCGGTGCACATCCGAATAATAAACCCCGCTTTTCGTTGTGTCGTGCCGGTAACATAGATCGTCATACAGGTTGCCACGGGGAATAGAAAGCGAGAAGCCAAGATCCATATAGGCATTGTCGAAATTCCACGACATGTAATGCCCGCATTGAGGCTGTTCGGGTACAGGTTGAGGTTGCCCCTTCACGGTAAATGCGTAGTTGAGGCGGTTGCCGTGAAAATCCTCCAGCTCATAGCGGAGCCGGTACTCTCTTTCCTCGTTAATGTCGATGTACCCCCTGTCCTTTGCCCGGTAAAAGGGCAGTTTGTTTCCCGGTTCCACAAACGATTTCATATAAAAAGAACGCCGTTCCCGCCAGTCGTCGAAGTCGATGTGCGCATTCAGCATGCGGGTTTGCGTAAACGAAAACCGGTCCGTGGTGCTGCTGAAAACCGGTTCGTCGTCCACAAACAGGCGTACATGCTTCACCCCGTATATGTTGGATTGACCGTCCATCCGGTCGTATGCTTTCACGCCCACGCCGATGCGTCCCCATGCGCTGACGGCTTTTCCGGGGCTCAGGGGATTCCCCGATTTATCTTTCCCGATCGTCATCCGGAGCGGGCTGCTGCTGCCGTTCACCACTCCTTTTCCCTGCAGGGGGTAAACGGCGATTCCCCGCAAGTCCGGTTTCTGCGTGTCGGTTACAGGCGGCAGGAATGCCAGGGCATCCAGCGGCTCCTCCGAGTCTGTATCGCGCAATTCGAAATGAAGGTGCGGGCCACCGGAGCTCCCGGTATTTCCGCTCAACGCAATCTGTTCGCCTCTTTTGACCGGGAAAGTATTTTTTTCCAGATGAAGATTCACCGAATAACTCTCCTGCTCATACTGCTTTTCGAGTACGTAATCGGCAATCTTTCCGGCAAAGCTGTTGAGGTGTGCATACACGCTGGTGTGCCCTGTGGCAGGATGATCAACATAAAGAGCCAGCCCGTATCCGCCGGGGGAGACACTGATACGCGACACGTAGCCATCTTCAATGGCTAAGACAGGCTTGTTGACAGCCTGTTGTGTTTTAAAGTCGATCCCCGAATGAAAGTGGTTGCTTCTGAGTTCACCGAAGTTGGCGCTGAGAGCAGGAGAGATGGGTAAAGGATTGCTGTATTGCTGGGAATACCCGGTCAGTACGGTTGTTGCTGTGAATAAAAGGGTAAACAGGAATATGATTGAGTTGCCTGGTTTCATTGTTACTGGTTTGGTTCATAACAAAACCGGTTATCCGGTTTTGTTAGAGAGTGTTTCGAAAGCTATGTCGACGATATCTTTCGCAACCTCCTTTTTAGTTTTTAATCCGAACGATCGTTTTTCACCGTCGCGCGCGAGTATGGTCACCTTGTTCGTGTCGTGTCCGAAGCCCGCCCCCTGGTCCTGCAAGGAGTTGAGCACAATGAAATCGAAATTCTTCTTTTCCATTTTTTTGAGCGCATTGGCCTCTTCGTCGTGGGTCTCCAGCGCGAAGCCGATCATCGTTTGTCCCGGCTGTTTCATTGTTCCCAGCGAGGCCGCAATATCGGGGTTGGAAGTCAGCGTGAGGGAGATTTGTTCCTGTCCGTCGCGTTTCATCTTCTCCGGCCTGGTTTGAAGGGGACGGTAATCGGCCACGGCAGCCGACAGGATGGCCGCATCCATCTCCGGAAAGGCGCTCACGGCAGCGTCGTGCATCTGCTGTGCCGACTCCACATCTATCCTCCGGATATTCGGATGATGAGCCGTGAGTGAGGTGGGGCCGGAGATCAGCAAAACAGAGGCGCCCCGCGCGGCACACTCCTCGGCCAGGGCGAAGCCCATCTTTCCGGACGAAAAGTTGCCGATAAAACGCACCGGGTCAATCCGCTCATAGGTGGGGCCCGCGGTGATCAGGATTTTTTTTTTAGCCAGCGCCCGCTGCGCCGAAAAAAAAGCTTCGAGGATGGCTACTATCTGCTCCGGCTCTTCCATGCGTCCTTTGCCTTCGAGGTGACTGGCCAGCTCACCTTCCGTCGGCTCAATGACCTGTACGCCATCCTGCTTCAGCAACTCAAGGTTCCTGCTGGTGGTGACGTGCCGGAACATGTCCAGATCCATCGCAGGCGCTACAAAGACCGGCGCCTTCATGGAGAGGTAGGTGGTGATCAACATGTTGTCGGCAATGCCGTGCGCCATCTTGCCAATTGTTGAAGCCGTTGCCGGTGCCACAACCATCAGGTCGGCCCACAGCCCCAGATCCACATGGCTGTGCCAGGTGCCGTCGCCGGTAGCAAAAAACTCACTAATCACCGGCCGCCCCGATAGGGCAGACAGCGTGACCGGCGTGATAAATTCCCTGCCGGCGGGCGTGATCACAATCTGCACGTCCGCTCCCTTTTTTATGAGCAACCGGGTGAGAATGGCCGACTTGTAAGCGGCGATGCTGCCGGTAATGCCCAAAACTATATGTTTCCCTTGTAGCGACATATCCGATGAATTATCCGCAAATATAAACTTTTTTTCGCTGTTTACACCCGGGCGGCCCCACAAAGTAGAGATGCATCCGCAAATATTGACTCCTCCTTGCAGACAAAAGCAACGTTTATGCATTGCAAAACGAAGCGAAACGGTTAAATAAATTTAAATGTTTGAAATTCGATGGTACTATGTATTGCATAATACTTTGTTTAGTGTAATTTTGTAGTGTTGAATGTCCATAAAAGAGAAAACATGAATATTGAGAATACGCAGAGTCAAATGCGCAAGGGTGTGCTGGAATACTGCATCCTTTCCATTATCAAGCGGGGCGAAGCCTACCCGGGCGACATCATTGACGAGATGAAGAGTGCCGGGTTGCAATTGCTTGAGGGTACGCTGTATCCTTTGCTAAACCGCCTCAAGAATGCCGAAATACTCACCTATCAATGGGTAGAGAGCTCGTCGGGTCCTCCTCGCAAATATTTCCGGCTTACCGAGAAGGGCGCTAAGTTTTACACACTGCTGGAGGCCACCTGGCAGGAACTCGCTACCGGTGTGTCCGTTGTAACGCGTCAAGATCAGTAATCATCATCGTAACAAACTCTCATTGTCAAAAAAACATACGAATCGCATGAAGAAAGTAATCAACATTAATTTCCAGGGGCAGGTCATCGCCATCGAAGAGACGGCTTATGAGATATTAAACCGGTATATCGAAAGCCTTCAAAGCTATTTCTCGCAGGAAGAAGGTGGGGATGAGATTGTCAACGACATTGAATGCCGCATTGCGGAGTTGTTCGGAAACCGGCTGAAGCATGGCATCAGCTGCATTACCGACGAAGATGTGGAGGCCATCATCTCCAGCATCGGCAGCCCGAAAGATTTTGATACGGACTACGAAGAGCACGAAGAGCGGCAGGCCCGTCGCTCCACCTCCTCCCCCGGAAATACCGGGACACCTCCCGGAAACCCCGAAGAACGTCGCTCGCTCTACCGGAATGCGAACGATCAAATCATCGGGGGGGTATGCAGCGGGCTGGCCCACTACTTCAAAACCGACCCGGTGTGGATGCGCATTATCTTTGTATTGTTGTTTGGTGTGCTGTTCTGGGTTTATATCGTGTTGTGGATCGTGCTGAAAGCGAAACCGCTGGAAACGAACGTAGCCAAGCGGCTCTACCGCAACCCGAACGACCGGTTCATTGGTGGGGTTTGCGGCGGCATAGCTGCCTATTTCAGAATTGACAGCTGGATTCCCCGCATACTATTTCTTATTCCACTGATGTTCAATCTTATCGGGATCATGTCGTTTTTCCCGTTGAATCATTTTTTCGACGACATTCATTTAAACTGGAACGTGAACATGAGCATTGTCTTGGCTTATATTGTGCTGTGGATCATCATCCCTGAGGCCAAAACGGTGAAGCAGAAGCTGGAGATGATGGGAGAAGAGGAGTATATCCGCACCATCCGCGAAAAAGTAAGCGACAACGTGTCCGGCTCCAGGAGTCGTACCGAGGCTGAAAAACCGGTCGACAGAACGACTACCGGAGCAACGGTCCGAATGGCAGAAAGCACCTCTCATGGAATGGCGATGAATGTGGAGCCGGAAGCAACCCCCGGTGAAGCCGGTACGTCCATGCAGGAGATGCCCCCGCAGCCGCCTGTTACCCCGATGAACAGATGGAAGGATACCCCTGCCGCTCCCCCTCAACGGTCCGGCTGTCTGAATACACTCATTCTCTTTGTCAAGATCATCTTTTTCACTTTTGTCGGGTTCCTGGCCCTGGTCCTTGTGGGTGTATTCATCGGATTCCTGTTTGCCGGAACACAGTTCATGACGTTGAAAGACCTGTTCATTGATCCGGGATACGAAACCAACCTGCTGATCACTTCGTTGTCGTTGATTGTACTGGTTCCCGTTATCTCCATCATTGTCTGGATCATCCGGCGGGTAATGAAAGCCAGATCGCGCCCGGTAATTGGTGTCATCTCTTTTGTCCTTTGGTTTGCAGGCCTTACGCTGGCCGGCATACTGACCAAGAACGTGGCCGAAAAGTACGCTACCGAGAGCTCCAAAGAGACCGTGATTGCTCTTTCGCCGGTTCAGTCCGACAGGCTCTATGTTGATATGCTGCCCTACCCGGACGATTATGCAGAATTTAAACTGGGACATGGTTGGGGTACCGAAATTGATGATTTGCCCTATTCCACGGTCAACGAAGATTCGCTGCTGTTCAAAAATATTCACCTCTACATAAAGAAGAGTACCGACTCGCTGTTTCATGTGAGAACCATTGCTGCATTGAAAGGAAAGGATCTCCGCTCCGCCAAAGCCCATATTGCAGAGTTCACGTATGCCCTTGAGCAGCAAGACTCGCTCCTGCTGTTGCCCGAGTTCCTGGCAGTGCCTGTCACACAGGGATTCCGGGATCAGAGCATCACGGTGGAGATTTCTGTTCCGGCAGGAAAAACCGTGGAGATTAGCGATGCGCTTGACGAGTATAAAAACAACGAACCGCCCACAGTGGTGCGGAAGCGGATCAGAAGCTACTCCCGCACCCATTACCCGGGTGAACCGGAAACGGCCGACAATCAGAAAGGCACCGTCGTCACCTACGACTCGCTTTAAGATCTTTTCGTAAATTCTGATAATTCAAGTTTTGTATATAGGTCTCATCCTTAGTTGTATCTCAATATAAACATGCGAAACTTGAACTAATAACTTTCATTGTGAATCAGGGGGGCTGTCCGTAGTGGATGGCCTTTTTTTCGGTCAATGGTTCCCGGCTCACACCCAACCCGGATTCGGGGTGTTCTCCCGGAGATTCAGTCCATACCTCCGCGAAAATCGCCCCGGAATAAAAATTAAAACGGTTCAGTAGAAAATAAAAACAAAAATATTGGTGTCTGTTAAAAAAAACGTGTATCTTTGCATCCGCAAATAAGATGAGGTGCGTTGGCTTTTCTTTTATTTGAAATGCGGGCAGAGGCCCCGTAAACTACGAGATACATGTAATGCCCGGATGGCGAAATTGGTAGACGCGCTAGTTTCAGGGACTAGTGTTGGTTACAACGTGCAGGTTCGAGTCCTGTTCCGGGCACATCTAGCTGCGCAGGTGGTGAAATTGGTATACACGCTACTTTGAGGGGGTAGTGCCGGTTACGGCGTGTGAGTTCGAGTCTCATCCTGCGCACCATTTTGTTATGATCTAACCTTCTTCCTTCGAATAATTCCCAAAACAACTGACAATTCATTTTCTGAGATGGTAGCTTCATGCCCGGAAAAGGTCCGTTTTCGCTTTTAATCAAAGATAAAGAGAGCATGGAATGCTCCACCCGGACTGGGATTAAACTTATGCAACTCTATATAATTCGTATATAATCTCTATATCAACTCTATAATTTTATAGAGTTGCCCCCTCGTAGTATGATCGGAGCCCCCTCGAAATGCAATCCCCCTATCGTTCAGTTTATGCCTATTTTATCAAGAAGTATTTCGCCGGAGTCAGTCTTGTCAAAAACAAATCGGATCTGATTTATTTCCGACGGCTCAAACGTGCTGTCAGCTTTTGTAAATTCGCTGAAAGGAATTTCCACGTACTGCAATACCCTTTCCACAGGTTTATTTTTCGCCATCGAGTAGATACGGTTGGTCTTCGTTAACTTTGTTTTCAACGGTGGAGGCAATTGCCTGAAGCTACCGAACGATTTTGTTACGCTGCCGTTTTTCGCAGTCAGTTCCATCGAGAAATCGATGCTGTTCGCCTCCTCATCCTTGTTGTTGCAGATAAAAAAGAAAAGATTGTTGTGTCGATCTTTTTTCACCGTACTATCCGGAATATGAATCACATATTGCGGCAGGGCGGTCGCCACGCTGTCGTTCTTCTCCCAGCCCAGGCATACCCCGCTGTTTTGTTGCGATGTTCCCCAATCGTCCCTGAGCGGCAGCGCATCTTCCCGCCAGGCCTTTAAATTCTCCCCCTCAATCCGTCCGCCCTGCAGGGAGGTCGTTGTCACGTCAAAATCCTCCTGAAAATCGGCAATATATGTAAAGTTTGTGTCCTCGAACTGACTGATATAAAAGTCTTTCGGAAGGATGCCGGCAGCTTGTCTGAAATCTTTGAACAGAGGAATATAGTCGGTGTTCCCTTTCAGCGTTGATTCCAGAAAGGCCGATACGTACACTTTCGCGATCTCTCTTTGATCTTCGCCGCTCATGATAGGCTTTGTGTTCAGGAACCAGGAAGCGGGTATTCCGTTGTCTTTTCGCCCCCAGGAGGTGTTGAACTGTCCGTGATTTGCCCGGTAAATGTAGAGCGCTGTTTTAAAATGGTAATTCCCATCCTTGAAAATCACTCTGTTGTACACCCTGTTGCCTAAAAACCAGTACATATCTTCGTCGTGTCCACCCTGCAGGATCAGGTAGTTGATGTTTTCGGGTATGATCGCGACCTCTTTTTGCGGAGTGTAGGGGTCGTTTGGCGCTATCTGGACGATCCCTTTGATGGAAAAATTAAAATCGAACTTCTGCTGTGCGTCAAGGTGATATCTGTCGAGCTGGTTGATCGCAGCAGCGGTCACCACGGCTGCTCCACCCCGGGAGTGGCCAATCAATGCGATGTTGTTCATGTCCACCCTTTCGTAAAATGGATTGTTTTTCGTCTCGTTCCATTTTCGCCAGTTCTCAAGATGCTTTAGAAGCAGCCATGCCCGGGTGAACATCTCTTTTTGTTCATAGTCACCCATCCACCCGCCATTCAGGAAGTTCTCGTCCACAGAAGCCACAATGTAGCCCCTGCTTGCCATTAATCTGCCCAGGTATTCGTATCCCGGATCAGAGTAATCAATCATGGAATGGTTGCCATGCACTATTAAAACCAGCGGAAAAGGCCCTTTTCCGTCCGGGTACCACACCCTGGCATTTATTGGATAATTCTTTGAGTTGAATCCCCAGTAGGCCTTTCTCGCATAATTTGCAAATCCGGACGACTGATCAAAGAAAGGGGTGGCATCCACGGATTCCGTTTTAATGCTTATCAGGCTGCCGTATTCGGGCCTGTTTTTATCGTCACCCGATCCATAAAACAACTCTTTCACGTTCTCTTTTCCCGCTTTCGAGGGATCATCAAAAGCCTGCGGGATGGTTGCCTTCAAGGACCGATCGTTTGGGACGATGTCGCTTTCAAAGCCATCCGTAGAAAGGAAATAGAAAAGCAACCCGTTCATCACCACCACGAACAGGAGTAATAAACGTGACGACCTTTTTCTCAGGCCCCTCGATACGGAATATCCCACAATGGCCCCACAAACAAGTCCGAAAAGAATAAAGGAGCGACTGAAAAAGCGGTAAGGCAAATAGCCCGCAACAACGTAGGTGGCAATAAAAGCCGCGACGAATGAAGGGTTAAACGATTTGACGATTTTGAACAGAGGCTTTGCCAAAGCCGCAGTCCCGAATATCAACAACCCCATTATCAGCAGGATCAGGAACACATCCAGTATTGGAGAAACGCCGGTTTTAAAATATGATCCCAGGATGAATAGAACGAAAATCATCGTCACAACGGCTCCGGCAGCAGCACCTCTCCATGAATTCTCCGCAAACGCGACAACGAAGTATCGGGTTTTTCTCAAAAAAGAGTTCATTTTATTCATGATCAAGGGATAGGTGTGGTGATGTAATTAATTCATTACAGGTTTGGTCAGTGACCAATGGCTGTGGATGATTTTCCACTCGTTATTTTCCTCAAGCCGGTACACTTCCGTGCAATTCTCTTTCCAGATTGATTCGCCAGAGTATGAGTGCAGGTTGTAGGTCAGCACTGCCATTGTACCGGATGATTGTACCACCGGATTAATCATTTCAAATTTGTCCATTTTCACCATTCCCCGCATCTTTTCATACAACTCTTTTATCCTGTCCCATCCGTCGATCCGCCTTTCCTGGACAGGATCGAAATAAGTGAAGTCCTTCGAGTACAGGTCGAGATAGGGAGAGGGGTTGCCGTTGTGCCATGCATCGAGAGCTGCTGTTTCCAGGGCAACAATTGTTTCTGTAATGGTCCGCTTTTCCATGATGTTTTTGTCAGTTTATTAGGTTGAGAATTAAGTAAATTGCCGGTAAAAGTGTATAAAAGTGGAAGATTGTTCAGAATACCTCTTCCATGAACTTATTGGCTCTTTTTTTCGCATTTTCTCTCAGATTGTAGTAATAGAAAGGAATGTCGAAGCTGTGATACACCCCCAGTCCCATAATCCTATCATGCAGGAATGTATCCACCCCATTACTTCATCATCAATCCGGATATCGGTGTAGCGGTGGTAAACAGATCGAGCTTCCAGGCTGCCAACTGATAACACATCTCCCCTCCGTTCGGCATTCTCACGTTGCAGGGTATATCCGGGTGCATGATTCTTTATCGTAATCGCACCTCATAATCTCGCATTTGTTTCAACTCTCCACGAAATTCTACTTTTTTCATGAAAGCCAACTGCTTCATCCTGTAATTTAGAAACGAATCACCTATATTAAGGTCGGTATCACAAAGTGTCTGCCCAATAATCCGTGCAGGGCGTTGAAATTCGTGAGAGCAATGTGATAGCAGGAATGAATCGAAGTAGGTTTCCTCTTTTTCTACAATTCGGCCCTTTTCTAAAATCCATAGCAGGGAATTCCCGGATTTGACTCTTTCCCACAGTTTCCTGAATTTCAACAATTCTTCTTCGGTTAGTTGACGAAACTGTTTTTCCGGATTCTCAACCCGGGATAAGTCCGTCGTGCCCAGACATCTCGGGTATACAACCTCTCCGTGGATGTTTTTCATGGAAAAATTAGAAAAATCAAACACGTGAACATGGTTGCTCTGCGGTTGTAAATGATATAACAATCTTGACGCATGAATGATTTCAGAAGCGACAAGTCCTGTCCATAGATAGATTTTTTCATTCCTGTAATTGGCGACAAGCGTTTTTATCGTTTCCACATCTCTGTTTATGAGCGTAAACGTGCTATCTGCATCCATTGACGTGGGACAGTCAAATACTTTTACCCACCAATTACTCCTTTTTCTTATTTCCTCGCCAGCATCTACATCGCAAATGGGACCCACATTCAAGCAATCATCCAAACAAATCAATTGAATAGAGTCCAAATTAAATTTATTGCTCTGAATAAATAAACTTTTTGCACTGTTTCCAAAAACAACATGTATATCTTTATGATCCATCACTTTATATTGTGTTTTTTGTTTTTTGTTCGATGGTCGGGTATCAGTTTACAATTTGTGCTCATAAATTCGTTTAAGGATACTATAATTTATTCTTCTAATGAACTCATGGTCGGAGTTTTTAAATTATTGCAAATTTAGGTAATTTATGGATAACATTCTCATTTTTAGCCAAAATATTCGATGATCATGGTTGAATATATTTAAATGGTGTCCAAAAAACAGACAGGAGGGGTAGAGGGACAAAAATAAAAATTCCTCAAACTTTACGTACAGAAGTTTGAGGAATAGTGTAGGGTGGAGGAATAGTGGCTGATTTTACTTTACTGCCAGCTCTTCAGATGCTTTCGCCTCTCCCCGGAGCTTGACGTTCTGTTCCGGCAAAGCGCGGAACGAGGTTTCTTTGTACCCATTGAAGGAGACTTTCATCATTTTGTTTACGCTGTAGAGGTTGGTGAATGTAAATTCACCGTGCTCATCGGTCTTGGTTTCGGTGATCAATACCGAGTCCGGCAGGGAGTAGATCGCCACCTTGGCGTATTTAATGGGATTGTTGCCGCTGTCAGAAACTTTACCCTTTATCTCAGCGCTCAAGGGTATGATCAACCCGCTTAAAAGAATAGAAAAGAGAATCTTTTTCATCACCTTATTTTTTTATTTATTACGGTAATATGACTCCAATTCTCTTCATCCGGTTACAATAGATTTTCTTTTTTTCTTTTCCGTAGAGTCGGGCTATGGGTTGATTTATCTTATCATAATTTTACGGAATAAAAGTGTCAAAGTGATTTGCCAAATTTATTTCATATTATTAGAGGGTTGTACACGTTAACAGGGAAAGCTATTAGATTACTTGAATCCCTAAGCTTTTTAAATAATTGAAAGTTGCATCGTAATACTCTGGCTTTCTGGTCGGGTCTTCTGTATCACCATTAGGAACAACAATGATCATGCCTTGTCTTGCTCTGGTCAGTAATACACGGTAGGCATTGATCAGATATTGTTTTCTCTCTTCTTTGTTGATGTTTAGCCATTTACTTCCCCTAAACTCATGCGTTTTCCATCCGTCGTTAGAATACCGCAAATCTCCATCCCAAGCAATACAGGCCCAATCCAACTCCAATCCCTGTACATGAAACTCTGTTGCCACATCTTCCAAGAAGTAAGAGGAACGCACATCGTCTTTCCCATTTAAGAACCAGTGAATTGGATCCATCGGCGATTTTACATCAATTGCATAGGGTTTAAGTCTCTGTGCTTGGGATGAAACCACCATACCATACCTTTCACTACCTCTGGCCTTTTCTTTCAGCCATTGTTTTGCCTTTTTCAGATCTCTTGTCAATATGATGGGGTAGTTCTCTTTAATTTGATTGAACGATTCAACTGCTTTTTCTTTGTGAAGATCCAACAGATTCTTCACAAAAAGAGAAAGATTTTCAGCTCTAAATGAACGCATGGAGACTGATAAATGCAAATCGGGATTGAGATGCACCTCGGTTACATTGTGCAATACTGCAATTGCATCAGTTGCTGCATACTCAGAATCAGTTAAATTTGGAGATATATGGATACTCCAATGTGGGTACCAATTTTTAATAGCTGCCAACCATTCCGAAATGCCAGCTTCACCCGTATTGATTTCCTGGCCACCACCCACCAGACAAACAATTACAGCCCAATCCTCATGCCTATCGAGGCAGGAAATCAAAAACTCAGGCTCCGAGTGATTAAAATCAGGTTTGTTCTTTTTCCGTTTCATAAAGGAGACCGTTTGCTCCTTATTCCATGCCCTTTGTGCTTCGTCAAAAATGGCCACGTGATCGTACGGAGCGGAAGGATCTACCAGATAACTATCTCGATAGTGATGGATGTTTTGTATAAATGTTTTGACACTTGACTTGGCTTTTCCTTTGGTCAAAGTGATCCCTTTCTTTTTTTCATGGTTGATCTTATCGCGCGCCAAAGCTTCTTGAAGAATTGCCACCAATGGACCATTACCTGAAAGATACACACTTGCTTCTCCATTCTCCTCATCCAAGTGTGTAGTTGCAACTTTTAATCCCACAAGTGTTTTTCCTGCACCAGGGACTCCCGTGACAAAACAGATAATTTTTTTGTGATTCTCCCTTGCGTGGGTAATAATCTCAGAGATTGTGTCAGTTGTTTTGGAGAGATTGGTTGCATCCGCATCGCTTCGGGTAATCTCATCTACAGTGTGGTTCTTATAGAGTGATATTGCAGCTTCAATGATTGTAGGGGTGGGAGAGTATCTCCCAGCAGCATAACCGACAGGGTCAACGATTTGGATTTCATCATAAAAATCCAATACAGCATGTAAAATGATTTTCAGACTCTCTCCGTTGGTTTTGATTGGAAGAATCAGATTGTCGTTATGTGAGGTAGTGATAATCTCACTGAAAATGTTCTTTGCTTCTGTTGCGACTAAGATTGGGACTAACAGTGCTTGATGGCTGGGTTCGTGGAAGTTTTTTAAATCTAGTGCATAATCCCACACCTGCTCAACACTGGATTGGTTGTATTTATGCTCTCCTACTTTGAATTCAACAACAAAGATTACGCCTTCAATGATGATCAATGCATCCACTCTTTTTCCCATTCGAGGTATAGAGAATTCAAAGAAAATGGTGCCCTCCAACCCTTGAAGGGCCTTTTGTAAGTAGTGGATTTCAGCTACCCACGAGTGATTCTGGTTTAAATTGGAATCAAATTGATTCGATATTGTAATTTCACCTATTACCTGATCAACACTTTTGGATAAGAACGAACAAATGGAATCTTTATAATAATAATTTAGCATGGTCTTATAAAAGCATATTTACATATATTTGGAGCATTCCTCGAATAGCTGTAGCTGTATGAAGTGTCCTTATGTTCCAAATCCTTCTAATTGTTGCCCATTATTGATAGTCCTTTTGAGAAGTTTTGATAAAGTACACAACCAACAATCATTGATTATAATGATTTCAACTTTGTTTTTTTGTTTTTTTAAATCTATCAAAGGTGAAGATAAAAATTGACCCTAATAAAAAAAATACACCAAACAATAACCACAGAATCAATTCCATTTTGAAATAATGGATTGCCATATTTAAAATAAATATCCAAATTCCAAAAGATATCGCAACTAGAATTCTTCGTTTATTATCAAATGTAATTTCTTGCTTGCATTTTGGACATTCCCAATTTGACCATATAAATTTAAAAAGTAATTTTTTCACATATTCAATCCTTGAATATTTATATCCGCAGTACGGACAAGTTCTTGATTTCATGATTTCTTCTTTTAAATTATTGTAGCATTATTTTTCTTTCAGTATTATTGACAACCTGTGTTCTACGATGTCGCCATAAGGCGAGGAGTAGAATGCAGGATGTAATCCTCCGTCCGTTCTCCCGACGAGCCGAAGGCGATGTCGGGAGAACGGGGTTGTTTGCGAAGGTTTGTTGAATCCGGATAATAACGGCTGAAAGAGGTGTGTTGCATGAATATCAATGTTTTGAATCGCAAATATAAACAATTATTTGGGAAAAAACAGTGTTGTTAAAAAATCGTGAGTTTTCTTTGGTAGTGACCATGACGAAGAGAGGTGCAGCTACGGAAGAAGTCATCAGCCGTAAACCGGAGGTGGCTGCTAGAGGTGGTCTTGAAAAATGACTGAAGGATGTGTAAATAGGTTGAAAATATAAAGAGACAGATGTATGGAAAGGCGAGTTTTGAGTTATCTGAAAAGAAAGTAGTACTTTCCAGATGGGGATGACCGCCAAAAGTGACGAAGAACCTAAAATATCGTTCTTTATTGGTAGTTTTAAATACATTCACTACATTTGTGCAAAATAGAAATTGTATTTATG
>ENA-UOOE01000086-UOOE01000086.1-fermentation-metagenome-genome-assembly--contig:-NODE-86-length-90574-cov-8.338448_pt1 | contig 90574 bp, 92 predicted proteins | sample MGYA00245776_ERZ724021 | MGnify/ENA primary metagenome ERZ724021 (study PRJEB28704, sample SAMN03018321) | fermentation metagenome | biome: anthropogenic terrestrial biome; feature: soil; material... | reverse complement strand
TCTTGATTTTTATTTAGTTAGCACCATTTTTGGATGTCTGATACCAAAGTCAGGTTATATATAATACTCTTACCTAAAGCAAGATATGGAAAACTTTTATTATTATATAGGGAACTGACCTTTGGAGTGTCTACTTGACACTACCGGTAAACATTATATAATAATATTATAAGTAAAAATAAAATTCCTAAATTTGATAAATAAATGCTTGGGGCAAATAGGTGGGATTGTTCTCAGGCATTTTGCTATAGGAATGCATTTTTACATTTCTGCATAAGCAGTTTAAAATGTTTATTAATAGTATGAGGTGAAGTACATGAAATCGGTATATTTGCAAAATTATCTTGTTGAAAACTATATACTTATAGCAATGGTAGTGGGTACATATTTTGTTGTTTCCATGAAATCGGCAGTAGATATATTAATAAAAAAACGAATGGTTGTAAATATGACACTACTTTTGATTCTGTCTATAGCTGAGTTCTATATGAATTATCGTAAGGAGCAAGCTATGATGGGATTGCCCCTCGTCATAACAAGTATAACCTATTACGCTCTAAAACCTTTGGTTATGGCTACAGCCATAAATATGGTGGAACCAAAAAATAAATTAATCTATGTTCCCGCCATAGTGAATTTCCTTTTTTATTGCGGGGCATTTTTAAAAAATAATATATTTTATTTTGGACCAGACGGAAGACTTGAGCTTGGACTTGTGGGATATACCGTTATTGTTACGGACTTGGTATATTGGGTTATATTCCTTCTTATATTGAATATGAAATTTTACAGAAAAGCAGATGTAAATCCCCTTGGAGTCTTTTTCTGTATAACCTGGCTGATGACTGCAAATATTATGGAATCAATGGGGATACGAACAGGGATCTTGACCGAAACATATGCTGTAGCCTTTTTGTTTTATTACCTTGTAATACATGTATATATATCACGGCAGGTAAATGAGGAAAAAGAAATAAAGCTGAGAGAGCAAAGAGTATCATTGATGCTTTCACAGATACAGCCTCACTTCTTATACAATACATTGAATACTATCACTGCACTTTGCCGAACAAAGCCGAAGCTTGCAGAGGAAACTACTATAAAATTTTCCAGATATCTTAAGGAGAATATGTATAGTATGGGTGAAAATGACACACATCCTTTTTCTCAGGAGCTGGAGCATACAAATATTTATCTTGATATAGAAAAATTGAGATTTGGGGATCGGGTAAAAGTAGAATATGACATTAAATCAGATGATTTTAATATGCCAGTCCTGACTCTGCAGCCAATTGTGGAAAATGCAGTCAAGCACGGAATATGCAAGAAGCTTGAGGGAGGAATAATAAAGATTTCTACAGAAAAAAAGGGGAGGGATCACATCATAACAATTGCAGATAATGGAATAGGCTTTGAAATAGACAAGGTATTAAATGATGGAAAGCCTCATATTGGCATACAGAATGTAAATGAACGATTAAAAAGTACGGTTAAGGCAGAAATGAAAATTACAAGTCTCATAGGAATTGGAACAATTGTAAAAATTATTATTCCAGGAGAAAGAAAAAATATAAGACTGGAAAGTGGTGAGCGACGTGAAATACTTAGTATTGGACGATGAGATAATTGCGGCAGAGTATCTTGCGGCATTAATATGTGAAGCTGATGAAAAAGCAGAAGTTGTAATTGCAAATAATCCCATTCAGTCACTGGAGCTTGCCAGGCAGCAGCAGTTTCATGTGTGCTTTATTGATATACAAATGCCGGGATTAAATGGTATAGAGTTTGCCAACAAGCTTAAGAAATTTCACCCTAAGACCAACTTCATATTTGTGACTGGTTATTCGGATCATATGGGAGAAGCCTTCAGACTGGATGCCAGTGACTATATCATGAAGCCGGCAAATGTGGAGCAGATACGTCATGCACTTGAAAATCTTAGATATTCACCTCAGGATAATCCAGTAGGGAAAGAGGAACGGAGGATACAGATAACCTGCTTTGGAAATTTTGAGATACTTGTAGACGGAAAACCTGTAAAATTTAAATTTGACAAGACAAAGGAGCTTCTGGCATATCTTGTTCACAGAAAGGGTGCAAGGTGTACTTCAAAGGAAGTAATTGCAACTCTATGGGAGGAAGGTGGTCATGATTCGTACTATAGGATGCTAAAAAAAGACTTGCAGGATGTTTTAAACAAGCTTGGATGTGGAGAAATAATATATAGTGAAAGAGGACAGATAGGGATGTCAAACTTAGAATGCATCCAGTGCGATTACTTTAAATGGGTAGAAAACAGCGTAGAGGGTAGAAAGCTTTACCATGGCGAGTATATGGCTCAGTATTCTTGGGCTGAAGAAGTTAATGCTCTCATTGCAATGGAGAAATATCTAAAATAAATATTTTAAAATGTGAAAAAATTGTCTAATATTCATATTTATTGACACTTCCTTGACGGAAAGAATGTTATGATGCAACTGTAATTTTATTAATCATCATATTTTCGGAGGTGTTTTTATGAGTGAAAAAAACGAAACGGTTAGATTGCCTAACAAAGAAAAAAACAAAACAGCCAGATTGCCTAACAAAGTGGAAGCTCTTATTCCAATTGTTTTTCTTCTGGCAATAATGATTACAAATTATGCACTTGAATGGGGACAGGATCCTCATATTCCTGTAACTCTTGCATGTGCTGTTGCCATGATTATTGGAAAAATATGCGGCTACAACTACAAGGAAATGCTTGCTGCAGGTCTTGAAGCTGTTAATCAGTCCCTTGAAGCAATAATTATCATTCTTATTGTGGGATGCCTGATTGGCTCATTTACTGCATGCGGAACTATCCCGGCGGTAGTCTATTATGGGCTGAAGCTGCTTAAGCCGGCTATATTCCTTCCATTTGTAGCAATTCTTTGCGCAGTTGTAGGTATTGCACTTGGATCAGCATGGACAGTATCAGCAACTCTTGGTATTGCATTTATGGCTATAGGTACAACAATGGGGCTAAATCCGGCACTTATTGCAGGTGCTATTCTTTCAGGTGCATGTTGTGGCGATAAGTTCTCACCACTTTCAGACTCAACAAATTTAGCTGCCGGCTCTGCACAGACCGGACTTTTTGATCATGTAGGAGCTATGGTAACTACAACTTTCCCAAGTTTAGTTATTGCAACATGTATATTTGCATTTTTCTCACTTTCAAATGTTCAGAACTATGACCCTACTCTTGCAAATGAGTTATCAGCTGCAATCATCGACCACTATGCATATATGAGTCCAATTCTTCTTATTCCTATTTTACTGATTATAGTAGTAGCAGTAATAAAGATGCCGGCTATTCCTTCAGTTCTGCTTCTTTCCTTAGTTGGATGTATATTTGCTTTAATTTTCCAGGGTGCCGGATTCTCTGACTGCATCACAATGTTACACTACGGATATGCAGCCGAATCAGGAAACGCACTGTTTACACAGCTTGCAAACAGAGGTGGTATGGATAGTATGCTTTGGACTAACAATCTTGTAATAGTTGCGGTTGCTTTTGGTGGTATACTTCAGAAGATTGGTGCAGTAGAATCACTTCTTGGCGGACTTATCAAGAAGGTTAAGAATCCATTCCAGTTAGTTGTTGTTACCATTCTGACTTCAATGTTCTGTATTCTGACTATGTGCGACCAGTACTTAGGATTAATCATTCCTGCATCAATGTATAAGGAAAACTATGACGAAATGGGTCTTGGTAGGGATATGCTGTCAAGAACACTTGAAGACGGTGGTACTTTATGGTCACCACTTGTCCCTTGGTCATCTTGCGGTGCATACCACGCAGCAACACTTGGAGTTCCAACACTGTCGTACTTGCCATATTGCTTCATGAATATCATCAACCCTATTTATGCTATTGTTACTGTAAGCTGGGGTGGAAATATTTTATATGCTGACGGATCAAAAACTAATATGTTTGGTAAGCTAAAAAAAGGTCATGGACCTGCTGAGGCACCTGAAGAAGCACATGAAAAGGCTATGAAGGCTCTTGCAGAAAGAAGAACCGCCGGAATATATAAGAGCCTATAAAAACAAATCTATCTAATATAAGAGAGGATACACTATGGAATATTACGGAATCATGCCTGAGCGAAAACTGTGGGTAAAGGTGACAGTTATCATCTTTGGAGCTTATGTTGTTTATGACGCAGCTGTAAATCATAATTGGTTTTACCTGCCATTTGGAATTATCATGATTCTTGCCACTTTTTCTGACAGAAAACATGTGATTTCACAAGAAGGAGTGGATATTCTGTACACTGTCTGTGGAGCCCAGTTTCATAATATGTGGAACTGGACCGAAATAAACACAATTCATACAGATTCAATCAAATCCAGACCAAATGTGGAACTGCATATTGGTAAGGATGTGGTGCATAGAAGGTTTATTTTATCATCGGATGATGCCCGTGAAGCAATAAATATTGCAAGCAGAATGAATTCAAAGATTTATATCGCAGAAGTGAATCACAAATAGCAAATAATCAAATTCTATAATTTCAAAAGTGCCTGGAGCTTTGGACATCAGGCACTTTTGATTATTGCTTTAATCAGAGGTTCCAGTCACATAATTTCGAAAGTTAACATTATACATCCTCTGAAATTATAAGTATCTTCCCAACCAATTTATACATTCTTCTATCATGTTTGTTGTTATAAAATGATTTAGTCTTGGATATTCTATAAGCTTTATTTTTTCTTTGTCTCTGTACATTGGATATAACTTATTATAAAAAACCCTTTGACATTCAACAGAAACCACAGTATCACTGTCGCCGTGCAACAGCAATATGGGTCTGTCCTTTAAAACATTCAGGTGATTTATCGGCTCTAAATTCTTAACCTTCTCTTCAGCCTTCTCTTCAAATATTTTTAGTTTTTCTGATGGCATATATTCAATATTATTATTAAAGTATTCCCACGCACAGGAGCCGCTTAAAACGATAAGTGTCTTTACATGCTCGTTGTGAGTAAAAATACCTCCGGCAGTAAAACCGCCCATGGAGTTGCCCATTACTGCAATTCTTTCAGAATCTGCATTATATTTTGACACCAATTCTTTTTCTATGATGCTGAACTCTTCTAAATTTTTAAATATTATATCCCAGAAGTATTTTATTGCATCTTCCATGTCATAATCGGATAAAGCATTTCTTTCCCCGTGATAAATAGCATCCGGAAGCACCACCTGGTATCCTACGGATGACAATATAAATCCCTTTAAGCGTTGATGGTCCTTATTTGAACTCCATCCGTGATAAAGTATTATTGTGGGTATGGGTTTTTTAACTTCTTTTGGTCTAAAAATAATTGCTGGAATTTCTTGTACATTTATTTTTTCTTCTGTGATAAAGTTTGATTTTAAATAGTCGATCATGTGTAAGCTCCTCTAATAATATGTTTAGCAACCCGGTCAAAACAGCAAAACTATTGCAAAAAGCTGCAAGAGATTCTTATCGTTTAGATAAGGTGCTTTACGAAACGTCGAATATATCAATAGCCTCAGCCTTTAATGTCATCATTGCTTTAGAAACAAAGATTAAAACTATTGATTATTATTCAAGGCTTTTGTGCTATTCTACCATTAATTAAATGCATAATCAATGGAACCATCAGATAATTTAGCTTTTAGGACTGCATATTAATTAACTTAAAAAACAGGGGCTTTAAATTTCTTGGCTCCACAATAATTTATTCCCATTTGCAGGCTACCGGTTTGATTAATGATCATTTAATCGGCTGTTTTAAGTATGATTAGCGGGACAGTAATGACAATCGTTATATAATAAGCTCTGCCCACTTCCCCTTAAATATCCCATCATCCTTTCTCAGTATCAGCAATTATAATAATGCTAACCTATCAAGACTATTGTTCAACGGGATTTTCGCATACACCCACGAATAGCAAAATTCCGTCCCGAGCAGTTATACCATAGATGAAAGGGCGGTCAAGTATCATATCTGTTCGTCCTTCAGGCATTGCACTGCCGGCATAATCAATCTGAGTAAATGCAGAAGCTTCAACACCATCTTCATCTATAGCTATATGTGTTTCCTGGAGTATATCAGTGATATATGCCATATGTTCGGTAATTCCTGAAAAATCAGCTTCCGGAGAAAATGCAGAGCTTACACCGAGGCTTTTAAGAGCATCAGTCGCAGCAATCTTTGAGTTAAAGCTGAATTTTGGTATTTTCCACACTACCTCACCACTAAACTTTTCTCCCCCTTCAAAAATCTCTTTCATTTTCTCGGGTGATGTAAGAAAATCATAAGGCGAAACACCCTCGTCAGGAAGTATGAATACCATTTGACCTGCATTTTTCAGCGCCAAGCCGGCACGGGTAAATCCCTCGCCCTTGGAAAAGCTGTCGAAATCGAAAGTCTGATTCATAAAATCGCATTTTACTTCACCGCCATCTAAAAGATAAAACACATCCTCCGCGGTTTTGTTTTTATCAAAACGGTCAATCCACTGGTCGTAATAATAAACAGTATTGAGTATCGAAAGTATTTGCTCCTGGTTTATTTCATAATTTGGGGATAATGTTCCGTTAGTGTTTCTTGAAATCCAGTCAGCCATAGCCTTTCCGGCTTCTTCCTCAGCAAAGTCCACAATATGGGAACTGGCATAGAAATTCTCTGCTGCCGATTCTACAAAGTCCTTTTTAAATACAATGGGGACACCGTTCATATCATCGTCCATCCAAATAGAATTTGCAATCTTAAGTTTCCCAATATTATTATCTCTGTAAAGTAACCGGTATAAATTTCCACACTGCTCAGAGAGCACCCGGGAATCGGGAATTCCTAATAAAGCAAGCAATTGATCCTCTGTTTCACTTTTAGCACCTGAAACCGCAAGTGAAAGAGCATAGTACAGAGATAGTGGAGAATAATTAATATTTTCGCCCGAATCTGAAAGTATTATTCCACCGGTATTGTACGAAAATTCTTTGATTGCCTCAATTAAGCTGTCATCAACAGGGTTGTTATCCCTAATCTCTCTCATGGCATCATGGTCATCAAAAGCGTAAGCCTTTGGGTATATAACCTCTGAAATCTGTCCTGTATTTGGATTATATCTTCCGTCTCTAAAATACAGTACCCCCGCTATCAAAACCGCACAGGCTGCAATAGCAATCCACTTTTGCCACTTAATGTTTTTCCTTTTGAGTTTTGTTTCTTTTGCTTCTTCTATCATCTCATCGGGAACATCAGTAATAGCATCGAATATCTTCTTTTCTTTCATAACGAAATGCCCTCCTTTTCCAATTCATTCCTAAGATTTAAGCGCAAACGGTACATACGCCCAGCCAATTTATTCGGTGATGTTCCACATTCCCTCGCAAGTTTATTAAGTGTATCGCCGAACCAATATCTACGCAGAAATAACACTCGATCATCTTGTGACATTGTGCACATCCAATCGCTAATGACTTTTGTTAATTCATATGTTTCAATTTCCTTTTCCACAGTATTTAAAGCGGGAATACAGTCAGACAGCTCAGATAACAACACCTCTGCACCGTTATAACGTTTTTGTGCCCGGTTTTTGTGCCATCGATTAATTGACAGGTTTCGCACGATGCGCCCTAAGTATGCGGCAAGGAAGATTGGGTTTTGCGGCGGTATTGCATTCCACGCCTTGGTATATGTATCGTTAACGCACTCTTCACCATCTTCATAATTTGACAGAATGTTAAGTGCAATATTGTGTAACAACCCACCATATTTTTTATCAGTCTCTTCTATCGCCGTTTCGTCTCGTAACCAGTACAGTTTGATAATCTGCAAGTCTTCCATGATTACCTCCTTTCTCTGCGATATAGAATTCTTTCACTAATAAAGACAAGAAATTTCCGGAGATATTCGTTATAAATATATTTTTTTTAATAAATCTGTCAATTCCATAAGTGCTTTTATGTTTATTAATAAACGCCCCACACATTCAAATTATTGTAAGCAAAAATCTTCTCACCCTAATATGATACGGGCTCAATAACTCCTTCAACAAATAAATATAAAAACTCACATCTCGATAAATAAAATTAGCCGGATAATTTTCCGGCTTTCAAGTCAAATTTAAAAATTTATTCTCTCTATCTCATGACTGTCCATTAGCAGTAATAACTTATTTCCCCGAAGAAAGAATACCATTTATCAATAACTTCTTTACTCCTTGCCTCTATAATATCCATAATATCCATTAATGTTTTTGATGGGATCTTTGAATAATTATTGCTCAGCAAACATTTTCCGGATTTAGTTATCCATATTTTTGTGGCATTTTTAGAAGGTACACCTTTGCAGACATGGACATGAATCGGCTCCAATGGTTCTTGTTCATTTGCCCAAAAATATACTACATATGCACCGATTCTAAAGATTTGTGGCATTATCAAAGCCTCCCTCTCTGGCAAACCTAATAATAATGTGTGCTGTTGATTCTAAAAATTCTTGAAATTTAGCAATATCTGCATCACTAAAACCTACAATATTCTTCCACTGATAATCCGGTAAATAGCACTCTGCTGATTTAAAGCCTCCATCTATAGGTTTTTCTATATATACTTTAACCCTCTCTTTTCCTTCCGCAATAAATGCTTCTGAATGAACTACTTCCGTATTATCTTCTAATGTCATAAAGGGATACATCATAAATATTCACTCCCTACTTGAATTTTTTATATATGATAAAAACATTATAATGCTCTAATAATATATTCCATAGTATATATCATTATATCATTTAATAACCGTAGATTCAACAAAATCTTCACAGTTATTCCTGTTATCTCAATGTTTTACATTAGAAGCTTTTTTTAATGGCTCTTTTATAGCCTTTTCCAATTTAACCATTCGCTCGCATAAAAATTCTTTAATCTTTTGCCAATCATCTTTATTAGTTATATTAACTTCAAATTAGCTTGATTTCCATAAAAGTTGACCATTTTCAAAGATGATTTCAAGATATTCTGTATCTCTTAACCAAGAAAGGTATGAGCGTACCGTACTTCCTACAAGTACATATTGCTCAAAATTCATCGCAAGCTTATAATAATTAAATAACTGCTGCAATATGGTTTCAAAATTTGACGGTTCTTTGCACAACTCAATGATTTTATCGGAAATTTCATATACTTTGTCAATATTCATTTGAGCAAGTGAAGCAATGCTGTCTGTTGCTTCAGCGTGGGCCGGAACAAACACGGCTGCATTTAATCCTTTTACCATATTTAATGTATCAATATATGCGGCAACATCATATATAAAGTTAATTTGATATTTTTCTAAGGTTTCTTTGCTTGATAAACAGTCTGCAAGATATATGACATCATCAGTTGTGCGAAAGCCTACCATATCAAAAAAGTGTCCGGGTAATCTTATAATGCTTAACCCCTCCGGCAGATTGTCATGGGTAAGAAATTCTGCATTGCTTTCCTGTGCTAAAAGAAACTTATGGCGTAAATCCTTCGGTGGAAATCCTCCATATAAAAATGACGGCTCAAGTATGGGATGATTTATAAAGTCACATTCCATTCCGGGAGCAAAAATCCTGCAATTTGCCTGCCCCTGCAAATATTTATTTCCTCCGATGTGGTCTGCATTGGAATGGGTATTATAAATAGCTGCTAATTTCCAATTATTTTTATCTAAAATCTGCCTGACTTTTCTACCCGCATCTTTATCGCTTCCGCTGTCAATTAAGCAGACTTCCGTCTCACTTAATTTAAAAAGTCCTATTTTCGCAGGACTTTGTATGTAATAACTGTTTTTACCTACCTGAATTAATTCATACATAATATACTCCATTCAAATTACATTTTCCTTCATGTTATAAAAAACTATATTCATGTTTACTTATATTCTATCACAAGATTTTTCCATTTACTACATTTATAATAAGAATAATTGACAATTTTGGAAGACAAAACTTTCCCTGCTTTCACTTATTAAAACACTATATTTTGGCTATGATTATAACCTGATTGTAATAATATTGTATATAATACCCTTATCTAAAGCATGATAAGGAAAACTTTTATTATATATTAATATAAGGAACGGACCTTGGAATTCCACATAGACCTGAATTAAATATTATGCTAAAATTATGCATAATATAAAAGCATTGTTGGGAAGGTACATTCAAATGGAAAATATGCGTTTTCGTTATACGGGTCAAGATTAAAACAACCATGAACCATCTGTACTAAACTATTGGATTGTTTTATCACTTTCCGGTAACTTATATTCGATACTATGACATGCTTGTTTCCTTATCTTTCTTAGCCAGTAGTAATATGATTTTGTGTTAATATCATTTTCTTTACAATATGCAATAATTGCTTTTACACTTAAATGACAATCTTCAATTATTTTTTCCAATGTTCATAAATTACTTTTGATTTTACATAGCTTACGTAATCCATTATGATTTCCTCTCCAATACTTTAAAAAGTCTAATAAATCTTAAGACTTATTAGACTTTTTAAAGTATTATCTCATATTGGATTTCTCTTTTAAATACGCTTTTTATTATGCACTTATATTTTATATTATACTTTTTATATTATACATGTTATAATCATGCCACATATAGCGTTAACATTAAAGTATAGTATTATAAGATTTAATACAAAAGGAGGATTATATGTACAAAATCAGTGATTTTGCTAAGATGACCGGTATATCTCAATCAAAAGTACGTTTTTATGAAAAAAACGGTTTATTAAAAGTAAGAAAAGATACAAATGAGTATAGATATTTTACAAGATGGGATGCTTTTCGTGTTAATGCATTTAGAGTTTTGCTTCAATATGGATTTACTGTTGAACAAGCAGTAAGAATGCTTGATGAAAGGCAATCAGATGAAATGTTTATTAATTCATTAGCAGAAAAACGAGAAGAACTTAAACTGCAAATTGAATTAATGAATTGCAGAAAAGAAGTTTTAGATAAAGTAATAAATTATCTTAAAGAAGATTATGATAGCAGATTTGAAGTAACTGAAAAAGATGATTATATTTATGTATTAGCTTCTAATGGAATAGACTTTAGCATATCATCCAAAAATGAAGAATTGTTAGCTCAATTTGCAGATTTGTTATCAATTACTTCTTATGCCAGAATTATATTGAAAGACGAGCTTATAAACAAAAATAGCATAATTAATCCAAGTTATACTTTTGCAATACCTAAATCTAGAGAAAACTACTTAGGGAAATATGAAAAATCAAAAACAAAACTACTTAAACTAGGTAAATGCATAAAATATTACAGAAAAGAAACAAGAGAAGAAAGTCAAAAAATTGAATCTTTTAATGAATTATTTAATTATTTAGAAAAAAATAAATATGAAATTAATGGTGATATTTTACTTCTTCCCAGCTTTTTAAACCTGGACGGCAATGGAAGCGATATTGAAGAATTATATATTCCAATAAAGTAGTAATAATTTTTCAACAAAAACACTTGACTCTAAACATTGTTCATACTTTATAATTTGAAATAATTAAATTATACATGGAGGACAAAATGTACAAAACGAAAAAAATTATATGCTTATTATTGATGCTTATTATGAGTATTACTCTGTTTACAGCATGCCAAGGCACTCAAACTACAGCACCTGACAACAATGCTGTAAAAGAGGAGCCGGTTAAAGAAGAGACTGACAGAGAAGAAACCAAACAGTCTTTTAAAGCTGGAACATACAAAGAAAAGGTATATGGATATCTTTCTTATTTAACTGTTGAGACAACATTTTCCGACACAGAAATAACAGACATTAAAGTATTGGAGCAAGCTGAAACACCTGAGATATTTTCTGTAGTAGAAGAACATATTACAAAACAAATAATCGATAACCAAACAGTATCGGTTGACATGGTAACAGGTGCAACCGTCTCAAGTGCCGCATTAATAAATTCTGTTACTAAATGTGCGGAACAGGCAGGAGGAGACATTGGTTTATTAAGAGAAAATATGGTAGAATTACAAGCCGGTGCGGATGAAGAATATACAACAGATGTTGTAATAGTGGGATTAGGAGCATCAGGGTTCATGGCAGCACATAATGCAGCATTAAATGGTGCTAAAGTTATGGCAATCGAAAAAGGAGCTGTTCTTGCAACTACAAACGGGTTGAAAGTTTCCGGTCCGTTTGCTGTAGATACACCTGTCTTGCAAGCACAAAATTCTCTATTAACTGTAGATAAGTCATTTTACCATATGATGAATTATTCTCATTGGTCTGTTAACGCTCCATTGGTTAGACGTAGTCTTGAAACATCAAAATTAGCGGTAACACAATTAATGGACATTGGTTATCAATTCCAAGAAGCAGACTTTAGATTTGAGACACCATTTAAAAATGAATATGGCGGATTCCACTTAATTTTAAACCCATTGTCGGAACGTGTGAGCATTTGGGAAAAAACTTTAGAAGAAGACAATGTTGATGTATTGTTCAATACAAGAGGAAAGAAGTTAATAATGGATAGGGACGAAGTTATAGGAGTTGAAGCAGAGAAAAAAGACGGAACAAAGGTAACAATATATGCAGATTCTGTAATTCTTGCAACAGGTGGATTTATTGGTAATAAAGAAATGATAGCTAAATATTATTCAGGTGTTACAATTAATCCTGCCGGAGGAAGCCTAAGCACAGGTGATGGTATAAATATGGCTTTAGAAGCAGGAGCCGTGCTGGATAAAAGTTTTGGTATTTGCGGAAGTGAATATGGCGGAACAAATACAAAGGCTACAAGAAGTGCAAAACAAGATAAATATGATCAAAATACAGCATTTAAATTTGGTACTTATGGCAATTTATTGGTAGATGCACAGGGAACCCGTTTTATGGATGAAGGGCTTTTGGTTGACTATCCTATGTCTTATGGCAGCGAGCCAATAATGCGTCACAGTCCATACTATGCAGTAATTGATCAAGCTTTAGTTGATGCAATGAAAACAAAAGGTTTATACGAATATACAAAAGAAAAAGGAGCTCCTGAGGATTGGACAATAGGAAATTACTACAAAGGTAAAATACTCACAAATTTAGGCGCTGACATCCAAGAAGGTATTGAGCAAGGTTGGGTCTTCAAAGCTGATACTATTGAAGAACTCGGACAACATTTTGGTTTAGATAATTTAAAGGAAACAGTAGATATGTACAATAAATTCTGTGAAGAAGGCAAAGACACTCAATTTGGAACAAATCCGATGTATTTGTCTCCAATTAATCAAGGTCCATTTTACGTTATTGAAAATCAATTCAGTGGTTGGAGCACAGCCGGTGGTGTTCGTGTTGATGACTCTTTAAGGGCATTGAATGATGATAACGAAGCTATACCGGGGTTATATGTTATTGGTTCAGATGCGGGAAGTTTATTCTGCACTCCTTACTATGATATACCAGGATCTTTCTATGGATTATCTATTGACTCAGGTACAATTGCCGGTGAAGAGGCAGCAGCTTATGCATTAAATAAGTAATATTAATGATCATTTATCCAACTGTTTTAAGTATGATTAGTGGGACAGTAATGATGCGTCTACTGTCCCATTAAATGCTAATAATAATATTCATTTTACCCTCATACTCTTCCTTAGCAATAAAACCGCTTTCATATAATTGCTTTATCTCTTCATATTTGTATGAACAAGTTTTGATTCAAGGTGTTTCTTAGTGTAAAATTCAAGTGAAATATAATCCTCACATTCATATTCGACAATCGGATAATACATTACCCTGGGACAAATCTTTATAAAATCTTCTTTTATACTCTTTTTTGCAAATATTTAATATTCATTTGATTCTCCCTCTTTGGAAAAGCCTGTTATCAGCTTTCAAAGCCTTACGAAGCATTCCTACCGTTTTTCATTAATACTTATTATTAAATCATTATGGATGCTTAATTAAATTCTAATGCTTAATTAAATTCTAAAATCATATCATACCATGTTGCGCCACCATGCTGGGATTCAGAAACACCCTTGTTTTTAAACCCAAACTTTGCATAATAGTGAATCAGTGTATCTTTGCATGTTAAAATAACACCTTTGCGATTGGCTGATTTTGACACCTTTATCATATGATTCATTAGTTGTGCGGCATTTCCTTGATTTTGATATTCAGGCAATACATCAAGTCCAAAAATAGCTTGATAATCTCCACTTGGGTTGTGTAAGGATGCATCGCTAAACAGTTTGTCTTTGATAGTTTTTTCATTTGTAACGCATCCATTGATAAAACCAATTATTTTCCCATCGACTTCTGCCACAAAAAAGCTCTCGGGAAATGTTTTAATTCGTTGCTCCAATGATGCCCTCGAAGCAGCCTCTGCCTCCGGAAAGCACCTTGCTTCCGCTGCAGCTACCGAATCCAAGTCTTGCGCAGAAACTCTTCTGATTTTTATATCCATATACTTTCTCTCCTTTTTTTATTAGAATATGTGAAGGTACGGGCTATTGAACATATTATTTTTTGCGAATATTTAATATTCATAATTGCCCGCATTCATAATAAATTCACTTATTTATAACATTGCTTAATTTTTCCCACTCATTTTCCTTAAATCCAACTAAAACAATATCCTCTCCAACAAGTATAGGTCTTTTAACAAGCATGCCATCGGTTGATAATAGTTTTATTTGTTCTTCATCAGACATATGTGCTAACTTTTCTTTCAAATTTAAATCTTTATACAGCTTGCCGCTTGTATTGAAAAATCTTTTTAAAGGATATCCGCTTTTCCCAATCCACTCTTTCAGTTCACTCTCGTTGGGATTTTCTTCCTTTATAGGCCGCTCCGCAAAATCAATATTGTTTTTTATTAACCAATCCTTGGCTTTTTTACATGTGCTTCATTTTGAATAACAAATAAATGTATATTTCATTTCTTCCTCCTCTTTTGGAATTTCGGGGACGTGCCTTTGAATTTAAACTCAATCTGCTGATCTAATTTGATATTCAATTTGGTCCGCCCATAAAGTCATTTTTTTAATCTATAATAATTCATGGTGTAATTTTCTTTGAATCCGCAAGACTTATAAAGATTTAAAGCATTTTTATTATTAGTTTCAACCTGTAAATTTATTGCTTCAACATTGCTTTCTTTCAATTTATTAATTGAGTGTATCAACAATTCTCTTCCATAGCCTTTTCCGCGATAATCGGACAGAACCTCCAAACCGTATATGCCGCCGATATTATCCGTAATTTCTAATCTTACCTTTCCTATTACCGCATTGTCAGTTCCAAATAAATATGTTCTGCCGGATGCAATACCTTCAATATCGCCTTCATAAAAAAACACAAAATTTTCTTTTGCAATTTTATCCACATCTTCAAGTGCAGCATTCCTAAAAATTATATTATCAAAATTACATTTTTGTGTCACAGCCATATCTAAATTCATGTCATATTCGGAATGGGCATAATCGTCGGTTATATTTTTGATAAATTTAATACCGCCGACAGAATTATTGTCGCTCAGCAAAAGCATTGCTTTAGTATCTCTTTTATTAAATTCATCATTAACCAACGAAAACAACTTAGTGAAAAATCCTTTCCTTCTATAATCAGGATGCACCATGCCGTTAACTTCTATTTCATTCCCGCCGAAATCACAAATTCCCGCATACCCGATAAGCTTATTGCCGTCGAAAAGCATGAATTCATTTATATTATTTATGGTATTGACGTTACTTTCGTATCTGTCCAATTTAAAATCAATTTCTAATTTCAGGTATGTATTATCATAATCAATACAAATATTTTTCAAATTATTTATATCCGTAAAATCATTTATGTCTAAGGTTTCTTTTAATTTAATAAATAAATTGTTGCTCATCTCCACCTCATATTATTTATAACCTTTTATACTCGTTACTCTATCAATTCTATAAAATCTTCATATCCTTCCTTTTTCATTTCCGATAACGGAATAAACTTCAGTGAAGCACTGTTTATACAGTATCGCAAGCCGCCTTCTTCAGCGGGACCGTCGTTAAAAACATGGCCTAAATGAGAATCGCTGTTTTTGCTTCTTACCTCTGTTCTTTCCATTCCAAATGATTTATCTCTCTTATAAACTATTGCATTTTTATCAATCGGTTTTGTAAAGCTGGGCCATCCGCAGCCCGAATCATATTTATCGGCAGATACAAAAAGAGGCATGCCCGTTACTATATCCACATATATTCCTTTTTCTTTATTGCTCCAATATTCATTGTCAAACGGCGGTTCCGTAAAACTTTTCTGCGTAACGTTATATTGTTCATTTGATAGCTTTTTCTTAATTTCGTCATCGGAAGGCTTTTTAAATTTTTCAACTTCCACTTTTTTGTTTCCCATTGGCTCTCCTTTCATTTATTAGAAATAATTCACCATTAAGTACATGGCGTCTTTCGGTCTTATTTTAGCAATGCCGTAAGCCGTAATAATTCCTGAGGCTCCGCCTTGCATGGCTGATTCAGTAATATTTTTTAAATTCTATATATATTATAACACAAATTTATATACTTTCCATTTATAATATATGATGACAACAAAAAAGTCAGCTTCTGTCAGTTATATGCGGTACAGCAGTTGACTACGATTTCACTATTTATATTATTTGCTGCAGTATTTCACAATATTTCCGGTTCTTATCTAAAACCGGTCTCATCAACAATCGATGAATCAACATTGATTTTATGTCTCATTTTATATGCCCGCTTGTATTCATACATTTTTTCATCGGCTATACTCAATAAATCATGCACCTTCAGGTCTCTTTCACCATCGTATTCAATAATACCATAGCTGATACTATGATCATAACAATTACCTTCCGCAATATTGCAGTTAATCAGCCTGGTTCTCAGTACCTCCATCTGTTCTTCGGCATTTTTACAGCACCAATTCTGAGCAAGAAGCATAAATTCATCTCCGCCCATACGGCATAGAACGGCCTCGGGCGAAAAGTCGTACAAAACCTCTGCCACAGCTAATATATATTTGTCTCCCTCGCGGTGACCAAAACGGTCATTTACATATTTGAGGTTGTCAATATCCACAAAGCAAAGTATAAAAGACCTGTTTTCCGACAGCCACTCGTCCAATACTTTCATTGCATAGCCTCGGTTGTATAATTTGGTCAGCATATCGGTATAAGCGGCATTTTGCAAATAGAACATATGCTCTTTTTCGGAGCTTACATCAGACATCATAAATACGAGAGCATTGTGCTCATGCCAGCTTAAAGGGTATATTTCAACCGAAAAATATTGGGTAACAACACCCTGACAAAACTCCAACTCGGCTAAACAAGGCTGTTCTGTCCCCGAAAAGTCTTCAGCTTTATTCTTCATCCAAAGGCGAATTGATGATTCAAATGCCGGACTGCATAAAATATCGCCGGCTTGATGATTTGTATACAGCCATTCAAAGTTCGTACGGCTCATCACAATGATCCATTGAGAAATCTTTCCGGTAATTGCCTCAAGCAAGCTGTTGTTTTGCTCCAAAGCCATTGCTTTTTGCCGCCCGTTTTCTATTTCATCCAAAAGCTTTGCCCGACGGCACTCAAGCTGCTCTGTCATAGCATTAAATGCATTGGCGAATTCTCCCATAAAATCAATGCGCTGACTGTAATCTCCCCGGGCAATCTGCTGCGCCTGCCAGTTAAGATGCTTCATTTTTGCGTGTAATGCTTTAAGCGGAGCAGCCATTTCGTTTTCAGGTGCAGGCAGAGGTATATCTAATCTTCCCTGAGAGAGAGCTTTTGCCAAAACTTGGGTTTCTTTAAGGCAGGCTGCAAAATATTGCATTCCTTTTCCAAGCTCCCTGAAGCCCGACCGCAAACTGTCCAACTCTAAGTTGGCATTATCCGGGTCATATATTATATCATGCATATAATCAAACAATATTTTTGCACTTGGGTCCACAATATTTCACTTTCCTTCCTTCTGTGCATGGTTATCTTTTAAAGAGTGATTTTCCCTTTAAAACGACACGCTCTATCCCCTAAAGCCCAGCAATCCACTTCCCGTACATCATATTTTTTCCCTGTATATATTTCAAGAATTCCTGCAATAAAACCCTCGTCATAGCTGCATACAGACTCGTTGGTTATCGGCAGCCCGCTACAGTCCAAATCCTGCTCAACAGTCAGCATGATTTCACCGTTTATATCATCGTATGACTCCATACGCAAAATACCGATTTTTAAATCCCGCAGGTTCTTTTGCAGGCTGGAGATAAATGTATTAAAATCAACTTTTATGTCCATTATATTTTTAGTAAATTCCATTCCGGCTAAAAAGCCGGCATTGCGAAAATATTCATTTGCTTTCTTTTCACCATGTTCCTTGCTTAATACGTCCAACATGGTATACTGCATCAATCGGTATACCAATACAGGCATTCCGTCACCCAAATCTTCCCTGCCTTTTTTAATATCGCCAAGATTTTCCCACGAGAAGACGCTATGCTTTTTATTTGTCATAAAAACATTTTCCATACTATCTCCCTTGTTTAAACTTCAAGTACTAATAAACATCGTCATCCCTTCAAATTATTTGATAAAAATCTGACGATATTTTCAGGCATTTTATCACACCATACAATAAAAGTCAAGAAATAGTAAGGCTTCCGCCATTAGTCATTGGTGGTGTCGCCATTGCCGCTGACAGGTATTGCCTCCCCTCCGATTTTTGAGTCTGGTTTTAAGATAGCTTTAAAGAAATCCTTTACTCTTGCTGCTTTTTCTCTTAGTTCTCTCAGCTCCTGCCCCGCATAAACCCTGACATCCGCTGAAACACCATAAGCCTCTACGCCTAACTTCTCCGCAATATGAAGAGCTCTGTAAAGATGATATTCTTGCGTTACTATTAATATTTTTTCAGCCAGAAATATTTCCTTCGCCCGGTAGATGCTGTCATAGGTGGATATGCCGGCATGATCCATGAATACATTTTCCGAAGGTATTCCCTTGTTTATGGCATAATCCTTCATTATATTTACTTCATCATATCCTTTTTTGGTATGATCTCCGCTCATTAATATTTTATCCGAAACACCATTTTCATATAGTTCGATTCCCGTATTTATTCTGTCCTGCAGCATTGGGCTTGGAGAACCGTCACTTCTTACACCTGCACCAAGAACTATTATGCAGTCCGGATTTATATTCAACGCATCATTTTTAGAGATAATTGAATCTTCTGTTGATGACTTAACATATGAATTTATAAGGATAAATGTTAAGAATACTGCAATAATCAAAATTATTAATTTTGACAATACACTCTTTATAAATTTGAATGATTTTTTCATATTTTCTCCGTTCACATCAGAGGTCTGTTCATAAAATTCCTAACTTATCTTTTGCCACACAAAGGTTCTTCCCCGGAATTCTTCTTGCCACTCAAAGGTCAGTCCCCGGAATTCAAAGGTCCGTCCCCGGAATTCTTTAGGATTTCTTCTAAGGTTGTTGTAAATTCGCCGGTGGCTTTGTAGCCTTGGAATTTGGTTTTATTGTATTTTTTGCTAAATTCATCGTAGTATTTTTCTTTTACATATATCTCTTTGTTTTCTATGTCATAATACAGGTCAAAATTGTATTCATTTTCCTTGGTAAAAAACAAAGCCTTGCTTTTTACCAAAATATCTGCTTCCAACCAGTAATATCCGTTATCCTTTGCAGGCAATTCAGCTAAAACTTCGGTTTTTTCGGATTTAAGCAGATTTTCAAGAATAATTTTCACCTTACTAACCTTGTCTCCGTCATCAAACAAACTTCCGTCAAAAGTCACATGCTTTTTTATTCCTTCATGCTGGTTTGTATACCTGAATCCGTTATTTTCATAAACGGTTGCATCAATTTTAGAAACAGTGCTAATTGCACCGGTCATATTGGTAATTTCCGAATTCAATGCATCTTCAACATAGGAAATATAGCTGTCTTTCTTAAATACTCTTAATATTATCAGCAATAAAATAACAATTGCACCGGCTAAAAGTACAATACGCCTGTAATTAATTCTCCGTCTTTTGCTGTATACCCTTTTTCTTCTTGCCATAGCTCACCATCCTATACCCTTTATTTCAAGAAGATTCTTGATTTTTTCCATAAGCTCATTTCTGCTGCCTTCATTGTTTATTACTTCATCCGCCATGAGCACCTTTTCTTCGATAGGTATTTGCTTATCTATTATTTTCAATACATCTTCCGGGTTTTTGTTTTCGCTTATTGCTCTGTCTGTCAATCTTTTTCTTTGAGTTTCCTCAGAAACATAAATCAGCCATATTTCATCATATGTTGGTTCATGAGTTCCTTTTGTTTCCAACATCAGCGGTATGTCAAGGAATATTACCGAATCTGAAGATTCTTCAATACCTTCTTTCAGTTTATAGTACACATATACATGTACTATTGAATTAAGCTTATTCAGCTTTTCTTCATTGTTAAAAACAATTTTCCCAAGCTTCTGCCTGTCTATTGCTTTATTTTCTTTTAATATTTCTTCCCCGAAATAATTTATTATTTTGTCATACAATTCACTTCCGATATTGTAACCTTCATGAACAATTTTATCCGAATCAAGAACCGTAAATCCCAGCTCCTTAATAATATTAACGGCTGTTGTTTTTCCTGTTCCGATACCTCCTGTAATTACAATAACCTTAGGCCTATTTTGCTTCATACCAGCTACCGCCTGTACTGATGTCAGATTTCAGGCGAACCTTGAAATCAACAACTACATTTTCCATTTCTTCTTTCAGTATTACCTTTACTTCTTCGAGCTCCTCCTCGTAAGCTTCAATAATCAGCTCGTCGTGAACCTGAAGAATAAGTTTTGACTTCATTTTATTGTTTTTTAATCTGTTGTAAACTCCGACCATGGCTGCCTTTATTATATCCGCAGCGGTTCCTTGAACGGGAGTGTTTAGGGCAATTCTTTCCCCAAAAGAGCGAATGTTAAAATTACGTGATGAAAGCTCCGGTATATATCTTCTTCTGCCGAAGTATGTGGTTACATATCCGTCCTTTTTACCTTGCTCTATAATATCCTTCATGTATTTTTCAATATTTGAATAGTATGCCATATAATTGTCTATATATTTTTTTGCTTCTTTTCTCGGTATTTTCAAATCTCTGCTAAGACCGTAATCACTGATTCCGTATACGATTCCAAAGTTAACGGCTTTAGCCCTGCTTCTCATTTCGGGGGTAACCTCAGATAATTCCACATGGAAAACCTGAGAAGCAGTCTTTGCGTGAATATCCAAATCATGCTCGAAAGCATCTATTAGGTTTTGCTCATTTGCCAAATGGGATAATACTCTAAGCTCAATCTGCGAATAGTCGGCATCACAAAGGCTGTAATTATCCTCCGGTATAAATGCCTTCCTTAATTCTCTGCCTTCCGGCGTGCGGGTGGGAATATTTTGAAGGTTTGGCTCTGTACTTGAAATTCTTCCGGTTGAGGCGATTGTCTGATTAAAAATAGAATGCACTCTGCCCGTATCCTTATTAACCGCACTTTTTAATCCCTCCACATAGGTGGAATTTAACTTAACCATTGATCTGTATTCTATAATTTTTTCCACTATTTCATGCTCGGAGCTTAATCTTTCAAGCACCTCGATATCCGTTGAAATACCGGTCTTGGTTTTTTTGATTATGGGAAGACCTAATTTTTCAAACAAAATAACCGAAAGCTGTTTCGGAGAATTAATGTTGAAGCTTTCACCGGCAAGCTCATAAATAGTTTTTTCAAGCTCGGAAATTTCTTCCTGAAAATGGACTCCCAATTTATCTATTACGTTTAAATCCACTTTAAATCCAACAAATTCCATGTATGCCAAAACCTCAATCAAGGGAAGCTCTATATTTTCATACAAAGAAGTCATCTGAAGCTCATTTATATCCGAAGATATTTGTTTTTGTGCCTTGTTTACTGTGTTTAAATAGTTGAAAATATATGTCTTTCTTTCCTCAAGACCAAGCTCCTTGAATGTTTTTCTTTTAACTCCGGTACCAAGAATTTGATTTTCGGAAGGAATTTCCGCATTCAAAAATTCATAGGCAATCTTATCGATTGAATATGAGCTTTCAGAAGGATTTAACAGATACTTTCCAATTTCGGAATCAAATTTAATATTATTTATTTGGATATTATTTTTCATCAAATAAATTATTTCATTTTTTAAATTATGCCCCCAAACTGCTATATCCCTGCTTTCAAATATGTCTTTTAAACTTTCGATAACCTTATTCCCATCCGCTTTTTCAAAATCTATATAGTAAATTTTATCGCCGTTTGAAATACCCAAAGCAATCGCATTGCTGGTCAGTGCTCTTTCTCCGTCTAACAAAAACTTTACGGATGTCTTTTTGCTTTTTGTAATCGAATTGTCTATATCATTAATATTATTGTCCCCAATATATATAATGTCGCATTTAACCGGGGGTGCCGACCTGTCGGCAGTGCCGGCATCAAACAAGGATATCTGTCTTCCCGAGTCATCGGCAGGTATTTCTTCAGCAACACGCTTCTTAAATACACGGAATTCCAACTCGTCATACAACTCCGACAGCTTCTTCATGTCGGGTTTTTGCATCTTGAATTCTTCAATATCAAATTCGATGGGTATGTCAGTAATAATACGTGCCAAGGTTTGACTCATATAAGCCTGCATTTTGTCCGCTTCTAATTTTTCTTTGAGTTTTCCCTTGATGCTGTCAATATTTTCATAAATATTGTCTAAGCTTTTATACTCCTGCATAAGTTTCAAAGCGGTTTTTTCACCTACTCCCGAAACACCGGGTATATTGTCGGAACTGTCCCCCATGAGAGCCTTTAAATCTACAAACTGTTCGGGAGTCAGCCCGTATTCTTCCTCCATGGATTTTAAATCCATTTCCTCTGTGTTTGAAACACCCTTTTTTGTTAAAATAACTTTTACGTTTTCATCTATAAGCTGCAAATAATCCTTGTCGCTGGTAACCAAGTACACATCTGTTCCTTGCTCCTTAGCCGCACATGCAAATGTACCTGCCAGGTCGTCGGCTTCGAAACCTTCCACCTCTACACGTTTAATTCTATGTATGTCAAGAACATCCCTGATAAGCTGAAACTGCTGAACCAATTCATTTGGAGCTTTTTGCCTTGTTGCCTTGTAATCCTTGTATTGCTGGTGCCTGAAGGTTGGTTTTTCGGGATCAAAGGCAACACATAAATATTCGGGTGAGTATGTATCTATAAGTTTATACAACATACTTAAAAATCCGTATACGGCATTTGTATATTGTCCTTTTTTTGTTTTTAACGGCGGTAATGCGTAAAATGCCCTGAACAGCAAGCTGTTGCCATCCAATATCATTATTTTTTTCATTGACATCTCCTTTATGCGCTAACCCCATTTTTCAGTGTTTTTCTGAAAACAATTTATGCGACGTAAGTGGCTGATAAATCGGTGAATTCCCCTGCGTCCCAATCATGGCGTTTGCTTTTCCTTTATTATATCAAGTAAAAGTATGCGGGTAAAGGAAAATTTCATCTCATATATCCATTTACCATACATATAATGAAATATAATTATGGAGGTATGAAAATGAAAACCCTTGAACCAAAAAACTATAATTTTTCAGATGTAAGATATTTTTCACCTGTTCAACTGAGCGAGCACTATAAATTATATACAAATTACATAAACTGCATCAACAAGGTTAACGATGATCTGCAAAATGAAGAAATTTATACGCAGTGCAATTCCAACTACAGTGATATAAGGTCAGCTCAAAAATCAAAAACATTTTGTTTTGATTCCGTAAAGCTGCACGAGCTTTATTTTGAAAACTTAACAGGAAATAACACAAGAATTCAGGGACCCGCCGAAAGGTTAATCATCGATACCTTCGGTTCTTACAACAGCTTTAGGGATAAATTCAAATGTATCGGCATGAGCATGAGGGGATGGGTTTTATTTTGTTATGATAAATATAATGACGATTATTATATTTATGGTCAAGACTCTCATGATAACGGTGTAATGCTGTATGCAGAGCCCTTAATAGTTTTAGATGTCTATGAACATGCTTATATGATTGATTTCGGAATAAACAGAAATATATACATAGATGCCTTTTTCCAAAACCTTGATTATAATGTTGTTAATCAGCGTCTAAATAAAATTAAAAATTAATCCCTGTAACAGCATAAACCTTCAGACATATAATATCTTAAACACATTAATTTAAGGAGGTTAAACATGGGATGTTTTGGTAGAAATAGAGTAGGCGGAGCAGGAGGCGGAGGATCGAGTTTACTATTCTTCTTCTTATTATTGGTAATTTTATTCAATGAGTGCTGCGAAGACGAGTGCTAATAAATAGAGGCCTGTTTTCAGGCCTTTACTAATTTATGGACATTCCTTCAGCCTCACAGGCTGTCTCAAATTTTGGGACATTCCTTTTGCAGCGGAGACCCTATTCGGGGATATTCCCCTTACCCGCAAAGACTAAGTACGGGGACATTCCTCTTCCCAACAGAGACTAAGTACGGGGACATTCCTCTTACTTGCAAAGACTAAGTACTGGGGACATTCCTCTTCCCAACAGAGACTAAGTACGGGGGACATTCCTCTTCCCAACAGAGACTCACCCTACAGTAGAGGTGTGTCCCCCTACCTATTATGTAGAGGTGTGTCCCCCTACCTATTGTGCAGAGGTGTGTCCCCATACCTCATAATCATGAATTCTTTGAATTTCTCTTCAACATTGGAAAAATATCTGTCTTTTTGATATACATAGTACAACTTTCTTTTAAGTTTTATGTCATCTGATTTTACGACAAACAGCTTCCCTTCATTAATTTCATTTTCAACCGCCTTCAATGGAAGTATTCCGATTCCCATGTCATTTAAAATGAATTTTTTTATCATTATATTGTCTTCTGCCAATACTTTTATATTTAAATCATTTAGCTTAATTTTATGTTTATTTAAATAATTTTCAAATATATGAAGGGTTGCGGAACCTTTTTCCCTCAGTATGAATTCCTGTTCTAATAAGACTGATACATTGATATTATCCATGAGTTCTTTTCTATTGGTCGAAGCAATAAGAACAACTTCATCTTCAGCTATGCAAATGCTGTCAATTTTTATATTTTTGTATGTGCTTCCGGTAAATCCAAAACTGATGAAGCCTTCTTCTATATTTTTAAAAACAATATCCGAATCTGCCTTTTTTATTACATATGATATATCCGGGTACAGCTTATGAAATTCATAAATAAGTTCCTGAATATAGTAATCGGCAGGCACTGAGCTTGTATAAACAGCAAGAGTTCCCGTCAGCCCGTCGTTCTTTTTTAACATTGAATAAATTTTATTTTCTTCATTTAATACACTCTTTGCATATTTGTATAAAACTCTGCCTTCTTCTGTGGGATAGATTTCTCTTCCGTTTTTTCTGAACAAATCTGCACCAAAATCATTTTCTAACAGTTTAAGCTGTTTTGACACGGCAGGCTGAGTAATAAATAATTTTTCGGCTGCCTTGGAAATATTTTTCAAGTCTATAACTTCAATAAATGTTCTCAGATACGATGTATTCATTATATCTCCTATATTGGCTGAATTCCCATTCCAATTGCTTCATGCTCAAACCCTCTTCTCGGAGAACCTATCTGTCCGTAAAGAACCACGGCAATCCAATTTCCGCTTGAAGCATCATCGTCGATTAATTTACCCTTCACTATTGTGAATGTAAGTCCCGCGCTTCTTAATACTTCGCCGAGCATTACCTGCCCCCTGCAATATCCGCTTAATGCCTCGATTATTGCATGATACAGCGCATGCTCCTCATGATAATCTTCCTTTATTATATTTTCCCTATATGCCGCAGTTTCTATGGATGCAATAATCTTTTTAGCATCCATGGAGCCTGCTTGTCCTTTGTAAATTATATAGTTCTTACTTTCATAATATTTTTTGAGCTTTTCATCATTGCCGCTTGTTATGGCAAGAAGCAGTGCTATTTTGCCTATACCTAATTTTCCCATATGAATCCCTTTTTTGTAATCCTGAGTGAATGGATGGGGCAACTTTCGTATGCGACTTGCGACTCAGAATAATAATTTTTTACATATTTTATTTAACATTATTGTATCATTTAAATGGGGACAATTCCAATATTTTTTTCTCAAATTTAATTGTTTCGACTTCAAGGAAATCGGCTTTTTCCTTTAAAACTTTTACAAATTCACTATCTTTAATCGAATCCAAATTGATTCTTATGTTTAGTACGGCTGATAACACACCCGTTCTTGCCATCATTGCACCTACTAAGGCATCAGTAACGGAGTTTGAGTTCCCCCTTAGTACAACCGCTTGTGCCAAAGGTAAAATTTCAAATGATGTTTCCGCAACTTTGAGAGGAACAGATGCCGCAATTTTTAAACCTTCTTCAATTTCAGACAATCGAAGTGATTTTTCTTGTTCAGTTTCCTTTGGAAGCTTATAAGCTTCCATAACTTTATTGTAAGCAAGGCTGTCCTCTTCAATATAGTTTAACAGCTTATCTCTAAGTGCGGAAGCTTTACTTATTATATCCGTCATTTCTTCCTTCGAATCTGCGTACTTTTTCTTTCCGACGGTTAAATTGGCTACCATCTCCGCCAATGCAGCACTTAAAGCACCGCATAGTGCTGCAATGCTCCCTCCTCCCGGCACAGGAGAATCAGAGGCAACAATTTGTGCAAATTCATCTATCGTCATATTTTTCATGTTAGTTCCCCTTTACAATTTTACCATTTTTGATTACCGTTTCAACAATATTCACTGCCGCATGGTATGGCAGAAAATGAATGGACGGATATTCCAATATTATTATATCCGCTTTTTTGCCTGTTTCTATGCTTCCCGTAATATGGCTGCGTCCCACTGCCGCCGCAGCATTTATTGTCAATGCAACTATTATTTCTTCAATTGCCATATTCATGTTAAGGGCGGCAAGTGCAATTACCAACGGAACAGAGTTGGTAAAGCAGCTTCCCGGATTAAAGTCCGTAGCCAGTGCAACAGCACAGCCCGAATCAATCATATGTCTTGCCCTCGCATATTCTTCTTTAAGACAAAATGCCGTAGCAGGAAGAAGAGTTGCAACGGTGTCCGATTTAGACAGCTGTTTTATTCCTTCATCGGAAGCCTGAAGCAAATGGTCAGCAGAGGTGCAGCCCAACTCAACAGCTAATTCGGTTCCGCCTAACTGATACATTTCATCCGCATGGATCTTTAATTTTAAACCGTTGTTTTTGGCAGCTGTTAAAAACCTCCGGGACTGCTCTACGGTAAAAACATTTTTCTCACAAAATATATCTGCAAATTCAGCTAATTTTTCTTCCTTAATTTTAGGCAGAACATCAATCATAAAATCAATAAATTCATCTTCCTTACCCTTGTATTCGGGAAGAACGCTGTGAGGTCCTAAAAATGTAGGTACAATATCCACGGGATGAATTTTGTTTAATTGTTTCATTGCTTTAAGCTGTCTTATTTCCGTTTCATAATCAAGCCCGTATCCGCTTTTTCCTTCAACAGTCGTAACACCCATATCCAATATTTTATTAAGCCTGTTCATTCCAAGATTTATAAATTCTTCTAAGGATGTATTTCTTGTTGCTCTTACGGAGCTGGTTATTCCTCCGCCGCGCTCCATTATAGACATATAATTGTCTCCTCTGAGCCTCCATGAAAATTCATCGGCTCTGTAGCCTCCGAAAATCAAATGTGTGTGTGAATCTATAAAACCCGGCAGCACTGCTTTATTTTTCGCATCTATGATCCGGTATTCTTTTTCATCATATTTTTCTAATATTTCCTGCTTGCCCACATCAACTATAATGTCATTTTCTATTACCACGCACCCGTTGCCGATAAGTCCGATATCGGACATATCCCTGCCGTGCTTTGGTGCCTTGCCTTTGCAGGTAACCAACTCCGATGCATTTTTTATAATTATTTTATTCATAATCTGCTCCTTATTGCATCATTCCGAATTCATCATCCCGAAACAAAGCCGAACAATCTCGGTTGAGAGCATTCGCCTTCGGTTCGGAACGACGAGACTTCATCTTAGGAATGACGGTTATACATTTCCGACTGCTTTTACAGTCTTGTTTCCAGCACCTGATCGAATTTGAAGTTTTCCAGGCGGAGATAATAATCTGCAGTATCCGCCAATGCCTGCATCGGAACCAATCCTATAATTTCGCTTCCGACAGCATTTACTCCGTACCTTGCTGCTTCCATTTTGATTGTTTCAAATACCCGGTAGACGGATGTCTTGGTATAATCGGTTAAATTCATCGATACTTGGACAATTCCCCTATCTTCCAATTCAATACCGATAGCTTTCACGTATCTGAAGCCGCCGCTTAAATGTCTTACCTGCTTTGCAATTTTATTTGCAATTTCTAAATTGGATGTTGATAAATTTACATTAAAAGCAATGAGCGGCATCCTTGCGCCTATTGCGGTAACCCCTGCCGTCGGATGAATTGTATCGGGACCAAAATCAGGTTTCCATAAATCATCCTTCATTTTTTCTTTCATTCCCTCAAACTGTCCTTTTCTTATATTGGCAAGATTTTCTCTGTGAGGTGCAGTTGCGGATTTTTCATAGAGAAAAAATGGAAGATTGTATTTCTCGGCAGCCTCCTTAGCTACATCCTTTGCTAATTTATCAGCTTCTTCAACGGTTACATTTCTTATGGGTATGAAAGGAATAACATCAACCGCTCCCATACGCGGATGCTGACCTTCGTGCTTGTTTAAATCAATTAATTCAACTGCTTTGCCTATTGCTTCAACCATTGCATTCCCTACTTCGCAAGGTTCTCCCACAATAGTTACCACAGTTCGGTTGTGGTCTTCATCGCTTGAGTAGTCTAAAAGTTTAACACCTCTTCTCCCTCTGAAAACTTCTAAAATTTTGTCAAGCCTTTTCAAGTCTCTTCCTTCACTGAAATTAGGTACGCATTCTATAATTTTTTCCATTTTATTCTCCGTTATTTTTATAGTTCTTAAATGTTTTTTCTATTAATTCATCATTTGCCACAAATGGTATGGTGATGTGGTCTTTGCCCTTAAATTTTTTGTTGTATTCAATCGTTGTTTCAATTGAATGCTCGTTTCGCGCCCAGCTTCTTCTGGAAACTCCAACCATTGTGTCCCAGGGAATTGATGCATTGATTATTTCATCGACTCTTTTACTTCCGTCCAATACAAGACCGAAGCCTCCGTTAATCGCCTTGCCGATACCTACGCCTCCTCCGTTGTGAAGAGCGACTAAGGACATTCCCCTTGCTGCATTTCCTGCAAAGCAGTGAACTGCCATATCAGCCGTAACATTGCTGCCGTCATAAATATTTGAAGTTTCTCTGAACGGAGAATCTGTTCCTCCCGTATCATGGTGATCTCTTCCAATCATTACGGGACCTATCTCTTCGTTTCTGACCATCTCATTAAATTTTAGAGCAATGTCACGTCTTCCCAATGCATCCTGATAAAGAATTCTTGCCTGGGTTCCCACAACCAATTTGTTCTTCTCCGCATCTCTGATCCATATATAATTATCTTTGTCCTGACCCCTTCTGTTTGGATCTATTACCGACATTGCAGCTAAGTCTGTTTTATGTAAATCCTCAGGCTTTCCGCTTAAGCAGACCCATCTGAACGGTCCGTATCCGTAATCAAAAAGCATCGGCCCCATTATATCTTCGACGTAGGAAGGGAATATAAAGCCTTCACTTGTATCTACGCCATTTTTCGCAATTTCCTTTACTCCGGAATCAAAAACAGCCTTCATAAATGCATTTCCGTAATCGAAGAAATATGAACCTCTTTCCACCAATGTTTTTATTGCTTTAAAATGTTGAGCCAAAGATTTGTCAACCAGACTCATAAACTTTTCTCTGTCACTGTCTAATAATTCTGTCCTTTCTTCAAAGGTAAGCCCTTTGGGACAATAACCTCCGTCATAAGGCACATGACATGAAGTTTGGTCTGACAACAAATCCACATGAATGTTATTGTCCACGGCATATTCCAGCAAATCCACTATATTGCCGTTATATGCTATGGAAATAGTTTGTTTTTTGCTTATGTATTCTTTTGCGATGTCAAAAGCTTCCTTAAGATTATCCGTTGCCTTGGAAACCCATCCTTGTTTATGTCTTGTTTCAATCCTTGAATAATCGACCTCCGCAACTATTCCCACTCCGTTGGCTATTTCAATTGCTTTTGGCTGTGCTCCGCTCATTCCTCCGAGTCCTGACGTTATGAACAAATGCCCTGCCAAATCCTTATCCTCGGGAATTCCCAATTCTTTTCTTCCTGCATTTATCAATGTGTTGAATGTTCCGTGAACAATACCCTGAGGACCTATGTACATCCAGCCGCCGGCTGTCATTTGTCCGTAGCTTGAACAGCCCATTGCCGTTGCATTTGACCAGTCCTGAGGATTATCAAACATTCCTATCATAAGTCCGTTTGAAACTATTACTCTCGGACTGTTTTTGTGGGATTTAAAAAGTCCCAGCGGATGACCCGACATAACAGCCAATGTTTGCTCATCAGTCAATTCTTCCAAATATTTTTTTATTAACCGATACTGCATCCAGTTTTGACAAACCTGCCCGGTTTCCCCGTAGGTAACTAATTCATAAGGATAAAGCGCAACCTCATGATTTAAATTGTTGTCAATCATAACCTGGAATGCTTTGCCTTCAATGCATTTTCCTTTATATTCATCTATGGGTCTGCCGTAAATCCTTTCTTTGGGCATAAATCTGTAACCGTAAATCCTTCCATGTGTCATTAATTCATCCAAGAACTCGGGAGCCAATGTTTCATGCAAATTTTCGGGAATATACCTTAATGCATTTTTTAATGCAAGCTTTATTTCTCTTTCATTTAATTTCAATTCCCTTTTGGGAGCACGCCTTACATTATCCTTAAAAACGGGATACTCAGGCAATTCATTGCCGAGCTTAATTGTCATAGAATTTAAAATGCTCAAATTGTCTATCATTCTTACACCTCCGAAATTATTATATAAAAATTTGTAATCTTAAGATTACTTAAAGCTTTTACGGTTAAACTATATACATAAGTTAATAGTTAATACTAATTAACTTCCCTCTCCCCCTTGTTTTTTTATAAATATTTTATTATGCCTTACCCGTGTAAGGCATAATTTTTTTGTCATCATGTTTATTAATTTGATTATACACCATACAACAGAAAAAAGCACCAAAAATACCCGCAAATCCATTACTTATTGCGTTTTTTTTCGTAAACCTCAAACAAATACTTGCCCAATAAGTTGAAAAGCAAAATAAATATAATGAAAAATATGGATTTGGAAGGATTCTCAAAAAATGAACTTACATTTTCCCCAATAAAAGCCAATGATAAAAGCATTACGAATTTTGAAGGCAGTAATGTTGCAATAAATTCCTCGGTACTCATGTTTGTCAAAGCAGCAGAGCCGCTCAGTAAAAATGAAGGCGAAAAAGGAAAACAATATAATACAAACAGTATATTTAATTCCTTCTTCTTTATTTTTTCAAGTGTTCTGCGATACTTGCTTTTACTTATTTTAGCATTTAGTTTTTTCCCTCCTACCTTTCTCAGAAGTAAAAATAAAAGAAAAGAGCCTAAACAATTTCCAATCCATGAATACAAATATCCAAAGAAAAATCCAAATGCAGCAACATTGATTATAACAAAACCCACCAACGGCAGTATTGGAAAAAATGCTTCCAATGTAGGAAGCAATATTCCTGCAGCAGGTCCCCACGTTTCAATATATTTTAAAAAAAATTCCGAATACTCAATAAGTTCAATGCTTTCCACGATTTCCTCTATCAGTTTAATATTTTTAGTATTCATTTATTATACCCTCGATTATTTGACCATATAAAAATCGGCAAACTAATATATATGGAAATGAAGGAAATAACCAAACTATATTTATTATAATATATACTTGATTTTTTTAAAATAAAAAATATAATAAAATCAAAAAGATATAGAAAGGATTTATATGAAATATTTCATCGGAATTCCCATACCAAAAAACTATAAAAACAAAATCGAAATTCTTAGAGCCGAGTTCAGATTTTTCACTACCGAGCCCCACATTACCTTGGTTCCGCCTCCGGCACTTTCGGATGAGGATACTTTTATTGAAAGGGTGGTGGAAGTATGTAAAAAAATAAAGCCCTTTAATATAAAGCTAAGTAATATTGACAGGTTTGGCAGCAGAGTATTATATATTAGTGTTAATTCACCGGATTTATTAAATTTACATAAAAAAATATATGAAAGTTTAAATTTACAGCATGAAAAAAGAGGATATACCCCTCATTTAACCATTGCAAAGCAAAGACCTAAAAGACCGGTGGATATTGAAAAAATAAGAGAAAGGGCAGAAATAAAACTTATTCATTCCCCCGAATATACCTTAAATTCAATTATTGTTTATCATCAGCCGAAGGAACATTCCATTTATATCCCGTACATGGAAATCCCCTTAGGGCAGTAGGAGGGACGTACATGACTGTCCCTCTATAAAACATTGGGTGAAAAATGCCTATTGTGACTCATAATGCTCATTCGTCACTCAAAGGTCCGTCCCCGGAATGCCTCTGTTCGATTAGGGCTGCTAAATCTTTGGCGTATGCATTTATTTCCTCTTGGTTTTCTCCTTCAATCATTACTCTGACCAGCGGCTCGGTACCGGATGGTCTTATAAGTACTCTGCCATTTTTGTCAAAATGCTTTTCTATTTCTTCTATTTTATTTTTTATAATATCATCACTTAAATAATTATGCTTTTTCTCTTCCGAAACATGTGCATTAATCAATACTTGAGGCATATCCTTCATTATTTCCGCTAACTGTGAAAGCTTTGTGTTTTTTTGCTTTATAACGCTTAAAAGCTGAATTGCCGTCAACAGTCCGTCACCCGTTGTGTTGTAATCTAAAAAAATTATATGCCCCGACTGCTCGCCGCCTAAGGAATGACCGCCCTTCAGCATTTCTTCCAAAACATATCTGTCTCCTACTTTTGTCTTAATAATATCAATATTATTTTCTTTAAGGCACATATCAAGACCCATGTTTGTCATAACCGTTCCAACTATTGTATTGCTTTTTAATCTTCCCTTTTCTTTCAAGCATGTGCCGCATATGGCAAGAACATGATCCCCGTCAACAATGCTTCCGTTTTCATCTGAAGCAATCAGCCGGTCAGCATCTCCGTCAAAGGAAAGTCCGACGTCCGCTCCCGTTTCTAAAACAAGCCTTTGAACTTCTTCGGGCTTAGTGGAGCCACAGTTTACATTTATATTTATTCCGTTAGGATCATTGTGAATTACATATACCTGCGCTCCCAACTCATGAAGAAGCTCCGGCGCCGCCTTGTACGTCGCTCCGTTTCCGCAGTCAACGGCAACTTTAAGCCCCTTTAAATCGATATCTAATGTACTCTTTAAAAAATCCATATATTTTCTTAATGGGTTTTCAACGTGTATCTTCCTTCCTAAATCTCCCGAAACAGGCTGAAATTCTATATCTAAATTATTAAGTATATATTCTTCAATGGAATTCTCCATTTCATCCGTTAGCTTTAGTCCATTTTCGTTAAAGAATTTTATACCGTTATATTCGATCGGATTGTGAGATGCGGTAATCATCACTCCGCCGTCAGCATTAAGTATTTTAATCATACATGCTACTGCCGGCGTAGGCAGTACCCCAAGATATAATACATCAATTCCCGCAGAATTCAGCCCCGAAGATAGTGCGCCTTCAAGCATATCACCTGATATTCTCGTATCCATTCCAACAACCATCTTAGGTCTTTTTTTGCCTTTTGTTAAAAAATATCCGCCTACTCGTCCTAATTTATATGCTAATTCAGGTGTCAACTCTTTATTTGCAATGCCTCTCACACCATCTGTGCCAAATAATTTCCCCATAATTCCTCCAAATTTAAAATCGATTTCTTATATTGTATCATATTTTATTCTCTAAAAAAAGATACCAAATAATTTTTTCTATATTACCAATAAGATTAAATCTAATACAAATACTATATAAATATATCTCGCAGTCTCGTTCACCAATTTATTTGCTCCTTGCGTCGCATAAATTGGGAACTCGTTGCGAATGACCTACCAGCCATTTCTCAGAAAAAAGACTCTGAGAAATGGGGTTAGGGCATCTTGCAGTCTCGTTCACCAATTTATTTGCTCCTTGCGTCGCATAAATTGGGAACTCGTTGCGAATGACCTACCAGCCATTTCTCAGAAAAAAGACTCTGAGAAATGGGGTTAGGGCATCTTTTTAATTTAGCTAAAAAAACTATTGCAAATTTAACTTTATTTATGTTAAATTTATTTTGGATTAAGTATCCAAATTTAAAAGTCAGGATGTGCTCTAATGGAAAAGCTTGATATGTTATACGAAGGAAAAGCAAAAAAGGTTTTTAAAACAATCGATGAAGAACTTCTAATTATTGAATACAAGGATGATGCAACTGCATTTAACGGCATTAAAAAAGGTTCAATTTCTGGAAAAGGTGTTATAAACAACAAAATGACCAACATCATTTTTAAGTATCTTGCCGAAAACGGCATTGAAACACATCTTATGGAAGAGCTCGGCGAAAGGGAATCTCTCGTTAAAAAGGTTTCTATAGTTCCTTTAGAGGTTATTGTAAGAAATGTTGCGGCGGGCAGTTTCTCAAAAAAATACGGTATTGAAGAGGGAACTTTACTTTTAAGTCCTGTTTTAGAATTTTCATATAAGAATGATGAATTGGGAGATCCTATGATTAACGATATGCAAATTATAGCTATAGGACTTGCAAGCAAGGAAGAGCTTTCCGAAATTTCCGCAAAAGCTCTCAGAATAAACGAGCTCATGAAATCATATTTCATGGAAAGAGGAATTAAGCTCATTGACTTTAAGATAGAATTCGGTCGCTATAAGGGTAAAATTATTCTTGCTGATGAGGTTTCTCCGGACACATGCAGACTCTGGGATGCAGAAACAAATGAAAAGCTTGACAAAGACAGATTCCGAAGAGACCTTGGAGGAATCGAAGAAGCCTATGAGGAAGTTTGGAAGAGAATTACTTCCAGATAGCCTTAATTTTGAGGAGGAAAAAATGAGAAGTATGTATGAAAGTCCTCTAAATTCACGTTATGCCGGCAAGGAAATGAGCTACCTTTTTTCTCAGGAATATAAGTTCAAAACATGGAGAAAACTTTGGATTGCCCTGGCAGAAACTGAAAAGGAGCTTGGTTTGAATATTACCGACGAGCAGATAGCTCAAATGAAGGAATTTAAAGATGATATTAACTATGATGCTGCCGAGGAAAGAGAAAAGATTGTCCGACATGACGTCATGAGTCATGTTTATGCCTTTGGAACACAGGCACCCTTGGCAATGCCCATAATCCACCTTGGTGCCACAAGCTGCTTCGTAGGTGACAATACTGATATAATAATTATGACCGAGGGCATGAAGCTTATAAAAAAACAGCTTGTTAATGTTATTAACGAGCTTTCAAAATTTGCAGCAGAATATAAGGATATGCCGACACTTGGTTTTACCCACTTTCAGCCGGCGCAGGCAACAACCGTCGGCAAAAGGGCAAGTCTTTGGCTTCAGGATCTTATTATGGACTTGGAGGACCTTGATTATCAGATTTCAAAGGCAAAGCTAAGAGGAGCAAAAGGCACAACCGGAACACAGGCAAGTTTTATGGAGCTTTTCGACGGAGACTTTGAAAAGGTCAAAAGGATTGACAGGCTTATCGCGGAAAAGATGGGCTACGAAAGCTGCTTTGCCGTTACCGGACAGACTTATCCAAGAAAGCTTGATAGTCAGGTTCTAAATGTTTTGAGCCAAATTGCGCAAAGTGCTTATAAATTCAGCAATGATATAAGACTTCTTCAGCATCTTAAGGAAATTGAAGAGCCCTTTGAAAAAAGTCAGATAGGCTCCTCGGCGATGGCATATAAGAGAAATCCTATGCGAAGCGAAAGAATCTGCTCACTTGCTAAATATGTAATTGTGGATGCGCTTAATCCTGCAATAACAGCTTCAACCCAGTGGTTTGAAAGAACTCTCGATGATTCCGCAAATAAAAGACTCAGCATTCCGGAGGCTTTCCTTTGTATTGACGCGATTTTAAGTCTTTACAGAAATATAGTTGAAGGACTTGTCGTATATCCGAAGGTTATTGAGCAAAGGCTAAGCAGCGAGCTCCCTTTTATGGCAACAGAAAACATAATGATGGATGCGGTTAAAAAGGGAGGAAACAGGCAGGAGCTTCACGAAAAAATAAGAGAGCATTCCATGGCTGCGGGCAAGGTTGTTAAAGCAGAGGGAAAACCAAATGACCTTCTCCAAAGAATTGCGGATGATGCTTCCTTTGGTCTTTCTCTTTCGGAACTTGAGTCCATAATGGATGCAAGAAACTTTGTCGGGCGCGCACCTCAACAGACAGAGGAATTTATAGCAGGCAGAGTTAAGCCTATACTTGAAGCAAATTCAAGCCTTATTGACGAAAACAAAGATGAATTGAGAGTATAACGGCTGATTATATAAAATGCAAAAAATATTATTTAATTATTTTTTTACGGCAGGAGGAACTAAAATATGGTAAAAGCTATAGTCGGTGCTTGCTGGGGAGATGAAGGCAAGGGCAAAATAACAGATATGCTCGCGGAAAATGCTGATATTGTTGTTCGTTTTCAAGGCGGAAGCAACGCAGGGCATACAATTATAAATGATTTCGGCAAGTTTGCTCTTCATCAAATACCAAGCGGTGTTTTTAACCCAAGCACGGTAAATATTATCGGAACAGGTGTTGCTTTTAATATCCCCTACTTTATCAAGGAGCTAAAAGCTCTTAAAGAAGGCGGAATTAAAAAACCAAATATACTTATCTCTGACAGAGTGGAAATTTTAATGCCTTATCACATTCTTTTTGATACATATGAGGAGGAACGTTTAAGCAACAAGCAATTCGGCTCAACAAAAAGCGGTATAGCACCTTTTTACTCAGATAAATATGCAAAGACAGGAATTCAGATTTCACATCTTTTTAATGAGAAGATTTTAATGGAGAGAATTGCGGAGGCATGCGAAATTAAAAATATTATTCTTGAACATTTATACCGCAAACCTTCACTTAATCCCAAGGCAATTTTCGACGAAGTTATTGAATACAGGGATTTGGTTGCTCCTTATCTCATCAACATAGTTGAATATATGCATAAAGCCATTAAAGATGGTAAAAACATACTTTTAGAAGGTCAGTTAGGTGCTCTTAAAGACCCTGACCACGGAATATTCCCGATGACTACATCCTCATCAACACTTGCAGGCTTTGCTTCCGTCGGTGCGGGAATTCCCGCACAATCAATCGAAAAAGTATATACAGTTGCAAAGGCATACTCTTCCGCCGTCGGTGCAGGTGCTTTCGTAAGCGAAATTTTCGGCGAGGAAGCTCATCAGCTTAGAATCAGAGGAGGAGACGCGGGTGAATTTGGTGCAACAACAGGGCGTCCAAGGAGAATGGGATGGTTTGACTGCGTTGCTGCACGTTACGGCTGCATGCTTCAGGGAACAACGGATGTTGCCCTTACTGCTATTGACGTATTAAGCTACTTAGATGAAATTCCTGTTTGCACCGGATATGAAATTGACGGAAGTGTTACAAAAGAATTTCCTGTTACACCTCTGCTTGAAGCAGCGCAACCCGTGTATGAAATTCTTCCGGGCTGGAAAACCGATGTAAAAGGAATTACAAGCTTTAACGAGCTTCCTGAAAATGCAAGGAAGTATGTCGAGTTTATTGAGGATAAAATAGGATATCCTATTACTATAATATCCAATGGTCCTAAAAGAAATGAGATTATTTACAGATAATGCTTTTTTAGTGTCTTATTTTCAAACTTATGATATAATCATAACATTAATTGATACGCGCTTAGAAAGGATAAAGTTATGATTGTTTTATCATGCAATAATATTTCAAAGGCATATGTGGTAGAAAATATTATTGAAAATATTTCATTTACGGTAAATGATAATGAAAAGGTTGGATTAATAGGACTTAACGGAGCAGGCAAAACAACCTTGTTTAATATATTGACGGAGAATTCAGAACCGGATTCCGGCGAAATTTATATAGCAAAAGGAAAGAAATTAGGTTATTTAAGACAAAACACAGCCATTGAAAGCAATATGAGCATTATGGACGAGATGCTCACTATTTTTGATGAGGTTATCAAGTTAGAAGAAAAATTACATAATTTATCAAGTGAAATAAGCTGCTTTACGGAAGATGATGATCCGGAAGACCTAAATAATCTCATGAGCATGTATTCAAAAATAAGCGAGCAGTTTGTAGAAGCCGACGGTTACAGTTTCAAAAGCATCATCAGGGGTGTTTTGAAGGGGCTTGGATTTTCGGAGGAAGAATTCGATAAACCTATAAATATCTTAAGCGGAGGTCAAAAAAGCAGAGTTATGCTGGCAAAGCTTCTGTTAGAAAAGGCAGACATACTTTTGTTGGATGAGCCTACCAACCATTTGGATATTGAAGCTATTTCATGGCTTGAAAAATATATAAAGGATTTTAAAGGTGCGGTAATAATAATTTCTCACGACAGATATTTCCTTGATAACACCGTAAACAGGATTTTCCTTATGGAAAATAAGTCACTGAAAGCATACGACGGCAATTATTCAAAGTTTATGAAAAAGAGGAAAATAGAGTTAGAGCAGGCATTGAAGCAATATGATGAATATGAAAAGGAAGTTGAAAGGCAGGAAGAAATGATCAGGCGCCTCCATGCGTATGGGAGTAAGCGCAATATCAGGCAGGCATTCAGCAGACAAAAGGCTTTGGATAAAATCAAAAAATTGGATAAGCCTTCTGTTGAAAATAAAAAGGTAAAATTAAGATTTACACCTAAAATTAAAAGCGGGCGAGATGTATTAATTGTCAATAATGTGTCTATGTCATTCGGTAATCGGCAGGTTTTTAAAAATGTATGTTTAAATATTTTCAAGGGAGAAAAAGTAGGAATAATAGGTCCTAACGGGATAGGCAAATCAACCCTTTTAAAAATAATCGCAGACACAATCAAGGATTATGAAGGGGAGGTTACCTTGGGTCATTATGTTAATATAGGATATTACGATCAGGAACAAACAAACCTGGATAATGAAAACACTGTAATAGATGAAATATGGGATGAAAATCCGATCCTTAACTATTATGACATTCGCAGATTCCTTGCACAATTTTTATTTAATGGGGATGATATGTATAAAATCATCGCAGATTTAAGCGGCGGTGAAAAAGGCAGACTGTCCCTGTTGAAGCTTATGACTTCCAATGCGAATTTTTTGTTGATGGACGAACCTACAAATCATTTGGACATTGATTCGAAGGAAGTATTGGAGGATTCCCTGAATAACTATGAAGGAACCATATTGGTTGTTTCCCACGACAGGTACTTTTTAAACAGGGTTGTAGATAAAATTTATGATTTATCGGAAGACGGTGCATTTGAGTATCTTGGTAATTATGACTATTATGTTCAAAAAAAGGCAGAGCTGTCTGAAACCGATGATGACGATGCCACAAGCAAAACCAAGACGCAAGTAAATGCGGAAAAGAAAAAGGAAAGAGAAATCATAAGAGACAGACAACAACGGGAAAAAGCCATGAAAGAACTTGAAGAACAAATTTTATTGCATGAAAATGAAATTCATGAATTAGAAAACAAATTATGTCAACCTTCGACATATACTGACAAATTTCTAATTATTAATCTAAATGAAAAATTAAACATGTACAAAGAAAAGCTTCAAGATTTATACACTCAATGGGAAGAAGTTTTAGAAAACTAAAAAAAGTTATACACTCTGTGTTAATTGCCTGTGTATAACCTTTTTGCCATATTACTTGTATCAACAACTTTATCCACAGCTGTTGATACTTTTTTTTAATTAACTGTTTATTAATTTGCAAGTTCCAAATTTGGCATTGCATTTAAGGATGAATTATCAAATTGTTTTTTTAAATATTTATAATATCCCGCACAACCAATCATTGCTGCATTATCAGTGCATAAAATCAGAGATGGTTTAATAAACTTGTAATCATGCCTGCTGCATTCTTCCTGAAGCCTCTCTCTGAGTCGGCTGTTGGACGCAACCCCTCCGGCTAAAGCAATCGTAGATATATTTTTTTGCTTTGCCGCCTTTATTGCTTTCATAACCAACACGTCAACTACCGCTTCCTGAAAGCTTGCCGCAACATCCTCCGCTTTAACTGTTTCATTTTTCTGTTCAGAGTTATGCAGGTAGTTTAAAACTGCGGATTTTAAACCGCTGAAGCTGAAGTCCAATGTTTCGTCGTCAATTATGGCTCTGGGAAACTTTATTGCATCCCTGTTTCCCATCTTAGCTGCCTTGTCAATTAAAGGTCCTCCCGGATATCCAAGTCCGATAGCTCTTGCCACCTTGTCGAAGGCTTCACCGGCGGCATCATCTCTTGTCCTTCCTAAAATTTCATGTTCACCGTAGTCTATTACATTTACCAAGTGGGTATGTCCTCCCGATACCACCATGCAGATAAATGGAGGCTTAAGGTTTTTATCTTCTATATAATTTGCGTTTATATGTCCTTCAATATGATTAACGCCAATCAACGGCTTTTCCCATGCATAGCAAAGTCCCTTCGCAAAATTAATTCCCACCAAAAGGGCTCCAACTAAACCGGGACCGTAGGTTACCGCAACCGCATCCAAGTCCTTTGGTTCAATATTGGCGTTAATCAATGCTTCCGCCACAACATCATTAATATTCTCAATATGTTTTCTTGAAGCAACCTCAGGCACAACGCCCCCGAATTCCTTATGAATTTCTATTTGTGATGATATTACATTGGATAAAACATTTCTGCCGTTTTCAACAACGGCAGCAGCAGTTTCATCACAGGATGATTCTATAGAAAGTATTAAAACTTTATCCTTCACGTTTTCCTTTATATTCATGCTTTCCTCCGTTTTTTCCTGAACTGATTATACTACTCTCATTTTAATAATTCAAGCACAAAGAACCCCATTTCTCAGAGTCTTTTTTCTGAGAAATGGGGTAGATCATCTTTCATTGCGCCTGAGAGGATAATTTCATCATTTCTAATTCAAAGTGATTTTCCCCTTCTTGTTTGCTCTCCAAACATGGAGTCCCAATGCAAGCCCTATAACTCCATAAACCATGAAGGTTCTGAAATATTCTCCCAGGAGAGCATTCCCAAACAGTGATATTCCTACTTCCGGAGACATTATAAACATTGAGTTAAATAAAAGAGTTCCTATGATGGCATGCTTCACTCCTGCTTTTTGAGTCGAAGCACCTCCAACCAACAGTGCAGCAACAGAAAACATTCCTATTTGAGTATGGGCTCCGTATGTGTTTAAGGTACCCATATTCTGCAGGTACATAATTTGTCCCCACGAAGCAAATACTGTCGACATAATTGTTGCAATTATTCTTGTTTTATCAACATTTATACCGGAAACCTCGGCTATGTGCTGGCTTTGCCCCACACTTCTGAAATCCTGTCCTAATTTTGTCTTTAAAATCAATTCATTGAAAATACAAAGGGCAACTATTAACAGTCCCGTAACTACCGGAACCTTTCTGACCATCATAAGACTTGAATTTGTTAAAATTGAATAAATGCTTATGGCAATCATAGCTATGCTTAAAATTATATTTATTAATACTGTTGTTTTATTATATCTGTATAATGCAGGATTATTTTTGTTTCTATAAATCTTCCATAACTGCAGTAGCAGAATACAGGCAAAAACAATCAATATTGCCCACATGAAAGGTATTTCATATATTTTGTCCAAAGCGTATTTAAGACCGCCATCCTCTACGGGGACTAAGTCAACAGTCATTCTCACCCCTACGCCGTCAGGCTTAATCATGGGATGAGTTTTTGGAACCTTAATAATTACACCCACAACGAACAAGAACAAAAATTGATATAGACCATTGGCAAAATAACATACCATTAAACTTGCTATCATTTCCTGCCCTCTTGTTTTGTTGTACAAAACACCCGTGAAATATCCAAATAATCCTGCAATTGGAAGTGCCAAAAGGAATGTAAAAGCAAGCCCTAAGACTCCCCCAAATTCAAAATATCTCATAAAGGCAATAGCAATTTGTGCTGACATTGCACCGACTACTATACCAAAGTTTAGTCCGATACCTGCCACTACCGGTATAATCAAGGATAGTACAAGGAATGTATTCCTGAAGAAACGGCTTGACAGCTCAGTCAGGAAATAGTTCATTGTTACACCGTCTGAAACAATGAATCCAAATATTGTAAAGGCAACAAATATTAATGAAACAATATTATCTGCAGCCCATGTTGATGTCTTGGTTGTATCCAACCTCTGGTATGTTTTTACGGAATTCATTATTTATCGCCTCCTTTAACCTGTGTTAAAGCATAAAGGATAATACCGTTTTGAATTATCATACGAAGTGTTTCGGATAAATCGGTACCTTCAAACAATATGTTTGCCACAGGAAGTGCTGATGTAAAAAGACCCTGGTATATAATTACACCTATTATCACATGAGATACCTTTGCTCTTGAAGCTGTGGCACCTCCGATTAAAATTGCGGCAACCGCGGGAAATGCCATGTTTAACGGAGCAGTGTAAAGCTGTGCATAACCGTAGCCCTGAGAATAAACAATAATACCTATGGCTCCCATAATGGTAGACAAAATATTTGCTTTTATTCTGCATTTGTCTATATCTATTCCCGACGATTTGGCAAACATTGGATTTATGCCGCCTGCAGATATTGCAATACCTGACTTTGACCTAAAATATAACCATACTATAACGCAGCATAAGAAAAACATTAAGAGCATACCAGTCGGTATTATTATTCCTTTCTCGCCTCCGAAAGTAATAAAGCCGTTTTCACCAAAGAGTGAAAATCTCAAAAAATCATTTAATTTTTGTGCCCCTTTGATCGCATCAAGCTGAATTGTCTCTCTTAGACCCTTTCCTATAAACCATCCCATATTTTTGTTCTTGAAGGGTATCATAAGCCACGGAAGGCACATGAACGCAACAACCGAAAATCCTGTATAAGTTGCAATAGTCATTTCGGAGCCTTTAACAGCATTTAAAAGCTTACCGTAAAAATATCCCACAATAACAGCCAACGGTATGGCAAAAGCAATAGATGCAAACAACCATGCCCAGCCTGTAAAGCCAAATTCAATTGCACAAACTAAAGCAAATAAGCCGCATTCTATTCCTACCGGCAACGCAAAATTAGGTCCCGTTCCCGATTGTATGGATGGAACCATTGCCAGCACAAGTATACCGTTCATTCCTGCACGTTTTATTGTATCACTTATCAAGGTTGCTATGGATATTCCCAAAAATCCGCCTGCAATAAGAATCAAAATCCAGAATCCACCGATAAAGATTGTAGGAAAACCTATTTTTTTAACTATGTCTTTATATTTGATTCCTTTTTCTTCTATTCCTACCATTATACCTCACTCCCTTCCGTATGTTTACTGCCCGACATCATCAAACCAAATTCGGCGTCCGGTGCATCGGGAGGAAGTACTCCTTCGACCTTACCTTCGCAAATTATTACGATCCTGTCACATATACTTCTTAACTCAGCCAATTCCGAAGAAGTCATTACAATGGTCATACCTTCACTATTTAATTGCTTCAGCAAGTCAAGGACTAATTTTTTAGCTCCTATATCTATTCCCCTTGTAGGCTCCGAAACTAAAAGAAGTGTTGGATTTAAAGTCAAAGCTCTCGCAACACACACCTTTTGCTGGTTTCCCCCGCTTAAGCTTCCTACTATTTGCATGGGTGAAGTGCATCTTATATCCAAATCTTTAATCATTTTAACGGCATGACTTCTGATTTTAGCAGAGTCCTTCAGCCTCATTCCTGCAAAGTTATTCGTAAAATCATTATTTATCTGCATTGCTGAAAACGCAATATTGGATTCAATTGATTCCTCCAATAAAAGTCCTATGCCTTTTCTGTCTTCGCTTACAAATGCAAGACCGGATTTAATTGCAGCCTTAGGATCGTTTAAGGTTAATTTTTTACTTTCAAATTCTACTTTCCCTTTTGCGGGGAATATACCCATAATCCCATTGGCAAGACCTAATTTCCCTTGTCCGGCAAGTCCGCCTATACCTACTATTTCACCCTTTTTTACACTGAGGTCTATACCCTTTACTCTTTCACCGGGCATTTCAACAACTAAATCCTCTATGTTTAATATTGTTTCGTCAACAATATTTTTGTTTGATCCATCTACTCTTTCAATGTTGATTTTTCGTCCGACCATCAGTTGAGCTATTTCATATTTATTAGTATCCTTCACATTTTTTGTAACAACATGCTCACCGTCTCGAAGAACCGTAACAGTATCGGCAACATCAATTATTTCATCAAGCCTGTGACTTATAAAAATAATTCCTATCCCTTTTCTTGAAAGCTTTCTTATGGCATTCAACAGATTTTTAGCTTCTGATTCCGCCAAAACAGCCGTAGGTTCGTCAAAAACAAGAATCTTTATTCCTGTTTTATCGATTTCACGTGCAATTTCAATAAACTGCATATGCCCTACCGGAAGACCCGCCACCGGTAAAAATTCGTCAATATTCATATCCAAGGTATCCAAAGCTTTCCTTGTATCCTCGTTCATTTGTTTAACATTCAGTGTTTCCAAACGTTTTCCAAATACTGGACTTACCAAATTCGGTTTAGTAATTTCCCTGTTCAATTTGATGTTTTCAGTAATGGTAAATCCGGGAATAAGCATGAATTCCTGATGTACCATACCGATTCCATAATCCATGGCATCATGAGGCGACCTTATGTTTGCCTCATGACCTTCTATTTCTACAACACCTTCAAAACCGCCGGTTGTATGTATTACCGGCATACCGAAGAGAATATTCATCAATGTTGATTTTCCTGCTCCGTTTTCACCTATAAGTGCATGAATTTCACCTTTTTTCAGCTCAATATTTATATCCTTCAACACTTTGTTTCCCGAGTATTCTTTTGAAACATGTTTTAAGCTTAGAAGGTTATCACTCATTTTTACCTCCTGTTTTATGACTTTTCTTAATTAGCAAAGGAATGAATCGGAAGTTCCCAATAAGAAATTCCGAAACATTCCTTATATTTATAGCTATTATAATGTTTATTTGATAATATGCTCTTCCCCGTAAGTTAAGAAATCCATCATTATTAACCTGAAATGCGGAATTTCCAGCTCTTCTTCCGTATATGGGCTTGTAGCAACGGTAAGCTCAGCATATTCAGCCATCTTTTCTTCAAGTACTTTTACGTCTAATTCATCGCCTACATTGCCTTTTAACCACTCAATGGCATATTCCGTGGAAGCTACAGTATTCATCATTGCAACAGGCACCGGCCATGTGGAGAATCTCCCTAAAACACCTTTTTCTTTAAGTATTTTCGCGGTTTCACTTATTACAGTTGCCATACCTTCAACCGAAAAGTCTTTAGCTAATGATTCTATACCCAAAGCTGACGGGAATCCGTGGTACGGTGAAGGGCAGCACGGCTGAGGATAAATTGCTCCTTCGTCAACGCAAGCTTTAATAAGCGGAGTCTGCATTGAACAGTTTGTTGAGAAGAAAGCCGTATCCTGTCCGAATCTGTCAACCAGCTTAGGAACATCTTCAAGTATAAACAGCTGTGCTCCCGGTACGCCTACGTCACTTGTGGGGTCAGGTGCTGTAGCATCATGGAAATCAATTCCGATTTCCTTACATTTTGCAATCATCAGGGAACGTCTTTCCGCAAGCATTACAATGGACATATGTCGCGGGAATGAATAATGAACCAATGTTTTAGCTCCTAAATTCTTTGCTTGTACCGGAATGGCATCTCCCATTTTCAATTCATCAGGGTTCAAAATCAAGTCTGCTCTTTGTGCAACATCAGGTGGATTTTCCTGAGGTGTACAATAAACTATAAACATGTCATCTCGAGTTTCCAACAGTTTGTCAACTGCTGCGTTGGTTCCGGGAACAGCTTGATTTATAATCAATGCTTTAACTTCCGGGTCGGAACCTATTTTTGCTATTATGCTTATCATTTGCTCCTGTTCGGTCATGAAGTTATCCGGCCATAATTGGTGGACTATTTTGTCTTCTCCATATCTATTTACCATCAATTCAGCAGAACGGAACTCTTCTTCATTTTGAGACAGTGTGTTTGTAACAATTGCTATCTTTCCCTGAAAGTCTCCGGTGTCCTTCGCAGGCGTTTGTGCCGGCTGGCTGCATGCTGCTAACGATAAAACCATCATTACAGCCAACAATAAACTTATTAACTTCTTCATTACTTGTCCCTCCTAATTTTTTCAGAATTATAAATTATTAATTATATATCCATATTATAATTGAATAAGTATTAATTGTCAACAAATTTTTGAAAACGTTATTATTCCTGTTATTTACAAAACATTAAAATCGTATTCATTGAGCATACATTTAAAAATAATTTTTTGTCGAAATTTATCGCAAAATATCAAGCATTACTTTTAATAATCAGCTGCGCCGAAAACCGCTTCATTGCAAAATATACCGCATCATGGTATTTCATGCATCTTATCATTTTATTCATATTTATGCATTAAATGCCCATAAGCTAAAAGGGAGCTTCGCTCCCCATATCGCCGATAATACCTATTTTCAATCAAGATTTTCTAAAAATTTCCTCATTTTTCTTTTCTGCTCAGGAGTTAAGTATTTCTCAAAGTTCTTTAAGTCTTCAATTTTTTTGGTGTATTCCTGTTCCCCATATTGCTCTTTTAATTTCTTGCTCATATTTTTTGCATCCCTTAAAATTTCATCCTCGGACTTACCTTCATATTTTTCTTTAAATTCTTGAAATTGCTTATTATTTACAAAATCATTTACTTTTTTATCGCTTGCAGCTTTTTTAAATTCCTTGCTTTCCTTTATTTTGTTAATTTCTTTATCGTTCCTGAATATATTCGACATTCATATACCCTCCAATCATATTACATAATATGCCGTGAACATCATTTAATTACAATTTTATTTGTGATAGGGTCACTTAAAAACCATGTAACATAATTATTCCGCAGGAATATGATATAGGAAGATGTTTATAAGAAGGTGATATTATTCCAGTTCAAATATTATTATATGCTTTAGCGGCTAAGTACCTTTTCGGAAGCAATCAAATAAGCGGTGTTCCGACCAAACTTTCGGGAACAGCAAAATCATTTACCGCAGGAATATTGCAGGATCCCGGAAAAATGGAAAACATTATTAGTATGGTTCGAACCTTTGCACCACTTACTTCAGCACAAACAGTTTCAAAGGTAAATACATATCTGCCGGCAGTAGAAAAAGTAAGTACTTTGCTCGGCATGTACTCTTTTATCAGCAGAGCACAAAACTTCAGGCCAATCCAATCCATGGATGCCAAAACTCCTGCAGATAAAATAACAGCATTATTGAAAAGCGGAAATATTCCTGTTTCAAAGCTGATGGCGCAGCCCCTTTTAGCCAACAACATGGATAAAATAATGGGTGCCGTGGCAATGAATATGGCAAAGAACGGCGGTTTAAACGAAATGCTTTCCTCTTTGACAAACGGCAATAAAAACAACATAAATGAAATGCTTTCTTCCTTAACAAACGGCAATAAGGATGGCAATACCGATTTAAACAGCTTAATGGAAACATTCATGCCAATGATAAATAACATTATGTCTTCTTCCGATAAATCCGATGAGTCGGATGCTCCTGATGTACATTCCGATAATGATGTATTTAAGAGTGCACAGTTTAACTACGGCACAGACGATAATGAAAGTGAAAACAAACCTGTTAACACACCCCCTTCGGCAGAGAAAAACTTAAAACATGATAAACATGCTCTAAAACCAATTCGCATCAGGCAAAGAAGAAGATAAAACTCCGAATAACGGGGTTAGGGCATAAAAAAAGATTCTTAAATCTAAAGATTTAAGAATCTTTTTTTAATTTGTAAAGATTTCTGTTATCCAAAAGCCATATCTTATCGGTAAATTGCCCCGGCTCGATGAGTTCAAGAGAATGCTCGAAATCAAACATTCTTGCATCTATTATATCTAAAAAGTGCAAAAGCTCAGCCTCCGGCGTCATAGGTTTTTTGGGGCTTCCAAACTCAGGCTCGTAGTGATGGGATAAGACCATGTGCTGCAATATCACGCTTTTTTCTCTTGTGATTCCTATTTTTTCACCTTCCGAATCTATTTCCTTTATCCCCTGAATTATATGACCAAGTAATTTTCCCTCCATGGTGTAATCAGAAACAATTCCGTATTCGTCAGAATCCATTTCCAATATCTTGCATATGTCATGGAGAATTACGCCGGCATATACATAGTCAGTGTTAAGGAAATCATAAACCTGGCAAAGCTTCTCCCCCGACTGAAGCATTCTCAGATTATGATACAAAAGTCCTCCCCTGTAGGAATGGTGATTTTTCTTTGCTGCAGGATAATAAAATAATTTAGTTTCATATTTTTTGAGGATGTTGAAAACAAGGGAACTTATTTCCGCATCCTTGATTTTCTTCACATATGAATATACGTCAGCGAGCATTTCATCAAGCGCAATTGGAGCAGAAGGTATTAATTCTGAAATATGAACGTTGTCTTCAGGGTATTTTTCTCTTATTTTGTTAACCTTTAGCTGCCTTAATCCATTCCATTCGAGAACCTCTCCTCTTACTTTTACAATGGGGTTTTCCTCTATTAACTTTTCGGTTTCCTTAGTGTAATCCCAAACCTTTGCATTTATTTCACCTGTCTTGTCAACCAAATCTATATCTATATATTGTTTCCCGTTTGTAGTTTTCTTAACTTCAAAATTCTTAATCAAATAAAACCCATCCGCCTTTTCGCCGGGCTTAAGTTCAGCAATTGTTTTATTTGCTTTGAGCATGTTTTTCATCTGTTCTTTCGATTTATCATTCAGCATATCTGCAATACTTTGACCCATGATTAACTCCTCTTAAAATTTGATATTTAATTATACCATACTTATTCGAATCAATAAACACAATTTTACCGAAAGAAAAAGACACCCCTTTTGAGGGTGCCCCTTTGGTTATTAACATTCCCGTCTGAATAATTGTTACATTCACAGAGCATAATCTCAGTTTTAAGGAGTGTGCTTCTTCCAATACTTTTTAATTTTAAAGAATCCGACCAAGCATATGATTATGAAAGGTATCAGCAGCGGAGAGCTTGATATTATGTTTACAACCAAGTTTTCCAAAGCTCTTATTATGCCGTTAACGGTATTTATCAAACCATTCTTCGATCTTTCCCACACATTATCCTTAGCTTTTAATGTAAGGCTTGCAGTCATTACTTCTTCAATTTCCAAATTTATTGTTGACATTGAAGCCCTGTCATTTATATCGCTTAAGCTAATATTTAATGAATCTATTTCGGTTCTTACTCTTCTAAGCTCATTTTCTATAAGCAGCATTTCTTCAACTGTATTTGCTTTTTCAAACAGTTCTCTTAAGTGCTGTTCCTGAACCTCCAAATTTTTTACTTTGTTGTCCTTTTCATAATATTCCTTGGTTACGTCAGTTTCATTAATATTCTTTCTTCTTATCTCAACAGTATTTTCCAGATAATCTACAAATTCATAAAAGTTTTCCTGAGGAACTCTGATTCGTATGTTGCCGTACATGAGCTTATCATTATCATAAACCTGATAAACTTCAGTATTGTTGCTTTCTAAAAATCCTCCTAAGGAGCTTAATTTCATGGACAAGTCATCCATAAAAACGTCATAATCCTCCGTTTGAGCGGAAATTGCGCCGGTTTTGATTATTTTCATTTCCTTTTCCGCTTTTGAGGATGTAAGCATAACTGAATCATTTGCAATATATGATGAAGCTTCTCCTCTTATTTCCTCCGCAATTTTATCGCTATATTCTTCGAGAGCCTCAGCAGGTTCTATTGCTTGAGGTGCGACGGCTTTATTTTCTTCAGTTGCAGCCATATCATAGGAACTTTCGGTTTTAGATTTTATTCCAAAATTATTTTTTCCTGAATTCATATTGCCTACAAGAAACACCAATACCAATGCGGCGGCAATACTTCCGTATTTCATCCACTTGAAGCGGTTAATTTTTTTTATTTTGGAAGCTTCCTTGCGGGTTTCTAATTGAGGACCGTTCTCCAATAATTTTTCATGAAGTCTCGCACAGTAACCTTCAGGCGGCTCTTCTTCAGGCAAACTTTGTAATACTGATATTAAATTTTCGTATTCTTCCAACTCTTTTTGACAATTTACGCAGGACTTAATATGCTCTTCCATCTGACGCATTTCTTCATCGCCTAATTCATTATCAATATATAATGACAGTTTGTCACATATTTCATTACAATTCATCTAATCACCACCTTAGCTCTGGGCTTTCATTTCTATTTCCAATAATTCTTTTAAACACTTTCTTGCTCTTGATAACCTTGATTTTACCGTTCCCAAATTACAAGACAGTATTTCGGATATTTCTCCATAAGTGAAACCTTTTATATCTCTTAGTATTATTATAGTTTTAAAGTCATCCTCCAACTTGTTAATTGCATTATTTACAAGCTGCGTGCTGAAATTTCTATCAATTAACGCATCCGGATTGTTAGATTCATCGGAAATTTCTCTTTGAATTTCTCTTCCCGAACCTAAGTCTATTGTTTCGTCTATTGACACTGCATTAATAATTTTTTTGCGCTTAAAATCAATACATGTATTTACTACAATCCTATACATCCATACCTTAAATGTGGATTCCATATTAAAGTTATTTATACTTTTAAATATCTTTATCAGTGCCTCCTGGGAAGCATCTTCAGCGTCTTCAACATTCCTAAGTACCCGAAGCGCAATGTTGTAGGCACTTTTTTTATAATCTTTGATCAGCTCTTCAAAAGCATCAACATTTCCCTTCCGACTTTCCTCTACAAGCCACCTTTCATTGCTATTCATTGTTCCACCCCGTTCGGTTATATATTAGACGTTAACATTTTTAAATTTGTTCCACAATTTTTTATTTTGCTTAATTATATCATCATGACATGTTTTAATCAATAAAAAAAGGAAGGATGTACCTACCTTAAAAACAAGACATAATTGCTAAATAATGAGATAAATAAAAGGACATAGCTATAATAGTTATGCCCTTTTATTCTTTTATATATGGAGGTAATTACTGAAAGTCCAAACTCAATTTAAAAGCTCAGACAAATGTAAGAATTTATCAACTCTTTTTACTTTACATCAATAAGCATATACATTCCTTCCAATAGGAAGCTCTATATGTGTTGTCATATACCATTTACCATTGATTTTCAACATATCAAGTGCATTATAATATGTCATATGATTATTATCGCCGGTCATGCTTATTTCATAAGCTACATTAATAATATTTCCTCTATTCTTCATTTCTATAATCTTTATTGAAATTTCGATATTGTTTCCTAATAATTTTTGAGCTTCTTCTTTATATGACTCGTAAAATTTCGGTTGCATTCCTGCCATAGTCATAGCTTGTTCAAAATAGTATTTATATTCTTCTACTAAACAATTCTCCATATCTTCTAAATTAGAAGTTACATATACGGCATGATAAAAATCCTCTAAGGTTTTTTGTGGTGTGTTATTTATATCGATATATATTATATATGCAAATATCATTAGTACAAGAGCTGCAGTTAAAATGATTGTTGACCCTTTAAAAGATGTTCTGCTCTTTGCCATAAAATATCTCCTTATAAAGTACTAAGTTACCGGTTATGATTATATAATATTTAACTTATATATATCTTCCCTACGATTTTCAAGTGATAATAATTGTTTTTTCACTTTTTGCCTAAATTCTAAATCTATTTCAGCCGTAATAACGCATGGTTTATCTGAAGCTGTCGCTATTACGGTGCCCCATGGATCAATTATCATAGATCTTCCATATGTAGGACCATCATATTTAACACCGCACTGACCGGGTGCTAACATATAACAGCTATTTTCAATTGCACGGGCTCGAAGCAGTGTTTCCCAATGATCCTTTCCTGTCGCAAGAAGAAAACTTGATGGAGCAAAGAATACTTCAGCACCTTGAAGAGCCATTAAACGATAAAGCTCCGGAAATCTCATATCATAGCATATGGATAGTCCAAACTTACCATAATCTTCAGTATCTACTACAACTATATTTTTCCCCGGCTTCTTACTGTCAGATTCTCTATATGAACCAGCATTTTTTACGTCAACATCAAAAACATGTATTTTATTGTATTTAGCTACTAATTCTCCATTAGGATTAATTAACATAGTAGTATTATAAGGACGAGGATCATCATTATTTTTCTCACTTAAACTGCCTGCATGAATCCACACACCATATTTAACTGCTAACTTTGAGAACTCATTAAAAATATTTCCACCCGGCATATCTTCAGCGTACTGTAAATAATCGTGTCCCTGATATGCCCAATTTTCAGGTAGTGCAACAACCTTAGCTCCTCTTTCTGCCGCTTCGCAAATAAGCTCTTTTGCTGTTTTAAGATTTTCATTATAATCTTCCTGTGTATCTATTTGAATTACACAAGCAATATATTTTTTCATGATAATACCTCCCTATATATTAGCATTTAAATTCATCTTTCATATACTCTACAATTCTGTCAACACATTTTCCAACTATTACTTTACCTTTTTCAGCAGCTGCAATTGTAGCATCTCCAAGAATTCCATTTTCTGTAGTTTTATTGAAAACAGTATAGTTTATTATATCACTGTATTTGTCAAAATCATAACCTTCCATAGGTGTTACCTTTTCTGCTTTTCGAAACTCTACATACTCCGGATGAAGATGTAGCATGACTGAAGTTCCACATTCGCTGGCATGTCCATGAGCCATCCATCCCTCATATTCACAAACACCTTTCGCTTTATCCTGAGTAAAACGCCACCAGTCAATCTGTGCTGTTTTGATTCCAAGTTCACGCTCTAAAGGTCTGCAAATATGACCGATTAACGGAACATTCCCTGCATGTCCATTTATAAACATGAAATTTTTAAATCCCCATTTAATTAGTGACTTCATATAATCAGATATAACTGCACTCCAAGTTTCTGGTCTCAGGTATAATGTTCCGGGATATAAACTTAGAGAGTATGATTCTCCGACTTCTAAACTTGGTCCTACTATTGCATTAACTTTTTCAGCAACAAGCTTAGCAATGTCTTGAGCAACTATTATATCAGTACCCATAGGCATATGTGGCCCATATACTTCTATGGCTCCAACAGGCAAAATAATTGTATCACATGTTTTTCTTATTTCATCAAACTCAGAAGAACTCATTAACTTCATTATTTTAGTATTTTCCAATTTTTAACACTCCTTTAATAGTTTATTTGATGTTATTTATAGACTTTACGTTATGACAAGCCACAAAGTGATTTGGTAATGCTTCTATCATCGTAGGATTTTCAGATAAGCATATTTCTGTGGCAAATTGGCATCTTGCAGCAAACCTGCAACCAGGTTTTGGGTTAACAGGAGAAGTAATTTCACCCTTTAAAAGCTTTCGTTCTCCTCTTTCAAATACCGCCGGTATTGGAACTGCAGCTAACAACGCCTTTGTATAAGGATGAAGGCGGTCATGAAACATATCTTCACTACTGGAAAACTCAACCATCATACCTAAATACATAACTAAAATTTCATCTGACATATGTTTTACTACAGACATGTCATGTGTTATAAACATATATGTTAGTCCCAACTCATCTTGCAAATCCATCATCAGGTTTAAAATCTGAGCTTGTATAGATACATCCAATGCTGAAACCGGCTCATCACAAACTATAAATTTAGGATTTAATGATAAAGCTCTTGCAATACCTATTCTTTGACGTCTTCCTCCATCAAGTTCATGGGGATAAGAACTTGCGAATCTGCTTGCCAGTCCCACTGTATCCATCAATTCAGCAACCCTTATGCCTAGTTCCTTATTTGTTTTACACATATTATAAATTATTAGGGGTTCTGCTATTATCTGGCTTACAGACATTCTCGGATTTAAAGATGAAAATGGGTCCTGAAAAACCATCTGCATATCCTTACGTAATTCTTTTAGCTTTTGTTTAGATATAACGCTTATGTCCTCATCATTAAAAATTATTTGACCATCTGTACGATCTATAAGATGAATTACAGTTCTTCCTAATGTAGATTTACCACATCCGGATTCTCCTACAACACCCAAAGTATTTCCTTGCTTTATGTTAAATGAAACATCATCAACAGCATGTAAAGCTCCTCTTGGTGTTTTAAAATATTTTTTTAGATTTTTAACACGTATTAATTCTGCCATATCACACCTCTTTATTTGCAAATAAAGTACATTTCACAAAGTGCCCGGGTTCAATTTCAGTATTTGGAATATCACCTTTTCTACATATTTCGCTGACATTAGTGCACCGATCTGCAAAAGAGCAACCCTTTACTATTCTTGTAGGATCCGGCATAAGTCCTGCGATTGGTTTAAGTCTTTTAACATTTTCATTAAAATTAGGAATCGATCCAAACAGACCAATCGTATAAGGATGACTTGTATTATTGTAAATGTGCTCCAACTTGCCGTATTCTACAATTTCGCCGGCATATACAATGGCGACCTTATCACATGTTTCGGCAACTACACCTAAATCATGTGTTATCAAAATTAACGTTGTATTATATTTCTCTTTTAATTTCTCGATTAAATCTAAAACCTGTGCTTGAATGGTTACATCAAGAGCAGTTGTTGGTTCATCGGCAATAAGTAATGAAGGGTTGCATGCTAATGCAATGGCTATTACAATACGCTGCTTCATTCCTCCAGAAAACTGATGTGGGTATTCAATATATCGTTCTCCTTCAATGCCTACTTCCTCCATCATTTCTCGGGCTCTCTCTAATGCCTGCTTTTTATTTACATTCTGATGAAGCAACACTACTTCAGCTATCTGGTCACCAACAGTCATCATAGGATTTAATGCAGTCATCGGATCCTGAAATATCATAGATATTTCATGACCTCTGAACTTTCTCTTTTCTTCAGCAGTCTTTTTTATTAAGTTTTCACTTTTATATATTATGTCTCCACCTACTATTTTACCCGGGGGATTGGGAATCAATTGCATTATTGATAATGCCGTTGTAGTTTTACCTGCGCCGGTTTCCCCAACCAGACCTAATGATTCTCCTTCCTTCATAGAAAAATTAATACCGTTAACTGCACGAACTATATCCTTCCCGGATTTATAATGTACATGTAAATCTCTTACTTCTAAAATATTATCACTCATCTAAACACCCCCTAATTTTTAAGTTTAGGGTCAAGGGCATCCCTTAATCCGTCACCAAACAAATTAAATGAAAATGCAGACGCCATAATTGCTAACCCCGGAAAAGTAACCAGCCACCAGTAATCTCTTATATACGCACGGGCAGATGAAGCCATCGAACCCCATTCAGGTGTTGGTGCCGGTACCCCTAATCCTAGAAAGCTTAATCCTGTAGCTGTCATTATCGCAACTGCAATACTCATGGTTGCATGAACAATAATCGGAGCTAAACAGTTAGGCAAAATATATTTTATAATGATTCTGGCATTGCTTGAACCGGTAGCACGAGCTGCCTCTACATATTCAAGATCCTTGACGGTAAGAACTGAAACTCTAGTTATTCTTGCATATCCCGAAATAGATCCTATAGAAATCGCAATAATAAGATTCGTAATACTTTGTCCTAATGCAGCAACAATAGATATACCTAACAGGGTATTAGGTATAGCCATTAAAACATCTATACATCTCATAAATATACTATCAATCACTCCGCCGTAAAAACCGGCTATGCTGCCTATAAGAACTCCAATTATACATGATATGCCTACGGATATTAGTCCGATTCTCAAAGAAGTTCTGCAACCATAAACTACCCTAGTAAAAATATCTCTTCCAAATTCATCTGTTCCAAATAGATGCTCTCTATTTGGAGGTACAAAACGTTCTGAGAAGTTTTGTTTAATTGGATCATATGAAGTCAAAGCAGTAGGAAACAACATACAGAATATCAGCACAACTACTATTATTAACCCTAGTACAGCAGCCTTATTTCTCAAAAATCTAATTATAATCTCCTTATTTTGGCTACGCTTTGTTATACTTACAGCTTTTTCATTTTTCTTTTTATTATTAGCGTTAAATTGTTGAGCTCCTATATCAGACAATACTTCCTACCTCCTTTTCTTGCTTATTTTTTTTGCTATTTTCAGCCAAGTATTGCGTTTTTATTCGCGGATCTACAAAAGCATATATAATATCTGTAATCAAATTAATAAACGACATAGTAAAAGCTACAAATAGAATGCCTCCTTGTACCAATGGAGCATTTTTAGTATTTATTGCATCAACTATCAGCTTTCCTATTCCAGGTATTGAAAAAACTATTTCTATAACTGCAGCGCCACCCATCAGTTTTGCAAAGTCAACCCCAACTACAGTAATTATCGGTAATACTGCATTTCTGAAAGCATGAAATAATATAACAAAGTATTCCTTTTGTCCTTTAGCATGAGCTGTTCGTACATAATCTTGTCTTATTTCTTCTAACATAGAAGAACGAGTCATACGCATACATGCAGCTAGAGTCTGAGTGCTTAGAGTAAAAGCAGGAAGTATCCAGTGTTTCCATGTTGTAATTCCTGAGGAAGGTAAAATACCCAAAATAACTGAAAATAATATTATAAGCATAAGACCTTCCCAAAAGCTGGGCATAGACACACCAAGCATGGCAATAATTCTTGTTACGTTATCAATAATACCATATTGTTTTACAGCAGATATGATACCGAAAAAAACTCCTATAATAACTGCAAATACAATGCTTATAAGTGTCAGCTTAAATGTTGTAGGAAATCTGCTTAAGATTTCATTTAATACCGGTTGTTTAGTTGTATATGATATACCTAAATCTCCGGTTATTGCTTTTCTTATATAATTTATAAATTGAATGAGGAAAGGATCATTCAATCCGTTTTGCTCATTAAAAATTGCAATGTCTTCTTCCGTTGCCATATCACCTAATATAAACTTTGCAGGCTCGCCAGGTGAAAAATACATCATACAAAAAGTAATTAATGCTACTCCTAATAATACAGGAATCATTGCAACTAAGCGCCTTAAAATATACTTTGACATAAGATTCCTCCATCTAAATTTTTAAAGCTTTACGGCTGTCATAAGACAGCCGTTTGTATCTCTTAATAATATACTTTCTTTAGTTCTTATTCATAAATAACCCAATTTTTAGGATCTATATGATCTTGTGCAGGATGGAATTCAAATCCTTCAAGCTTATCGCTAACTCCATATACTGTTGGCATAACCATGTAAGGATATGTATATCGAATTTTATAAATATAATCCATTACTTCTTTTAAGCATTCGTCTCTCTTTGGGTCACCATAATAATATGTTCTTAATTCCAATAGTTTAGCATCAAGCCAATCATCATTACCGTTCATTCTTGAACCGAAGGTTGACTCGTAAATTATTAAAACATTGGAAATTTCAGTGGCAGTACCATCACGCAGGGATACTTGGAACTTGCCGTTATTTTGCGCATCGTAAGTAGCTAATGGGCCAGATATTATTTCAACATCAATGTTAATTTCTGACCACATTGCTTGTAAAATCTCTGCAGCCTTTTCAAAAATAGGTTGTGGTTCAACATGAAGTTCTATAGAGAATCCATCTGCATATCCGGCTTCAGCCATAAGTTCTTTAGCTTTTTCTATGTCATATGGCATCTCTGGCATTTCCATGTATCCATTCATTACAGGTGGAGCAAATCCTGATATGATTGTTCCCACTCCATCACTACTTGCTTCAGTCAACGCATTTTTATCTATAGCATACGACATTGCATATCTGACTCTTTCATCTTTCAAAAGTTCTTCTTCCATACTGAATACAACAACAAAGTATCTGAAAGAATCACCTTGTTCAATGTGATAACCATCAATATTATTAACTCTTTCAATATCAGTTCCTTCTATGTAATATGCAATATCAGCAGCTCCCGTTTCAAGCTCAATTACTCTTGCTGTAGGTTCGCCAATAAATTTAATTATCACATTTTCAGTTTTTGCAGGCTCTCCCCAATAATGCTCATTACGAGTTAATTCTATTTGAGTGCCGCTTGTCCAATTAACAAGCTTATATGGTCCTGTTCCTACAGGATTCCTTGCGAAAGTTTCTGCACCCATTTTCTCAAATGCTGCTTGACTTGGAATACTTCCCCTGCCTGTAGACATTGTATTTGAAAACGGAGCCCAAGCTTGTGTAAATTTTAATGTAAAGTTTAAGTCATCCTCAATTGTACTGTTTTCCAAATCAATAAATTTAAAGTGAGATTGACTTACAGGAGACTCTTAGCAACGCTTTATTGCCCAAAGTACGTCAGAACTTTTTAAGTCTGTTCCATCAGAAAACTTTACACCTTCTTTTAACTTAAATTTCACAGTTGTTTCATCAACTTGTTCATAACTTTCTGCAAGCTCAGGAACAACTACGCCATCAGCACCTAAAGTAAATAAGTCTTCATAAATGAACTGTAATACAATGGTAATGTTATCATTGTTTGCATATGCCGGATCTAGTGTTGCTGGTTCACTTTGAACGATAAGCGTTATCGTGTCTTTTGCTTTTTTCTCTGATGTTTGCTCTTGTGATTTGTCTTCACCTTTTTCTTCACCCGTAGTGTTGCCCGGAGTATCAGTATTTGTTGTACTGCTACATGCAGTCATCATACTAATAATCATCAACACTGACAGCAATAATGATAGTTTTCTTTTCATTACTTTCTCCTTAATTTTTATTTATTTACTAATACTTTTCCCTTAAAGGTTAGTAAATGATAACGATAACAGTGATAACATAATATTCATGTTCAAAATTTTATAAATGAATACTTTGAGTTTTATTGACATATCTAAGAAAATAAGTTATAATCTTTATAAATATATAAGTTTAGTATATTAACACTTTTTCATTTTGTATTTATCAACGTTATTTACGCTTAGTATTTTATTTGTTAAGAACCTTAACATGTATTTTAGCACAGTATATTTATATTGTCAATTTAATTTTAAATAATAACGAAAAGAGGATTTGTCATGACATTATCTAATGAAGTAATCAACCGTTTTAAAAATGTAGACCCGGCAACAGTAGGTCACTATATTGGCGGAGGTTTTATGAAGCCTGAAATGAAACCTCTTAAAAGAGATGAAACTCGTATGGTAGGTCCCGCTTATACCGTGAGAATATCGGGTAGAGATTCATGTGCGATTTATTATGCCATATCAAAAGCTCCAAGAGGCTCTGTTATTGTTGTTGACAGATGCGGTGATAACACTTTTGCCTGTTGTGGTGAAATGGTAGCAACTTATGCACAGGGATGTGGCATGGCTGGAATTGTAGTAGATGGTCCGATTACAGATTCAATAGCTCTGTCTAAATTAGATATTCCAGTATTTTCTACGGGTGTTTCAGCTGTAACTACAATAATTATTGGTGTTACAGGTGAAGTAAATATTCCAATAACATGCTCAGGTGCAATAGTAAATCCCGGTGATATAATCTTTGGTGATGCAGACGGAGTAGTTGTACTACCGCCGAATAATTACGAGGAAGCTTTAGCAAAAGCAGAGACTTCCGTAAAAAATGAAGTTTACCAACGCGAAATATTTGCAAAAGGTCAACTTCCAAATTGGGACATTGACAGACTTTTTGAAACTGATACACTTGCAATGCTTGCTAAATTAAGAAATAAAGACTAAAACTATAATTGTGTACTTATTTTGTCATAATTAACATATATTTAAAATTAATAAAATAACAAGGGAAAAAATGGTGTTATATGGAAGATTGTAAAGAAAATATTTGGAAAGATTGGTCAAACTCGAAAAAGAGTGATTTAATACATGATTTTACTATGAGAAACTATGACCGTGCAAATAGACATCACGATTATGGTATGGGAATAACTTGCACTACCGTAGAGGCTCATCTATTGGAAAAAATATTTGAGAATCCGGGGATAACTACAACAGAACTTGCTAAACGTATCAACAGGACAAAAAGTGCAGTTTCACAAATAGTTGCAAGGTTAGAAAAAAAGGGATTGATATATAGAATACCCCAAAAAAATCATATAAAAAAATTATCTATATATGCTACAGAACATGGCAAAGAATTAACTAAAGCTCATATATTATATGATGAAAAGGCAGCAGGATTATTTTTTAAAAATTTAAATGAAATATTTGATGACGAAACAATGAATAATTTTTTTTGTGTTTTATATAAATTCCTGCAAAATATGTATCCAGGATATGATGACTATCAATAAGTATTGCGATAAACAGTTCATCAAGCATTATATAATAACCTTATTTTGGTCTAATATTATTCAAATAATAAGGCATTTAGAATTTACTGTATTCTAAATGCCTTTTATCAATAACAATTAATACTATATTATATTATCCCATTGCATGCTTTCGCAATTGTTCCGCTAATAATTAATTCTTCGCATTTGTTAATATCCTCATACAAAGGTCTGTCTTCTTTCAGCATTGGCACAACCTTTCTTACTTCTTCATAAATTAGCTTTGTTCCGGCACCTAATCCCTTATTTCCCCTGAGATCTATTCCCTGACATGCACACATTATTTCCATTGCTAATACTCTTCTCACATTTCCCAAGATTTCTCTTGCCTTTCGTGCGGCAATGGTACCCATGGAAACATGATCTTCTTGATTTGCCGAAGAAGGAATGCTGTCTACAGAAGCAGGATGTGCTAAAATTTTATTTTCAGAAACTAATGCCGCTGCTGAATACTGAACAATCATAAATCCTGAGTTTAATCCCCCGTGTTCCACCAAGAATGCGGGAAGCCCGCTAAGTGACGGATTTACCAATCTTTCGATTCTCCTTTCCGAAATATCGGCAAGCTCGGAAAGAGCAATTCCTAAAAAGTCAAAGCTCAGCGCCATAGGCTGACCATGGAAATTACCTCCCGAAATACCTTCCTTTGTTTCGGGGAACACTATGGGGTTATCGGTAACCGAGTTTATTTCTATTTCAACTTTTTCCTTAACATAATTTACCGCATCCTTGCTGGCTCCGTGAACCTGGGGAACACATCTTAAGGAATAGGCATCTTGTACACGAATATCTCCCTGTTTGGTTGTCATTTTGCTTCCGTTTAATAAATTTAGCAGTATTCTTGCGGTATCAATCTGTCCTTTATGAGGACGAATCTCATGGATTCTATGGTCTAAGGCATTAACCACTCCGTTTTGGGCTTCAAAGCTCATAGCTGCCGCAATATCCGACACCTTTAATATGTTAAGCGCATCATAAACAGTCAATGCTCCGACCGCAGTCATTACTTGAGTTCCGTTTATAAGAGCAAGACCTTCTTTAGAGGTAAGCTTAATTACAGGTATTCCTGCTAATTTCATAGCTTTTTCGCCTGCCATGACCGTTCCCATATATTCAGCCAGTCCAAGCCCTATCATTGGCAGCACCATATGCGAAAGAGGAGCCAAATCTCCGCTGGCTCCCAGGGAACCCTTTTCGGGCACGACCGGGTGGACTCTTTTATTCAGCATTTCAATCATTGTTTGTATAGTTTCAAGTTTTGCACCTGAATAACCTTTTGCTAAATTGTTTATTCTTAATAATATTATTCCTCTTACTATTTCTGTGTCAAATGGTTTTCCGGCACCTACCGCATGAGTTATTATTAAGTTTTTCTGCAGGAGCTCAGATTCTTCCTTTGAAATAGTAACATCGCTGAACTTTCCGAAACCGGTTGTGATTCCGTAAACCACATCTTCGTTTTCCACAAAATCATCAACAATCTTTCTTGATTTCAAAACCTTTTCAACAGCCAAATCCGATAATTCTACCTTTGTAAAATTTCTGCACACTGACATTACTTCTTCAAGGGTCAAAGTATTCCCCGTAATTATAACCTTCTCCATTCCATCCTCCTTATAAAAAACAAAGGTAAATTTCAGCATATTAAAACGCCGAAATTCACCTCCTAATGTCTATTTTCTTTAGGTAATTTTCATTTATATTGTATAGCATATTGTTTATCTTGTCAATCGGTGTTTCTGATTACAATTGCCTTTGCTTCGACCACCGCAGGTACGTCACCCGAAACATTTTCGGGATATACATAAATTTCGTCATCCGTTTTTAATGTTGAATGAGCAAAATTTGTCGCCGTATCGGCACCCGCAACTATATCATATTCCTTGTTGTCAGACGCAAGTCCGTAAATTCTCATTGCTCCGCTTTCATCTCGCGATATTTCAACAACCTTCACATTTAATTTAGAAGCCTCATCGAATAGATTTTCAGTAATTCCGGCATAATCATATTCTTCATCTAAAACTACATCATATAAATTCCCTTCCACAGAATTCAATCTCACATATTCGCCGATATAAAAATTACTTGTTTTTCCGGTGTCAATTTTGTAAACATCCACATTTTCTCCGCTTTGAATATGAAAGCCTTCTTTGTCGATTTTTACGATTTTACCATTTGCCGAGTATTTTCCATAAGGCTCCTTATCCGCGTCCGAAGAGCTAATGTTATTTCCCGCATTGTTTTTTTCATTTTTCGTGCATCCCGACGCTGCAATCAACAGCAATAAGCTAAGTATCAATAATTTATTTAATTTCATAAAATCCTCCATTTTTCTTCCGTAATTTTATATTTGCCAAAATACAGTTATATATTCCTAATATGTATTTTTTTATATTTTAAATTTAATCATACTAAATAAAAATCATTTACAAGTTGTAGATTTTTATGATATATTATAACTGATTGTTTTGTTTTTTAAAAAAAATTTACGATAAGACATGAGGTGTATATGGATTCCTTAGACATGCAAATCATAAAAAACATAGAGAAGGAAGGAAGAATTTCTCACGAGGAACTTTCCAAAAGATTAAATTTATCCAGACCTGCAATTCATAACAGAGTTACAAAATTAGAGGAACAGGGTATCATCACAGGCTACAAGGCAACAATAGATTGGTCAAAGTTAGGATTTACAACCTATGCGATTATTTCTTTAAGAGTCAGAACCGTTGATTATGACAAACTTTTAGAACAATTAAAAAATTTAGTCATTCCTGATTTGGTAATTGAAGAGTGCCATATTGTAACGGGAACCTGGTGTATCCTTATGAAAGTAAGATGCAGCACACCTTTGGGCTTAAAGGCTATTCAGGATGAGCTTCACAAAATCGAATGCATAAAAGAATCATCCACATCATTGATTTTATCCTCTTTATGCGATTAAAACCAGCCTGACCGGCTGGTTTTTATTTAGTCCTTAGATTGAATATTCCCTTTTAAAGCATTATCTACCGCCTGCTTTATTGCATCGCTTGTTTTCGTGGCACCTGATACACCATCAACATCTGTTGAATCCGCTTTTGCTATTTTGTCAGGCAACTCCTCTATGGCTCTTGAGCCGACACCTTCAGTTTCGTCTGCTCCCACAGCTTCAACCGATACTATATCATCTCCGTTAATTTTTACGGTTACGGTTACATCACCGCCGTATCCCTGAGCCGAACCTGTCAGTGTCTGCTCGTCGGCTCTGTCTGCGTTGTTTGCATTTGCTCCGGTATTGTTATCGTCAAGCGCACCCTCTATTTCATCCTCCACATTATTAGCGTTATCTCCAATATTTCCGTTGTTTCCGGTGTTATTCTTATCATTGGTTGTACACGCAACCAGACTTATAAGCATTAATGCGCAAACTATCAATGCTATTTTTTTCATATTTACCCTCCATAATGATTATTATTTTTTATAGTATAACCAAAAAAAATTCAATAATTAAAAATTTAAAAACGAAAAATTTAATCGCTTACAGCCGATCGTATTTTGTTCATATATTTTTGCTTGATAATTGCATAATATTTTAGTATAATTCAATAAAATGATTTGGAGGTAAACATGAAAGTTGTTGCATTTAACGGTAGTCCAAAAAAAGAAGGAAATACATATCACGCTATAAAAATCCTTGCGGAGCAGTTGGAAAAAGAAAGTATTGAAGTTGAAATAATTCATGTGGGCAATAGCAATATACGCGGATGTACAGCATGCAATTCCTGCTTTAAAACAAGAGATGAAAGATGTATTATTAATGATGATGTAAATGGATGGATTCAAAAGATGAAGGAAGCTGATGGTATAATTTTCGGCTCACCTGTTCATTTTTCGGATATTTCCGCTGAAATGAAGGCATTTTTAGACAGAGCAATATATGTCGGAAGTGCTAACAATTCATTGTACAGGCATAAGGTAGGAGTTGGTGTTACCGCGGTAAGACGCTCAGGAGGCATTCCCGCATATAACCAGCTTAATAATTACATTGGCTATGGAGAAATGATAATGCCTACGTCAAACTATTGGAATGTTATTTACGGAAGAGCCCCGGGAGAAGCATTAAAAGACGACGAAGGTATGCAAATAATGCGTATACTTGGCAAAAACATGGCATGGCTTCTTAAATTAATTGAATTCGGCGAAGGTAAAATAGAAAAACCGGAAGTCGAAAGAAAGGTTTATACTAATTTTATAAGATGACCTAACCCCATTTTTCAGAGTTTTTTTTCTGAAAGATGGTTGGTAGGTCATTCGCAACGAATTCCCAATTTATGCGACCATAGGGAGCAAATAAATTGGTGAATGAGACTGAGAGATGACCTAACCCCATTTTTCAGAGTTTATGCGACCAAATGGAGCAAAAGAATTAGGAAATTAGACTTGGAGATAGCAATAAAAAGCGCGGATAACCGCGCTTTTATTTAGCCTTAATTGTACAGCTATTCATATCTGAGGGCATCGATGGGGTCTGATTTTGCTGCCTTTTTAGCAGGATAATACCCGAAAAATATTCCGATTATCATTGCAAAGGCAACCGCCAATAAAATGGAGCCCGGATTTACGACAATGGGTATTGAAATAATTGATCCTCCTATCATAACCAGACCTATGCCCGTCATAGTTCCTACTATTCCTCCGATTGCGGAAAGTGTGGCTGACTCTATGAGGAACTGAAACAAAACATCCTTTGTTCTCGCACCAAGAGCTTTTTTAATGCCTATTTCTCTGGTTCTTTCCGTCACGGAAACCAGCATTATATTCATTATTCCAATTCCTCCAACCAAGAGCGATATTGCTGCTATAGCCGCAACCGCAACCGATAAGCCGCTTAAAACGCTCGTTACCGTCATTTGCTCTTCCTCAACGGTATAAAACATATAATTTTCCGGAGTCCTGTTTTTCAATCCGGCAATATAACTTATGATTTCATCGCCTACAGAGCTGATGGAATATTTATTATTTATAAAAATATCCAATCCGTAAAATCCGTAATAGGATGGATAAGGCATTGTATAAGGTATGTAACTGTCTTCATACATATTCTGTCCCTGCATCAGCGCCAACATAGGCGACTGTTCGTTTTCATAAACTCCGATAATAAGCAGGTCCTCCATATAATTGTCTAATTTAACCCTTATTGTCTTGCCTACCACATTTTCTTTGCCAAACAATTTTACCGCTGCATTTTGCTCCAATACAATAACCTTGCTTTTTCTGTCTATATCATTGCTGTTTATCATTCTGCCATAAAGCATTTTAACTTCTTGTACTTTATCATAGTCCGAATCAACACAGTCCATACTTAATTTTATAGTTTTCCTATTTACGGTAACATCGCTTCTTACAGATTCTGTTGGGCAAATATACGACAGCTTGCCTTTAAACCTTTCCTTTATAAGCTTTAAGTCATCATTGTAAAAGAAGTCTGTCGACCTGAAATCTTCGACATTTCCAACATACAGCATAGCCCTGTTTTCGCCGACATTTTTATACAGGTCATCCATTACTCCCTTCATGCTGTCACCTATTGATACTATTGAAATAACCGAGCTTATGCCTATGATTATTCCAAGCATTGTGAGAAGAGAGCGCATTTTGTTCGATATAATAGATTGAAAAGCTATTTTAATATTTTCAAGCCAAATTATTTTCAACACCCTCTTTCCTTCTGTCTTCAATTATAGACCCGTCCTTAAATACAATAACCCTGTCTGCATTATCTGCAATTTCAGGCTCATGGGTAACTAAAATTATACTGTTGCCCTCCTTGTTAAGCGTTCTGAAAATATTCATTATTTCTTCAGAAGACTTTGTATCTAAATTTCCCGTAGGCTCATCGGCAAGTATTATGGGAGGATTGTTTGCCAATGCTCTGGCTATGGCAACTCTTTGTTTCTGACCGCCGGATAATTCATTCGGCAAGTGAGTAATTCTGTCACCCAAGCCTACCTTTTCCAAAAGCTCCAAGGCTTTCTCCCTCCTTTGGCCGGATTTTACTTTGGCATATATCATAGGAAGTTCTACATTCCTTAATATATTGGTCCTCGGTATTAAGTTGAATGCCTGAAAAACAAATCCGATTTTTTTGTTTCTTATCAGAGACAGCTCATCGGCACTTTGTTTGTCAATTTCTATACCATCCAGCAGGTACTTGCCCGATGTGGGTCTGTCAAGACAGCCTAAAATATTCATTAATGTTGATTTTCCCGAGCCTGAGTGACCCATGATTGCTATAAACTCACCATAATTTATATCTAAATTTATATCTTTTAACGCATGTACCTCTACAGAGCCCGTTTTGTAAATTTTATTTAAATTTTTAATACTAATCATTTTATCCATACTAACCCTACTCATTTTCATTAGGTATTACGGACATACCTTCTACAAATGCTTCATTTGGATTTACGACAATTTTCATTCCTTCCGTCAATCCATCACATGTTACTTCAGATTCCAAATCCGTTTCAAGACCAATTTCAACCGGTATTCCACTTATAGTATTATCTTCATTTAATGTATATATTTTGTATTCTTCGCCATCCTGAATTAAAGCCCCGGAGGGAACCGCAAACACATTTTCGACTCTATCGGTTTTTATTTTTGCACTGGCTATTACACCGGCAATTAAATTCTCAGGCCTTTCGGTAATATCTATCAAGACGGGAATTACTCTATCCATATTGTTGTTGTCCTTTTGCTCCGCAGTTGGTGATATTCTTGCAACAACCCCCTTTGCAGATTCATTTCCCAATATATCCGAATGAATTTGTGCTTCCTGCCCTAATTTGATTTTTCCCACATCAAACTCGCTTACGGCAACCTTCATTTGAAGCTTTTCCAAGTTTTCCACAATAAACATTGCTGCTGCGTTTTCAGTATCCTTGGCATACCTTCCAATGTTTACATTTACCCTCGTTACGGTTCCGTCAATGGGACTTTTAACATATATCTTTTCTAAATCTTCTTTTTTTAGCTGCAATTGCTGTTCCTGTATTTCAATGCGCTTTTTGTCAGCCTCAGACCTAACTATTTTCCCGTTAACGGCATTATAGCTTTCAATGCCTATTTTGGCATCGGATAAACTTTTTTCGCTGTTTTTAAATGCTTCCTCTGTTATTACACCATTTTCGTACAATTCTTTGTTTTGCTTATATGCTTCTTCTAATTCAGCAATATTTGATAAGACTTTATCATATTCAATCTGCATGGACTTTATTTTATCTTCTGATTCTAATTTACTTAATTCTATCTGGTTTTCTTCGTATTCTATTTGTTTCTCCAATTCCTCGCTGTCCAATACAGCTAAAATCTGATCCTTTTTGACTATATCTCCTTCCTTTACCCTTATGTCAATTATTTCATAATTTAAAGGTGACACAACTTCTGCCTTCTCAATTCCTTCCAAGGGTGATTTTACCGAAATTATGTGCTCTAATGTTTTTCTTTCCAATTTTGAAACATTTGCCATTACCTCAGAAGCCTTAGTATCCTTGTTCAGAAATGAAAATATAATTGCAGCAGCCGCTAAAACAACAATAAAAGCAATTACTTTCTTACGTGTAAATAATTTCTTCATCTTTCCTCCAAAATCATGGGACAGGGGAACATGTGTACCTCTCTGTCTCACTTTGATTAATTTAATAAATTTATTTTAATACTTTAAAATTATACAAACATTAATAAAGCATTAATACTATGTTAATTATTCCTTAAAGCCTTCACTATTTTTTATATAAGTAATATGTATATTTTTCATAATTCCCCTAAAATTCAAGGTTAAGGCATCTAAGCCCACTTCACTGCTTGTTTCGATATCCTTTACATTTGTATAAATTTCGCTTGTGGACATATTTTCAAAGCCAAATCCCACAAATTTATAAATACCCACTCTGTAATCGTCATTTCTTTTTTCTAAAACAGCAGCCGCATCATAGCCTAAATTGTAGTAATCTCCAAATACTATATCTATTAAATCCCAATCCGTAAAAAACGAACCAAGCCACTTCTTATTTAAGCTCTCTCCATCCCAGGAATAAAAGAATGGTCTGTTTCTTACATCTTTATAAAACTCGGTATCTTTATGAACTCCGATAAATATATCTGCCTCTTTGTCATTATCTAAATTACAGGCATCCACCTTCCAGGGTTTAATCTCAGAAAAATCCTGCCTGTAAATTTCTTCGGCTATTACCTTTTCATCAGAATTTACCGTATCATACATTATAAAGTCCCTGCCGTATACATCATCGTCCCCATATGTTATTACTAAAATCTCTTCATTTTCATCGGCATCTATATCGTATATTGCATAGTCGATAATTTTCTCATCGACAACTTTATAGGATTTGCCGCCTGTTTTACCGTATAAATAATTGTTTGCCTCATATAATTTATATGAATTTTGTTCAATAACTATGTCGCAATATTCAGGCTGTCCGTAATGTATGCGGACAGCCCCTATTAATAAAATTATTATCAATAGATATTTCTTCATTTTTACCGCCAATCAATATTCATTTCTTTTGTTATTGTTACATTATTTTCTTCGCCTGATATGAAAGATTCTGTCCAAGCGGGCTTATCAACCATATTTTCCGAGGGTTTTGTAATTTGTATATCTTCAAAATCATAAGCATCCTTCTCTATGAGCAAATTGCCCTCGTCATCATAAATGTCCATGGGTACATGCTCATTCCTTTCCTTGTCAAGGACCAATGCAACCTTTTTCACCCCTATCATTTGCTGCCATTCCCTGTCCGTAAGCCTCTTGTCGGAAAGAAATTCATAATAGTTGAACAGCGCTCCCCTTGCAAGATATGTGTTGCCGTTAGTTTCACACACAACATAAATTTCACATGGAAGACCGTTTCCGATTTCTAAATACGCTGTCTTTCCGGACATGCCGGCAGATGCAGCTGTTGAAACATCAGCTATCAAAGCCGTTGTAGAATCATTGCCGGTATCAACGTCATTGTGCATCAGATTCATCTGCAGCATTTGAATTACATAGTCCGTTAAGCCTCCGTACCTGTAAAGCTGCAAATTTTCTTCTTCGGTAATATTTTGATTTGTAAGCTCTTTTACTGAAACATTCATGAGAGTACCCTGAATTTCAATTATTTGGTCTAATACTGAAATAACCTCTTCATTAAGCATGTTCCTTGATTTTAACTGCTCCCTTGTGTTTTCGGCAAGCCACTTTAACTTTGCATAAACTTCAACATTGGGCTCCACATAATTATATGGTATTTGAACCTGAGGTCCCGCACCCATTTCCGCTCCCGACTGCTTCATATATAAAATGCTGTCATGCTTTAATTCGGCATAACTGCCAAGAGCCGTATGGATATTTTTGTCCGTCCATTTTTCATTCCTCATAAATGACGGCATACCTTCAGCATCCTCAAATGATACGGCAGATGATTTTATACTCCAAAGCCATCCCTTATACAAATCCGACTTCCATTCATCATCGGTGATTTCTTTCTGTTCTTTACGCATTTTATTTAAATTTTCTTCATATTTATCCCATTTTTCCTTTGGCTTGTAATGAATGTAGCTTTTCATTTCCCGCATAGTGACCTCTAACCGTAAACTGGGAGTAATCCAAATCCTTTCCGAATATGGGAGACTCGGTAAAATCAAATGCCTCCTCAATAAGCTTTATTTCTTTATCTGCTAAATCCGTAATCTCATCGGGAATTTCAATAGCTTCAATATTTACATTCATTAATTTTGCTCCGGTTAAAAAATAAGCCGATACAAATTTTAATTCTTCATTTAAATCGCCATATTTGGGATTGCTGTAAACCTTTAAGCTTTCGGCAAGCATATTTCCCGTTAAGTTTTTCAATTTTTCATAAAGGGAGGATACTTCAAGGAGCTTCAGCGTATTACCGTAATATATATGATATAAATGAAGAGCCGAATCCGTTGTTATGAATACAGGTGATTCTCTGTACATTGGAAATTCGTAAATATGATGCATTTTCAAAGCGGTGTAACTTGGTTTAAGCACAACAAAACCGTCTTCGTAAATTGTTCTGATTTGTTCATCAGTAAATCCGGTATATTGACCTGCATTTATCAGGTCGGACAAGTTCTCGTCAACTTCGTATTTCTCAACAGCAGGCGTAAATTCAGGCACCTCATAGGGTACGTTCACATCAAAAGCTTCCGTGTTTATATCCCAAGCCGTTGAAATCACTTCATTGCCCTCAATAATTTCAGGTTCTTCCTCTACAGGCTTTTCCGGCTCCCGAACAACATTTTTATCGGTGCACGAAGAAAACAATATTACACAAAACAACAATAATAAATATTTTTTTATGCGCATACACACCTCCTATTTGTACAGCAGGTATGACCTAATACCGATTTTCAGAGACTTCATACCTCACTGTCTCACTTTTATTCATATGATATATGACGTAATTGAATTATAAATTGTTCCTAAATACATCTTTCTCTAATCGTTACATGAATTGTATCCCCTGGCTGTTTACTTATTTTTGAACGTATATCCTTCCTGATGCCTATTATATGACCGGGAGTTTTCATTTTGACTAAGCTTCCTTCATAAGGTTCGCCATCAAAGGTTGCATATACTTTAACTCTTCCCTTTCCAAATTCTTCCCTGACATCATATGGAAACTCTATATAGGCTCCGTCAATATCGGGAACCTTCAATATTACCGCGTTAAATTCATATACCTTATCGTTCATATCGTTGTTCCTTCTGCCGTAACTTCTTCTCCTAAAAATTCAAGCAGCTCATGGGGCTTGTCAATTAAGTATTTTGCACCATGCCCACTGAGGAATTCTTTGTCCCTGAAACCCCAACATACAGAAACGCATGGTATGCCGGCATTCTTGGCAGTATCAATATCAACTTCCGAATCACCTATATAGACAGAATTTTCGATTCCGGAATTCAATTCCTTCAATGCATTATATACCATATCCGGCGCAGGTTTTCTCATCACATCTTTTGATTCACCTACAGCTGTTTTGATATATCCCGAAAAATATGTCCTGTTTAAATCTTTGATGTTATCATCATTTTTATTGGATACAATTGCAATTTTATAATTCCTGCGGGTCAGCTCTTCCAATAATTCAAATATACCTTCATAGGGAGAGGTTTTATTGTTATTGTTTTTTAAATAATAATGCTTATATTCATTAAGATGCTTTTCAAAATCAGGATTGTTGCGCCCCCCCGGCAAAGCGAGCTCCATCAGCCTTTCCGAGCCGTTGCCCACAAAGTTTCTTATTTCTTCATATGTTCTTAAGGGATAACCGCATTTCTTTAATATATAATTGACACTATCTGTAATATCTTCGATAGTATTCAACAAAGTGCCATCCATATCAAATATTATAGTATTGAATTTTTTCATTTTATATCCTCTGTATTTCGTTATTTTAAAATGTTTAGCAATCTATGCCGCTTCTCGACAGCACTCCCTGACTGTAATAATGCTTTATTTCTACCATTTCTGTTACTAAATCCGCCATGTCGATCAGCTCCTTCGGTGCATATCTGCCTGTCAGAACTACCTCTGTATCAACAGCCTTATTATTTAATACATCGACCACATCGGACACTTCAAACAGCTTATAGTATAGCGCAATATTTATTTCATCAAGAATTACCAAGTCGTATTCACCGCCTGACAATATAACGCCGCATTCTTCCAAGCCATTTTTAGCTGTCTCTTTGTCAATATCTTCAGGATCCTCATAAATAAAGCAGCCTCTTCCCAACTGCTTTATTTTTATATTGCTTAAATAGTTTTCTATCTTAGTTTCATTATACTTCATGTCCTTAACAAATTGTCCTATAAAAACTTTTTTCCCGGAAAGGGCTGCTCTTATGGCAAGACCAAAGGCAGCAGTTGTTTTTCCCTTTCCGTTACCTGTGTAAATGTGAATATATCCTTTTTCCATATCTCCTCCTTTAAGCATGCATCAAATTCCCCAGACTCTTCTATCCCAAATCCCGAATATTCGTTTAGTATATTTTACTTTGTTTATTCTTATCAACATATATCGCAGTCTCCGCAAACAAATTTATTTGCTCCTTTCAGTCGCATAAATTTGGTGCTCGTTGCGTTTGACCTACCATCCATCTGTTCTTCGCTGTCGCTCGAACATATGGGGTTAGGGCATAAAAAATATAGTTAAATAAATTGCTGTTGGAATATTAGCTAAGATAAATATAATAAATATAATTAAATTTGATGATATGAAATTTGGAGAAATAACAATCAAAAATACTGAAAATACAAACGATATTAGCGGCAGCATCAGACCAGCCCATTTACTTTTCTTTTTTACAAGGAATATTTGCATTATGCAAAGAACAATTATAAAAAGTAACAATAATCCTGATTTACTCATATAATTTTCAGTCCTTTCCTATTGTTCATTTTCCGGCTTCATGAGTTCTTTTGCTAATTCAATCAAATCAGAGGGAACATAAATATCTATTCCATATAAATTTACACCTGTGTATATTTCCATGATCTCACCGGAACCTTTTGATTTTTTTAATACGGGTATTCCGTATGATTTTAATTTTGCAGTAATAATTTCAGCCTCTATTGTGTTAAGATTTGAGAGCAACAGTTTCACGTTTGACATATTTACCTGCCTTTCAAGATAGAAGTTCTATCAATTTCCTTTATTCTTTAACCGCCGCCTGCCGCAAATATCATATTATATTGCAACAATTAATAATATTATACTTAATATCGGAAACACAATCCACATTATTTTTTGCGTAAAAATATAAAAATCCGTCGGCTCCGCGTTTTTTACCTCTATGAAATGAGAAAGGTTAAAGAAAAGCAAAGGATATTTAATATCTATGGCAACAATAAACAATATCAATAATGCTATTGCCATCACTTCCGCATCTCCTCTTATTCTTTCTATTTCATAAGTAGCAAATTCCATAACATTAATCAATGGCAATTCGTAAATATTACTGTCAACTAATACATCAAAACGGTAATCTTGATTGGTTTGAAATATTATATCTCCATTTTCGCCATATAAATAGGGGCTGCCTTTAATATAAATTCCTTCAAATAATATATTTCCGTCTTTATCCGTAATATTTTTAACTCCGTCATCCCAATTATATTCATTTTTAAAATTTACTATAAAATGTCTTTTGATATCCTTGGGAAAGCTATATATTACTTCAGATTTATCATAAGTATCCTTTGTTCTTTTTACGGTTACTTTAAAATCTCCTTGTTTGTTTTTTCCGATGTAACAAGTTTCATCTGTTGCAGCTTCCTTTTTAAGAAATAAATCATTAAAATAAGCGCCTCTTGTAAAAAATACTTTAAAGTAAAGAATTGTTAAAATAATAAGAATAATCAGGAAAGCAATAAGTATTTTTCGTTTTTCCGCCAGTTGCCTGAATTTATCAACCATCAATGGTAACCTCCATAAAGTATTCTTACAGTCCCGATCTTGCTAAAAGATTGCTGATTATCATTAATAATGCTCCGATAATAGTCATAAATATTAAGAATCCGAAGCTGCTTTCCCTAAGCCTCCTAGATTCTTTAGAGCTGTCGTGAACGGAATGTGATGCACGCATATAATTAGAATCCGCAGCACTCCTCATACTTCCCGATACCGACAAAAAAGCTACAATAAAAGAAATCATAGCCGCATAATAGAATACAACCGATGTGGCAAATTCAAAAACCCTTGACACAATAACCGATATTATACTTATAACAACCAATACTATCAATAGAACTTTTATATATTTCAGAATACCCGCTAAAATCTCTTTCATTCTAATATCCCCGCATAAATTATAATTCTCATAGCTTTGTTTGTTGGTTCAGCTTAGTATTGACCGGCGGTAAGTCCGACTCTTAGGAGCATCCCCGCCGTCCCACAAATTCTCTGAATTGTTCCACGGTTGAGAAATAGTAATCCGAGTTGGCTCTCATATAATTCTCTATTTCAGGAACTCCATGAGACCAACCGGCTGCCGCAAATTCCACACCGCAGCTTCTTGCCATATCAAGTCCCGGCTTTGAATCATCCAATATCAGTATTTCAGTATTATCCAAATTATATTTTTTCATAATTTCAACAACCGGATAAGGATTGGGTTTTCTTTGATGTTCATCAAGCTCCCACCCGAATATCATATCCGGACGCAAGCCGCAATGAACATTATAATCTCTTAATATTTGCTCACTTTCGGAATGAGATACAACACATACTATACCCCCCGCTTTTTTATATTCCTTAATTAGTTCGGGAAAGCCGGTATAAAAGTCCGGAGAATTTTCATTGGTGTAATCTTTCCATATCTTATATTGATATTCCTGCTCCGCCTCGCTGAATTTCAATATGTCTTTGCAAAGCTCTGAAAAACCCGGGTTAAAACAATATGTAACAAATTCCTTAAGACTTATATCCATTTCCGGTCTTAATAATTTTAACGCCTCCACAAAGGAAGGATAATGTATGTATGGTGTGCTTTTAACAGCCGTATCATCATGATCTAATATTAAACATTTGTATTTCATTCAATTCTCCTCTCTGATTTGCCAAACCTATAGAATTATCACATTTTAGCAACACCGCAATCATCAAAAAGTGCAACACTAAACTGCGTCCCCATTTTCACACCCACTGTCCCAACTGTCCCGTAAAATTGCTGCGAAATACAGATTGACAACCACCATATAAATTGCTGATGCTGTGATATAGTATTCATTTGAAAAATTAAAGCAAATGGAAATAATCAATAAACCAATTATAGTAAGTACCGTATAATTTTTTTGTTTATTTATTAATATAACAGCTTTATCCTCCATTTCCCTTTGCAAATATAAATCTACGGTACCTGAAATAATTTTAAATGCCATGATTAAAATAACCGAATTTATTACAATTGTAAGTATTAAATTAATGATTACATATATAGGATGTTCATATGATCCCGGACCTATAATATTGGTTGCTGCGGCATACTTTACAATACCCATAATCAATGAATAACACATTAAAATGTTAGCTAATATATTTGCTGTTTTTAAATTATTATTTTCGAATTTCTCATATACATTAAATATTCCTAAACCCATTATAAAATATCCTATAAAATCCGGCAAAATGTTTATATGTCCAAAGTTAATATCAAAAATAGTGATTAAAAATCCCCAGAATATTTTTTTATAACCTTGTTCCATCATCTCACCCCTATTTCTTTAAGATATTGGATAATACCTTTTTCACTGATGAACACTTCACTTGGGTTATAATATAAATTCAAAATTCTCATTATTCCCTTATTGCCTTGTGAATCTGCTACTGAAATTCTTCCGTGAATATCATATACATTATATATTCTGTCATCCTCAGGCTCAAATTTAAATCGGCTTTCAAAGCGCAAGATTTCTCCGGCGGATATATCGATGGGATAACTCAAATCTCTTACATCCGCACCATTTAGTTTTAATTCGAATATACCTTTCAATTCGTCATTTAAGTCCGATTTTATACTTTCAATAAATATATCATCAATTATATTATCAGCAGGCGCAAAACCCTCCGCAGATGTATTGTCATTTGAGCTTTTAGTAAATTCGGAAGTCAACATATTTGTTTGCTTTACATTTTTATGCAGAATAATTTTCCCTATGTCTACTTCCTGCGAATCTCCGCCGCTGTAATGCACGACCGCTTTATCCAATATGACACTTTCTTCATTTTCATTCTCATTTTCACCAAGCACATGAATCAGTAAGCATAATTCATTGTAATTGTAATGTGTGTGTGTTTGAGAGCGAAAATACCCGTTTTCACTGATGTTTGTAAAATAATCCAATTCAATGTGTGCAAAATCATTGGGGAGCTGAGGAAATTCTATTTTGTTGATTCTTATGTTATCGCTTGAATTTGTTATGAAGTGCAGATTCATCCGCATATCCTCACGTATTACCAAATCGTAGTAATGCTTTAAAAACACCGGCTTATCCAAAAAAAATTGCATGTAAAAAAATATACTTATAATTAAGCACAGCAAAACAGCAATTAAACCATATTTTAAAATTGAGGTGTTTTTTGAATATTGCATGAAATCTCCTAACTCTTATTTTAAATAATAAACATTCTTCAGTGGGACACTAAGGTACGTCCCTACTGTCCCGCGGAGCGGAGCATCTGTTTTCGGGCGCTGTTAAGTTTTTTATAAAGCTCCGATTTTGTACAATTTGATATTGATGCTAAATCATTAATATTAAACCCCATTATGTCTCTCCATACAACTGCAGCTCTGCTTAGAGGTTCTAAAGCAAGCAAGGTGTTTTGTATATGATTGCTATGATTAATTGAGACGCTGTATTTATCAGGCTCTAAAAGAAATATGCCGCAAACTTCCTTTGCCGTAGTATGTAATATACTCAAATCAATATCGTCTTCTTTTATGTTGTTTGCATTCCTGTCAACAGCAAGAGCAGCCACGTCACATGCCGAGATTTCTTCTCCTGTCAGCCTAAATGCAATTGTATATACTTTCTTTATATATTCATGAAAATTCATGGCAGTCCTCCGGTAGTTCAAATTGTATCAATATGCATTATACCATAAATGCATGCCCAATGCCTGAGCATGTAATAAATAATATATGTTTATGTCAAAACTTAAACTTTAGTCTGCAGATTGGTTATACATTAAGATATCAACATAAAATACGCTGTTATCGTGATGAATGTTCATTGTTCCATTGTACTTTTCTACAGATCTTTCAACACTGTATAGGCCTAAGCCATGATTTTCATTATTTTTGGTTGTTGCTAACTTACTGCCGGTATATTTCCGTTTGCCGTCATATGAATTAAAAATGCATATATAAAGAACATTCCTGTCCAATTCAATTGATATATTGATAAATTTACCTTCCGATCTTGAAGCTGCTTCAATGGAGTTATCCAGTAAATTCCCGACAATTATACTTAAATCAAAAGGGTTAATATTCAGCTTATCCGGTATTGTTAAATTTACCTCTGATTTTATATCGTATTTTTCAGCTAAATCCATTTTATAATTTATTAAGCTGTCTATTTCGGAATTGCCTGATTTGGCATATTCCTTCGTATAATTTATATAGTCAAATATATTGTCCAAATACTCTGCCGCACCTTCGCTGTCATAATTATCTATATAATACTTTAGGGACAAAGCATGGTTTTTCACATCATGCTTGAATATCCTCAGAATTTCTTTTGATTGTTTAATAATTTCAATTTGCTTTAAATAAGCATTGTTTTGCTGCTGAAGAAGTTTTTTTTCAATTTTTGATTCATACGACTTTATAAGCTCATCATAAAAGTAAAAAACAAAAATATTGATTATCAGTAAAATCAATATGCTGATTATTGTTTCCCTCACATTTGAGGCATAGTCCTTAGAAAGCATAATCAGCGCTAATATCAATGTGCCTACCGGTATAATGAATATGGAAAACCAGTGAATGGTTGACACCTTGATATCATTCCCAATCATTTTAAAGTTTGAGATAAATAACATGAAAATATATGAAATAGCCTTTGCGCTGATAATTCCTATAATCATAGCGCCGTCACTATCATATGAATTAAATTTAATGCCGTAATTTTGAAGTATGAGCATTAATAAAACTTCAATTATCATCAGAATCATATAAATTGACACTACTGCAATCAATCTGTTTTTAGTTGTTGACTGATAATTATATGTAAGCAGAAAAAACATTACAAGATTTGAGATAATGTTTATTGTGGGATTGTTAAATGATAAATACAATAAGCTTATTATACAAAAATAAAGTGAATATGATAGGACTTCCTGTTTTTTATCAACATCCTTCCTGTCAAAAAATATGCTCATATACCTAAAGAGTATATATGTTGCAAATGCATTTGTAATTAAGTAAACTGCGGTATAGCTACTTGACATGGTGCATCCTCTGCTTCTTTTGCAGCAGTTTTTCACGGACTGCCTTTCTGTTGTTTTGACTTATGCCAAGTACTTCATTATTAGACATTTTTACATATTCATAACTATACTCAATAACATGGTTGTAATTAATAAAATATGATTTATGAATGAAAAAAAAGTCGCTGTTTTTAAGCTTTTCTTCAACCTCCGAAAGCTTTCCGTAATATTCTGTTACATCATCCTTCAATATAATTTTAACTTTTCTGCCGCTGCTTTCAAAATACAAAATATCATTTATTATAACGTTAAGATTCACATTTCCTACTTTATATTCATAATATTGATTGCTGCTGCCCAAAACCTTTCTTGCCGTTATAAAGACCGATTCTATTTTTTCTCTTTTCAGCGGCTTTACAAGGAAGTTTAAAGGTCTTATGTCGAACAAGTCCATTGCATAGCTTTCTTTTGCGGATATATAGACGATTTGAGTCAATTCATCATTTAGCTCCTCACGGATTTTCTTACCCACTTCCACACCGTTAATTTCACATAATTCTATATCAAGAAAAATAATATCATAATGGATTCCGTTATACAGTAAATCACACAGTTCTTCCCCCGTGCAAAATACCGTAATTTCATAAACTTCATCCGTATTTTCAATTATTTCATCAATCATGCCTTTTAACTGCATGCATAATGCCTTATCGTCATCGCATATTGCAACTCTTAACATAACATCCCCGCTTTTTCACTATCATTATCCTTGATCGTTAAGCCATTTGTTCCGCAAATTGAATTTTAACGCCATTTTGAACCTGAATAATAAATTTATATATATTTTACCATAACAATTTATTTATTTCATTAAAAACAAATTATAATTATGATAATTTGTTATAATGAATGTGTGTTTCATTCCTTTTATACACAAAATTTTATGAAACTCATATTATAGAAAGTGATATAATAAAAAAAGGGGGAATTATTATGACAAAATATATGCAGGACAATAACTTACATAATAAAACAATGATATTGACTGGACATGGCGAGATTGCTACGGCTCCGGACACAGTTATAATACGCTTGGGTATTCAGACAACGGGAGAAAATTTATCCCAAATACAGGCAGAAAATGCAAGAATAAGTCAATCAATAATACAGGTACTTCAAAGAATGGGAATCACCGATATAAAAACTCATCAATATTCCATTGACAAGGTTTATGATTATGAAGACGGAAGACAAATTGACAGAGGTTTTTCGGTTAGAAATATTTTAGAAATAAGAACAAATGATTTGGAGACTGTCGGAAATATTATTGATGCTTCCGTAAATGCAGGAGCAAATATTGTTGATTTGATTTCTTTTGATGTGTCAGGCAGGGAATACTATTACCAACAGGCTCTGAATATGGCAATTCTGAATGCAATTCAAAAAGCTCAATCAATTACCATGAATCTTGGATTATCTTCAACTGCTGTTCCTGTTAAAATTGTTGAAAATACCGTTATGCCTTTCCCTGTACAAAGAGAGTTTGCCGCTGTTACTCCCATAATGCCGGGAACTGTTAATATTGAAGCAAATGTAACTGTCGATTTCGTGTACTAAAAAATAGATTCTTAATATCCTTTTTCAAATCAACAGGCTAACGTATTATTATCAAACTTAAAATCCTTTTCAATATTAAATACATCAGCTCGGTCATCCACCTTAACAGGATAAAATCGGGCTGATTGTTTTATTCTGCTTAGGTTCAAAGCATCACTTTATCCATAACCGACCCATGTTATATTTTTCTCGGGACAAATTTCCAAGTAATCGGAATCGCCGCCAGCAGTATAGCTAAATATATCCAACTTCCCATTTCGACAGTATGTGATAAAAAATGCAATATTGCAAAAACTGCAACAATACCTAAGGAAAGCAAAAACTTACCCAAAGTATCTTTTTGGTTAGACTCGTCTATTGGTTTAGAAAAAGGCAACTCTAAGTATAGTCTGCCTATAAATGGCATAACTGCGATACTTGTCAGCAATAAGACAAAAATATCCGCTGTAAATCTGAAATTAAATATTATTGTATATATTACTCCGTTCAAAATGATGAGCGGAATAAAAAACCTATACGCCATTGACTGCATTAATCCTTTATATACATTTGTCATATCGGTAAATCCTGAGGATACAAAGATGTATGAACCCTTCCATGCCGATGAATAATTCACTAAATAATAGATGGTTGGAAATATAAGTAAATTAAAATATAAATACAGATATTCGTATCCTGAAACTTCAAGCTGCTGCCCACCAATCTTTGCATTGAATATCATAAGTACAGGGAGGAGTAATCCGGTGGACAATGCAGGATATATTTTCAATTTTAGGCTTCTGTCACTTCTGAACATGGCATTTGAAAAATGAAATGATTGTTTGGAAACTTTATTTCTGCTAATTATCTTTCCTACCAATTTTTCTATCCTATGCTTAGAATGTCTTTCACTACCTTCTCCTTCAAGCTTCAGAAGCAGGCTTTCCATTTTTTTGCTCAGGCTTAAATAAAATACAAAGCTGACAACAGGAACTGCAATTATTAAAGCCGTAAAAACATATAAATATGATTCACCTCCATGGAACACAATTTCAAAGGGTGCTCCAAACCACAAAATAGGATTTATATAATGGATTGTACGGAAAACATATCCCGTATCCTGAAGCGAAGTAAAATCTATCATCCTCACGGCAATCTGATAGCCTACCGTAACCAAGATTGTAAGCAAAATTTGAATTACATTAATAATGTTTCTAAGTAATTCTCCGTCAAAAAATCTTAAAACCAATAAGTATATAAATGCTGTTACTAAAAAGATCAGTAAATCCATCAACAGAATTTCAAGCAAAAATATGGGTATAACCATATAACCGTTGCTTACTACCATGGCAATCATAGATGGACCTGCTATAAAGGCATTTAGCCTGAACATGTATATCAATATGTGCAGCACTTTGGACAAAGACACAGTCTTGCTGTCCAACGGTTTTGTCATCAATATGTTTTTATCCTTGGTATCCAATAACACAAAGGAAAAATCAGAAATCAAATACATTGTAGTCATAAAGAAAAATGCCCCGGAAAAATACATCATCCTTATCATTTCGTCTTTAATAAAATAAATAAAAAATGCTAAAAATACACCGAAAATCAAGTGTAGCAAATATCCCTTAATTATTGAAGTGCTTTCCTCATCTTGCTTATTTTTATTGTTTGTGTTTATTGCGGGCGCTCTTCTCATATCCAATGTTAATTTAGTTTTTAAAATATTTCTCAGAAGCTTATAATTTATTCCGAATCTTTCAAATATCTTTTTAAAAGAATCAAGTATTTTTAAAGTCAAAAATTCATTCATATTTAATTTCCCCGCTCAGCTCATAAAAACATCCGTAAATTTCCTTGCCAATGCTTCATGGTCATGAAATCCGGTAACATCGTTAAATATAGATTCTAAAGATGTATCTGACTGCTTGCTCATTACATCCGTCACTGTTCCGTCAATTACAATTTTCCCTCCATCTATAAGCAAAATTCTGTCGCTTAGCTTTTCCACCACTTCCAAAATGTGAGATGAGTAAAAAATTGTTTTTCCTTCTTCCTTAAGGTTTTTCAGTATTTCTTTGAATACCAACACACTGTTGGCATCCATTCCTCCCAAAGGCTCATCTAAAAACAAAATATCGGGATTATGAAGCATTCCTGTTATAATTGACAGCTTTTGCCTCATTCCTTTAGAAAATGTATGAATTCTGCCGTAGATTGCATCATCAATGCCAAAAACACTCATCATTTCCTTTCCCTTTGCTACCGCCTTATCTTCTTCTATGCCGTACAGCATTCCTATAAAACATACATATTCATATGCCGTTAAATTATCATACATGTCGGATACTTCAGGTACATAACCGATTCTTTTTTTATATTCAAACTGTCCCCTTGCTTTTTCGCCAAAAACAAATACATCTCCCTGATAATCATCAATAAGACCTAAAATCAACTTAATGGTTGTGCTTTTGCCGGCACCGTTGGAACCTATATAGCCTATTATTTCACCGCTGTTCACTCTAAAATTAATATCTTTTAAAACTTCCTTGCTTCCGAAACTTTTGCTGACATGCTCTAATTTTAAAACTTCAAACATAATTTCTCCTTTTTTGCTTTGCTATTTATAATGACGAAAATAAACTTAATTTTGTTCAAATTTATTTAATATTAATACTGAGTATAGTGAAATATCTCATGATATTTCACACAATGAATATCATACCACTATTTTTCGTAAAAAAAAAGCATGTGATCTTACATGCTTTTTTTTATTAATTTTATTAATCGATATCAATTTTTACAGATTTGTTTGGTTTGTTTTCTTTTGGAACATTTATGCTTAATACTCCATTTTCAATCTTTGCTTTAATGCCTTCAGACTTTGCATCATCCAAATATAAACTTCTGCTCATTGAGCTGAAACGTCTTTCTTTATGAACGTAATTTTTATTTTCGTCATTTATGTTTTCTTCCCTTTTTATCGAAATATTCAGTCTTCCTTCGTTCATTTCAATGTTGACTTCATCTCTGTCAACACCGGGCAATTCAGCTTCTATTAAGTATTGATTGTCATTTTCCTGTACATCGATTTTAAAGGTATCTCGTGCAAAGTATCTTTTTGATGGCCAGCTGTCGTTAAAAAAGTCATCAAGCATGTTGTAAAAGTCACCGAAATCTCCGAAACCTCTGTCAACCAAACCTCTGTTTCTTCTGTTATATGGTACTAATCCAGCCATATTCAACACTTCCTTTATCTGTTTTGTTGTTAGCACTCTACGTCGGTGAGTGCTAACTCTTAAATATAATATACCACCCTTTCTAATATTTGTCAACTACCTTTAGAAAAGTTTTTTAAATATTTTTTTACTTTTAAATGTCCCAATAAAGCACAGCTTACTATTAGTCAGACTAACTGTGTTGATTATTCATATTTGCCTGTCGTCATTTCATCAATCAACCAGTTGTTTCCTACCCTTCTCACAATCAATTCAACGGCTCTGACAGCTGCAGCTCCGCCGCTTCCCACCTCAGTGCTGGTAACTTCGATTATTTTCCCTTTCACTGAATATTCACCCTCAGACAATCTTTCGACTTCGCTAATTTCAATGCGTTCAGGCCATGGGCTTGACGAGATCCTTCCGGGAGCATTTCGCGGATCATTAATCCATTTCCGCAAAAGCTCTTTTGTTACATATGGGCTGTAATTATCTTCTATCGCCTTGACAACTACATCTTTAGGTGCTAAAAGTGATACATTTTTTAAAGCTTCTCCAAATTCTTCAACTAATTTTATTACCTCATCGTTTTCTTCATTTAAGCTATTATCATTATAAATAGAAAAAATAATGAACATAGCCATCAAAATAACTATTGCCGCTATAATAATATAAAAATGTTTTTTGCTTATATACATAAATATCCCCCCTATTCATGTTATACATAAGTTATAAAAACATTCCTGTTTTTTTAGACAACATTTTCAACAGTATGTTGTTCTTTTGAAGTTATTTTATTTTCTGTTATTATACATATGATTATAATTGCCGCACCAATAAGTCCTTCCATGCTAAGCTTTTCCTTTAAAAGCAAATAAGAAATTATAGCAGTTAAAATAGGCTGTGTGCATTGAAGCATTGAAACCACCGATGCGGATATATGCTTTAATGCCGAATTTTGCAGCATGTATGCAATATTGGTACAAAATACGGCAAGATACAGCACAACTGCCCATGCAGGCATAGTTACCTGCTTTAAAACAGCCGTACTTTCAAATATTAATGCACATGGCAAACTTATTAAGGCGGTGATACCAACTTGTGCGGCAGATATTATACATGCATCAAGCTGCTTTAGGGATTCCTCCCCGAATACCAACGCTCCCGATATGGATACCGCCGTTATTAATGCGGTTATCTCTCCTTTTCCAAAAACAAAACTGCTTCCATCATAGCAAAGAAGGTATAATCCGATAACCACGGCAATTTGCACGGGAATATGTATCAGCTTATATCTTACTTTATATGCCAACCATGCGAGGGCGGGTGCGAATATTACGGGAAGACTCATGAGAAATCCGACATTTGTTGCAGATGTCCAATTCAGTGCAAGATTGCATGATATGTAGGCAGCGGCCATACATAAGCTCGCAGGCAAATAAACCTTCGGGCTTACATTTTTCAAGGATTCAATTATACGCCTGCCGAAAAAAATTATAAAAATCAAAAAAGCAGTTGTAAACCTGATTGAAAGACTCCAAAAAGGAGTAATACTTTTAAAAGCAATTTTAGTCAACGGATTGCCGAATCCGTAAATAACACTTTGAAGTAAAATAAAACCCATATATTTGTATTTGTTCGTAATCATTCCGGGCATTCCGGGGACGGAGCTTAAAATTCCTGTTCCCCGCAACTCCTTTCTTTTAATTGAAAACGTTATCTAATTATATAATAAAAATTCAAATGATACAACAATAATTGCGTCAACTAAAATTAATTTTTGGTTGACAATTTCCTGTCTAATGATTATACTTTTCCTTGAGGTGAAATTATGTCAGTAAAAAATGAAGTATTACATATTTTAGAATCCAACAGAGGCAGAAATATTTCCGGACAGGAATTGGCAGATACACTGATGGTATCAAGGACTGCAATTTGGAAAGCAATTAATTCCTTAAAAGATGAAGGATATATGATTGCGGCAGCTAACAAGGGATATTCCCTTTCAACCTCATCGGATGTTTTGTCTTCAGAAGGTATCAGATTATATTTAAATGAAGAATTCAGTAATATTCCTATTGTTGTTTATAAAACCATAGCGTCAACAAATTCGGAAGCCAAGCTTTTAGCTGTTCAAAACGCAGTGCATGGAACAACCGTTATTTCAGAAGAACAAACAAAGGGCAGAGGAAGGTTCGGAAGAGACTTTTTCTCACCTTCTGATTCAGGCATTTATATGAGTATTATTTTAAAACCAAAATTAAATATAGAAAATTCTGTATTGGTAACAACTGCGGCGGCTGTGGCGGTATGTCATGCCATTGATAAATATTCTCATGATACGCCAATGATTAAGTGGGTTAATGACATTTTTATCGGTGATAGAAAAGTATGCGGAATACTTACGGAGGCAGTGACAAATTTTGAAAGCGGCATGATGGATAGTGTGATTGTAGGAATAGGCGTTAACGTGAAAACTAAGAAAGAAGGCTTTCCATCGGAATTGCAGAATATCGCAGGCTCGGTATTTGACGATGATAACAGTTTTATAAGAAATCAGCTGTCTGCGGAAATAATTAACAATGTGCTGAAAATAAGCAGAGATTTGGAAGAAAGAAGTTTTATGGAAACATACAAACAGCGCTCCATGATATTGGGTGAGCATATTTTGTATAAAAAGGACAACAGCTGGCATGAAGGTTATGCCTCAGATATTGATGACTGCGGCGGATTAATCGTTTATACAAGCGAAGGGCAAAAAATAACCTTAAGTTCCGGCGAAGTTTCAATAAAAAAGAAATGAGGACATCTATGTACAAGGAACAATCATTAAGTATAAGAGATATAACACAAGCAGGAATTTTTACCGCATTGACAGCAATCGGTGCTTTTATCAGCATACCCATAGGTCCCGTGCCTATCACGCTGCAGTCTTTTTTCGTACTGTTGTCAGGAATTTTTTTAGGCTCGAAGAAGGCTTTGTTTTCACAAATAACATATTTATTGTTGGGACTGATTGGATTTCCTATATTTGCAGGTTTCTCGGGAGGAATACAATCCATATTTAAGCCAAGCTTTGGTTTTATCATCGGTTATGTTGCAGCCGCCTATGTTGTAGGAAAAATAACCGAATCCGGGACCTTTGCACATTTTGGTTTATGGGCGGCTGTTTTGACAGGTACCTTAACGATATATGCTTTTGGACTTCCCTACATGTACTATTCTTTAAATATAATGCTCAGCAGCAACTTAAGCGTGTTTAAAATTCTGCAATTAGGTATGCTGGCATTCATACCCGGTGATTTACTAAAAGCAATAATTGCAGTATTTTTAGCAAAAAAACTAAAAGGCACGCCGAGAACACCGAGAACACCGAGAACGGACCTTTGAGTTCCACGGATACGCCGGGCACGCTGGGGACGCGGGCATGCTGGGGACGGGCATGCTGGGGACGGACCTTCGAGTTCCAAAGGTCCGTCCCCGGTATGCTTTATTTTTTTGCTCTGAGTTTAGCGCCCGTGTAATAAAGTGGATCCCTTGGTGTTGAGTAGGGCGGAGAGTATGCTAAATCAAAGTGCATTAAGTCTTCCGCACTTGCATTTAAGGTTATGGCGGCAACTAACACGTCAAGTCTCCTGTCAGTTCCTTCATAACCGATTAACTGGGCGCCTAAGAGCCTTCCCGATTCCTTTTCGGCAACAGCCTTGATAACAATCGGTCTGCCTCCCATATATTCAGGTTTGTTTGGTTTTTTATCAATCGAAACGGACACATTATATCCTGATTTAACCGCTTCTTCTTCGGATAAACCTGTCATCCCCACCGTAATATCGAAAACCCTGAATATTCCTGTGCCAAGTACACCTTTGAATTCATCATTTATTCCCAGCACATTTCTTCCTGCAATTGTACCGGTCTTGTTAGCCGTAGAGCCTAACGGTCTGTAAACAGGCTTATCATTTATGGTATTAAATATTTCGATGCAATCGCCGCAGCTGTAAACATCTTCTATATTTGTCCTCATATGCTTATCAACCTTGATTGCACCCGTTACACCAAGTTCAACTCCCATACTTTTTGCAAGAGCTGTATTTGGCTTTACACCTGTTGCAAGAAGTACAATATCGGCTTTGATTATACTTCCGTCACCTATGACAACTCCTTGGTCATTAATTTCCATTGTTTTTGTATTTGTATAAACATTTACGCCCTTCTCCTTCAAATGCTCTTCAATGTATGAATACATATCATTGTCGATACCCTTTGCTATTTTAGATCGGGCAACAATTGAAACGTCCATCCCAAGGTGCTTAAAGCTTTCGCACATTTCAAGCCCTATAAATCCGCTTCCGATAATAACAGCCGACTTTGGCTTTTTTGCCTCTATGAAATTCTTAATTCCATTCATATCGTTTATATTTCTTAACAGAAACACATTTTCTCTGTCAGAGCCTTTTAAGTCAGGCATTACTGAAAAAGCACCGGTTGAAATTATAAGTTTATCATAACTGTCTTCTAAAATATCACCCGTTAATAAATTTTTTACCTTTAATGTTTTATTATCCGGGTTTACAGACAATACTTCGTGCACAATATTAATATCAATATTGTGCTTTTCTTTAAAAAACTTCGCATCTCTTGGAACAACATCCGAGAAATTTTCAACTTCACCGCTGATATAAAAAGGCATTCCACAGCCGGCATATGAAATATATCCATCTTTATCATAGATTATTATTTCTGCTTCCTTGTTGTTTCTTCTGATTTCGGTAGCAGCCGAAGTTCCGGCTGCCACAGCTCCTATTATTACTATCCGCATATACCCTCCATAAATTTTCGTTCAACATAGCAATAAATATAATTAATCAAGGTTCAAAGTCAGTGTTTACCACCAATACGGGGCACGGAGCTTCTGCTATAACCTTTTGGGTAACAGAACCTACAAAAAATCTTTTGATTTTAGAAAAGCCCCTGTTGCTCATTACAATCATATCAATTTTATCATTTTTTGCTGTTTCTAATATTTTTACATATGGCTCACCCAGCAGGACATCACTCTCCACTCTGATACCATTGAAATCCAATTTGGATATTATAGCATTTAAGAGTCTTTCCGCATTTTCTTTAATTTTCTTTTCCAGTTGTTTTTCCAGCTCCTCGCTTTCCGCTATTATAGAGCCGTCCACACCTTTCCACGCATTTTCATGCCTTCTGTATTCCGAATTTTTTTCGGCAACAACTGAGATGAGCTTGATTGAAAAATTATATTTTTTTGATAATTCCAATGCTTTCTTTACCGCCCCAATCGAAGCGTTGGAGCCGTCTACGGGAACAAGCAATTTCATAAAAAAATCCCTCCTTATTATATTCTATTAAATATATATCCATAATTAAGAGGGCTAAACATTGCTTTTTTTATATAAATTTTTTTTTGCAAATCAATGGTACTTCAGAACATCATACATATGTGCCATATCACTGTTTCGGTATGTGTATTGCATTGTTGCTGACTGCGTGGGCTGCTTCATGGAGAGATTCCGCCACTGTCGGGTGAGCGTGAATTGTTGAAGTTATTTCATCAATTGTCGCTTCAAGCCTCACTGCAAGAGCACCTTCCGCAATAAGCTCCGTAGCGCTTGGTCCCGACATGTGAAGACCTAACACTTCTCCTGTCTTAGCGTCTATTACATATTTCACCAAGCCCTCCTGCTCTGCTTCAATCATTGCCTTGCCGTTTAAGTTCATAGGAAATACACCTGTTTTTACATAGTATCCTTCTTCCCTTGCCTGCTCTTCTGTTAAGCCTACTCCTGCCAATTCGGGCTTTGTATAAACACAGTAAGGGATTGTTTTAAAATCAATTGAAGATTTTTTGTTCATAATGGATTCAACTGCCACTATTCCTTCCGCAGATGCCACATGTGCAAGCATTACTCCTGCCGTTGCATCACCGATAGCATAAATATTTTCAACATTTGTCTGCATGTTTTTATTTACGGCTATTGCTCCTCTGTTTGTTTCGATACCCACATTTTTTAGTGCCAAATTATCCGTAACAGGCTTTCTTCCTATGGATAGCAGCACTTTCTCTGCATTAAACGATTTTTCTTCGCCGCCGGACAGTGTATTTACTCTTAAGCCTTCTTCAGCTTTAGAAATTGAAACCACCTTTGTATTTGTATATATTTCTATACCATTTTTCTTAAATTTTTCTTTTAAAGGAGCAACAATATCCTGATCCATATTAGCTACTATATTCGGAAGCATTTCAATTATTGTTACCTTGCATCCTAAAGCACCGAATACTGCCGCAAATTCAGAGCCTATTACTCCTCCTCCTATTATAACCATGGAGCTTGGAATTTCTTTAAGGGACAATACTTCATCACTGGTGACAACTCCGGGGAGCTCGATACCCGGTATGGGGATTATAACAGGCTTTGAACCGGTGGCAATTACAGCATAATCAAAATCAACAATTGTTTCGGTGCCGTCATCTGCCTTTACATTTAATTGATTTTTATTGACAAAGCTTCCTTCACCCATTATCTTTGTTACTTTATTGTTTTTTAATAAATTGTCAACTCCGGCAATCAGCTTTCTTACAATTATTGTTTTTCTTTTTTGCAATTTATCCCAGTCTAATTCTGCTCCGGTAATCTTTATGCCGTAGTCCTTTAAATTTTTATTTATATTTTCGTATTCGCCTGCGGCATGCAGCAATACCTTTGTGGGTATACAACCTTTATTAAGGCAGGTTCCTCCTATGTGCTCCTTTTCTATCAGTGTTACTTCCGCATTCAGCTGAGCTGCCCTTATAGCCGCATAATATCCACCCGGGCCCCCTCCTATAATCGCTATTTTCATTTCTATAAAACCACCTTTCTGCGAAAGGCACCAATGGGGTTATGAAACA
>ENA-UOOE01000085-UOOE01000085.1-fermentation-metagenome-genome-assembly--contig:-NODE-85-length-91415-cov-15.316090_pt1 | contig 91415 bp, 65 predicted proteins | sample MGYA00245776_ERZ724021 | MGnify/ENA primary metagenome ERZ724021 (study PRJEB28704, sample SAMN03018321) | fermentation metagenome | biome: anthropogenic terrestrial biome; feature: soil; material... | reverse complement strand
CCAGCGTCATTTGACTGATCAGATCAGTAATCCGCTCCTCAATTTCTGCTTCCGGGTTTTCATAGACATCCATTCTTCCATTTTTGTTGAAGTCGATCCAGCCTTTTTGGTAAATCTGTTTGTTTTTGGGGAGATATCTGTCCGGAATATCGATCTTGTCTTGTCCGCAGACAGATACGGAGATCAAATAAAATAATCCGATAATGGGGGTAATCGCAAAAAATTGCATTCTTTTTCTTATTTTTCGTGTCATTCGTTTCATTTCCTCAAATTTACTGTAATTATTTCGTTTGAAAAATTATGTACAGCATATTTTAACTTTTTGGTGTAAAGGAATTAGCAACCTGATTTTTGGACAATCTTTACCCCTAAATGATTGGTATACTTGATTTTAAACTTCTGCCTAAGAGAGTTTTATCGTGAAATGACATTAGTGTGCATATTTGAATGCATAGCGGTCACTAAATGAATTTCTTGGTCAAATAACAACTCAAAAAGTTTGATGCTAACATGTCCCTTGTCAGCATAAAGTTTGTCGGAAGGGTTTTGGGTAAGAGCTTTGATTACATCCGGGTTTCTATTGTCAATATTGCTCCTGGTGAGGAAGAAATTCGGCAGTTCACCCTTTTTGTTACAGGTTAAATTAAGTTTGAACCTTAACAACAACCCATCATACTTTTCCCTCTTTGAGACAACTCTTTGAATACTTTTCTTATCCCGAAATCACGTTTATTTTCTGGATCAACTGAATGAGGCTGTCTCAAAATACAATTTAACCTCCTGAGAAATGAATATTGGGATATGTTCTCAGATCGATATCCGAATAAAAAGAGGGTGAAATCACATTGTGATACACCCACATTTAAATCAGTGGCAACTGTGTTGACTACGTGGAGGGAGGCGATGATGTTCTATTAAAATGTTTTTCTCAATTGTAAAGCATTTAGCACCGGCTCATTTTGTTTTTTTGTGAATTTAATTGATATACCTTGATCGGTAACAAACAAGGGAATTTTTATTTGTACTGCATTGCCTAATCCGTACCGTTTTTCGATATCAAAATTTTCGAGAATTATTTTTCCGTTCAGGCTCACATCAAAAATTCTCTTTTGCAGTGTACGATCCCGCTCATTCTCTGATCCGAGGTTGTATGCCAAGTGAGTACTTTTTCCTCCTTCCAACTCGGCAAAGTGTAAAACCAGTTCATACTGGCCTGTTGGGACATCAAGTCGGTATTCTTCAATGCCTACTTGCTGGGTTTGATACACAGGGTCATTCTTCGTGTGACTAATGGCTTTATCGGTCCCAAATGGTGTGCGCCCCTCGCTTTCAATCCGGTAGGGTACTCCACCTATATGTCCGAAGCTTCCTTTCCTGTATGGTTGATCGGGCATCCATACCTCCCTCGTTTCCGGATCTAAAAAGTACCTGGTAGATCCCAGCATCACATTGATGTTTTTAAAGGGCAGTTCCGGATTGTTTAACTGATAGGGTTGCATAAGAAACTCTATGATCGTTTCATCTTTCACGGATATTCCATTTTTAACGCCTTTCGCTATAAGAGTGTTATGCCCGCTTTTGAAAGGGATACTCCACTCTGCAAGCCCGTCGGTTATCTGTTTTACCCCCAGGCTCGAACCATTCACAAGGAGTTCTACCGATGGAAGGTTGCTTGCTACCATGATAGGCTGTATAGTCACGCATTCCTCTTCGTTTGCGATGCCCGTGCGTTTCTCCCAACCGGAATTCAAGATGCTGATCCTCGGCTCATCAGTAAGTTGAGTCTGATAAAAAAGAAATTGGTCTTTAATGCTTCTATCCCAAGTGAGGATACCTTTGTTATTGATGTGAGGCATTGTTTCCATGCGTGTTTCCGAGTTGAAGTCGGCCAGATTCCAAATCATACCTGCCGCTACATATGGTCGTTCCTTTATCGCTTTATAGTAATACTGGTGAAAGAGAGTAGAGTACTCCGTGCTTTTGTCAAAGCGGATTGGTCGATCGCTTCTGATGCGCGGGTCGTTGTCCGCACCATATTCGGTGACAGCCGTGATTTTTTCGGGGAAGTCGGTGTGGAACCGCTCCAGAAAATCGGGAAACCCCTTAAACACCCCACCGTACCATCCCTCATAGAGGTTCCATCCAACCACCATTGGTAAGTCTAACAATCCTGCATTTTTGTACTTGTTGTACGCTCCATGGCTTGCATGCATGGTATAGCGCCCCGGATCTTCCTTCCGGATGATATTTTCCAGCTTTTGTGCGAGATAATAGACCGACTCATGATACTCTTTTTTCTTCGCTTTGTCGTTATCATATTTATCCCGAAGCAATATTTCATTCATATAGCACCAGATAACGAGAGAGGGGTGGTTGTAATATTGACGGAGCATCTCCATCAGCATTTGTGTGCTATTGTCTTCAAATTCTTGTGATTCGGTGATCTCGTTCACTAGCGGGATCTCAATGGCGCATAGAATACCCAGTCGGTCACACGCCTGTATCACCGATTTATCCTGGGGGTAGTGGGCGATACGCAGGAAGTTTCCTCCCATTTTTTTCAACATCTCTATGTCTCTTACCGCGTAATCATCATTTAATGCATTGCCTCTAAACCAGAAGTCCTGGTGGCGGCTTGCACCTATCAGCTTATAGTGTTTACCGTTCAGGTAAAAACCTGTCTGGGGATCAAAGTGGAACCATCGGAATCCGACAGAGCAAACATAGGTGTCCAACACTTTTCCCGTTGCATCCACCAATTGATTTACGGCATGATAGAGGTAGGGGCATTCGGGGGACCAGAGCTGAGGGGACGGAATTGATCGCAGGTCATGTTCAATGATCTTGTTACTATTACTCTCGACCGTGAAAGGAGTCTTCTTCTTCGTCACAAGTATCCCCTGACTATCATACAGAATGGTTTGGAGTGAGAGCTGTTTTTTTTCGGTAGACGTGTTTTTGATGATTGCCTTGACCTGCATATCGGCATTATTCTCCGAGACATTGGAAGTGGATACATAGACTCCTTCGCTTGAGAAGTCGAGTGGTGAAAAATGGGCAGGCTCCTTTATAATCAGATAGACATCTCTATATATTCCTCCGTAGAAGGTGAAGTCGGCCGAAAGAGGAGGAATATCCTTGTTCCACCGATTATCTACCTCTACCGTTATTTCATTGGGGTGATTTTCTCCAAATGTGATTAACCCGTTAAGCGGAACGGTAAACGCGGTGTATCCTCCCTTATGCTGCAAGGCATGTGTACCGTTAACATACACATCGGCAATCTGGTTGACTCCCTCGAAGTGCAGGTAGAGTTGTTTCCCCTGGTATCTTTCGTCGATAATAAGTTCTCTTGTGTATATACCAATACCGCGGTAATACCCCGGTAAATCATCCATTACATCCTGATCGTTCCATGAGTGGGGCAGCTGGACAACCTGGTGATGAATGCGGTTTGTAGTGAATTGCCAGTGGTTGTTGATGCTGATTCTATGTCCGGCTATGCCAGTCACGGCATAGAGGAAAAAAATTGTTGTATATAAGATTCTGCGAATAGATGAACGACTATACATATGAAATTTGTTTATGGGAATAATTAAAATTATCTGAAAGATGAACTATTGTACTGTTGTCATTGCTTTATACGGATTTGTCTGTCGGTTGTTTATTTGCAGGAATTTAAGATTTTATTTGCATATCTCTTCCCTAAGATCAGTTGGCTTTCTGCGTCGAAATGGGGGTCGGATTCGTCTTTTAGAGGTGTTAACCCGATAGAGGATACACAGGCGCTGTAAGGAATAAAGGAGGAGATGGAGCTGATCATTTGATTAAAATGGCTGGTTCCTTCCTTGTTACGGGTCCAGTCCCATCGGGAGACCTCACCCGCAACAAAAAACAGGGTGGGATTTTTTAGATCCTCCCTTAGGTCCTTAACGAATTGTGTCAATATTTTTCTGTATTCTTCGGGACAACAAATATCCGCTTCGCCCTGATGCCAGAGAATGGCCTTTATTTGTCCGTACTTCGTGGCGGCATGGACTCTTTTTAAGGCTTCACCATAGTAATTCTCCTTGGCTCCTTTCATCCATTCCTTAATAGAACTTCCGCCCCTGGCATTGACAATCAGCCCCACAGGTTTCCCGGTTTCTTTCACCATCTCTTTGGCAAAAGAATAGCAGGGGCTTAGTTGCTGCATTGCAATTTCCTTTCTGATGGTAGAATATTTGTTGAGGGGGTTGACAGCTTGCTCGAATTGGCAAATGTCGTTAAGGAGATATACCTGTTTCAGGGTGTCCATCAGGCCCACATGCAGTGTTCCTCTTCCGGCCATGTTTGACTGCCCTATGCATAGGAACAAATCAAGAGAAGGAATGGGGTCGAAAGTTTTTGCTCCTGTTGATGTTTGTGATGAAGCATGCTGCACGATGAATGATAAGAGCAATAATGTAAAGAGATATTTCATATACGTTTTTATTTACTGAAATCAATAATTATTTTTTTGCCGGTGTAAAGTATTTTCTTTACATCCGGTGAAGGATTGTCGGGTTGGTATAACTTAATTGTGAACGAAATGGTTTCGGGCATCTTCTCAAACAAGCCTTCCCTTTTATCCAAAACTAGTTCTTGCGACGCTTCATTCCAACGAAGGGGGATGGTGGCATAGGCCCCATGCTCAAAACCATTGTCTTCGCCTTGGTCATCATATAATAGAAAATCCGCATCCATACCCCGGTATACTCTTAACTCCAGTTCATCGTCATGGTTCTCCATAGCATACTGCTTTACTTTTCCCAGTGGGAGAATAGAACCTCCTTTTATATACAGTGGCATAACAGGTAGTGGTGTGCTCATCAGGTGGGTCTTTCCGCAAGCAGTCGCTTCTCCGGTCCAGAAGTCATACCAATACTTTCCCTCGTGTATTGGCAGGTATGTGCCTGTTTGCTGCAGATTCATCTTCATTGGTTGCAATACAGGACGCACCAAAAAAGCGGGGCCAAACATGTAACTGTTATCAATATCATGTACGAGGGTGTCCTGTGGAAAGTCCATAGCCAGGCCTCTCATCAGGGTGTAATTCCTGTTTGTGATCCTCCAGGATAAAGAATACAGATAGGGAAGTAGTCGATAACGTAACTCTATGTATTTTAGTTGTGTATCATAATATATGTCTCCGGGTTCTCCAAACTGCCAGATTTCTCTAGGAACATTGGTGCCGTGTGCCCTGAAAAGAGGAGAGAAGGCTCCAAATTGAAACCAGCGTGTATATAATTCCTTGAAAGCATCGTCCTTCAGCCCTTCGGGAAACATTCCATCTCTCTCGGTGACAAAAAATCCCCCGATGTCGGATGTCCAGTAGGGAATGCCGGACATGGAGAAGTTGAGGCCGGCGGGTATCTGTTTATGTAAGTTCTCCCAAGAGGATGATACGTCGCCCGACCAGACAGCAGTAGCATACTTTTGCTGTGAGGCGAAGGCGGATCTTGTTAGGATAAAGATTCTTTTATCGCTGGCTTCCCGTAATTTATGATATAGAAATCGGCTCATCTCCAGCGAGTAGACGTTCAGGTACCGATGGAAGCTACCCATGTAAGTGTTTCCTGCGGACTTACTTCTTGCTTCCTGTTTGCGCTGCGTGAATCCATCCCTGAAGGAGGGCTCAGTCGCATCCAGCCACCAGGCGTTGACTCCCTGGTCAAACAACCCATTTTTCAGGTATTTCCAGAAAATCTCCCTTGCTTCGGGATTATACACATCAAATATTTTATATCCTGCCCAGGTGGGTTCCTCAAAAAGAGCGCCGATTGCATTCAGTTCTTGGTAAATATCGCTGGCGGGGCCAAATCCCGGCCATACGGAGATCATTACATGTACTTGTTGCTCATGATTAAGGCGTTCAATCACTTTCTGGGCATTTGGAAAACTGTCGGTATTGAATGTGAGCGCGTTCCAGTGCTCTTTGTCTCCCCAGTATTCCCAATCCTGTACAATATTATCCAATGGGATATTTCTTTTACGGTATTCCCTGACAACTGACTCCAACTCTGAAAAGGATTTATAACGTTCTTTTGACTGCCAAAAGCCGAAAGCCCATTTCGGAAACATGGGCACAGCTCCAGTCAACTCCCTGTATCCTCCAATTACTTCTTCAATGTCTTTTCCATGCACAAAATAATAGTCTGAAGCGTCAGCCACCTCTGAGTCAAAGTGGTATCCGTCAATATGGTCTATGAAGGTTGTGGAGGAATAGTTATCCCATAGAATCCCGTATCCCTTTGTGGAGACAAGGAAAGGATTGGCGATATCCATATTTGAATGTAACAGCAGGATGGTATCCCCTTTCAGGTTCATAACTCCGTTTTGATATTGTCCCAGCCCATATAGTGCTTCTTCGTCGTTTGAGTCGAAGTTTTGCCGGACACGGAGACATGTTTCATCAGCTACCTTCATACGTTGAAAAGAACGTGCCGGCTTCGCCTCTTGCAGCAGGAGACGATGGGTGCCTCTCTCATAAAAAGCGAATGATTCATTTACTTTATCAAACTCCACCGTTAGACCGGTAGTTGTTATTGAAATCTTCTCCTTTGTGGATTTGATTTTATAGGTAACAGGAGATTCATTTCTCCAGTCGGTGATGAGTCTTTTTGTCACGATGCTGTCACCTTTTGGAAGAGATAAGACCCGGACTATATTTGGAGAGAATAGTTCAATTGTATACGCAACTTCGTTCTGCTCAAAACTGATTCCCCTTTCATGGGTGATATAATCATAAGAAGTACATGAAAAGAGCAGATGAAGCATTAAAACAAGTGGGAGATATAGGGTGTATTTCATTGCCTTTTATTTAAAAAGATCATATGTCACAGATATGTTTTTCACATCCGCATTTCCCTTAATGGTAAAAGCAGGTTTATTATCGACATAGGAGATATTCTCTTTATGCAATGATATCTTTGCTTTTTGCCAACTTTTCCTATTGTCTTTCTTTATTCTGGCAACAACAGAAAAGAGATCTTTGGGACTTCGATTAGTTTCGGAGTAAATTGTCATAAAGTCATTTCCCTCGTCCCGATACTCAAACGAAAGGTATCCCGTATAATGATGTCCGTTGAGCAAATCAATTGTTTCATTATCAAAGAAGATAGAGATCGTATGATTATCATGTGATTTTTGGATGACATCTCCATTTCCCTCTATGGTGATTTGGCATGTTTCGATCTCTTTTTTGATTCTGTTCAATTCAGCTTCAGCCTCATTGAGTACCACCTTGGCTTTGTTGTACTTGTGGTTGCTAATTAAGGCCGCGGCGTCATCCAGTATGGTAGGGCAAAAACCAGTTTCCGGACGCGTATTGAACAGGAATTTGGATAATTTCCTAAGTTGAAATAATTTCAAAGGTAAACTCAATCCGGTGGAATCTGCCTCCTCCTCTTTGAAGCGACTCGCATATTTCAATGTGGTCAATAGTTCTCTATTTCCGTTCTCCTTTGTCGGTTCAATCTCGTGCCCCTCCGTGTAGTCACTCCATGAGGCTATAAATATCATGTCCAGCACATTCCGGTTGTTAAGATTGAATTTCCACATCTCTTCATAAGTCCTTCCCCCATTGCGTGGTATGTAGAAGAAGTGTCCCCTTCCCCATCCGGCACAACCTCGGTTGTCCATGCCCGGCATCACAAAACCTGATTTTAAGGGATAGTTCTTTTTGGAATTGACCCATAGAGAGTCCCTAAAAGGCTTCATAAATTCAATGACATCATCCTGAGTGGCATAATAATCCCAAAAAGGATACTCCTTGTCCATTGGCCTTACTCTTGCGGGCAGCCAGGCTGTAGGAACAGCCCCCAGTTGAATCCACTGATCGATTTCGTTACTTTGGGTGATGGGCTGATACTTGTTCTTCGCTAAGGTGCCCCACTCGGCCCAACGTCGCAAGATCACTGGCTTTTTGATGTTGCTTGGGATGACAATATGAGAGGAGACTTCTTCAAACTCCTCGGGGGTTGCACCGGGCCCGAACAGGTAAAAAACAGGGTGTCCCTTCACAATAGGTCCTGTTGGTGCGGCAAACACATTATCGATTAGATATTGATAGCATCTGACATAGTGTTTGGTTTTCTTCTCTCTGCTATTGATTTCAGGATACATTTTTGTAATCCAGTCATAATATAACCATCCGTCGCACCAGTTTACTCCAATCTCAAAATCATACTTGACGGCAACCTTCTGCATTGCCTTTAGTAGCAGATCGTTTTCGTGATGCATGAATCCCCATTCTATAAAGAATCCGTCGATCTTGGCTGCTTTGGCAGATAGGATCTGGTATTCGATATAGTCGTGATCCAGATTGGACTGCATACCTGCCAGAGGGTAGTTCACGGAGGCAATTTCATGCTGCCCGCTGGTGAGAATAAGGTCGGCATTGTAGCATAACGTTTTTTTGTCTGTTGAGGAATTCGAGGTGTTGGCATAGAGAGCCCATCTTCCCAATTGTCCGTCATGCTGCCGTGTATATCTTACTCCATGGTAGTCGGCATATACCTTTTTTCCGTTCTGCGCCCACACTGTCAATGTGCACAACATCGTCAGCAGGAGTAAACTTTGCTTTAGTGAAATAAACTGGTATTCTTGATTCATTTCTTTTGTATTGATTGCCAGGGTGTTATGGTCTGTGTTGAATAGGATAGCTAAATGTATTGTCCAACATCCAACGTCCTTTATAAATTTTTGCGCCATTCATCCTGAATATCTCTTCGCCATTTTCATTGATTAACCCTTCTGCCCACCACTGCTCCGTTGGACGAAGCATGATAATGCCGTCAGGGCCGTTAGAGATACTTTTAATATTGGGGATATCATAAATTTTGTTACAAGTAACGGGGTCTTTAGAGATGTCGAATTGATATACAGCGGATGCAGCGGTAAACCACAGCTTGTTTTCTTCTCCGAATACCGGGAACAAATCATGACCACCGGATTCATTTTCAAACGTATAAATTCGTTGCTGATTAATTAGTTGGGGGTTCGTTGTACTTCCGTTGTATTCAAAACGGAATAATGCTGTCACACCTGATTGAATTGTTGCTGAAGCATACAGAGACATCCTTCTTCTATCCCAGACCACATTATGGGCATTACCCAGCTTTACCGTATGATTTTTTGTTCCCAACACTTTCACCGTATCCACCACAAAGGTGTTGATCTCGCCATATTTTGATTCTGCCGTAACGATATTTCCATCTGGCAATATCTCAGCAGAGTGGGGATTTTGACCGCAATTCGCGTAGAACATCAGCTTCTTGTCAGATAAGCGGATCAAGGCTACTGCTCCTCCGGAAGCAGTCATCAGGATATACCTTTTATTGAAAACCGGTTTTACTTCACTTGGATTAATGAACCAGGGCTGATGAATTGCTGGAATAGAAGCAGAATAAGGATCCCAGTTCCATATAATCTTATGAGTTTCCGCATTTCTGATGATAATGGCCTGTTTGGCCTGTTCTGCCAGGACGTATGCCTTTTCAGGGAGTTGGAAAAGGGTCTCCTTTTCCTCAGGTTCTACTATCGGTGTGTCGTGACCTGAACAAGATGCGCATAGAAAATGAAAGAGCAGAAGAAGCGAAAAAAAGCACTGACTTTTTAGCATCATATCATTTGGTGTTTGTTATTCTATTTTTGATCGTAGTAGTCAATTAAAGAGTGAACCGAAGAATTCATTTGTCGCATATAGGAAAGAAACAGGGTATAAGGAGTGTATTCTAATGAGACAATTCCCTTATTGACAGCTTTCCCGTCCGTACTGTATTCATCATTATATTCAAAATGAATCCACCCAACACAATTCTTTGTTTCAAGCAAACGCAGGGTGAAATTCTGATAAAATTCTCCCCTGTTATTTTGGGTACGTACTAACCAGCCTCCTCCATCGGTATTACTATACCTCTTACCCTGGTAACTTGCATCTTCCGCTTTCGTGTAAAACTCCGTTACCAGAAATGGCTTTGTCCCACACCATGTTTTTAGATTGGCAAGAAAATCGCTTTCCGGTTGCCAGCGGGCATAATAGTTGATTGAAACAAGATCGCAGTAGCGGGCACATGCTTCCACTACTTTTTGATTGTATTTGCTCCAGTCATGCAGGCGGCTTCCCAATATTAGGTGTTCTTGATCATGCCGTCTGACTGTTTCGGTGGTTAATCGATAATAATAATTGGCTACCGATCCCCGGAAATTTTCCTGATCTTTCTCGCTGATTGCACCTGGAGAGGCAAGACCATTTTCCTGCATAAATTTCTCCGCAAAATTTCGCGCCGATTGGTAGCGGTCGGGCAAAGCCAGAAAATGTTTTATATCGATGCCTCGTTGCGGATTTTCATTTTGGTAACTGGCAAAAGGGAGTTCATTATCCAGGAAGTATCCTATAAAGTGTTCATCTCCTGTAAAAAGAGCCGCTTTTTCTTGCATAAGCTGATCAATATATGCGGCAAAAGTAGGCTCAAAAAGAAGTACCAGTCGATTGTATTTATCATCCTCAAAAGCATATCCAAGATTCTTGTACATATCCCACATAAAAGTACGAAGCAGATAGAGATTTTCCGTATAGGCAATTTTTTGTAGCCCGGGTTTGAGTAAGTTGTCCCTCATCGTCTGTGGAAATTTTTCTATTCGTTTTGAACCGTATGATATGCAGTTTAGGTGGTTTTCGGCAATCAACTTCCCGGTTTCCTCACTCCATTTGAGTTCGTTCCCGAATTTGGAGGCAAAGGCTTTTTCTTGTGGAGACGACTCCCCGGGGCGGACATGCTGGATGCCATGCAGTATGAAAGCACCATTATCCGGATCTATCAGATAATATCGGCCTCCATATTGCCCGATACGAAAGAATCCCTCTTTGCCTGTAACAGAGGATGGATTCAATCCAACTCTCCCTCCCCAGACTGTTTTTGAATAATCAGACGTTGCTTTGTACCAGTTCATGTTGTCGATAATACGGGTTTTCCCGGATTCATCTGAAGCCCATGGCTGGAATGTACCATTCTGCCATTTTCTGTATTGTACCTGTACATAGGAATATTCCTCTTTAAGCGGATCCGATGGCTCTTCCGGAATAACAGGAGGTTCTGGTTTTTCCGGTTCAATAACTTCCGGAGAAGAGCAGGCAGCCATGCATGCTATCAATATTGATAAACAGGATACGATGTGATATCGAAAAAGACCTCTTCTCATTCTTTACTTCATTCTTATATCATTCAATCGGCCGATCACTCATTAATGAAGGAGGAATACCCCCTTCATTAATAATTGATCCATCCAGTATTGGTTTATAGGTTTTATGACAACCGTCTTGTCTCTTTATTTTGGGAATTTGATAGAGACTGTGATCACCCTGGCTGTTACGTTGCTGGGATTCACCTGCTTATTGTCCAGTATCTTCATAATGCCGACCCGATCTCCTCCCGAGGTTGAAGTGGATGCCGTTTTGAAAGCGAGAACATCGCCCACGTTGAAGGGGTTGATCGTATTACTAACGATATTGGATAGAGGAATATCTCTGGTTATGGACTCTGCCGTTGCATTATCGAAATCAAAATCGACCAATTTTAATACTTTGGTAGCATTTTGAATGGGCATGTCCAGTACCGATTTACCACTGCTTCCTCTGAATTCATTGCTCTTTGTTCCTGTTCCACCATCAATGGAGTACATCCTTAACACTGCCTGACCTCCAAACGCGTAAAATTTCAAGTCCACGTTAGAAGCGTTGGCTTCATTCTCCACAGCATAATCAACAGGGTAGGTTTTGAAATCTTTTAACGAGAGCAATGAATACACATTGGGATATCCGCTATACCCATTGGCGAGAGGATGAGTACCTATTTCCAGGTGGGCAGTAAAATACATATTGACAATGGCCGTAATTAGAGCTTCACTTGACTTATTCACAACATCACTTACAACAATTTTAATTTTAGATGTGGCATTGGTACATGTGACCTCCGGTGTTAAATTTAGCTTTAGCGGCTTATCATCCCTTACGATGGTATGAACCAGATTTTCAATGCCATCTTCTATACGGTAGATCTTAATTTCAGCAATCCCCCTTTGCGAGGTAATCTGTAAGGGAATGATTTTTGTCTGATCTTTGTCTGCATAGATCGTATCTTCTGTAATGGTAACCACAGGTGGGGTGGGCGTAAGATATTGCACAGGCAGGGTTGCAATTTTCACCTGTCCATAGATATCTGTTGCTTTGACTCTAAATCCCTTGTCTCCCTCTTTATACATAATTTGCTGATTAAATGTATATTCGTTTTCCTTATCGGGGAAATCGATGGGGAATCCATACTGCGTCTGACCGCTTTCGGCAACCAAAAACATCTCCAATGATTTTAAACCTGCTACGGATTGAACTGTGAAGTTTGTTTCCGGCATCTCTCCTCCCTCTATTTCATCATACAGGATGGAGGAAGGATTAAAGATAATGGAAGGAGCTTCCTTTACTTCCGTGATGTTCAGTGGAAGGGTTTCCGAAATGCTTCTGTCAAGCTTATCCGTGGCCGTAATAATGATGGACTGATAATCGGCTGAGTAATTTATTTTTTCGGCATAACTGAATGAGTTTTCATTGAAGAATTCAGTAAAGGTCTTGTAGTCAATGATGTTGTTGTCTGTTTTTTTAATTTGAATCAGCACATTCTTTAAACCCAACTCAGACCGTATAATAGCTACCACCGGCAGATTATCAATCAGGTTCATATCGATCTTCATCACATCAAAAGCAAATGTGATGTCAGGCTCCCTCGTTGAGGAGTCCAAAATCTCTCTTTCATCTCCGCAGCTAATTACTCCTCCGAAAGTAATTAGTATAATAAGGAGGGTTATTATCTTATTAGACATGGTTGTTTTATTTTTTGTAATAACTATAGTTTTCGAAAATATGAATTACTCCATTGACTGGAAGTAAATTGCTTGTGGTGGCGAGTCTCATAGGCGATGATCCATTGCTGCCGGTGTCATTAATGACGATTTTACCGGCATCTGCCTGCCAGGGGTTTTTTCGGACGAGCATGGTCATCAACCCTTGGTCTCCTTTTAGCAATGTCAATACGAACATCGGTTCCACTGGCAATTGCCCGTATCCGCTGTACTCACCGTCAACGATATGGTACAGGAGCATGTCTCTTACTTGGTCCCTATCGCATTCTGTGATTGAGTTGGTGCCCGGAAACCGATCCATCATATACAACTTCATGGCCGTGTTGTTTAATACCAGAAAGGTGTACTTTCTCTCTGTCTGTTTGTAGTAGTTGTCAAGGCCGGCGTATTCTACTGCTTCTGTAAAGATGGAGAAAAGGTCGCTTTTTGTCTGCAAAAAGTCCCAGGCAGTTGCGCTTATATGTGGATCGAGTACGGATGATTCGTAATCATAGTTTTGTTGTAAAGGCATATCGCAACCGGTATTTAACAAAACAAATACAATCAGCGCTGCAAATTTTCCAATTATGTTTTTTAAGCTAATCATGTTTTTTAATATTTTATTTTCCATAATATGGATTGGGTGTTAATAAAGGATTTTCGTTCAGATGTTGATAATAGATGGGGAATAGCTCATTTCCATCCTCTTGCATGCCATTAATCGGTCCCATCACTTCTTTCCATTTGTTGGTCCGGAGTAAATCAAACCATCTTCTTCCTTCTCCAACCAGTTCTATTTGTCGTTCCGTTAATATAAAGTCAATCAGTTCATCTTCCGAAGCAAAACTCATTGCTGCAGGTGTGTCAAGACCAGCACGATCACGAATCTTCTTTACCAGATCCAATGCTTCGTCCCATTGCCCCATTCTTGCTTTGGCCTCTGCTTGCAATAGAATCATGTCACTATATCTGTATATCGGATAGGCTACCTGACAGGTTTTGTTGAGGGTAGTGCTAATGGTGCCTCCGATGAATTTGTTTAACTCCCAGCCGTTTTGGTAATTCATGGCGATGAGGTCCCTCCTTAGATCTTGCTTGGGGGCGTTGGGATCAAAATTGCTCATGAATTTATCCGAGAGTACTGCCGCCCGGTTCCCGGATCCTGTAAACCATTGATACATGAAGCTGTATCCGTTTTCCCCGACCTCTTCCATGTAGAAGTGTATAATGAAAATTAACTCTTTCGAAGTGTATTCGTCATTTTCGGGAGTCATGTCAGGTGCCTTTCCGTTGAGCTCCTCCACAAACATTTTTCTCCAGTCGTCGATGTTGCCTGCCAAGTTCATAAAGCCCGGCTCTCTGCCCATCTTTGTAATGGTCTGATCGGCCAGACTGTACTCATGCAACCACATGTATACGTCAGCCATAATGGCCCATACGCCGTAGATAGAGATTCTTTTTCGTTCTTTATTTTTTACCCGGTCAATGAGAGACTCCGCCAGCTTTAGATCTGCCAGAATTACTTCATTCAGAATAATGTTTTTGTCAGTTCTCGGTTTGTAAATTTCTTCACTATACTTTTCATTGGGTTCGGTATATAACGGAACATCACCCCAGACTCTTATGGCATAAAAATAACCTAAAGCCCTCATGGCGTAGGCCTGACCCAATAAGTCGTTCTTTTCCGCCACTGAAGGCATGTCCACATTCGGAAGATACTTAATGGCGAGGTTGGCTTGGTTAATCATTGCGTACAAATTGGTCCAGTTGGCTGCTCTGTGGTCTGTAGTCAGAAGGTTTTTTATGACATACTCCTGATTTGTCGCAGATGGAGCTCCCTGTGAAAAGTTATCCGATCTGAATTCACCCCAGTAGAAGTAGTTTTCACGCATGGTTTGCCTGAAAAGTCCATAAATCTCGCTGACCCCCGCTTTGGCATCTCTTGCGGTTTTCCACATCTCTGAAGCAGGGATTTCACTCACAGGTTGCTCATCTAATAATGAATCACATGATGTGAAGGTATAAGCAGAGAATGCCAGGTATATTGCTAAAAATAACTTTTTCATAAATAACGTATTAAATGTTAATGTTTAAACCCAAACCAAACTCCCTTTTCATTGGATATCGATAGGTGTCTTTACCTATTTGTAAAGGGTTGCTGCTTGAAAATTCCGGATCGTACCCCGAGTACTTTGTCCAGGTCAAGGGATTGTTTATGTAACCATAGATACTCAACCCCTTTAATCTTAATTTTTTTAGAATCTCTTTTTCGAATTCATACGACATACGAACATTTTGCAGTCGTATGTATGATCCATCTTCCAGATAAAAGGAGTTGGCATATCGTGCATTGTTGAACTCATCATTGTAGGGCCTTGGATAGTTCGAAATATCTCCCTGCTTTAGCCAAAGATCGTGTATCACTTTAGGTGATGGTGTGGTGCCTGTAAATCTAAAAGCATTTCTATTGTGCTCGGCATCGTTGTATATTTTTCCACCAAGTGAATAATAGAAAGAAACGAATAGGGTCACTTGCTTATAGCGAACCTGGGTACTCAGTCCTCCAGTATATTTAGGCATGGCATTTCCAATGACCATTTTGTCATTATCGTCAATGATTCCGTTTTCCTCTCCTCCAATTTCAGCCCAGTTGTAGTCTCCTCCCCTGAACGCTTTCCCGTTTGGCAGCTTTTTAACATTTACTGTGCCTGAATAGTCCGAGCCGTTCAATAAATACTTATAGGCAAAGACACCGTTTTCAAATACTGGGGTTAATTGTTCCCATTTGTCACTGAAAGCATTGGATTCATCGTACTGGAAAACCCCTAAATTTTTATATCCGTAGAAGTCCCCTATCGATCCGCCTTCTTCCATCCACCATAATCCCCCCTCGAGGTAAGATTTCCCTTCCGACAGTTTGATAATTTTATTCTTATTGTACGATATATTGAAAGAGGCATTCCATGTTAAATCGCTCTTTCTGATTATATCACCAGACACCATAAGCTCGTAACCTTTATTATTCATTTCTCCTACATTCGTTCTCATGTATGAGAAACCCGATTCTTTTGGAAGCTGGTAGTTTGCAAGCAGTCCGTCGGTGTTTTTATTGTAATAATCTGCAGTAATGATTAGCCGGCTATTGAAAAACGACAGATCCAGACCGGTATTGAGTTGCTTCGTTTCTTCCCACTTTAGGTTGTCTTTTGCAATTCTTGCCGGAGAAACCCCGCCAATACCATCATAAATAATGCTGGGAATGTATGAGTATATATAGTCATAATTGCCGATGGCTTCATTACCGGTGATTCCATAACTGACTCTTATTTTTCCGTCATCCAATACACTTTTGGCTTTTTTCATAAAGAGTTCATCTGAAAAGCGCCATCCTGCAGAAATAGATGGAAAATTACCCCATTTGTTATTTTCAGAGAATCGAGAGGATCCATCCCGTCTGAAGTTAGCAGCGAACAGGTATTTACCTCTGTAGTCATAGGTGATTCTTGAAAAAATGGAAGCAAGCGAATGTTTGCTAATCCATGAACCTGTCTGGGTTAAATCCAGGTTTGCAGCAAAGGCATTCATTGTATAAATAAAGTCGGTGGATGAGTTAATACCCTGAAGAATCTCGTTCTCATTGTACCACTTTTGAATACTGGCTCCCAACATCGCTCCAAGGTTGTGTTGATCCCAAGTGTTGGAGTAGGTGAAGAAGTTTTCACTTAACCAGTTCCAGTTTAGGTAATTAAAAGATCCTCCCGAGTTGCTTCTCTGCCATTCATCCGTAATGATGCTTGGGTACAACCTTTTGCGTTTATTCAGGTAGAAGTTGGCGTTAATGTTGGTCCTGAACTTAAGATTTTTGGCAATGCCAAACTCCATAAATTGGAAAAAGTTGGCTGTATAGGCATCTGTATAATCTGTCGTGTGTTCAATTTGAGCAATCGGATTTCTTTGTCCATTAAATATACCCACCAGGGTCCCATCGGGATAATAAGTGGAGAAGTAGGGACGTCTGCTCAACATGGCATTTAGTAGCTGACCTTCGTTGATGCCTTTTTTCAATGAATATCCAAGGGATAATCTCGTTCCCATGTTTAGCCATTTGTAGGGCTCGTAATCGGAATTGACTCTTGTCGTCAGTCTCTGAAAGCTGGTATTTGGAATGATACCCTTTTCGTTGAAAAAGCCGGTGTTGACAAAATATTTTATTTTATCACCTGCCCCTCCAATGCTCAAATCAATCTGATCTTTCTGAGCGGTTTGCGATATCATTTTCTGATAGTCATTATCGACATTGAAAAACACATTCAAAGAGTCTTCGATCATTTGTATGCTTTCATTTGCATTTCCAGGCATCCCGTTTGCCAAAAAGTACTCTCTCCTTTTTATGTCATATTCCCGTCTGTCACTCCTGTTTGCCTGAGGTAGCTTGTGGGATAACTGCCCCCACCCACGGTTATATTTAATATCGAAGCTGGGCTTCTCTCTTACCCCTCCCCTGGTTGTGATAAGAATTACACCATTCGCGGATCTAGAACCGTATATTGAAGCGGAAGCTGCATCTTTCAAGATTTCCATCGATTCGATATCACTTGGGTTAATTCCATCGATGCTTTCCAAAGGTGCACCGTCGACGATATACAGGGGTTTGACTCCCGCTTCGGAAAATGTGGAGGTACCCCTGATCTTGATAGTTGCTGTTTCTCCGGGTTGCCCGGACCCCATAACAACTTGTACTCCCGGAGCCTGACCTTGAAGTGCCTCATACACATTGGCGGGAATTTTTTTTGTTATGTCTTCACTGGTAATTGAAGTGATCGATCCGGTAACGTCTCTTTTTTTCATTGAACCATATCCGATCACAACAAGATCCTCCAAAGTCTGAGTATCTTCTTTTAACGTAATGTTGATACTTGACTTTCCGGCAATGCTGATATTCTGCTCTATATATCCGAGATAAGATATTCGGATAGTAGCGTTATCTGCAACATTCAGTACAAAGTTTCCATTAATATCCGTAACAGTGCCGTTGGTCGTTCCTGCTTCAATAATGTTTGCACCGATTATTGGCTCACCTTGAATATCTGTAACGATGCCGGATATTTGTTTCTTTTGTTGCTTTACAAATGTCGAAGCTGTGTATTTGTTATCTTTAACGGATGCTGTCATATTGGATTCATAAATAACAATTTGCTTATCCAATATTTTATAGGTAAGTCCGGAATTCATAAAAATGAGATCCAAGATTTCTTCAACTTTTTTAGAGTTGGCGTTGATATCCACTTTTTTGTCAACCAGCTTTTCACTAGTATCCGAAAAAACAAAAATAAAATCACTGTTTCTCTCGATCTCTTTACATACATCTTTTATGCTGGTTGACTCAATTATAAGAGTCAGTTCCTGTGAAAAGCTATTTGATGCAGAAGTAAAGAGTACACAAAAAAATAGTAAGAATAAGGTTGTTCTCATGACTTTTAGAGCATGTTTGAGATTATTGAGGTGTCCTCTTTCCTCAATTGAATGTTTATTCATATCTTTGAACGATTTTAATTATTAATAAAAGGGTAATTAATTTCAAATTGACCGGGCGGTATTTGGGGTATCGCTCGGTTTTTCACTAACTGTTGCCTTGTTTTATCCATGATGTTTGTTCATACGCATATATGTTTTATTTGGGTTCGTTGGTAATATATATCTTTCTTTCTCGTTTTTCATATTTTGTAGATGTGAGCAGGGAGAGTGTGGTCATCACATTATCCAAATTGTCGGAGAGGTAAATCTTCCCGGTACAGGTGCGTTTTTGAAGACGGGTATCCTGATTGAAATCAAACGAAAGGTTGTAGTACCTGCCAATCTGTTGCAACACTTCGTCCATCGGTGTTTTGTGGAAGGAAAGGTAACCGTTTTTCCAACTGATAAAAGGGGTAACATCTACCTTTTGCGTGCTAAATGTGCCGTTTTCTGAATAGATAGCCTGTTCCGATGGTGATAAGTATAGCTCTTTCTTGCCTGATGACTGCAGGCCCACACTCCCTTCTACCAGCACTACGGAATGAGGCGAATTACAATAGGTGGAGATGTTGAATTTTGTCCCGTAAACTCGTATATTGAAGTTGTCTGTCTGCACAAAAAATGGTCTTTTTTTGTCGTGTGAAACTTCAATGTACATTTCTCCCGAAGCTAGGCGAATTTCACGACTTTTGCCGCTGAATTGTGCCGGAAATTCTAATACAGATCCTGAGTTGAGCCACACTTTACTGCCATCTGCAAGTGTGAGCATAGAACGTTTTCCATAGGGGACAATTAACGATGTGGATTGATCTTTATCAATTTCAATCTTTTTTCTTTCGCTGTCTCCTTCTGTAACTTCAGCTATTCCTTCCTTATTGAGCGCTACTGCTACATTGTCTTGAAATGTAATTGCTTTTCCGCTGGTAAGAAGTTGAATATCTTTGCTTGTTAGTAATTCTCCAACAATTAGTTCTGCTTCGGGGGTATTTTCATTTTTCCAGTAAGGAGAAAACAATGTAATCCCGACTAAAATAAGTACTACTACAGCAGATGCAACCAGTGAATATCGGAAGATCTTAATTTGTTTTATCTTGTTCTCTTCTCGAATGCTTATTTGTATCTTATTCAATAAATCAGCCTTTTCTTTCTTATTCAGAGTCCTTTTATTCAGTCCTTCCCTTTTCAGGTAAGTAACTGCTTTTTGTATCTCCCTAAATTGTTCAGGATGTTTTTTTATGTAATCAAGCCAGTAGCCATTCAGTGTTTCATCGGGCATTAATTGCCATCGTAGAAATTGTGTGTCCTTTAAAAAATCAGTATACTTGGTGTGTTTTACATCCATATTTTGTGTGATTATTCTGTTTTATCTTCAATCCATTAATTAGTGATAGGAAACCCCTATTGGGTTTCTGTTGAATTCTTATGTTTTCGGAGGGAACATGCCTTATGCTCCCATTTTGTGTATTAAAAAATTGAAAAGATCAATAATAAATCTCTTTTATAATAAGACGACTTGAAAAAGTTTTTATCCCCTCGAATAAAAAAAATCCCATAAATTTAACATTTTAAGGTTAAAATGGCGTGCGTTGCTAGGTGGTGACGTGCGTTTACTGTGCAATGTTATGACAAAAAAGCCAAAAGCGTAATTAGTGAACCGAACTTCTCACGGAGGCTGTGAATGGCCGTTGATACCAGTTTCCGGCAGCCATGCACACTGATTTGCAGAAGTTCGGCAATTTGGATGTAGTCATACTCCTGTACGTAGCGGAGATAAATGATTTCCCGTTGACGGTCGGTGAGTGTGCAGAGCATTTTTTCTATTTCGGTCTTTATTTGCATCTGTTCTTCTTTTTCGATGAGAAGCTTTTCAACGTCAACATAGATATTGAAAGGCATCTCTTCCGAAGGATCCACTCCCTCGAGGGGTATGTGTTCTTTTTGGTATTTATGAATGTCGATAAGTCTGTTTTTCAGTGATTTGAAAAGGTATAGTTTGATGTTGGATATGTGAGTCAATTTGTCGCTTCCTGTCGCAATTTTGACGAAAACGTCCTGAACAGCATCTTTTACGATCTCCCGTTCAAAACCCAGGTAACAACCATATGTGAACAGATCGTCCACATAGAGACTGTACATTGAAGCAATTTCTTTCCCTGTTTTTATCAATTTCGTAAAATCTATTTAATAGGTACAAATTAAGCGAAAAAATGTTGAATAAAAAATTTTGCCTGCTGGGGCTTCGGCACAAAATGTCAGGTTTTGGTAAATCTTTTGATTGGAAGAAAATATATGAATTTTGAAGCACAAACAACGACGTGAAGCTGCATTTGAATGGCTATTTGGGAATTTATCCAAAAGGCGGTATCTTTGCATGGTTATGAAAAAACTAGTGATTGTTGGTTGTGGTTATCTGGCCGATATCGTGGCGGATGCACTGTTAAACGGGCTGTTGCCCGAGTATGATCTGGTGGGCGTTTATTCGCGAACATGGGCAAAAGCAGAAAGACTGGCTGCAAAGATGGAGCAGGCAGGGAGAGCATGCAAGGCATGCACCTCGTTGGAGGAACTGCTCGCCTTGAAGCCCGATTTTCTGGTCGAGGCCGCATCACCAGCGGCAATGAAGGAACTGACGTTGCCAACCCTGAAAAACGGGACTTCCATTGTAACTTTATCTATTGGTGCCCTTGCTGATAATAGTTTTTTGGAAGCTGTGAAAGAAACAGGCACGGCGCACGGTACACGGGTATATCTCGCTTCCGGTGCTACGGGAGGATTCGATGTCTTGCGAACGGCTACGCTGATGGGAAATGCCTCCGCTCAGTTCCTGAATGAAAAAGGGGTACGTGCATTCAGAAGGTCGCATTTCTATAGTGCCGACATGGAGGTCGAAAATAAACAGGTTTTTTCCGGTACAGCCAGAGAAGCAATAGAAGTATTTCCCACCGGCCTGAATGTGGCAGTGGCGGCTTCTCTTGCAACGGTCGGACCCGAAAAACTACAGGTGACCATGGAGTCTACTCCTCGTTTCGTTGCCGGCGACAGACAACGGGTGGAGATAGAGAACGATCAGGTACATGCTGTGGTGGATGTCTTCAGCGCCACTCCGGAAATAGCCGGATGGTCGGTGGTAGCCACCTTGCAGAATATTGTTTCTCCCATTGTCTTTTAAAGCAACGTTTAACTGCAAAAATAATGAGGCTGTCTCAAAATAAAATTTAACCTCCTGAGAAATGAATATTGGGATATGTTCTCAGATAGATATCCGAATAAAAAGAGGGTGAAATCACACTGAACCGCCCCCCAAAAGTTAGACAAAATACTTTTGGGGGTCACTACACACATTGTGATACACCCTCATTAATATTTGATTTAGGCACCATTCTGGTGTTTGTTCATCAAATGTTGATTCCGGTAAAGCCGGAAAGATTCTGCAGTACCTTCTCGCTTAACCGGTCAAATGCCTGCCGGGTGCGCCCGGTAGATACCTGCATGCACCGGATCTTTGGATGATCCAGCAGATGTTCACCTCCCAGTGCTCCCACCGTGTCGCAAAAACAGAGGTTGTCACCCCCTAACCACTTCAAAAATGGCTCTTCATCCCACGCAGGCGACAGTCCGGTGTTGAACAGTATCTTTTTGTTTCCCAGCTTCTCAAACTGCGGCGCATGTAGCAACACGGTATTGCGGTTAAGACAGCAGCATACCACTTCACTCTCCTCGAGCAACTCATCTAGCGGGAGAAAGCGGTACCCTTTTGCTTTGGCCTCTGTCTTCTCACTCCTGGCGAAATAGGTAATCTCTGCTCCAAGAAAGTGCAGCGCATCGGCAATCATGCCTCCTGATTTACCAAGTCCGACGATTCCCGTTTTTAATCCGGTAATTTCGCGCGCCATGCCATCCCAGGGTTCCTGACCGAATCCGTGCAGGCACCGGACCAGCTCACTGATCACATATTCCACCACACCCTCATCGCCATAATCGCGGATGCCGGTAACTGTGATTCCCCGGCTGTTTGCATAATAAATATCCACATTGGCGCTCTCCGGAGAGTAGAGCGAGTTGCACATGCCAATGTATTTCACATTGGGACATTTTTCAAGCGCAGCTTTTCCAAGCTGGGTGGTGTAACTCAGTAGCACTGCATCGGCATCACCGATGCGTGCTGCGATCTCGTCATCGTCACCCGGAATATCGGAATATAAAATGACTTCCTTTGCAAAAGAATATAATTTCTTCTCTGCCGATGGTATGAGGCTTGTAGGCTCTATCGCCACCAATTTATGAAACATAATGATTTTTTATTTTTTGTGTAAGATGTTTTCTTAAGAGACAATATAGACTAAATGCCCCGGAAAAAAAGAGCTTGTCATGATCTTCCGAGGCGCATCACCTATTCTACAAATATAGGGTTTTTACGCCGGAATATCAAATCAGAAAGAATCACAGTGTTTTATAACTTATAAAACACTAAGCAGGAAAAGCAGCTTACGGCCAGGACTACATTGACAAATTATAATTGGGTACCTCTGCAAATGTCATTCAACTGAAGAGACGTTTGATAGAACTGGATGTGATCGAAGAGATTCAGGGTAAAATTGAACTTCTGGATCCAATGTATAAACACTGGTTGGCAACCCGGTATTTCAATATGTCACGATAAAAGACTTCTTCAGATAAGATCCCCTCCGTTACCCTTATTGGACTGTGCGGAGGGAATCTTATTCAGCAAATTTTAATCACCGGGTTCAACTTGTGCTCATTCCGACTTTTTCTGAAGCTGGATACTTACCCCCCCCGAGAGCCATAAACCGGGCTGGGGAATATTTCCAAAATCCACGTGGGTGGTGTTGAAGATGTTGTTGATGTTTAGGAACAGGTTGGTGCGGGGAAAGGCGTAATTGGCCTTCATGTCGAGTAATGCGAAAGGGGAGTACGCCACCCGTTCACCGGGCTTCAGGTCCACATACTTCACATAAGATCCCACACGCTGCTGCCAGCGAAAATGCCACGACAGGGTAAGGTGTTTTACTACCTCATGATGCAGGCCTGCAGTCACTTTATGACGCAGATGGTTTAGCGTGTAGTTCGATATCAGCTCATCCTCCACCCGTTCCTGATCGATGTACATATATCCGACAGAAAGAGTACGTAAAGGCTGGTCCGGCCCGAGCCAGGACGCCAGATTGAGGTTCAGGCCTCCTTCCAGACCCTGTTTGTTGAGACGGGTATGGTTTCGCGATTCCCACAATGCTTCGGGAGTTGCTTTCACCCAGTCGATCATGTTCCTGCCCTTCATATGGAAGAACGAGAGGCTACCACTTATAAACGGGTGGTTGTATTTAATGCCGGCCTCAAAAGCTTCCGACTGTTCCGCTTCGAGATCGCTGTTCCCGATGTGTGTCGCAGTGGTATAATAGAGGTCGGTAAAGGTGGGCATGCGGGTGGCCTTGTTCCAGGAGGCGTAGAGGCTGAGACGATCTGTCGCCCGGAACGATCCGTTTAGTGCGGGATATAAATCGAGCCGATCGGTAACGGCGGTGTTGTAGTTCAACAACACGCCCAGGGAGAGAGTCAGTTTCTCCCAAATAAAATTGTGTTCCGCAAAATAATTGATGTGGGTGCGATTATCTGACTTTGTGTATTTTCCAATTGTATCTTCCATCGGCTTACCCAGCACGTTGCTCAGGATTCCTTCGTTCCTTAGCTCCCCGCCAAAGCTGGTAATGCCCCATGCAGAGGCAACCTGCATGTTGAGGTTCATCCCGAGCACATCGCTGCGATGATAATTATGGTTCTTGTACCAGGCAGGGATATCAGAAGTGCCTTCACGGATCAGCTGAAACTCGTCGTAATGCCTGCTCCAGTAGATATGCGGAATAAACTTCAGCTTTCCGTTTGTTTCTCCCCTGACGGACATGAAAATGCCCTGCGTATCGTCGTACTGACTTGGGTAAGCGGCACTGTAGAAGGTGTTGGCGCCATAAGCCTTGTCGTTCAGGCCTGCCTGAAAGTAGAGATTGGAGCCGTTGATATCAAAACTGATTTGCCATAGCAGGTTTGCGATTTTGTAATCGCTGTTACGGATGTATCCGTCCGACCGTTTATAGCCGGCAGAGAGTGTATGTACCGAGGAGCCCGTCTTGTAAGCACCCCGTGCTTCTGCCCCGAAGAGGCCATGCATGCCACTTTCCAGTTTTGTGAAGGCGTTGGACTCTTTGTCTTTTTTTGTAATGATGTTGATTCCTCCGGCAAAGGCGCTGGCCCCGTAGACCAAGGAGGAAGGACCCTGCACGATCTCGATGCGTTCGATGTCGGCGAGGTTGACGGGAATGTCGAAACTGTAATGTCCTGTGTGGGGGCTGGTGAGGTTAATTCCGTTGAGGAGGATGGCTGTCTGATCGAATGATCCGCCACGAAGGGAGATGTCCGCCTGTACGCCGTGCGGTCCGCGTTGCAGGATGTCCACGCCTGCTACATAGTTCAAAAGATCTTCAATACTACGGACGGGAGCCCGCTCAATCTCCTGTTTGGAAATAACCGCTACCTGCTTGGCCACCAGGCTTAATGGCAGATTCACCTTTGAGGCAGTAACCACTACTTCGTCCAGCTCTGTTGGAGGAATGGTGTCAAGCGATGATTCGGCGGCTATTCGTTCAGCCGGTTCTGCAGAAGCCGCATGGGCGCTCATCAACGTGCAGCCCGACAGTACACCGATGGTGACGGCCTTGTGGATACTGTTGAAGACGCTGTACGACTTTCGGGCGAATCGTTTGAAACGAAATGCCTTCGTCGTGTTTAATTGTTTTTTAATCATATTTTGTTAGTTGTTTAAAAATGCGCAGCAAAAATAAGATAAATTTTTGCAGAAAGAAAATCGAGGATTGGTGACTCGGGCTGCCTTTTTCTGCCAGTTGGCAAATATAACTTAGCCGCAACGTTGAACATTGTTCCACATAGCGGCTTTGGCAGCAGTAGATTACACTGTGAAAAATGAAAAATGAACGCTTCCGTATGCGCGTTCTTCCTCGAAATAAGGAAGCTGTGAAAAGTTGAATTTTCTGGAATGTTCCAGCACAAACAGACCGTCTGGCTTCAGTAGTTTTCTTTCAAAGATAACTGCCGGCAATAAATCGATACCCGTAAGGTCGTAGGGAGGGTCGGCAAAAATAAAACCAAAAGGTTGTTTCAGTGATTGTAGATATTTGAAGGCATCAGCCCTGACCGGAAAAAGCTCCTTTGCGCCCAGCTTTTCCTGCGCATGGCAGATAAAGTTAAAATGATTTTGATTCTGCTCCACACTTACCACGTAGGGGCATCCTCTGGAGACCAGCTCCAGTGCAATGCTTCCGGTACCGGAAAAAAGATCGAGCGCTGTGGTTTCTTCCCAGTCTATCCTGTTGTTCAGGATATTGAAAAGGTTCTCCTTCGCAAAGTCGGTTGTTGGTCTCGCTTTTAGATTGGGTGGGACCTGAATTCTTCTTGACTTATATTTTCCGCTGACTATACGCATAGGGTAGCAAGGATATCGGTGGGGAGTGTTTTTTTCTGAACTTCTGTCAACAAGACTTTTGGCTGCAAGGGCATGTACTCCACTCGGCGGATCAGTTTTTTTAAGATGTCTGTCACTGCTTTTTGTGCGTCAACCTCTCCCGACAGGCAGAGTCTGTCTGTTGTCTGACTGAACTCCAGCTTCTCCCATATACTCGCAATATAGTAGGTGGTGTCGTGTGGGTCCAGGCAAGCGAATGTGTTGGCCGATAAAAGCTTGTCGCCAGTGAAGCAGATGATGCTGGCGTGGTTATCGTGAAAATCGGCAAAGCACGTCTTCTCATTCCCGGCTTTCTGATCCGTTTCAAACAACTGCAGAAGTGGCGTAATATGGTGATGAAAAGAGGGATTCCATAAATTACGCAGCAAAAATGCATGTACCTCTGCCTGCATAGCAAACAGAACATGATAGGATCCCTTTGAAGAGGCCTCACTTAGTACGATACCCAGAGGATCATGAAAGTTGAAATGAAACAGTTCCTCCCTTTTTTTCTGGTCGTAATAAGGATCCGGCACGAGGGTGTAATGGGATGAAACGGTTGTTACAGTGGTTTTGTGAAACACATGACTGAAAAAACCGAGATCAAAGATCACCTTTTTAATATTATCGGCATACGATAGCTTATTTCCCAGAGATGTTTCCTGAAAGTGGAAGACGGAGGGGTCAGCCGGAGAAAAGATGTAAAAAGAAAATCCATCCGGCGTTAGCCGAATGGATAAATTATATTCGTCGGAATGCGCTAAGTCAATATTTTCCGGTAAAAACATACTGCGTTGGCTCGTGAGCTGGTTACTCCCAGTTTCCGGCGTTGTTATTGGCTACTTCGAGTGAACCCACCTGCATACCGGGATATTTTTTCCCGGGACGGTCGAGCACTTCCTGGATCTTCTGATTCAGCAGCTTCTGGTCGAGGTCCCCCAAATAAACGGAGTATGGGGCTTTTGCTTCAAACACCTGGATAGGATATCCGGAGGCTGTAATCAAAGAGTCCGTACCCATCTCAAATTCCGCCCCTTGTCCAAACGGTACATACTTCAGCGAATCCACGCTGAAACGTGTGCGGTTGGGATACAACACTTCAACGGCAGGGGAATATATGGAGTCTCTCACAAGCTGGGGCGCATTTTTTGCACTATCCCACAGGCCGGCAGCCTTGATGGCCGCTTCGTTGCCGGCGTGAATAATCTGCATGGCTTTTTCTTCTGTCATTCCTGCTTCAAGTTGAGCCTCAGTGAGGTCGCCCGATTTTACAAGTGTGGCAATCTTGCCATCTTTCACAAAATTGATGAGTGTGTCGAAACTGGCTGTGTATGCACCAGTCTGGGCACGCAAAGCAACCTGGGCAGTGCGGATGTCAACCAGTCGCTGAATAACGGCCTTATCGCGTTTTGCAACTTCCGTGTTGAAATCAATAGGCCCCTGGATACTTCTCCAGCTGATGTACGCTAAAAGAACAATGGCTAGTGCTAAAAGCACCCTCATTACAACTTTCATGGACTTTTCTTTTTAATTTATACTGTTTTGATTTTGATTTCCTGATTTTAGAGTACAAATTTAGAAAAAGAATGATAATTGTGCTACTTTTACGGCAAAATTTACCAAAAAAAATGATAAATCGGTTCTTTATAGAGAAAATCAGCGGATATTTCCCCCATAGTTTTACAAACGATCAACAAAAAGCTCTGGAAAAGATTGCCGATTTTCTTTTTTCAGAAACCGGCGATCAGATCTTCCTGCTGACAGGGTATGCCGGAACGGGTAAGTCATCGTTAATTGGCAGCCTGGTCAGGACCATGGCCGAATTCAGGCAAAAAACTGTCCTGCTGGCACCCACGGGACGTGCCGCAAAGGTTTTTTCAGCCTATGCAGCACAACAAGCGTTTACGATCCATAAGAAGATATACCGACAGCAAAAGTTTGCGGAAGGGACGCCTCACTTCTCGCTGAGTGAAAACCTGCATAAGCATACCCTCTTTATTGTCGATGAAGCCTCGATGATAAACAACGAGTCGGCAGACTACTCCTTGTTTGGTACAGGGCGGTTGCTTGACGATCTGATTGAATATGTTTATTCCGGTGAAGGATGCAGAATGTTGCTGATTGGTGATAACGCACAGTTGCCGCCGGTAAAGCAGGAGAACAGCCCGGCACTCGACAAGGATGTACTGCTCTCCTATTCCCTTCAGGTGAGCGATGCTACCCTCACGGAGATTGTGAGGCAGACGGAGGAGTCGGGTATTTTGCACAATGCCACCGTCTTAAGAAATGCACTTCGATTTAATAACACAGAAGATTATCCCAAGCTGATTGTAAGCGGTTTTGCCGACGTAAAGCGGATCACCGGCTTGGAGCTGATCGACGAAATTGGGGATGCCTACCGCAAGGACGGAATAGAGGAGACCATCGTTATTTCCCGCTCCAACAAACGGGTGAACGCCTACAATAACGGAATCCGCAACAGGGTGCTTTACCGGGAAGAGGAACTCTCCACGGGCGACATTCTGATGATTACCAAAAACAACTATTTTTGGGTGGAGAATTTCGAGCATCTCGATTTTTTAGCAAACGGGGAGTTTGTGGAGGTGGTGCGTGTGAAAGGAGAGGAGGAGATGTATGGCTTCCGTTTTTGCAACGTGGTGTTGCATCACCGTGATTATGACATTGAATTTGAGGCTAAAATCAATATGGACGTATTGCATACCGAGGTGCCAGGCCTTACCCGTTCGCAGAACGATCTTTTGTTTACCAGCATAATGGAAGATTATGGCGAGATTTCTCAAAAGCGGTTACGATATAAAAAAGTAAAAGAAAATCCCTATTTTAACGCATTGCAGGTTAAATACGGGTATGCCGTCACCTGTCACAAGGCACAGGGGGGGGAGTGGAAAAATGTATTCCTCGATCTGGGTTATGTGCAGCAATCGTATATGGGCGAAAACTTCTACCGCTGGCTCTACACATCCATTACCCGCAGTTCGGGCCGACTCTGGCTTGTAAATTTACCCGACGATTTTGTGGAGCTTCCCAAAATATGATTACTTTTGCAATGATGAAGCATGTGCATGCCTTCTTAAGGCAGTGTCAGTTTATAACTTCTCGATAAAGCATATAGGATGTCGGAAAAAAGAAATGATTACCTCAGACGGTTGCTGCACGAACTTCGTTCGTTGGAGGAGCGACTGGTGTCTGTTCAGAACAACGATGAATTGCCTTTCTCCTTTTTTAGTGAGTCCTTCAATAAAACCCAGGAAATCTCGCGCTTGCTACACGAGCTCGAATTGCTGCAGATAGAGGAGATGAAGCAACAGATGAAGCGTTTGATCCAGTTCCTGTCAGAGTCGGAACAGAGGAACAACCCTGCGCAGGAAAGTGAAATCTCCAATGAGCAGCCGATTTCTGAAAGCGCCTTGTCCCCATCCAAAGAAACAGCTTTCCAGACTGCGGGAAACCGCTATGCAGAGGGTGTGGTGCTGCCTGAATATAAAAATCCCCGTTCACACGAAACAATGTTGCCTCCCAAACAAACAGCTACAGTTTCGCCGCAATCGGACAAGGATTCGAAGCCGGTCATCCCTTCCTTGAACGACAAAATCAGGGTGTCGCCAACGGTGCTTGACCTGAGGCGGAGCATCAGCCTGAACGATCGTTTTTTGTTCCAAAGAGAACTGTTTCATAATAACAGAGAGGAGATGAATCAAATGATGATTCGTTTAAATGCTTTTGATGACTTTGACCAGGTTGAAACCTATTTGAGAGAGCATAGCGGTTGGGATTTTGATGATCCGGTCGTGGAGGACTTTCTGAAGGTTATTCAAAAAGGGTTTGCATAACCATGCAAAAGCAAATGGAAACAGGAAAACTATATGTGGTCCCCACGCCGGTGGGCAATCTGGAGGATATTACGTTGAGGGCGATCAACCTGTTGAAGGAGTGCGACCTGGTGTTGGCGGAAGATACCCGTACGAGCGGGTTTCTGTTAAACCACTTCGGAATAGAGACACGTATGCAGTCGCACCATAAATTTAACGAACACCATACCACCGCTGAAATGGTTGAGCGCATGAAAGCAGGGAATAAGATCGCACTTATTTCCGATGCCGGTACGCCCGCCATTTCCGATCCGGGCTTTTTACTTGTGAGAGCCTGTATCCAGGAGGGTGTGGCTGTGGAGTGTCTTCCCGGGGCGACAGCCTTTGTCCCCGCCCTGGTGGAGTCAGGATTGCCCAATGACCGTTTTTGCTTTGAGGGGTTTCTGCCCCAGAAAAAGGGCAGACAGACAAGACTGAAACAACTTGCTGAGGAAAACCGTACCATGATCTTCTACGAATCTCCCTATCGCGTGCTGAAAACATTGACACAACTTGCGGAACATTTGGGAGGCAGCCGGGAGGCATCGGTGTCGAGAGAGATTTCAAAAATTTACGCGGAAACCGTGAGGGGAACGCTGCAAGAGCTGATCGACCATTTTACCCAACAAGCACCCCGGGGGGAATTTGTGATTGTCGTGTCCGGGAAATGAAAGATCAACATCAAACTATTTTACAGATATAATTGTTTAATAAAAAGGTAAAAAGAAATTTTGAAACAACACGGTCATCTTTGCACATAAACGGTTGATCAGGGGTTGTTCTTTACACAATTGACGTAAATGACTAATATATTATCGTATGAAAAAATTATGGGTATTTATGCTTATCATGGGACTGATTGTTTCATGTACAAACGTAAAGGAATCGAAAGAATATAAGGAGCTTCAGGCCCAGCGCGATTCCCTGCTTATGCAGTCTGCCGGAACCCAGCAGGAGGCAGCTGATATGATGGCGGTGATTAGTGAAGTGGAAGCGAACTTTGCAAAGATCAGAGAGGCGGAAAATTATATTTCCACCCAGTCTGCAAAAAGCGGTGAAATGAGTCAGGATACCAAAGATCGCGTAACCGAAAATTTCAGAATGATCCAGGAGATTCTGCAACGCAACAAGGAGCAATTGGCCGAGCTGAATAAGAAGCAGAGCAGCAGCAACAAAGAAATTGCCTCGCTCAAGAACACCATCTCAAGGCTCAACAACGAGATGAATGAGAGTGCTACCCGTCTGGCCGAGTTGCAAAACCAACTCTCCCTGAAAGATGAGCAGATTGCGCAGCTTTCGCAAGATGTAACTTCTTTGGCAATGGAGGCTGAACAACAATCTGCAACCATCCGGGAACAGGATAAGACACTGCACACTGCCTACTATGTTTTTGGTACCGGCAATGAGTTGAAAGATCAGAAGATTCTTTCCGGTGGTTTCCTGCAACAGACACGGGTATTGAAGAATACTTTCAACAAGGATTATTTTCTCCAGATTGATATTCGTGAGGTAACACAGATACCGTTGTATGCTCCTAAAGCGAAGTTGTGGTCGACCCATCCCGAAGGGACCTATGAATTTGTAAAAGGAAGTGATGGTAATCTTGTGTTTACGATCACCGATACACAGCGTTTCTGGAGCCTGACCAAGTATCTCATCATCGAAGTAAATTAACCAATCCGGTAAACTTGAATTATTGATCGCGGAGTGAACTAAACAATCACTCCGTGATTGTTTATAGAAAATGGGCTATAAGAATCTTTTTATTGATTTGGATGATACCCTCTGGGACATCCACCTCAACGGCAAAGAGTGTTTGGAAGAGATTTACCGCGACTATGGCTACGCGGCATATTACCCCCGCTTTTTGGATTACTACAATGTGTATGTGCCCGTAAATCAGCGTCTGTGGGCAATGTACCGACATGGAGAGATCCGGAAGGAGGAGCTGATTGTGGAGCGGTTCCTGGCACCGGTGCGGGCTTTCGGGATAAACGACCCGGACTACGCAAAAAAACTAAGTGACGACTTCCTGGACCGTACAACCCGCAAGACGCGGCTCATTGACGGGACTATTGAACTTCTCGAATACCTGAAGCCCCGTTACCGCATGCACATACTTTCCAACGGATTTCGGGAGGTACAGTATAAAAAGATTGAAAATTCAGGCCTGAAACCTTATTTCGACAAGATCATCCTTTCCGAGGATGCCGGGATTAACAAGCCCCATCCCGACATGTTTACCTATGCACTCAAGAACACCAATTCACGACGAAGCCAAACGGTCATGATTGGCGATAGCTGGGATGCCGACATGGTGGGGGCATACCAGAGCCGCATTGCACAAATTTGGTTTAATCCCGCAGACGAAGCACCCGATGGCTTTGAACCAACCCATACGGTGCGAACATTGGCGGAAATAAAAGATATCTTGTAGTGTTTATTCTCTGCGTAAAGGCATCGTCATACATCGCGGACCGCCACCACCACGGGGCAATTCAGACCCCTCAATGGTGATCACACACTTTCTGGCAGAGTGGATGTCGAATTGATTACGGATTACTTCGTTTGCCGTTACTACTTCAAAACCGTTTTTGCTGAGTTCTTCTAATGTGTGGATATTGCGGGCATACGAGAGTATTTTTCCCGGAGCCAGGGCCAAAAAGTTGGCGCCGCTGTGCCATTGTTCCCGCTCCTGATCCCAATCGTCGGACTTCCCTCCGCAGATTATCGGCTCCAGATCGATGCCCAGTTTTCGCAGCAGACTCAGAATGCCGCTTGCGGCTGAGATTTTGGTCACCTTCCCGTCATCAATCTGCATGTGTACCGTCTGATAGGGTGAGCTGCTCATTATGAGTGGCTTGTAGACCATGGCTTTGTTTGTGTCGAGCATCGTGAAAACCATATCGAGGTGGATGAATGATTCGGGCGACTCAGGCAGCTGCTGCACAACAACGTGTTTCCTTCCCGAACCTGTTTTGCAGAACTCCTGCACGATCAGATCAATGCCTTGTGTACTTGTTCTTGTCCCGTTTCCAATGAGCAGGACGTCGTCCCGTATCACCAGTATATCCCCTCCCTCCACTTTCACAAGCGGATTGTCCGGTGAAAGGTGGTATGCGTTTATCGGGTGTGTCTGGAAAAAAAGATCGCTCCGAAAAATGGCATCCATGATCAGCGATTCCCGCAGGCGCACGCTATTGGCCATTTTACATACCAGCGCATTCTTTCCGATAATAGCCGAGGAGTCGCGCGTGAAATAAAAGTTGTAAAGTGGTTTTAACGCATAGTATTCCTCGCGCAGAAAATCGGTCAGCGTACTCACCCGGAGGGGCAGTCCCTCAATTAGAATTTTTGTGAGGACGGGAGCGGGCTGTTCCATCAGAAAATCAATATACCCTGTAACCTGTTCGGTCTCACAGATATTCCTGACAAGACTTTCCTTCAACTCGTCCACTTCCAGTAAACGGGCGAGCAGATCCGATACCTCGTATACCTGTGATGTCTTTTGTAGCACACCCCGTAGCTGGTCGTACTCTTTACGGGCAATGGACAAGTTTAGAATATCATTATACAATGCCCGTTGCGCATTGCGTGGAGTCATGTTTTCCACTTCGGGGCCGGGATAATGAATCAGCACCGCTTCCAGTTTCCCCGTTTCGGACTGAATATTTAAGGTGCATTTCTGATTTTGTGTCATTTTTAATATTGTTTTGCAACAAAATTAGAATATTTAAGATGATTTGCCAACATCGGGGGTGGAAACATCCTTTTTTTTACTATTTTTGAGAAACCGATGTTTTATAATGAACTCATCGAGCAACATTATTTTGGTAATGTGACATAATACAGGTAACAACTGATACATCTAACACACAAATGAAATTGGAGGGCATTGAATAGAATGGGGCAAATTACCTTAAAAGATATCGCAAAGGCACTCAACTTATCACCATCTACCGTGTCGCGTGCAATGAAAAATCATCCGGCTATCAGTTCTGATACCAGAAAGTTGGTGCAGGATTATGCAGAAGCACACAAATATAAACCCAATACCCTTGCCATGCAGTTGCGTACCAACCGCAACAACACGATCGGAGTAATCGTACCGGAAATAGTACACTATTTTTTTTCAACCGTGCTGGCCGGTATCCAGCAGGAGGCCGAGAGCGAAGGATATAACTTGTTGTTTTGTCATTCAAACGAAGATTACGGGCGTGAAGTGAGGAGTGTGGAAACGCTGCTCGACGCACGTGTATGTGGTATTTTGGCATCCCAGTCAAAAACGACCGAAAGGTTCGAGCATTTTCAGGAAATCATTGACAGCAAAGTACATCTGGTGTTCTTTGACCGTATATGCACCGGCATCAATACCGACAAGGTTGTGGTGGATGATTATGCCGGTGCATTCAATGCCGTGGAACATCTCATTCAAACAGAATGCAAACGGATTGCCTTTCTGGGATCAACACCCACCATGCCCATCGCCAACAATCGGCGCATGGGCTACGAAGATGCATTGCGAAAGTACAAACTGCCTCTTGATAAAAATTTAAGCAGGATTTGCGATACGATTGATTTGGCAAGAGAGATTGTGCCGGAATTGTTGCAACTCGATTTGCCTCCCGATGCTTTCTTTTGCATCAACGATGAGGTTGCGGCATACTGCATGCAGATGGTAAAGTCGGCCGGGTACAGGATCCCGGACGATATCTCTGTCTGTGGTTTTACCAACAGCTATATCACGGAGGTGACCGATCCAACACTAACCACAGTGGATCAGCATGGTTTCGAGATGGGGAAGGTTGCAGCGAGGCTGCTCATTAACCGTATTGAAGGGAAGGAAACAAAGCAGGGCGTAGTGAGCCGGTTAATCAAAACCGAGCTTGTGCTGAAGGGATCTAGCCGGTAGACATCGTACCCGGCAAAGCCCTGCTATGCGATTAGCGTGAGAGACAAATGCATACGTTTGCATAAAAAATGCGTACTTTGTGGCGCATGGCGGCGATGACGATTCAAGAAGGATTGTATATTTGCCTGACAGATATGAACCGGTACCCATTTATCGCATATCCTTGCAAATTATTTCAGACTTAGATCATAGATAATCTTTTCGACATGAAAAAGAGACGACTTTCTTTTTGGGAGATCTGGAACATGAGTTTCGGATTTTTGGGTATTCAGTTTGGCTTTGCCTTGCAGAACGCCAATGTGAGCCGCATATTTGAGACACTTGGCGCGCGTGTGGAAGACATTCCTGTGCTGTGGATCGCCGCTCCCATTACCGGTTTGATCGTGCAGCCCATTATTGGCCATCTGAGTGATAAGACCTGGAGCCGTTTTGGACGGCGAAGACCCTATTTCATGATCGGAGCTCTCTTTACCACGCTGGCACTATTCTTTATGCCAAATTCTCCCTCGTTATGGATTGCAGCCGGGATGCTGTGGATCATGGATGCCTCCATCAATATCTCCATGGAACCTTTCAGGGCTTTTGTGGGAGATAACCTTCCCTCGGAGCAGCGGACGATGGGCTTTGCGATGCAAAGCTTCTTCATCGGAACGGGCGCCGTAGTGGCATCGGCTCTTCCTTATATTCTTACAAATTGGTTTGGCGTGTCCAATACGGCACCCGAGGGAATGATTCCGCTTTCGGTAAAGTTGTCGTTTTACATAGGGGCTGTCGTTCTTTTTCTTTCGGTGCTGTATACTGTGTTGACAACCAGGGAATATGCTCCGGAAGAACTGGCCGCATTTGAGGCAGAGAGAAAAAAAACAACCGGCATAAAGACGGTGCCCAAAGCGCCTGTAACCGCTTCGCAGTTTTTGAAGAAGGGGTTGATCTGGACCTTCATCGGAATGGTTGTCAATCTGTTGATTATGGCTACTCCGCTGGGCAGGCAAAACGGACAGCTCTATATCGTTGGAGGTCTATTACTGGCTTTTGGATTGATTCTGCTTCTTTCGTCGGCTATTACAAAGAAATCGTCCGGGTCAAACGGAATGGTAGGCATCATGAACGACTTGCTGCATATGCCAAAAACAATGGGACAGCTTGCCGTTGTGCAGTTTTTCTCCTGGCTCTCTTTTTATGCGATGTGGATTTATACAACCCCGGCCATTACACAACATGTGTATGGCACCACCGACTCTGCTTCGGCCCTCTATAATCAGGGAGCCAACTGGGTAGGGGTGTTGTTTGCCGTGTATAACGGGGTGTCCGCGTTGAGTGCTTTTTTGTTGCCGGTACTTGCAAGACAGATTGGCCGCAAGGCAACCCATGCCATTGCTTTGACCCTGGGAGGGGTCTCCTTTATCTCTCTCTTTTTTATCCAGGATCCCAATATCCTGCTCATCCCGATGATCGGTGTGGGATTTGCCTGGGGGAGTATTCTGTCCATGCCTTACGCCATCCTTACCGGTGCGCTGCCTGCCGAAAAGATGGGGACCTACATGGGAATTTTTAATTTCTTTATCGTTATTCCGCAAATCCTGGCAGCCAGCATCCTCGGCTTTATCACCAGCGAGATTTTCCACGGCCGGGTAATCCTCACGTTGGTGTTGGCAGGTTGTTCCCTGATTCTGGGTGCACTGAGCGTTTTCTGGGTAGAGGATCACGATGATGTATACCGTTTAAAAAAATAATAAATTCAGTCGTATGAAATACTTTTTATTTCCCGCATTGGCCTTGTTGATATCCTGTGGCCATCAGTCTGCCCGGCAAAAGGATGAAGGCGCCGTGAAAAGCATGCATCCTCAATGGGCTTACAATGCCGTGATCTACGAAGTGAATACCCGACAGTATACACCGGAAGGTACTTTTAATGCTTTCTCGGAACATTTGCCCCGTTTAAAGGAGTTGGGTGTGGATATTCTTTGGTTTATGCCGATACAGCCCATTGGTGAAAAAGATCGGAAAGGCACCCTGGGAAGCTACTATTCCATCAAAGACTATACCGGGGTGAATGATGAATTTGGCACAATGGAAGATTTCAAATCGGTGGTGAAGCGGGCGCAGGACCTGGATATGAAAGTGATTCTCGACTGGGTAGCCAACCATACCTCACGCGATGCGGTATGGGTGGAGGCTCATCCCGAATGGTATGTCCGGGACAGCCTGGGCGAGTTGAATGTGATGTACGACTGGACTGATATTGCCCAGCTGGATTACAAACAGCCGGAGATGCGTGAGGCAATGATAAAGTCAATGATGTTCTGGATTCGCGAAGCCGGAATCGACGGGTTTCGATGTGATGTGGCCGGTGAGATACCAACTGATTTCTGGGTGGCAGCCAGAGATTCCCTCACTGCCCTGATGCCGGATATCTTTCTTCTTGCAGAGGCGGAGAAGCCGGAGTTGAACGAGTCGGCCTTCGATGCTTACTATGCCTGGGACTTTCATCACAAGATGAATATGGTGGCGCAGGGGAAAGAGAATGTAGATTCACTGCGGGCATCTCTGCAACGAATGAGCAAACGCTTTTCTTCACACGCCATACCCATGTTTTTTACCTCGAATCACGACGAAAACTCCTGGAACGGAACTGAATTCGAGCGAATGGGCGATGCTGCCCGCGCGTTTGCCGTACTCACATACATGTTGCCGGGAATGCCGCTGATATACAGCGGCCAGGAGGTGGGCCTGAACCGGCGGCTGGCTTTTTTTGAAAAAGATCTGATTGATTGGAGTGATCCGCAAGGATTCGGCAACTTCTACAGGGAGCTGAACTCATTCAAAAAGAAACAAACGGCATTGCAGGCCCCGGAAAGAGATGACCAAATGACGGAAATAGTGAATGATCATTCCGGTAGTGTCTGGTCGTTTAAACGAAAGAACCAGGAAAGTGAAGTCGTCTGTCTCTTCAATTTCAGCAAAGAAGCAGTCAGGGTGACTTTCGACGAGATTATCCCCGGGGAATCAACTCATGCTTTTCCCGACTCATCGGAAGTAACCAGATCAAAAGTGTGGGAAATGAATCCCTGGGAGTACAGGATTTTTTATAAATGAGGCTTTAGTATCTCCACCCATGCGGCGATGCGTTCATCGGTCAGTTCCGGTTCCGTATCGTCGTCGAGTGGAAGGCCCACAAACCGGCCGTCCACCAGCGCCCTGGAATATTCGAAGTCGTACCCATCGGGAGAAACCTGTCCGATAATGGTAGCCCCTTTCCTGGAGACGATCTCATAGAGGATACCCATGGCATCGACAAATGAGCTGGGGTAAATGGAAGCGTCGCCCATGCCGAAGAGAGCGACTGTTTTGCCCGAGAGATCCAGTTTTTCCAGCTTCGGGAAGAAATCATTCCAGTCGTCCTGAAGATCCTGGACCCCCCAGGTGGAGACGCCCAGGATAAGCACTTCGTTTGAAAGGAAAGGCTCTTCGTCCCCATTGTAAATATCGGATAACGAGGGGTTATAATCTGTCAGCCGGGCAGCAATCTTCTCGGCTGCATTTTTGGTATGCTCGGTACTCGACCCGTAAATGATTGCGATTGATTTCATTTTGTTGTTTGTCGTTACTGTGATTAAAACTCTAAACACCGGAAAGATGGAATATGTTTATGCTGTATGCTTTTTCTCATAAAAAATAAGAGGAAATGGCCGACAGGACACATCCTCTTATACCTTTACAAAAAGAGTAACCGGCAGAGATTTTCAGGGTGCAAAAGATGAAAAGATCCGGAAGCTGTTGGCCGGTACGCTGATGGGCATGGTCAGTGTGTGAACCGTGGTCTTCTCCGCGGGATTGAGATAGTTGTACCAGTCGCCCAGTTTCGGGAAGGTAGTTGTTGCATCGATGAGTGTATTGGTGAAGTTGCCCACTACAACAATTTGCTTGCTGTTTCCAAAAGATGAGAGTGTAAGGAATCTACCCTGCTCCCAGAAAGTAGGTGTTACCTTCCAGTTGAGCGTGGCGGTGGGTGTAAACAGTTCGGGATGATCACGCCGCAGATTGATGAGTGCTGTGTAGGTGGCGTGAAGTTCTTTGCGCTCTGGCACCTCAAGATAGTTCCACCTCACCGGTTTGTGCCCTGTACGGCCGTTTTCATCGATGGAGACATCGTACCCCAGCTCGCCAAACTGCCATACCATCTTAGGTCCCGGTACGGTGAAAAAGAAGGCGGCGTTGACACCCAGCTGCGACATCCGCGCATCGAGGCTTGTCTTCAGAATGCCGTTTCCGTACTGAATCTGTTTATAGGCAGCCCGTTCTTCGTCGTGGCTCTCCATATAGCTGACCAGGCTGTTTGCGGGTCGTGACGAGGTGGAGTAGTATACCCAACGGAAATCAGTTTTTTCCTTCCATCCCATGGCAGCTTCCATATAAGTTTCATTGTTGTTGCGCCATACCATCATTCCTTCGTTGGAGAGCTCGGTCTCCTCCCTGTCGTCGCAAAAGTGTTCCAGAATTACGTATGCATCCGACTCTGCTGATTTGATGGTATTGTTGTACTCTTTCAGAATGGCAATTCGCGCTGCGTCGTAATTGGAGGCAGTGGTTTCGGTTGATTGTTTTTGGGTGAACCCCTTGGTGAGGTCGAACCGGAAGCCGTCGATCCTGTACTCCTGCAGCAGGAACTGCAGGTTGCGCTTCACGAAGCTGCGTACAAGATCCGACTCATGGTTGAAGTCGTGAAAAACACTGTAGGGGTGTGGTGCGGTGACATTAAAATAAGGATTATTCGCCGCAGTGCGGTTGTTCGCTGCATCCCACCACATTCTGGCAAAGGGGTTGGCTCCGGTGGCGTGGTTATAGACCACGTCGAGGATCACCGCGATGCCTTGTTTGTGGCACTCGTCGATAAATTCCTTGTACATCCGGTCGGTGCCGTAGGCTTTGTCCATCGCAAAGAAGAAGGCAGGATTGTAGCCCCAACTGTCGTTCCCGTCGAACTCCTGCACCGGCATCAGCTCAATGGCATTCACGCCGAGCGACTGAAGGTAGTCCAGCTTCTCCATCGCCCCGTTGAGGTCACCGCTCTGTGTGAAGTCGCGCAGCAGCAGCTCATAGATCACCAAATTGTCGCGCGACGGTTTCGTGAAGTCGGTTACCTGCCAGTTGTATTGTTCCTCCGCTATTTTAAACACCGATATAATTCCAATGGCACCGGCCGGGTAAGTTTTCAGATTGGGATAGGTTGCAGCCGGGATATAGTGATCATTATCCGGATCCAGAATTTTGCGGGAATAGGGATCCGCTACGCGGATGGGGTCTTTCCCACTGTTTCCCACGTAATACTGAAATCCGTATTCTTTTGCCGGATCCAGTCCGCTGAGGGTAATCCACCAGCAGCCGGCAGCATCGTCGCGGAACATTTGCGACTTGTCGTCGTTGCTCAGCGTCCAGTTGTTGAAGTCCCCCACCACATGGGCAAAGTCCCTCCTTGCACCATACTTGTCCTTGTCGTACAGTACCAGCGTCACGGTACTGTTGTTTACGATATTGATGCCCTGTTGAAGCCCTGCAGGCATGGCTCCAGCCTTGATGGCACCCGGCTGGAAGGGCTTGTACTTGCTGTCGGTGATGCCGCTAATGAAGGTGTCGTTCTCGACCCCTTTTTTTTGGCCATCGGCACTCCGGATCACGATGCCGATCTTGTTGACCGGTGTCTCGCCCGAGCCGAACCATTGGCGGATAGAGGGAGAGAGCTTGATGCTCCAGGTTGAAGGCTCATCGGCTACCTTTGTCATCCTGCATTTGGCAATGTTTTCATCCCACCCTGCCGGCACATACTTCCAGGTACCTTCGCTCACCACGCCGATATGGATATAGACTTCGCCGGTGTAATTATAGAGGGGTGATCCGGAAGAGGCTTTGAACCAGATGGTCAGTTCCCTGTCTGCATCCGGCAACTCGGGGCTCCAGGTGATACCATTCATGATGGTAGCGGGAGGTTCCGGTTTGGGCTCTGGTTCCGGTGTCACCACCGGATCATTCCCGCAGGAGAGGATGAAGAGGAGCAGCAGTAGATAGAGAAAGGTGTTGACGGGATATTTCATTGCAGATGACATTGTAACGGTTAGTTGAATTTGATTTTATAGGATAAATGTAAGCTATTCCAATAGAAGTACCTCTTTGGGTAAGAGGGTCATCGTTTCACCCAGGGTGACAACTTTTCCGGAAAGAAAATCCGTTGCACTATTCTTTCCCTGTATAGACTCGGCATAGCGGTCAAGGTTTACTGTCACCTTGTTTGAGGTGCCGTTCATTACGATCAGGACCTTCTCGTTGCCCAGAAATCGCTCGTAAACGTAGACTCCTTTCTGCAGAACATAGTGCTTCATACCTCCGCGGGCAATGATTTGGTTGTCTCTGCGCCAGTGCAGCAGCTTGCTGAGATAATCGAATGCTTCATTCTGGGTTGCATCGCGTCCTTCAGCCGTGAACTGGTTCGTTTTGTCATCGGGCCAGCCACCCGGCACATCGCGACGGATATCGCCGTCGCTGCGCCTCTTGTTGCCGTGCATCAGCAGCTCCGTGCCGTAGTAGATCTGTGGTGTGCCGGGCATGGTGAGCAGGAAGGTGACTGCCTGTTTCCAGCCGGATAAATCCTTCGGGTACTCTTTCAGGAAACGGTCGGTATCATGGTTGTCAAGGAACCTCAACACGTTATAAATATCAGGATAGATGAAGTCGTAGGTCATGTGGTCATAGATGCCGTGCAGTCCTCCGTTCCACTCGGTGGTCTCCTCAAAGAAAGCACTGTGGGAAAGACCCATGAATCGGAAGTCCATCACCGATTTGAGGTGCGTGTTGTGTTTGTTCAGCGGGCTGTTTCTCTGCCAGAAGGCTGTTCCAATTGTATTGTTGAGCCATGCTTCGCCCACAATGTTGTAGTTGGGGTACTCCTTTTCCACGGCTTCAATCCAGTTCACCATCATATCATAATCGGCATAGGGGTAGGTGTCCTGGCGAATGCCGTCCACACCGGAGTATTCGATCCACCAGATGCTGTTCTGAATCAGGTATTTTGCCACATGGCGGTTGCGCTGGTTCAGGTCGGGCATGGTGGGCACAAACCAGCCGTCCACCATCCTGTGCTTGTCATACTCCGAGACATAGGGGTCAAAGTACATTTCCTTCATGTGGGAGGTCTGAACATATTCCTCCAGGTTGTTGAACCAGTCGGGCGAGGGCACTTCGTTCATCCAGGGATGGTCGCTGCCGCAGTGGTTGAAGATCATGTCCATCACCACCTTCATTCCTTTCTTGTGTGCATCCTCGATCAGCTGGACGTATTCCTCGTTACTGCCGAAGCGGGGATCCACACGGTAGTAATCGGTGGTGGCGTAGCCGTGGTACGATCCTCCCTCCATGTCGTTCTCGAGCACCGGGTTGAGCCAGATGGCGGTCACCCCCAGGTCGGAGAGATAGTCCAGCCGGTCGGAAATCCCTTTCAAGTCACCCCCATGGCGGGCATTGGGGTCGCTGCGGTCTACCTTGTAACTGGTGCGCATCGGTATCTGGTCGTTCGAGGGGTTCCCGTTGGCAAACCGGTCGGGCATGATCAGGTAGAGCACATCCGACGGGCCAAAGCTTTCAATGTTCATGCGTTGTGGGTTACGTTCCTTCAGCTCATAGGAAATGGAGATCTTCTTTCTTCCGCTGGTGAAGACCAGGTCGAACGTTTCCGGAACTGCTCCGGTGAGATCAAGGTAGATCAGCAGGTAGTTGCGGTTTTGCAGTGTCACCACCTCTTTAATCGAAATGTTTTCTGACGTGACGGAAGGGGTGTAGTCGGCAATTTTTTCGCCGCTCACCATCAGTTGCAGTTCGGTTTCTGCCATGCCACTCCACCAGAAGGAGGGTTCCACGCGGGGTGTTTCACCGCATACCATATGGATGGCTGCGATGAGCAAAAAAGAGATGAGAAGATATTTTTTCATTTCAGGATTGTTTTTTTAAGTTGATGGATGATACAGTTTGTTCATTGTAGGACATCATCCGGTACGTTTTGACTCTTAGTCGAGGAAGGTATCCACTGCTTTGGCAGGGCGTCCATCATCACCGTGCAAAGTGGCTCCAGGAAAGGGTTCCTTGTTACTCCCAGTAAAAGACGCCCAGCCCCTTTTCTGAGGGTGCTTCTTTAACTTTTCCGAACGAGCGAAGGAGGAGCCGGGTTGTACCTCACCCGGATTGCTGCCGCAGGATAGTAACAGAAAAAGGATAAAGAGAATGATCGAATAAACGCTTTTCTTTTTTTCGGTTTGATCGGAGAAAGATAGAAAAAAAGCGCGGTGAAGCAACCGCGCTTTTTAGCAGATGATTATCCCGGTAAAGCACTTACAATGGTCGCTTTAAAGGCCATTGGATCGGAGAGGTCGAGCGTAATGGTATAGGTTCCAGCTGTTGCAGGGATGTTGTCTCCATTATAGCCGAGGTTGTTCAGGGGTCCTCCCAGGTTGATGTCCCATCCATTGTTGGCACGAAACTTGAATTCACCGTCGACCAGTGTAGTAGTGACACTCCAGCGACCGGTTACAGGATTGTATGTCATTGGGGTGGAGTTGTCCCATCCGCCGGCGGTTGCACTGCCGATCAGTCCCCATTCGGTTCTGGTCATAGTATAGAGTGGATTGCCGGAGAGGTCGACATCAATCTTATATATACCGGCTTCGTCAACAGACAGATTGCCGGCACCTCCGTCGGTGGATAGTGTGCCATTTCCTCCATTCCCGTAGTTGGTACCGCCCCAGCCGGGTTCTGATGTGAATTTGAATTCAGTGCCTGCTGTTCCGAAGTAGACGTATCCGCTGTACTTGAAGTCGAAATTGCGGCTGTATAGGGTGGGGGCTTCTGCCGGATTCCATCCCTGGTGTCCACCGGGCACATAAAGGGTCAGGTTCATCTCGCCGATGATCTCGATGGTGTAGGTGTACTCCATCATGTTGAGGGTGATCTTCACCCATCCTGGCTCGGTGACACGCATCGCCTGTGCACCTGCGAGGGTGATATCCCCTTCAAGGTCTGTGTTCCCGTTGACAGGATTGCCCAGCACTCCGTCCCAGGAGGCTGCCTCCTTGCTCGATTTGGGTACGATCTTGAAGTAACCGGTTACATTGTTCACCAGGATGGTGAAGACGGGATCTTCGTATACATCCTTGCCGCTGTGACTAAACTGATAAGCTTCAAGGTCGTTGATATTCCACCCGTTGATGTCGCCAATCAGGTAATATTCGGTTTCGATTACCGGGCCGACCGGGGTGACTGTCACCGGTCCCAGCACCACCTGCCCGGGGATACGGACCGAAGAACTGCCTTCTTTGATGTAAGGAGATACGCGCAGGTAGAGCTTCCTCGCTTCCGGTGCTTTCCCGTATAGGCTTTTTGCTGCTTCGTTGAGGGTTGCACTCGTCACAAAGGCACTGTTCTGATTGCTTACCGAAGGTAGATCTGTCACCTTGGCGAAATCCTGTGTGTCAGATGCTTCCAGAAGGAAGGTCATCGTTGCCCCTTCTGCCATTTGAGGAGTGGCGGTTGTCTTGATGGTTTCCAGCAATGTTGGGTCGGCCAGCATCCCTTCGGACAAAATCAGCGGAGTGGTAACACCTGCTCCCAGGGTAAAGGTGAAGCCGCTGACGCTCTGTTCGGCTTCCTGTTCATTAGCCTGTGGCGGTGCTGCCACATGGTCGTACACATCTTCACATGCATTCATCAGAAGGATGGCAAGCAGTGTGGCAAATAGGGTTATTTTTTTGTTCATACTGTGTAATGTTTTAATGAAAAACCTCCCTCTGGCGAAAGAGGTTTTTCGGTTCTGCTTGTTTATTCAATTTTACCCGTATAGCTGGTAAAGTTAATGTGAAGTTGCTGGCCTGCATTGCCGGTAATGCGATCTTGGTCATTACCCGCGCCACGGGGCACGAAGACGCCATCGAAGACGAGAAATTCGGTGTGCCACCATTCGTGACCGGGCAGCTGGATGCTGGCTCTTACCTCGCCGGTGTTGGTGAAAGGAGGCGAAATAAACGCGGCATCGGCTCCCAGTGATAGGTCGGGTACGGCAAATCGGTATGCTACGTCAGTGGTGCCCCAGTTGCCACCGGCTACATTGCCCTGGAGGTGTACGTGCGGCGGATAGAAGTCCACGGCAAACTCATACTCGCGGCCATTGATGGTGGTGGTCACTACGACGATATACCAGCCCGGGTTGCCGATGCCTATGTTGCCTCCGGAGTCTGATGCTCCCGGATCGGCAGTGCCGCTACCATTGACTGTTGCCTGTCCAAAGCCTATCTCGTTGCCGTCCCATGCCTTGGCGTAGTTGAACTTGATCTCGGCGTTGGCGCCATCACCGGCTTTGCCCAGGTACTGCATCGCCCAGAACTTGCCGGGGGAACCCCATACGGGAACCATTACAGTAGCGCCGTCCCAGCTCCAGTTGCCGGCCACATTGCCGATGATATACATTTCTTCCGGCATCACCATCGGGTCGAGGGCGAAGTAACCCTTTACCTGCGGAAGGGTGATTATGTTGGAGAGAACCTCTCCGGCGCCTTTCTCGTTCAGCTTGGATGAGAGACGTACATAGAGGGGATGGGGGGCAGTGGGATATTCGCTTTCGTCGGTTACACCATGCATGCCGACCAGTGCCAATGCCAGGTCGGCTGCGTTGATCGCAAACCTGGCGGTGGTGTAACTGCCGGGTAATGTTACCGGGTTTGAAAAGTTGGAATTGAGAGATACCTGTACGCTGTAGATGGCGGCAGCGGTGAAGCCGTAATCGGGCTGTGAGGTGGTGAACTCAATCGATTCTGTATTCTTCAGATCATAGATGGCGGAAGCATATTTTGGCAGGTTGAGTACGAAGCTCTCCGGCTGCTGCAACACCACCTTCTCTTCTTCCAGGCAGGACCAGAACAGAGAGAGGCCGGCCAGTAATACGATTATATGAATGATATTTTTCATTGTCTGTGTGATATTTAGTTGGCGTTACTAGTTGATTCATATCCGGTGTTTTGCACCAGGTTTTCGTTTGCTCCCATGTCGTCAGCCGGAATGGGGTAAACCTTAAAGTGGTCGGCAACCGATCGTCCTTGGGGTACATTCCCTTTCCATGGCCAGAGGTAGGCTGAACCGGTGAGCTTGCCAAAGCGAACCAGGTCGGTGCGTCGCTGTCCCTCGTAAAAGAACTCACGTCCCCGTTCGTCCAGAACATAATCCAGTGTCAGCTCGCCGCTGGTGATGATGGCGGCATTGTCGTTGCTGTAAGCTCTTTTTCTCAGGTTGTTTACCAGCTGGAGGGCAGTGGCGGCATCGCCGCCAGCACCGCCTCTGAGTACCGCTTCGGCATAGTTGAGGTAGATCTCGCCCAGGCGGAAGAGCGGGAAGTCGGTATAGGCGATGTTGCTCGGGGGCAGTGTACCGTCGCTGTTTCGGTTGTAATACTTCACCACGGGGATGCCATTGTTGGTGAAGAGGGAGGGATCCACGATTTCCACGTTTTCCGTATAGTCGAGGCGGATCATGGAAAAGCGGTTGTCCTTCTCATGCTGATATTCACGCTCAAAGGTGTGAAGCAGTGCTTTGGTGGCACGGTTCCCCTGCCATGCACCAACGGCATTCACCTCTGCCTGCAGGTCGGAGGGCTCCATCGCGCTCAGCAGAAAGGTCATTCCACCCCAGGTCTGTGTGTCGGATCCTTCGTAGCGGATCGGGAAGATCATTTCCGGGGAGTAGTGGTTGTCTGCTTTGAACACATTTGCATAGACCTGATCAAGCAGGTAGTTCACACTCATCACCTTCTTGCTGTAGGTTATGCTCTCGGTATACTTCTTCACCCCGATGTAGGTCTCGGCATTGAGGTAGAGACGGGAGAGCAGCGCCCAGTTGGCTGCCTTGTGGGCACGGCCGTAGAGGGTTGTATTGTAACCCACGAAGGGGTCGAGCATGTCGGTCTCGCATTCCTGCAGTTCTTTTTCAATGTAGTCGAACAGGTCCGCTGCCATGATTTGGGGAGGGAGGGTGCTTCCCACCGGGCTTTCTTCATTCACGAAGGGGACATTGCGAAACATGTCGAGCAGGTAGTAGTAGGCGAGCGCCCTGTGAAACCGTGCTTCGGCTCGAAATGTCCGAATCTTTTCCTGGTCAGCCTGGCTCACTCCCCGTGACGAGAGTTTCTCTTCCGATGTTTCCCTCAGAAGGGCATTGGCCAGATTGATCTGGTAGTAGAGGCGATAGTAGAACCCTTTGATGAACACATTGCTGGAAGTCCAGGTAATGTAGTTCAGGTCGGGGATGCCCACGTCGTTCCAGGCACAATGTGCCTCGTCGGTGGGGAGCTGCTGCAGGTTCCAGAGACCCCGGAGGAAGGATGCCTGGCTCCCTCCGTCGACGCCTGCCACATCGGGATCGCCGTCTCCGCCGCTATTTCCGCTGATGGCCAGTCCAGCATAAATCTTGGCCAGCAGTTCCTGGTAAGACCCCAGATCACTGCCAAAAACCACTTCCGATACCAGTTCCTCCTTATCCAGGGGAATGGTGTTCAGGTCATCAATGCAGGAGGTTACCCCCCCGGTTGTCATGATGATCGCGATGAATATCAGAATTTTATATGTTGCAGTCTTCATAGTTGTGTGATGTTAAAAATTAAGATTGAGTCCCAGGATAAACACGCGTGGGTGAGGATAGATATTGTTGTCGATACCGTTGTTGGTGAATTCCGGATCGAGGCCGCTGTAATTTGTCAGTACGAACGGATTCTGAACGGTGAAATGGATTCTTCCCGACTGCTGACGGTTCAGCATGTGTGTAAAGTTGTATCCCAGAGAGACATTGTCTACCTTCATGAAGGAGGCATTCTGGATGTAGTAGCTGGACTGATAGTGCACCGCATCGAAGTTGGTGTATGTAGCGCTGTTGACCCTGTTCTTGAGCCATCCCGAGGGGTCAAAGGTGGTGTTTTTCGACTCGCGGTTGGACTGAATGTTGTTGTAGGCGTAGTTGCCGATGTTGCCGCGAACGGAGAAATTGAAGTCCCAGTTCTTGTAGGCGAGCTGAGAAGATAAGCCCATATACACATCGGGTGAAGCATTCTTATAGGGAATCATATCCTGTTCGTTGATGGAGCCGTCGGCATTCTGATCTACAAAAACCCCTTCCAGCGGTTTTCCGGCCTTGTCATACACCTGTTCATAGACGTAGAAGGAGCTGGCCGGGTAGTTTACGGCATGGATGGCGATGTTGTTTCCGGTACCGCCGTCGATACCGCCGAAGCGAACACCCACATAGTTCGGGTCATCGTTGATGGTCAGCTTGGTGATCCTGTTCTGGTTGAAGGTTACGTTGTAGCTCAAGTTCCAGCTCCAGTCGCGGGTGACCAGGGGGCGTCCGGTGATGGTGAACTCGATACCCTTGTTTTCCAGTTCGCCCACGTTGGTGAGCAGCTGGTTGCTGAAGTTGGTGCCAGCAGCAATGCCCACAGTATTGAGCAGGTCGGTTGTCTTACGGTAGTAGACATCCACGGCACCGGAGATACGGTTATTCAGGAAGCCATAGTCCAGGCCAGCGTTGTAGGTAGTGGTTTCCTCCCATTTCAGGTTCTCGTCGTATGCCAGCGGGCGAATGAGTGAGATCATCTGATCGCCAAAGAAGTAATTGGCTCCCGCCTGGCTGTAGCTGTAACGGCCCATCCAGGGATAGTCGCCACTGCCCAGGTTCTGTTGTCCGGTGACACCGTACCCGAGGCGTAACTTCAGGTCAGACATCGCTTTTCCTGCACCTTCCATGAATGGTTCGTTGATCACCTTCCAGGCGAAGGCAGCAGAGGGGAAGAGGCCCCACTTATTGTCGGGACTGAAGCGCGACGAACCGTCGTTACGCAGGGTGAGGGTGAGCAGGTATCGATCCAGCAACGAGTAGTTCAGACGTCCGAAGAAAGAGATCACGAAACTCTCCGTAGAATAGTCGTAGCTCTCACGGTAAAACTTTTCACCCTTTTCTGCCGCCATAGCAGCAGAATAGGGATAGGTATCCTCGGTTTCGTTAAAGAAGCGTTGCCAGGAGTACCCTCCCATCGCATCAAAACGGTGTACCCCAACTTCCTTCACGTAGTTCAGGTAGAAGTCAAGCAGCGTATTCAGCTTATATTGAGTGTATGTCCTGTTATCACCCCATCCTGCCTTGTAGCTGCCCCATGTGTAGCTCATGGGAGAGTTGTCTTCCACGATCACGTCTCCCTTGCTGTCCGAGATGTCGTATCCCAGATTAAGGTTGGCTCTCAGTCCATCCAGGAATGGCATGTTGTAGTCTACCTGCATGTTTCCGATGCTGCGCATTACCGTGGAGTTGTCGTGCTTTTGCATTAGGATGGCGAGTGGGTTGGCCAGTGCGATGTCGATGGGAGTGCCATTGGTTTTGAGTGTCATATGGTAGCCGTTGCCGTAAGGCGATCCCGTGGTATCGTATACTGGCATGGTTGGGTCGAACTGAGTGGCCGAGTTGATGGCTCCCTGATCTGCAAAACGGTTGGTGATGTACATCCCTTTTGCATTCATTTGTACTCTCAGCTGATTGTCAAAAAAGGAAGGGCTAAGATTCACACTGCCTGTGAATCTTTCCAGATTGGACGTTCTCAGGATACCGTTTTCGTTGGTGTATCCCACAGAAACGCGATAAGGAAGCACTTCGGCTGCTGTGCCCGACGCACTCAGATTGTGATCAGTACTGGCTGCTACCCGGAAGATCTTGTCCTGCCAGTTCGTTTCGGTGCTGCCAAGGGCGGCAGCTTGCTGGCTATCCTCCCCAAAAGAATTGATGACGTATTTTCTAAAGGTGGGAGCGTCCATCACATCTACAGCTCCGGTGCGTGTGCTCACGGAGAAATTTCCGTTATAAGCCAGCTTCATCTTTCCCGATTGCCCTTTCTTGGTTGTGATGATAATGACCCCGTTTGATGCACGTGATCCATAAATGGCAGTGGCTGAGGCGTCTTTTAAAACGGTAAATGATTCAATGTCGTTCGAGTTTATGGTGCTCAGTGGATTCGACATTCCGTTCACATTGGTGGCGTTGTCTACCGGTACACCGTCGATCACGATCAACGGATCGTTGCTGGCCGACATGGAGGATCCTCCGCGTATGCGAATATTTGCAGAAGAACCGGGTGCCCCTCCTGCGGAAGTAACACTCAGACCGGCCACCTGACCTGCTAAAAGATCTGACGGAGATGTGGCCAGACCCCTGTTTAGCTTGGTGGCATCTACTGCAACCACTGAGCCGGTAGCATCATTTTTTCTTACGGTTCCATAACCGATTACTACCACCTCTTCGAGTAACTCAGTATCCTCATCCATTACAATTTGGATAACAGCTCTTCTGTTGATGGAGATGGTTTGCGGTTTGTAACCGATGTATCTCACTTCCAGTACTCCGTCCTCCGGAACCTGAAGCACAAAGTTGCCATCATAATCGGTAACTGTTCCGGTAGAGGTCCCTTGTAATAGAATATTGACGCCGACAAGCGGTTCGCCGGCAATATCCGTTACGGTTCCCCTTACATTTATCGGCGTGCCGGTTTGGGCACTTGCCGATAAAATCATGAGCATCCCGGACAACAATGTCATCAGAAACACTCTACTGTTTTTTTTAAAATTTACATGCATGTTGTTAACGTTATAAGATTAACTGATTAATACTCTCTCCGTTCTCACAATGGTACAAATGGAATGAGTAAATAAACGAAACGTTAATTTTTTCATTTATTTTATTTGTTTCACTCCACATACAAAGTTAGAATAACCTAAATGGTATGGTATTGAAAAAGGTTTAAATAACTTCGAATCCCCGTGCAAACGATTGCATTTTCCGAGAGTAATAGTTGTATTATCAATTAGTTGCCGATGCTGGCAATAAAGTCAATAAAAGTGTTTATTTAAAAAGGAAAAGCTGAAAACCGATAGGTATGGCCTTTTATTTCTTGCTTTTTGTTTCTGAATGAGTCGAATTTAGTTCACCGGTTATTTTTAAGCAGGAATTGGCGATTTAATTTTCTGTTTTGTCCTTCGGGGCAGCTTCGGTTCTTATTTTTCTTTTTGTGGAAATTAGCCCTCTGAGTCTCATCAGGAAACGCTTGCTGGGCTTGCTTTTTAAATAGGTCTCGATATGGCGTGCGCGCTTTTCCTCCAGAATCTGATCAATTTCAATCAGGATTCCCGACTCCTCGACCTGTCCAAATTCATCGTTTATGGCGGTGCCGAAGAATCGCATGGTCGGCGAAAGACTCATGTATGCGTTGATGAGAGGCGGGATGTTGTATCCCAGCGCGCGCACCTCTCTGTTTAATATTTTATAATCCTCCTTAAAGTTGCGGCCATGGAAAAGCTGTTTCATTTTTTCCGTGTCGGTACCGGTTACAAGAGGATCAATGGGGGTCACCATCTGCTGATTATCGGGAAAGTGTTTGTTGAGGAAGTAGAGAATCATGTTTCGGGCTTGCTTGTTGTAGGTGCCGTACATGGTCACCTTCCCGAAGAAATATTTGATTTCCGGGTCGATGACAGTGAGTGCTCCCAGCCCGTCCCATAGGTTGTCGAGTGCGAAAATTCCTTTTCTCCCCAATAAGGTGGATTGATATTCCAGGGAGACAAACGATCTTCCCAGCTCTACCGTATACGGCAGGTAATCATCAATAAATTCCTGTGAAAAATTCAGAAGGTGGGCTGTAGCTAACATCGGTTTCCCGCTCTCATCAAACTCCACGTCGGAGCCATAAATAAAACGATACCCACCCAGTATCTCCTCATTTTCGGGATCCCATACAATCAGCTGGCGGTAGGGGATCTCCATGGTGTCGTATTTGTCAATGTCGGCCTCCAGTCCCGTGCCGCCACCGTAATGACGGAATGCTATTTCGCGCAGACGGCCCACTTCGCGCATCAGGTTAGGAGAATCGTGGGCGGTAAATACATAAATTTCATTGTTGGCCTTGTTGGTGCTCCTTATTCTTTTCTGTACGGTCAGTTCGCTTTTTATCAGCTCCTTGGAGACCGGTTCTATGATCTTTTCCATTCTTTGTTGCGTTAAAAATAATCGTCATTTCATGGCATAAGCCATGTCTTTTACATATTGTGCCCATTCTTGCGGTGTTTTCGACTTGTCGAATGTCTGCCAGGGAATGGATTGGCCAAATGTGATGGTGAATTGGCGATGGCTGTTTTTGAACATTTCATCCGGCAGATAAATCAGCTCAATGTTGAATTTTAGGCCGGAAGCTTTACGGAGATTGGAGAAATTGTAAAAGAAGGCGGAGTTCCTACCCTCGAAATGGACGGGGATAACGTCTCTTTGGTATTCCACCGACTTGATGATAAAATTCTTCATCCAATCCAGATCGATGATCTTTCCTTTTATTTTCCGGGAGCATAAGCCCGCAGGGAATGTGATGATCTGATTGGTAGAAGCATAGGCTTCGTTGATGGCTTTTGCCGATTCTTTCCCTTGAGCGCCATATTTGTTGATGGGCACAAAAATCGGTTTCAGCGGATCAATGAAATACAATACATCGTTTACGAGGTACTTGATTTTTCCGTCATACTTCGTACCAAGATATGCAGAAAGGCATATACCATCCAAACCACCTAATGGATGGTTGGAAGCGAAAGTAAATTTTCCCGATTCCGGAATATTTTCTTCTCCGCGGATCTCTAAGCTCAGGCAAAATTCTTTTTCCACCAGAGCGCGCATAAACTCCACTCCTTTCGCCTCGCTATTCCGGGAGAGAATTCCGTTGATATCGTCCTGGTGAAGTGTTCGCTTGAGATAATTAATCAGAAACCGGGGGATCCTGTGATAATATTTTGGCGCCTTAGCCTTTAAAATATTGTCCACGTTAATCCTGAATCCATTCTCTTGGCTCATTGTATTTTCCTCTACTTCTAATACGCCGCAAATGTACAAAAATTAGTGAACGCATGGAGCAGGATTGGTCAAATTTCTTCGTTTACAACGATGAACCTAAAAGTACAACTTTGTTATCTGATGATTAATGGTTTGTAATTCAGGTATATGGGGTTTTTCCTGCGCCTGTTGATAACTTTTTTATAAAATATTGTGTGGAAATGTGGGGGAAAGTGGTTTATTTTGTACTTTTACAGTATTAAAGGTTCTGTCCGGTTGAATTTTGATAGGGAAATGTTACAGTTTCTGGGAAATATGGAAGCCAGGGCCGATGCAAAGGGAAGGATTTTTGTGCCGGCAATTTTTCGCAAACGCTTACAGTGTGAGGGAGAAGAATTTCTGGTACTTCGGAAAGATATTTTTCAGGATTGTTTGGTGTTATACCCCGGAAGTGTTTGGGAGAAAGAAATTGAAATGCTTCGTGGTCGGCTAAGCAGATGGGACCGCGAGCAGCAGCAGATTTTCCGCCAGTTTGTGTTGGATGCAGAAAGGATTGAAATGGACACGAGCGGACGGATACTTATACCGAAACGTTATATGCAAATGGTTTCTATCGGTTCGGATGTCCGCTTTCTCGGAGTGGATGAAACCATTGAGATTTGGGCTAAAGAGAAGCTGGAACAGCCATTGATTGATCCGGATGAGTTTTCTTCTGCCCTGCAGCAGTTGATGGCGCGCTTTCCTTAATTTTCAGGATTATGGTAGATAACGGCAGACAGATGGTGTATCATACTCCGGCTTTGCTTGATGAAAGCATCGAGGGGTTGAGTATCTGTCCCTCCGGGGTGTACGTGGATGTCACTTTTGGTGGGGGCGGGCATTCGCGTGAAATTTTGCGCAGATTAAATGACGATGGGCGACTGATTGCTTTTGATCAGGATGAGGATGCGGCGCTGAATGCTATCGACGACCCCCGTTTCACTTTTGTAAGAAGCAACTTCCGGTTTCTGAAAAATTTTCTTCGTTACCTCGAGGTGGACGAGGTGGATGGGGTGCTGGCCGACCTGGGTGTTTCGTCGCATCACTTCGACGATGCGGAGCGCGGTTTTTCCTTTCGTTTTGAAGGAGATCTCGACATGCGCATGAACCGCGGCACCCAAAAAAGTGCAGCAGATATTCTCAATGAATACACTGTGGAAAGACTGCGGGATATTTTTTCAAAATATGGCGAGCTAAAAAACGCACACAAGATTGCTTCTTCGGTTGTGGCATACCGGCAAACAAAGAAAATAGCGCTGACAAACGACTTGCTTGCCATTCTGGAGCCATTTGCGTTCAAAGACCGGGAGAAGAAAATATTGGCACAGGCTTTTCAGGCGCTTCGTATTGAAGTGAACGGTGAAATGGATGCGCTGACGGAAATGCTTACGCAGGCATTGCACGTGTTGAAGCCGGGAGGGCGATTGAGTGTAATTTCCTATCATTCGCTGGAAGACCGGCTGGTAAAGAACTTTTTCAGAACAGGCAACTTTGAGGGGGTGTTGATCAAGGATTTCTATGGGAACGTGGAAACACCTTTCGAACAGGTCAGCCGGAAAGTGATTGTGCCCGCAGAGGAGGAGCAGCAGCAAAACCCGAGATCGCGAAGTGCAAGGCTGCGCATAGCGGAGAAGAAATAGTTTACAGTAGTCGGGGCGCAAGCTGGCAACTGACTGCTGAGAGCTGATAACTATCAACAAATGAAATTGAAGTTCGGTAACATACGCAAATCGTTTGTCCATGTTTTTGGAGGAAGTGTTCTCACCGAGAACTACTTCCTCAAGAACATGCGGTTCATTATCGCGATTGTGCTGATAATGTTTTTGTTTATCGGGCACCGATATAAGGTGTTACAAACGATGTCGGAGATTGAACGTCTTGAGCAGGTGCTGAAAGATGCAAAATATGAGTCGCTTACCATCTCTTCCAAGCTTACCGAAGCAGGCAGGCAGGGAGAGATAGAACGTAGGGTTGCAGAGGCGGGACTGGAGTTAAAGGTGACCAGTGAGCCGATATACTACCTTAATAAAAAAGAGAAGAAATAGCATTTAATTACCCATACAGCGGGCTCAAATGCAAAACCTGAGTAAACAATGCAGGAACAAAACAAAAAAGATAAAAAAGGTGTTTTGGGAAGATATGGGCTGATAGTAACCATATTGATGCTATTTGCCGTAATGATTGTTTTTTCGGCTACCAAAATCGTGTTTACTTCCGAAGGAAAGAAATGGCGGGAAGTGGGCAAAAAAGAAACGGTCATCAGGGACCGCATAATCCTTCCCAAGCGGGGCAATATATATACATACGACGGAAAGCTGCTGGCTACCACTGAGCCGCTATACAGTATTTACATGGACTTTTGGGCAGACGGTATGGAGAAAGATACCCTGATGAAGTATGTAGGCGATCTTTCGGCGGCTCTTGCCAGAAAGTTTCCCGACCGTTCGGCTGCCCAGTACAGGAACGTGATCATGAACGGCTGGAATATGCGGGAAAAAGAAGAACGACAGATTCATGAAAACAGAGCAAAAGGGTCCGATAAAAAAGTACCCATTCGTTCCCGTTACGTAAAGATTCTGAGGCGAGATATCTCGTATGTTGATCTCAAGGAGATACGTACTTATCCTTTCTGGAACCAGCGATCCAACCGCAGTGGACTGATCGCCGAAGAACGGAATGCGCGTAAAAAACCTTTCGGAAACCTCGCAAACCGGACTGTGGGAAGTGTCTATAAGGACCTGGAAAAGGGAGGTGCCAGCGGGTTGGAGTTAAAATATGATTCCTTGCTGAGCGGCGTCCCGGGTGTGAAATTCCGTCAAAAGATACAGGGAAAGTGGATGGATGTGGTGGAGAAACCGGCCGAAGAGGGTTTGGATATTGTCACCACCATCGATACGGATATCCAGGATATCGCAGAACGTTCCCTTCGGGATAAGCTGGTGGAGACAGAGGCAGAGTCGGGTACCGCCATCATCATGGAAGTACAAAGCGGCGAGATCAAGGGGATTGTGAACCTAGATAGAATGAGCAACGGCGATTATGCCGAAGGGAATCCCAATGCATTCTCTTATATGAACGAGCCGGGTTCCACCTTTAAAACGGTGACGGCGATGGTAGCACTCGATGACGGTGTGGTGACGCCCGCTGATTCTTTTTACGTTGGTAGCGGCCTTTTTCAATACAACAAAAGATGGGTAAGAGACCATTACTGGCGGCGAGGTCAGGATAGAGGCTATCTCACGGTCGCAGAGGGGATGGCGGTCTCGTCCAACATCGTGATGAGCAAAATCGTATTGAAAGGATACGAAAGTAATCCAGCCCGGTATGTGGAAGGCATCGACCGGATCGGATTGAGAAAACAGCTGAAGTGGGACGTTCCCCTCAATGGAATAGAAGGAACATCTTCTATCCGTTTTCCGGATGATAAAGCAAATTACTGGTCCAAAACCACGCTTCCCTGGATGTCGTTCGGCTACGAAACAAAAATCCCGCCAATCTATATGCTCATGTTTTACAATGGGATAGCCAACGGTGGAAATATGATCAAGCCTTTTATTGCCAAGCAGTTCGTTAAGAACGGCAAGGTGATCAAAGAAATGGAGGCAGAAGTAGTGAATCCGAAGATGTGCAAGGAGTCTACTTTGCAGCAGATACACGATATGCTCGTGGGGGTAATTGAGGAGGGAACTGCGAAAGTTGTGGCTTCGGACTACTTTACCGTAGCCGGTAAGACCGGAACTGCACAGATTGCTTCCGGTGGCGGATATGAGGGGGGTTATTACGTTTCATTCTGCGGATATTTTCCTGCCGATAAACCGATGTACACTATTTTTGTGGGACTGAGAAAACCGAAAGGAGTGCCATCCGGCGGTGGCATGGCTGGTATGGTGTTCAAGAATATTGCCGAAAAGACCTTTGTGAGAAAAGTACAACTCACCGTAAATGATTGCAAAATTGACTCTACATTGCAAAAAAAACCTGCGATAAAGCATGGTAACTGGGGACTGAACAAGGTTGTACTGGCTTCATTAAATTTGCCTGCGGGTGAACTGGATGAAACTGCCAATTGGGTGAAGATGACACGGGATAGCTTGGCGTATCGGCCCAAGGCCATGGCATTGCACAACTCGATGATCCCGGATGTGCGCGGAATGGGTGCGCGTGATGCCGTGTACCTGCTCGAAAAAATGGGCCTCAGGATAAACCTCACAGGTGCCGGAAAAGTCGTATCTCAGTCATTTCCTCCGGGGCAGAAATTGGTTAAAGGGACCACAATCACCATCACATTACAATAGCTTATGAAACTTCGAGATATTATAAGAAAATGCCGTGTCGTTGCCATTTGTGGCAATGAAGAGGCGGAGGTTACCGCCATTACTTCCGACTCACGTACTGTGACACAGGGCTCCTTGTTTGTTGCGGTAGAAGGAATATTTACCGATGGCCATGCATATATTGGCAAAGCGATAGAACAAGAGGCTGCTGTGGTGGTGTACGATAAACCAATGATCGAAGAGTATTTCTCCAGAGTTACCTACGTGCAAGTAGAGGATAGTGCCGAGGCGCTGGCAATCATCGCCTCGACGTGGTATGGAGATCCTTCGCAACAACTTAAACTGGTGGGAGTAACCGGGACGAATGGGAAAACGACTGTTGCCAGCCTTCTTTATAAGATGTTCCGCCAGCTGGAATATTCTGCCGGACTGCTGTCCACTGTTGCAAACTATGTGAACGATGAGCGGTATGCAACGACCCATACCACACTCGATCCAATCACGTTAAACGGTTATCTCCGGAAGATGGTCGATGCCGGTTGTTCGCATGCTTTCATGGAGGTAAGTTCTCACGCTATCCATCAGAAGCGGATTTATGGCCTCCGTTTTGCGGGTGGGATCTTTACGAATCTTACGCAGGATCATCTCGACTACCATAAGAATATGCTGGAGTACCGGAACGTGAAGAAATCGTTTTTCGATAATCTTTCCAAGGATGCTTTTGCCCTCACCAATGCCGACGATAAGAATGGCGGAGTGATGATGCAAAACAGCAAAGCTCGAAAATTCACATACTCCGTGAAGGGCATGGCCGATTTTAAAGCCCGTATTTTCGAAAAACATTTCGACGGGACCGATATTGAAATTAATGGGAAAGAGCTTACGGTTCAGTTTGTGGGTGTGTTTAATGTGTATAACCTGTTGGCTGTGTATGGTGCGGGCATCCTGCTCGGACTCGATGGAGAGGAGGTACTTCGTCATCTCTCCCTGATGACTCCCGTGGCTGGTCGTTTCCAGACCATCCGATCACCCCGCTCCTATACGGCAATTGTGGATTATGCCCATACTCCCGATGCTCTTACGAATGTGTTGAACGCGATCCACGAAGTACTCAATAATAAAGGACATATCATCACAGTTGTGGGCTGTGGCGGTAACCGCGATAAAACAAAGCGTCCACTTATGGCGCGCGAAGCAGTGAACCTGAGCGACCGGGTGGTGCTTACCTCCGATAATCCCCGATTTGAAGAGCCCGGTGACATCCTGCAGGATATGATTGACGGTTTAACGCAAGAGCAGCGGGATGCCTCGCTTACCATTGTGGACCGGCGTGAAGCCATCAAGACAGCCTGTGCCCTGGCTCGACCGGGAGACGTTGTCCTTATCGCCGGAAAAGGGCACGAAGATTATCAGGAAATAAAAGGAGTGAGGCATCACTTCGATGACAGGGAAGAGGTGGAAAAGATATTTGCCACTCAACACAACGCCTGATGTGAAACAGAAAATACAGTATATATGTTATATTATCTTTTTGATTATTTAGACAAACTCGATGTACCTGGAGCGGGTATGTTTCAATATGTGATGTTTCGCTCAGCCATGGCAGTTGTTTTCTCGCTGCTGATCGGCATCTTTGTGGGTAAGAAAATCATTGGAAAACTGCAACAGAAGCAAATCGGAGAAACAATCCGCAATCTCGATCTTGAGGGGCAATACAGCAAACGAGGCACACCCACCATGGGAGGGATCATCATTATTCTCTCTATATTGGTGTCGACGCTGCTTTTTGGAAAGCTGGAAAATATTTATATTATCCTGATGCTGATCAGTACCGTTTGGCTGGGCCTGCTCGGTTTTGCGGATGATTACATTAAGGTATTCAAAAAAGATAAAGAGGGCCTGAAAGGAAAATCAAAGATCGTAGCCCAAATCGGACTCGGGCTCATTGTGGGACTGACTATCTACCTGAGTCCCGATATCGTGGTGCGCGAAAATAGGGAGATACGGGTGAACAACATCATCGAAGATGTCACTTTCCAAAGCGAGGATGTAAAAACTACCAGTACCACCATTCCTTTTATGAAAAACAACAACTTCGACTACAAGTGGCTGGTTAACTGGATGGGTGACTATGCTGATGAGGCTGTGTGGGTTGTTTTTATCCTGGTTGTGATCCTTATTGTGACGGCTGTGTCGAACAGTGCCAACCTGACGGATGGACTGGATGGTCTGACATCTGGCTCCTCTGCCATCATCGGTGTGGCACTGGGAATCCTGGCTTATGTGTCGGGGCGTGTTGACTTTGCCTCCTACCTGAATATTATGTACATCCCCGGCGGAGATGAACTGATGGTGTTTGCTTCGGCGTTTGTAGGAGCCTGTGTGGGATTTCTCTGGTACAACGCTTACCCCGCACAGGTATTTATGGGCGACACGGGAAGCCTTACACTTGGAGGAATCATAGGCGTGTTTGCTGTGCTCATCCACAAGGAGTTGTTGCTGCCTATCCTGTGCGGTGTCTTTTTTGTGGAGGCTTTGTCGGTAATTGCACAGGTGACCTGGTTTAAATATACGAAGAAGAAATATGGTGCCGGAAGACGTATTTTTAAGATGACTCCGCTCCACCATCACTATCAAAAGCCGGGTGACGGAACTATCGATGCATTGATCCAGAAGCCTTTCGCACCGCTTGCCGAACCCAAGATCGTGAGTCGCTTCTGGCTTGTAGGAATGATCCTGGCAGTGTTGACGCTGGCAACGCTCAAAATGAGATAGGATATTGATATCCAAAAGAGATAAGTATGAATGGGAAATTAATTGTTGTGCTCGGTGGTGGGGAAAGCGGCGTAGGTTCTGCCATACTCGCGAAAAAAAAAGGATTTGACGTGTTCCTTTCCGATAACGGTCCGCTTCAAAACTCGCATCGTGATACGTTGAATGCTTATAGCATAGAATTTGAGGAGAACGGTCATACCGAAGAGCGCGTACTCCGGGCTGATGAGATTGTAAAGAGTCCGGGTATACCCGATACATCCCCGTTGATGCGGAAAGTGCTGGCCACCGGAATTCATGTTATCTCTGAGATTGAATTTGCCGGCCGATTCACCGATGCGAGGTTGATCTGCATCACAGGAAGTAATGGCAAGACAACCACGGCCAGCCTTATCTATCATATTCTGAAATCGGCAGGACTGAGCGTGGGGCTTGCGGGAAACATCGGGAAGAGCTTCGCTCGACAGGTGGCCGAGGAGCATTTTGATTATTATGTATTGGAGTTGAGTAGCTTCCAGCTGGAGGGCGTGTGCGACTTCAAGGCCGATATTGCGGTACTGCTGAATATTACCCCCGATCATCTCGACCGGTATGATCATGACCTGCAACACTATGTAGATGCCAAAATGCGCATCATCCGCAATCAAAGGGTGGAAGATGCTTTTATTTACTGGATCGATGACCCCATTGTTACAAAGGAGATTGACAAGCTAAAGCCGTTGGCAACCCTCTACCCTTTTGGAAAACAACAAAAGAAAGAGGCGGCTGCTTATACCGAAAACGGAAAGATAGTTATTCACGCTAAAGAACAGGAGTTCACTATGGAATTGGAATTATTGGCCCTGGAGGGTTTGCATAATGTATATAACTCATTGGCGTCGGGGATTGTAGCAAAGCTGATGGACATCAGCGACGAACAGTTGCGCACATCGTTGTCCGATTTTAAAGGCGTTCCGCACCGGCTCGAAAAGGTGGCTACAGTGCGCGGCGTACTGTATGTCAACGATTCAAAAGCAACCAACGTAAACTCATGCTGGTACGCACTGCAGAGCATGCGCACCAAAACAGTGCTGATTCTTGGCGGAACTGATAAGGGAAACGATTACAGTGAGATTGAGGAGTTGGTGCAATCAAAAGCAAGGGCATTGATTTTTCTTGGAAAAGACAACAGTAAACTACATGCTTTCTTCGACGGGAAGGTGCCCGTGATTCGTGATGCATGTTCCATGAAGGAGGCCGTGGATATAGCTTATCAATTAGCCGAAAAGGGAGACACGGTTTTGCTGTCACCCTGCTGCGCCAGCTTTGATCTGTTCAGAAACTACGAAGATCGCGGTGACCAGTTCAGGGAATGTGTGAGAACTCTTTAAAAAGGTAGCTATGTTAAACAATTCCAATCATTCAACAGATCCTTCATCTCCAGTGGATACCGTTTCCGAAACAGGGTTCACGTTAGGAGATTTAGTGAAAAAGGTCTTTAAAGGAGATAAGGTGATCTGGACGGTGTTTATCATCCTCTGCGTGATCTCACTGGTGGAGATATTCAGCGCAACCAGTACCATTGTTTACCGGCAACAAAACATGTGGGGGCCAATTCTCAGGCATGCCATGTTCCTAATTGGAGGTGTGGGAGTAATTCTGCTGATTCATAATATTCCCTATCGCTATTTTTCACTTCTGATTTTTGTACTGCTGGGAGCCATCGTCTTGCTTGTGCTAACCCCGTTTATCGGGACCAGCGTTAACGGTGCCGACCGATGGATATCCTTCCTGGGATTCACCATTCAGCCTTCCGAAATAGCCAAAATATCGCTGATGGGGACAGTGGCTTTTCTGTTAAGCAAGCAGAATGGAACGAACGACGGCCTGTTGTTCAAATGGATGATAGGCCTGATGGTTGTTGTGTGTGGCATCATTGCCATGGATAACCTGTCGACCGCAGTACTGCTGTTCGGAGTGTGTTATCTGTTGATGTTCATTGGAAACGTGAAACTCATACGTTTGATGAAGGTGGCAGGAGCAGGGATTGCTTTGGTGCTTTTATTTGTCTTGTTACTGAATATCATTCCCGAAAATTGGACCAGCTCGGGTCCCTTAAGTCGTCTGGGTACATGGCAAAACCGTATCACCAACTTTGGTGCACACAAAGAACTTTCTGAAGAAGAATATTTCACTATCACCGATGAAAATTACCAAGTGGCACATGCCAAGATTGCTATCGCCAACGGCGGTATCCTGGGTGTGTTCCCGGGAAATAGTACCGAACGGGATTTCCTTCCGCAGGCCTATTCCGACTTCATCTATGCCATCATCATCGAAGAGATGGGGATGCTGGGAGGTCTTTTTGTTCTGTTGCTCTATGTGATCCTGCTTATTCGTTCCGGGATGATTGCCCGGAAAACGGAAAAAATGTTTCCCAAATTTCTGGTGCTGGGATCGGCGCTGATGCTTTCCATCCAGGCATTTATCAACATGGCGGTGGCCGTAAACCTGATCCCAGTCACCGGCCAGCCATTGCCACTGGTCAGCAGGGGGGGGACATCCACGCTGATTACTTGTGCCTACTTCGGACTGATTTTGAGTGCCGACCGCTTTGGTATTGGGAAGAAGAGAGAGGAAAACGAGACTGCCGGTCGGAATGAAGATGACCATACCCGCCAATGCGAGGAATCGGCCGACTCCCTATTGAAGGAGCCGATTGAAAATCTGGAAGACAAAGTGGAATTTGAAATTTATCATGTATGAAGATAATTATCAGCGGAGGAGGCACGGGGGGACATATATTCCCGGCTATTTCGATTGCAAACGCAACGAGGAAACGGTGGCCGGAGTGTGAAATCCTTTTCGTGGGAGCCGAAGATCGCATGGAGATGGAGCGGGTGCCCGCCGCCGGATACAATATCGTGGGACTGCCTGTGGCAGGGTTCGACAGGAAGAACTTGCTGAAGAATGTCTCTGTCGGCATCAAGTTGCTCAGGAGCATGCAAAAAGCGCGAAAAATTGTGAATGACTTCAAACCCGATATTGCTGTGGGAGTAGGTGGTTATGCCAGCGGCCCCATATTGAAGGCAGCATCTGCAAAGGGAGTACCCACCTTACTACAGGAACAGAACTCCTATGCGGGGGTGACCAACAAGCTGCTGGCACAAAAGGCTGCGACCATCTGTGTGGCCTATGATGGGATGGAAAAGTTTTTCCCAAAAGAAAAAATAGTGCTCACAGGCAATCCCTGCCGCCAGGAGCTGTTGATATCGGAGGAGAATAGGCAGGATGGATATAATTACTTTCAGCTGGATCCCCTCAAGCGAACAATCCTGATGCTGGGAGGAAGCCTGGGGGCACGCACGCTTAATAAAAGTATTACAGGTGCTTTCTCCAAGCTGGCCGTGCAGGACAATGTACAGGTGATCTGGCAGTGCGGTAAGTACTACTACAAAGAAATGCAGCAGCTGCAAGAGGCCGGGATGATTCCACCCAATGTGCATCTGTGCGATTTTGTGCATCGGATGGAGTATGCCTATTCTGTGGCCGACCTGGTAATTTCCCGTGCGGGCGCTGGTTCCATATCAGAGTTTAGTTTGCTCGGAAAGGCGGTTGTCCTGGTTCCCTCACCCAATGTGGCGGAAGATCACCAGACGAAGAATGCGCAGGCATTGGTGAATAAGGAGGCGGCTGTCATGGTCTCCGACGCATTGGCTCCTGCTCTGCTGTTCGATGTGGCACTTTCGCTTGTGAAGAACGAAGAACAGCTTAAAAGTCTGAGCCGGAATATTGTAAAGCTGGCGCAACATGATTCGGCAGAACGAATCGTGGATGAGATTGAAAAATTGATCATGGTATGAATTACGAAAATATATATTTTATAGGCATTGGCGGGATTGGCATGAGCAATCTTGCCCGCTATTTTCTTTCGAAGAGAAAAAGGGTAGGAGGGTATGACCGTGCAGAAACGCCGCTCACACAAACGCTTGTAGAGGAGGGCGCTTTTGTGCATTATGAGGATGACATACAGAAAATTCCCCCCTTTTTTGTGGACAAAGAAAAAACGCTCGTGGTTTATACACCTGCCATACCTGCATCGCACGGGGAATTGGTTTTTTTCAGTGAACGGGGATTCACTATCATGAAACGGGCACAGCTGCTTGGTGAGATCACCAAAACGAGCGATGCTGTCTGTGTGGCGGGAACACACGGCAAGACCACTGTCTCAAGCATGACGGCCCATCTGCTGCGCCAGTCACATGTGGACTGCAATGCCTTCCTGGGGGGGATATTAAAAAATTATGACAACAACCTGCTGCTCTCCGACAAAAGCAATATTACCGTTGCCGAAGCTGACGAATATGACCGTTCTTTTCATTGGCTGAAACCCTGGATCGCCATCATCACTTCTGCCGATCCCGATCATCTCGATATCTATGGAACAGAAGAAGCTTACAGGGAAAGTTTTGAAAAATTCACCTCGCTCATTCGTCCTCATGGTTGTCTTATCCTGAAAAAGGGAGCACCGGTCACCCCACGCACCGACGAAACAGTGACTGTGCTGAGTTATGGAGAAGCGGAGGGCGATTATCGTGCAGAGAATATCCGCATTGGAAACGGGGAGATCCTGTTCGATTTCGTGTCTCCTGAAATGAAGATTGCCGATATTTTTCTGGGAGTGCCGGTGAAGGTGAATATTGAAAATGCCGTAGCAGCCATTGCTGTAGCCATACGTTGTGGTGTCACACCGGAAGAGATCCGCTGTGCCATGCGTAGCTTTGGCGGTGCGAAAAGGCGCTTCGATTTTCAGATCAAATCGAAAAAAATTGTATTTATTGATGATTACGCTCATCATCCGCGGGAGCTGTCAGCAGCCATCCACTCCATCAAAGCACTCTATCCTGGCAAAAAGGTGACGGGTGTATTCCAGCCACACCTCTATACACGGACCCGCGACTTTGCAGATCAGTTTGCAGAGAGCCTCTCTCTCCTCGATGATGTGATTCTGCTGGATATCTATCCTGCAAGGGAAGAACCCATACAGGGCGTTTCGTCGCAGATTATCTTCGATAAAATCACTTCGCCAGAGAAGGTGTTATGCCGGAAAGAGGAGCTGTTGGGGTTGCTTGAGCATAAGCCGCTGGAGGTGCTTGTTACTTTTGGTGCCGGTGATATCGACAGGTTGCTTCCCGCTATCGAAAGCCTGCTGAGAAAGAAGTACACAGTGAATGATTAATGTTTTTTAATTCGATCTGCTATTGCACATCTTAATGTATCTTTGTGTAATCAAACCAAACAGATAACAGCATGAAGAAAGTCTTTATCATATTGGTTGCTGTTGTTGTAATAGGGTATTTGATCTTTTCGGCATCCTATTTCAGAGATTCTTCACGCGATAACGTATGCGAGCGATTTGAGGTGATTATCAAAGACAGCAGCCGAACCCGCTTTGTAGAGGCACAGGATGTTGTGAATCTGGTGAAGAGATATGATTTGTATCCAGTGGGCAAGACTTTCGGACAGATCAACACGTTGGCCATTCGCGACACCATTCTTACCAATCGCCTGGTGGAGTCGGCAGAGGTATATACCACGGCAGGTGGTTCCATTGTGGCATCCATTCGCCAGCGGGAGCCGGTGTTAAGGATTATCTCCGATGTAAAAGGCAGTTTTTATGTTGATAAAGATCGCCGTATCATGCCCCTGTCGTCTAACTTTGCTGTCTATGTGCCTATTGCCACGGGTGTTATTGACGAAGAGTTTGCACAAAATGACCTGTATGATTTTGCAATGTTCCTACGGGATAATCCCGACTGGGATGCCTGGATAGAACAGATTGTGGTGCAGAAAAATAAGGACGTGGAACTGATACCGCGTGCCGGCGATTTCAGGATCGTTGTGGGAAGTCTCGACGACTACCCGGCCAAACTGGCGAAATTTGTCCTTTTTGTGGAAGAGGGATTGAACGTGGTAGGATGGAATCGATATAGCGAGATCAACCTGAAATATGAGAATCAGGTCGTGGGCACAAGAAAGTAAAAAGAGATTATTTCTACTTTGAAAATGATGTTAACAAGCAAACAAAAATGTTCCAGGAGCGTTTGTTAAACAATAATGTAACCAAAAAGTTCATCAACCAAATATATGATGCATTCAGGATTTATAGCTGTGATTGATCTGGGTACTTCCCGGATAAAAGGCGTTGTCGGGCGAAAGAATGAGCACAATGTGATATCCATTCTCGCCAGTGGTTCCATTGATGCCGGTAATTCCGTGCGCAGAGGTATGGTGTACAATATTGAACAGGTAGGGGCCAATGTGCATAAGCTGGTGATGATGCTCGAAAACAGCTTGGGGCGGAAGATCGCTAAAGTGTATGTTTCCCTGGCAGGCCAATCACTGCATACCCTGGAATTTCATGAGATGAAGCAACTCTCTACCGGAATGGTCACTGAAGAGGTGGTAAGCCAGTTGCGCAAAGCGGCCGAAAAGTTTCAGCCCGAGATGGTGCGTAATTATCGGGTTGCAGACGTGGAATATTATATCGACGACAAACCGGAGCGCAGTCCGGTTGGGGTGACCGGTTCGCAGATTGAGGCCGGTTATGAGCTGATCGTGGGACGCCCAAACCTGTTGTCGAATATCGAAAAAAGTATCGCTGCCAAAACGGACCTGGAGATCGTCGATTTTATTGTAGGGCCGACCGCATCGGCGGAGATATCGCTCAGCGAGGAAGAAAAAGAGCTGGGTTGCGTTTTCGTTGACTTCGGCTCCGGGACCACTTCCCTCTCCGTCTACAAGGGTGGTATACTGCGACGCATGGTGGTCATCCCATTCGGAGGCAAAAACCTGACGAAGGATATCAGCGCGCTCAACTTTACCGAAAACGATGCGGAACAGCTGAAGATAAAATTCGGTCGAGCCATGGAAAATCAGGATGCTCCCCTTTTTACGTCTCCTTTTGCTTCGAAACCAGATATAGACCTGACGGAATTAAATAAAGTCATCGGCATGCGTCTCGATGAGATCACCGCAAATATCAGGGAGCAGATCATTCTCTCTGGTTACGAAGGACAGCTGGGGGCGGGAATGATCATTACGGGCGGAGCATCACAACTGAAGAACCTGGATCTCTATCTTACCCAAAAGATGAAGATGCCTGTAAGAAAGGCGTTGGCGAAAAAAACATTTATCAACAATGCGCCTGAACTGATCAGCGATCCTTCATTTACACAGGCATTGGGCATGTTGATCTTTGCGGAAGAGGATTGCGAACTTGTACTTGCCGATACTTCAGAAGAACAGGATGAGGATCGCAGATCTCCCTCTTCCGGCTGGTTTTCCACGAAAAAGAAAAAGCCGAAAAATGACAAAAAGGAGAAGAAACCGAAAGCAGAAAAACAGGAAGGGGGAATATTCTCAAAGATAGAGGATGTCTTTGGCGAATTCTTTTCAGAAGAGGATGATGAATAACAGAGAAAAGATAAGGAGCAATGAACGACGATATATTGGATTTTCAGATCGAGAGCCATACCGATGCCATCATAAAGGTGATTGGTGTGGGAGGTGGTGGCGGTAATGCCGTGAACCATATGTTTCAGGAGGGTATACACGACGTCTCCTTTGCATTGTGCAATACCGACCATCAGGCGCTGATGGAATCACCTGTACCCATGAAAATACAATTGGGCGAAAGCACTACCGGAGGATTGGGAGCAGGAAACAAACCGGAAGTGGCCCGAAGAGCTGCCGAGGAGAGTGTTGAGATGATTGAGGATCTACTGAACGACGGCACCCGAATGGCTTTTATCACCGCTGGTATGGGCGGTGGAACCGGGACAGGAGCAGCACCCGTGGTGGCTCGTGTGGCAAAGGACATGGGTATCCTCACCGTAGGCATCGTTACCATTCCTTTTATGTTTGAAGGTCCCCGAAAGATTGTTCAGGCAGTGAAGGGCGTGGAAGAGATTGCCAAAAATGTGGATGCACTCCTGGTCATCAATAATGAGCGTTTGCGGGATATTTACAGTGATCTGACCATGCTGAATGCCTTTGCCAGAGCCGATGATACACTGGCAACCGCAGCCAGGAGCATTGCCGAGATCATCACCGTGCACGGACATGTAAATCTCGATTTTGCTGATGTAAACACCACGCTCAAAGATGGTGGTGTGGCCATCATGAGTAGCGGCCTGGGGAAAGGGGATGATCGGGTCAATGATGCCATAAAGAACGCATTGCATTCACCATTGCTTAACAACAACGATGTGTTCAGCGCCAAGAAAATTCTGATCAACCTCTCTTTTGGCGAAGAGAGTCCGCTGATGATGGAAGAGATGAATGCTTTGCACGATTTCATGTCGAAGTTTAGCAGGGAGATTGAAGTGATCTGGGGAGCGGCTGTGGAAGAGTCGCTGGGTGAAGAGGTGAAAGTGACGCTGCTTGCTACCGGCTTTTCTATCACCAGTGTTCCGGGAATCAAGGAGCATCAGGAAGAAAAGACGAGGGCAGAAGAGATACAAGAACAGATTGAACGCGATGCGAAGCTGGAGCAGGAGAAACGCGACAAGGAACTGATAGAAAAGTATTACGGAAAAACAGGGTTAAAAACCCTTACCACCGTCAACTATCGGCAGGAACCGTTTGTGCTGACTATTGATGAACTGGATGACGATAAGGTGCTCGAGGCACTCGAAAAGACTCCCGTCTTCAAACGGGAAGCAGATTTCAATCCCCGAGCCTTTCAATCGGAAACACATCCTCAGTCGACGTCTCTGTTCGATTGATGGGACCTGTTTAGAATGGCTTTGGATATAACAGGAATAGATCAAAGAAAAGAAACAACATGGAACTACTGGAAAAGATTACCGGAGAGATAAAAAAAGCAATGCTTGCCAAGGACAAAGTGCGTCTGGAAGCGTTGAGAGGAATAAAGAAAGAGTTGCTGGAAGCAAAAACAGCGAAGGGTGCTGCCGGAGATCTATCTGATGAGACAGCCACATCCATTTTGCAAAAAATGGTGAAACAGCGTAAAGACAGTGCCACGATCTATTCGGAACAAAACCGGCCTGACCTTGCCGAAGCTGAGATCGAGCAAATGAAAGTGATCCAGGAGTATCTCCCGGCACAACTGACCCCGGAGCAGTTGGAAGGTGCTCTGAAGGCGCTCATTGCCGAAGTGGGCGCTACCTCCATGAAAGAGATGGGCAAGGTAATGGGATTGGCCACGAAACAACTTGCCGGTAAGGCGGAAGGACGGGCTGTTTCAGAAATGGTGAAGAAGCTGCTTTCTTGATCGCGGGCGATTACATTTTCCGCACATAGGGTACATATACCTTTTTTAGCCGTTTTTCGAGCAGATTACGTTTGCGTATTTTCTTCTCCAGCTTTTGCAGATCGGAGAGTCGGTTTTTACTCTCCTTGAAATCGTCTGTGAGCAGCAACAGAGAGATTGTTTCGTCGTCCACTGTGCGTATACTAAATACTACAGTGCTGTTTTCAATGATATTATTTTCGGTCATCGTGACCAGGTAGTGTTTTCCCAGTGTATGATCTATCGTGATAGCATCGTATCCCATGGCAGAGACTGTAATTTTCTCCAGCTTATCGTTATCTTTAAACCAGGCCTTGCCATCGTCGCCGGACACTTTTCCCTCGAGCACCTTGTCCGATTTTGTACGCGCCTCTACCAGGATATTCTGTAGAGGATAGTTGTCTGATCCTACGACCTTTACCAGGCAGCTGTCATTCGTTGAGCCTTTTATTGGCTGATATGCCGACTTGGGACCGGAATAGTCCGATGTCTTAATCAACAGAAAATGATCGACCTGTTCATAACTGCCTTCCCCTACCTGTGCTGTGGATAAACCCGCAAAACCTGTAAGACAAAACACAGCCTTGCCATTTATGAAAGCAAGTGAATCCAAACCGTTCTTAAAGGTTGCGCCCGTTTGTTGCGCAAAGAGCATGAGAGGCAAGAGAAGCGTGCAGGTGAATAAAAGATTTTTTTTCATGAACGGTGTGTGAGTATGTTGAGACACAAATGTACTATTAATTTTCATGATAGGAAAAGAAGGAATGTTAAAACAATCCATGCTTTAGGGCAACTCCAAATGGTTTTAAATGAAGGGAAACGGTAATCGTTTTTTTCCAACCATAGGTTCATCTGTCCCTGCTGTGATTGTGATGGAGAGGGTTACAGGAAAGGGAGACAGATCCAGGGCTTATTGTGCGATGACGTATTGATAAAGTTGAAACACCTGTTCAACAGAATCAAAATCTGTTTGATGTTCTTTAATGAAAGACTCAATTCTAGTTCTTCTTTTGTCCTTTGGAAAGATTTTCAAGAAACTCCTTTCGTTGTAAAAACTTTTGTTTCGTTTTCCCACTTGTACTTCGTAGGTTCTGCTGATGCCGGCTACAACCCGATTATTCTCCCGAACCCCGCTAATGATCCCTTTTCCTGTCAATCCGGTATAGCTGTCCACCGATGCTGTCTCCGTTGTTCCACCATATGTGACTTTGGCGGGCGCTTTTTTCTTCAGGGGGGTATAAGATACATGAAATTTAGGGTCTGCCTGAATAACTTCGGTTGCTTTGCCCTCTGACATAAGAAATATTCTTTTGCCTACATGCATGGCTACAACCATGCTCGGATCGGAAAATTCTTTTTCCCGCTGGTCGGCTTTATCGATAAAAACATATCGGCCGTTTGCCAGATTGAAGTTTAAAGGAACTGCGAACTGCCTTCCATCTTTATAAAAGATGATAGCATCCTGAAAATCCTCAAATAGATACGAAGAATTGGACTTATCTGTTTGAGCTGTTATATAAGTAGAAAGACAAAATACGAAAATAAGAAGGTGTAAAAGAGATTTCATCCTATTCATTATTTAGAAAAGTCAAAGTTACTTCTATTTACCGAAACAAGAAGATTCGGTTATTATAAATATATGGAACTTTTTTTAAAACATCCTCTTACCCGTTGATGTGGATCAACTGAAGCCTTGCTCTACCACGCAAGTTGATTTTTTTTGTATATGATTGGTCCTTATGTAAATAATGGCCATGAGATTTAGGTCGTTAAAGTCAGAAAAAGTATCCTCGAGATAAAGAAGATTATGTGGTAAATAACAGCACTTCTCATTATATATAGTTTTAACTAATAAAAGTTGGCGTGTTTTTTTAAATGATTTAATTTTATTGTTTACATCTATTTTTTAACTTTAAACTCAATCGGTATGAAAGCAATTATATTAATCTTGCCAGGAGCCGCTCTCTGCTTACTCGGTTGTTTTCCATAATACAGTGTTGTGTCTTTTTTAATACCATAAATGCGATGATGAATAATTTGTTTGCTTGTGTCTGTTTAATCTTCCTTGTCACCCCCGTTTCCGGACAAGGGCCGGTCAATCCCGACACATTGGTGCATCGCTTGTGGAGACAGACTCAGCTTTACCCGCGATGCACGGTGTATACGATGAGCCGGAGGTGTTGCCCGAGGTGAGTGCGCGTGTATCCGGGCGGGTGGCGGACCGGAAGGGAGCGGGGGTGCAAAATTGCGTGGTCACGCTGGCCGCCCCCGGGACGGGCATTCTGGAACAGGCCGAGAGCCGGGAAGACGGTCGTTTTGTCTTTACCGGGTTTGAAATTCCCGAGGGTACCCGCTTCGTGGTTTCGGCGAAGACAGCAACGGGAAGAGAGAATGTTTACCTTGTCCTGGATGAAGTCCCGTCCTGGTTTGAAGGCGTGCCGGCCCCGTTGGCGGCTTCAGGGAAACCGCACGGGGATCACCTCGAGTCCGCTCAATGGCAAGGCTACCGGAATAGGACGCTGGAGAAGTTGGCGAGGGAAGAAACGATGCGGGATATCTTTTTGGAAGAGGTAGAGGTACGTGCCCCCAGGAAAACGTACAAGACCGAGTACGAACAACAAGCCGGTACGGTTATTACCGAGGAGCGTATCAAGCAATCGGGATTACCAAACCTTCAAATGGTGCTGAGGGCGTTAGTAGGTATTGGCGGATTATGGTCTCCCCTTCTTGTTTTCGATGGGGTTCCTGTCTACGATTTGGGCTCAGCAGACTTTTTTTTAAATTATCTTCCGGTAGAAGCCATCGGGCAAATAGATATTATAAAAGGACCGCATGCCGTGGGATATTTTAATGGTAAACACAATATGATTGTCGCGGTCTCCACCAAGAGGGGAGGGAAGGGAGGAGCCTATTACGCGAAGACGAACACCGGCTGTTGATACCCCATCGGGGTATCAACAGCCGGTGGAAGTGTACGCTCCCGCTCCCCGGGTAAACAAGGAACCGGACGTGCCCCTGCCCGATCTCCGATCCGTCTTGTACTGGCAACCGCGGCTGCCAGTAAGGGAGGGTAAGGCGTCGATTGATTTTTACCCGCCTGTAGACGCTCCCGTTTCCGTCGTGATTGAAGGGGTTACACGGGAAGGGGATACCTTTCGGGCTCATTGTTCCATTGCGTATTGATAGGGCTGGACTACCTGTTCAACCGGATCGCGGTCATTTGCCCGAGTGTTGCTCGTGATGCCTTGTCCGGCTACTCCGGAATACCTATCTACTTCGACTGCTTTGGACAGAATACAAAAAAGGAGGTGAGTATTAGCCCACCCCCTTGAAATGATGTTGTTTTATCACTTGTTACCCGGGATAGAAAACGATCCTGACCTCGTATAAGCGGGTATACTGAGGAACACCCGCAGGACGGTAAGCAATATTTTTCACAAGATAACGCTGTGGTTGAGAAAAATCGCCCGGTTTGCCAAGTTCCGTTGCTCCGTTTACAGGTTCCACAATGCAGTCATAGGGGTTGATCAAAACAAGTTCACCTATGATCTCATTCTTCCTTACCGGAAGAGTAACATACTCTGAACGGTTGTTGGTTGGGTTAGCCAATGTAAAGTCTCCCGTAAACTTACTTCCATCGAACAAGTATCCTTTGTTGGCAGTCTTATATTTGGCGTGATCATTCACGTAAGCGGTGATCACATAAAGTTTACCGCCTGGAGCCTCAGCATTATTCTCTTCTTTAATAGAGCCACTTACAGTAGCTCCAGGTTGTACTACCTCTCCGTTGCTGAGCGTGACTGCTGCCCCGGTCCCATTCTTCCAGCTGCCATTGGAAGCTCCGATTGTTTGAGTGTTAATGTAATTTTCCACCCATTTGTCCCAATTTACGGCATAAATTTGATTCTCAAACAGTTCTCTGGCTTTCACGTCAAATCTGCTCGCTTCTACTTGCGAATAGGTGGACTCAGGAGCTTCTTCAAAAGTCAATCCTTTCTCACAGCCTGATAAAAGCCAAACTACGCACAACAGGGCTGCCCCGGTATATAAATTTTTAAGTAATTTATTTATCAACATAGTTGTATTTTTTTAATTAGTTATTGTAATTATAGTTCTCCCATCCCGGATTTTGCTGCAATTGCGTGTAATCTTTAAGTATGGTTGCAGAGAAGGGAACAAAATAAAATCTACTGTTGTCAAACTTTCGTTGGTAGTAGGAATAGGGCATTCTGAAGGTCTGAATCTGAGGTGTGAAATAGCCTTCACCACCAGGTTGTACTGGATAGCCGTTTTCTCCTATTTTTTCACTTTCGATGCCTTTGCGGAAGATCCACATTCCTCTGGATGCTTGATTTAGTTCCTCTATAGTAGATTTTCCTTCGGCTTCACTCCATCGTAAAAGGTCAAAGTAGCGGAATCCCGGTACTTCAAAAGCAAATTCCAGACGGCGCTGCATTTTCATCTCTTCATACAGGTCGTTTCCTTCATAGTCCGAAAGACCGGCCCGACGACGAATTTCATTGATATATCCTCTGGCATCCGATTGTCCGAGTTTTATACCTGCTTCAGCACAATTCAGCAAAACTTCGGCATAGCGGACATTAAAATAACAAGTTTGACGCTGGATACCCCAGTTAAATGTTCCATCGTTATTAAATCTGTCAAAATGTGAATATTTCCTTGAGTAATATCCTGTGATTGTTTGAGCTGAAGCTCTGTTAATGGGTGCAACCTCCATTCTGTCCACAAACCGATAACCTGAATGCAGAGAACTGTACTTTAATGTAACTGCCGGATTGGTATTGTCAATCCATGTCTGTATCATGTAGCGCTCCTGTTCCGGGCCCATATAAGCCCCGTCGTAGGTGACTGTGGCATAGAATCGTTTGTCGCGGTTCTTGAAGATATCCCGATAATTGGCACTTGAGCCTTCAATCTCACCCTCTTCATTTTTGTGGAACCCCATTGCTTTTGACTGAGATGTTTCCCACCATTTTTTCCATTGGCCGTCGACATCGTCTTTTTGCAAATAGGCATCTACCAGGTCCTGGGTGGGGAACAGGCCTGAACGAAATTCCCATTTGAACGATGCAGCATCTGTTCCGCCGTAATAATAGTGATCGGGACCGTTTTTAGCTGTGGGGTTAAAGCCACTGCGCTGGTTTTCCTTAAACATAACCGGCCAAATGGATTCCTTACTCATGTGTGCAGTCGTACTTGTGAACAAATCTTCATAGTTGTTTTCAAGACTATATTTACCAATCAGGCTCTTGGATGCATTGTAGGATATTTGATAGTAATACTGGGCGTTCTTTTCAAATTTGAACAGTCCGGCAGGGTCATCGCTATAAAGATTTTTGGCTGAAGCATCGGCAGCATTGGCGGCATACAACGCTACGCGTGAGATATATGCTGTTGCTACATTTCTATTGACCATGCCAACGTCGGGAGTACCTCCGTAAGCATCAAAAAATTTAACCGATTCGGTCAAGTCTGAAAGAATGTTGTCGAAAATCTCTTCTCGTTTGTTTTGCGGAAGATAGGTATTGTCGTCGATCGTTAGCGCTTTGCTTACATAAGGCACTGCACCCCAATACTTAATCATATCAAAATAGACAAAAGCACGGAAGAAATAAGATTCGGCAAGCAGTTGATTTTTTAAATTTTCTGACAAAGCCGATGACGAGTTGATCTTTTCTATACCCAAATTTACATTATATACTTTTTTGTAGGAATCTGACCAGGGAGCTGAGAATCCGATTATTCCGTTGTTTTCGTCGTACTGCCGCTTGTTGAATGACTCCTGGCGATACGTATTCCAGTCCTGCTCGGCATTTCCCTGACAGTTATCCGACCATTGCTCCGATTGGAATGTGTCGCCCGCCCCGGCAGGTGCCCAGAAGTAGAAATCATTTACATACGAACGTGCCAATTGCGGATTCAACCAGAAGCGTTTTTCATCGATCTGTGTTGTGGGTTCGATCCCCAAGGGATCGCAAGCTGAGGTAATTACCGACAAGCATGCAAGGAATAAACCAACCGTTATATATTTGTATGTGTTGCGTTTCATAATTAACTAAGATTTTTTATAATGTTACTGTAACCCCTAAAGTGTAAGAGCGCTGTGTAGGGTAACTTCCCAACGTTCCGTTATTGTTATAGATGGAAGCTCCTGATGTAATAAATTCGGGGTCTTGCAAACCTTTGAGCGGGTATGACTTCTTCGTCCACACGAAAGCGTTGGTTACCACAAAACTTAAGTCCAATCCCTGAATATACGAAACATTTTTCAAGATGTTTCTTTTCATATCGTAGCGTAAGCTGATGTTTTTCAGCTTCAGGTAAGAAGCGTCAAAAGCCCAGATATCTATATAGCTGTATCCCCAGCCATTTCCTTCAGGAACCGGGATAGGCAATGCAGCGTTTACATCCGGATGGCTTGGTGTATAAGCATTTTGGAAAGCATACTGTCCGTAGTTCCACATGTAGCTTTGCTGGCTACGGAGAGGCGAAGGCATTGCACCCGATACGTTGGTCGCACCCTGGAAGAAAACTTCAAAATCAAATCCGTTCCAGTCTGCACCCAGCGTTACCCCAAACTGGGTCAGGGGAGTGGTGCCGGGTCTGTTCAGTGTATAATAGTCATTAACCCTGCCGTCTCCGTTCAGGTCGACAAGCGCTACGGTTCCTAAAGTCATATTACGGGAAGCATGGAGCATGGAGTTATACATATTGTTCCAGTCTCCGTACTTTCCGTCCGTAGCAAGCCCGAGAGGATATACCGGATGCATCCAGCGCTTTCCAATGTTGTCGAAAGTAGGTGACCACCAGTCGGAGCTTTTGTCTGTGTGGCGGCTTTGGCGTTCATCCCAGTATGAGTAGTTCAGTCCGAGACGGTACCCTACTTTCTCAATTTTGTCTTGCCAGTTGACGGAAACTTCGAATCCTCCCTTACGGGAAGTTGCATAAGGTGCATTAATTTGAGGGATGTTAGGCATACCCAAAATGTCAGAACGAACCATATCATCTGTCATGTTCATTACATCTCCCTTATTCATATAGAGGAATGCATCGACAGCGCCGGTCAGTCGATCTCTAAACAAGCCATAGTCCAACCCAACACCGTATTGTGTGCTGCTTGACCAGCGAAGGTCGTTGGCGATGGTATTTACGTACCATCCCACATTGGGATTCATGTTGGTGCCAAATAATACGCGGTTATTATTTTGTGTATATTGTGTCAGGAAAGAGAACGGCTTTCCTACTTCATTTCCTACCAATCCTATTCCACCGCGTAACTTCAACATGTTTACAATATTCGGATTGATCAGATTTTTAAACCAGGTCTCTTGTGTGGCAACCCACCCTAACGAGAAAGCGTGGAAATAACCCCAGCGTTTTTCCGGGCTGTAGCTCAATGACCCGTTGTAGTTAGCACTGTATTGGAACAGATATTTATTGTCATAATCGTAGGTAAGGCGTCCTATGTATGATGCCGATCCCCATTCCGTGGCATTTCCTTTATTTTCAACCATTTCAGCTCCTAAATCAATCTGTGGGGCTAGGGTGGTAGGGTACCCCCTTTTCTTTGCTGAAGTCCAGTTTTCATGACGTGTCTGACTCTGATGTTTACCATGGCCGATAAATTATGTTTGTCAAAAGAACGCGCGTAATCCAACTGAAAGATGCCAGTCAGCAATTTGTATCTGTACCAGTATTGATACATGTTTGCATTAATGGGATTATAGCTGGAGAAATTGGTAGCATAGGGATTATCATATACATTTTCCTGGTCGTGATTAAACTGCCGGTTTGTATTGTAAGTAGTTGTGAAATTTACGCTAGTCGATGCCGATAATCCCTCTACCCAAGGAATAAACCATTTCAAGGCACTGTTCATCTGAAAGCGATATGCTTCCGTATCATTGAATCCGGTATTCAGAAGGGCATCCACAGACCATTTTCTGGGAAGGCCGGTACTCCACACAGGAGGCCTTTTGGGCATCCAGTCGCCATACATTGCATTATTGAAAACACCCTCTCCGCTTGCCGGCTTTTTTTGGTTGCTTGTGTTTCCGTTAAGGTTGAAAGTGAATTTCAGACTTTTGTCTTTCAAAAGGAAAGCATCTGTATTCAGCACAAAGTTTACTTGATTGTACTTGTAGTTTTTGCTGACACCTTGTTGATCCATATATCCCAAACTGGAGTAATAGGTTAATCGTTCGCTTCCTCCCCGGAGGCTTATATTGGTCTGGTACATAGGCTGGGTATGGTTGAACATATCCCATGGGTCATACGTGGAAAAGTAATCTTGTATATTGCCGCCTTGGGTCTTGTTGGGATCAAACAAATCGTTGATTTCATCCATGGTGTAGGTCATGCCGTATTTTTCGTTGACCATACTGCGGATATCCTCACGGTTATATCCCTTCTGCCATAAATCGCCCATATAGTATTTTGACAACGCAGTGTTGTTAAATGTCGGGTTTTCCTGAAAACTGGCAAATTCCACTTCGTTACGTGCCTGTGCATATTCATAGGCACTCAACCCTTTGGCGCGATAAGAAGGGGTCATCATGGAAATTTTTTGATTCACAGTAATAACAGGAGCCCCTTCCTGTCCGCGTTTGGTGGCAATCACCACAACTCCGTTAGCTGCTCGTGGCCCATACACCGCAGTCGCTGATGCGTCTTTTAAAATTGACATGGATGCGATATCGTCAGGACGTAAGCGGTTGAAAAATGCATTACCCTGAGATGTCTCCATTACTACATCGTCAATCACGTATAGAATGTTTTCGCCACCACGAATCCATATTTTTACGTTTTCACCGGGTGCTCCGGAACTCTGTTGCGTGACAACACCCGTAACGCGACCGCCCAATCCCTCAGAAATTGAAGAGACAGGAAGTCTGGCCAGTTGGTTTACATTCACTACTGTTGCTGACGCCGTCATTGTTTTGGCTTTTTGAACTCCTCCATAACCTGTCACAACGACCTCTTCCAGCATTTCTGTGTCCGCCGTCAAGACAATATTAATAGTGGATCTACCATTTACAGGAATTATCTGGGTGTTCATTCCCACATAACTGATCTGTAAAGATGCATTTTCGGGGACATCGGTTAAAGAGTACTGCCCATCAATATTGGTAACAGTTCCTTTGGTGGCATTTCCTTCGATAACGATGGTTGCTCCGATGACCGTTTCGCCATAACTATCCGTAACCGTGCCGCGTACAGTAATATTCTGTGCGGATATTGACAAGGCCAATGTGCTCATTATGTGCGTGAATAGACCTCTAAAAAAAATGACATACTCGCTTTTCATTTTGTTTGGTTGAAAATTAATGAATAATGAATTGTTTTCTCATATATTAATAAAAAAATAGAACTTGTCGTCAGATTTTGTCTTAATGAGTAATAATTATAAGTATGTTGGGCATAATATGTAAATATAAATTATAAATATGGCGTGTTATAAGAATTTATTTCACAAATATAGGGGTTAAATATGAAATAATTATAAATATTATCATATTTAACATTAAGCATAAAAAAACTCCTCATAAATAATGAGGAGTTTTTTTATGCTTGATGAGTATCTATCTATCAGGAGGCATATATCGCAGTCAACCTACAATCCTTTTTCCACCAGAAATCGTTCTGCATCCATCGCGGCACGGCAGCCTGTACCGGCAGCCGTGACTGCCTGACGATAGATGGGATCGGCTACATCGCCACAGGCAAAAACACCTTCCACATTGGTTTTGGTATAGGGACTGTCGGTCTTGATATACCCCACGTCATCGAGGTCGATGTAGTCCTTGAATATTTCGGTATTCGGTTGATGGCCGATAGCCAGAAAGAAACCATCTACGGCGATATCCCGTTTTTCTTCGTCGGGCTCTCCCATCCGCTTTACAAGGTGAACCCCTTCAACCCCCTTTTCTCCAAAAAGGCCTACTGCATTGTGTTCGAATAAAATTTCGATTTTGGGGTTATTCATCACACGGTCCTGCATGATCTTCGATGCACGCAGGTAAGGCTTCCGCACGATCATGTAGACTTTGTCTGCCAGTCCCGATAAATAGGTAGCCTCTTCGCAGGCGGTATCGCCTCCTCCCACCACAGCTACTTTTTTCTTTCTGTAGAAGAAACCGTCGCACGTGGCACAGGCGGATACCCCTTGTCCGGCATATTTTTTTTCGTCTTCCAGTCCCAGGTATTTGGCCGTCGCGCCGGTTGAGATGATTACCGTGTCGGCTTCGATCACCTGCTCGTTGTCGATGGTCACCCGAAGCGGACGGACGGAGAAGTCTACTGCAGTGGCTCTGCCCGAACGCACATCCGTACCAAAACGCTGTGCCTGTTTTTTTAAGTCCTCCATCATCTCCGGCCCGGTAATCCCATCGGGGTAGCCGGGAAAGTTTTCCACATCGGTCGTGGTGGTCAATTGCCCGCCAGGTTCCATCCCTTCGTAGAGTACGGGGTTGAGGTTGGCGCGTGAGGCGTAGATAGCGGCAGTATAACCTGCCGGTCCTGATCCAATAATCAGGCATCGCACTTTATTGCTCATAGTAATATACTGTAAATTAAATAACCTTCTGTCATGCTTCTCCGATGCGAAGGTTAATGAGTGAATTATTGATTCAAAGGTACCACTATTCTTCCAAATATGAAACCGTTATCGGCTTTATCTATTTGGCCTAAATGAAAAATATGAAGCGCTGAAATCTCTGTGTCTATTACCTAAGGTCTACGATTTCCACATCGGGATGCTGCGCCGTATCGAAACGAAATATCGTGTCCTCAAATTGATAATTGACGTTGTACCCGGTGATGTCGATTTGTGTTTTCGTCCCGTTGGCTGCAGTGAGAATCAACTGTACCACAGCTTGGTTTTTTTTGTTGATGGACGCGGTCACAGCACCGAAATCCTTGTTGCCCGTGACGGGTGTCATCTCGATCTGGTAAACAGAGGTCCCGTTTACCGTTTTAGAGACGGGAGCTTTCAGAATATAGCCGTTTTTGTACATACTCAACATCGCCAGCGGGCTCACGGATGCAATTTCCTGCCCGGTAGGCGTGCTAATGTTTACTTCGTTTGCCTCTTTCATGTATACCCATTGGGTCTTACCGTCGAACCAGATATCCATACTCCCCATTTCTAGCTTGAAGCGATTTCCTTTGATCAACGCCACGCCCGATTCGGGATAGTAGGACGTACCGTCGGGATCCAACGTGGTCGTCTTAAATGACAACCTGATGCCGTCCGAAGCTTCTAAACCGCCAAGTGCTTTGTCTAAAATGGCTTTCGACTCCGCGTTGTTTTGACTGAACAACGGCAGAGATAAGAGAAGAGTAGTGAAAAGTGTTAGGCTGATTTTCATTTTCGTTGGTTTTTGCTTGTTACTTTAGGTAGATGACGAAAAGTCCAGTCACGTTAATGGACCAGAAAACGGGCTCAAGGTTTAAAAAGAAACGCGAAACAAATTGAACTGTACGAAGCGGACATCCTTTGCTGTCGCGATCCGGAGCAATGAGCCCCTTACCGCATAGAATCGAGAAGTTTCTCCAGTGAGTACTCGTCGGCAATAAACACATCACGTGGTTTGCTGCCTTGTGCCGACCCTACAATTCCGGCTGCTTCCAGCTGATCCATTAACCTGCCGGCACGATTATATCCAATGGAAAACTTACGTTGGATGAGCGATGTGGATCCTTGTTGGTGAACCACAATGAGTCGTGCTGCTTCCTCAAACAACGCATCCCTGTCGTTCAGATCAACAGCCCCGGGAGTCGCATCAACGTCGGTGTTCACCTCGGGAAGTGCAAATGCATTGTCGTACCCTTGCTGTTTTCCGATGTACTGGGCAATTTCTTCCACTTCGGGTGTGTCTACGAAGGCGCACTGGATTCGGATCAGGCTGCTCCCCTGAGAGAAGAGCATATCTCCGCGGCCGATCAGTTGGTTAGCGCCGCTCATATCGAGGATGGTCCGCGAGTCTATTTGTGATGTCACGCGGAAGGCCATGCGTGCCGGGAAGTTGGCTTTGATGGTTCCCGTGATGATGTTGGTGGTAGGCCTTTGTGTTGCAATCACCATGTGAATACCCACGGCACGGGCTTTCTGTGCGATGCGGGCAATGGGCATCTCAATCTCTTTTCCGGCCGTCATGATCAGGTCTCCAAACTCATCAATCACCACCACAATATAGGGCATGTAGCGGTGTCCCTTTTCGGGGTTCAGCCTGCGTTTCACAAACTTTTCGTTGTATTCCTTGATAGCACGTACATGCGCCCTCATCAGCAATTCATAGCGGTCGTCCATCTCCTTGGTGAGTGAATTGAGTGTCTGTGTCACCTTGGTCACATCGGTGATGATGGCTTTTTCTTCGTCGGGCAGCTTGGCCAGATAGTGCCTTTCGATGGTGGAATAAATGTTGAACTCCACCATCTTGGGGTCAATCAGCACCATCTTCATCTCCGACGGATGTTTCTTGTAGAGTAGGGAGGTGATGATTGCATTCAGACCCACAGATTTTCCTTGACCCGTGGCGCCGGCCACCAGGAGGTGTGGCATCTTGGTGAGATCGAAGATGAATACTTCGTTGGTGATGGTCTTCCCCAAGGCAACGGGCAGATCATAAGTGCACTCCTGAAACCTCTTGGAGGAGATAACCGATTGCATGGATACAATCTGAGGGTCTTTGTTGGGAACTTCGATACCAATTGTTCCCTTGCCGGGCATCGGTGCGATGATGCGAATACCCAATGCCGAGAGACTCAGTGCGATATCATCTTCCAGATTCCGGATCTTGGAGATGCGGACACCTGCCTGGGGAACAATCTCGTAGAGGGTGATCGTAGGGCCGACAGTGGCTTTAATGGAGATAATCTCGATGCCATAGTTGCGCAGTGTGTGAATGATCTTCTCTTTATTTTCGTTCTGTTCATTCATGTCTACTCCTTTGTCGCCCGTGTTATAGACCTTCAGCAGGTTCATGGAAGGGAACCTGAACGAGGAAAGATCTTTCCTCGGATCATATTCCTCGAGTATATCCGGCTCATCGGCCAACTTCGTTTCGGATCTGTTTTTATCTGTTTCAGGATGTGACAGAAGCACGGTCTCATCTTCTTTTGGAACAATTACTTCAAAATTGTCCTCATGATCCGTTTCTTTTTGTGGCAGGGGCGACCGGGATGCGGACGTGAAAGATGTTGCCTGAGCAGGGTGAATGTTGGTTGCCGGATTTGCTTCTTCCTGCTCGTCTAACTCTTCTGAAGCTAGGGCCACCTCTTTCTTTTCTCTGATCTTAGCTATGAGTCGTTTGAAAAGTCCCGGTTTTTTCTCTTCTTCGGGCTCTTCGGGTTCATCGGTTTCTGCTACGGACGCGGCAAAAGATGTGTAGGAGTCATCGTCGTGTTTCGGAAAGGAGGGCTTGTTGTTCACCAGTGTCTGCTGGATCTTGTAAATGGAGCTTTTGCGGAAGATCACGGCCATGATTAGAAAAAACAACACGATAATCAGCACCACCCCCGGCCATCCTACACTGCTCTCCAGTATCCGCTCTGTCTGTATGCCATGTGCTCCGCCCCATTTCACATGGGAGCCGGGAAAAAGCCTGTCAAGGATGAAAGCGCTGCTTACAGATCCGCCGATAATGCCGAATGCAGTAACGAAAAGTGCCTTCAGCAAAGGGAAGTCGGACACTTTCATCATGCGAAGCCCGATATAAATAATAAAAATGGGTATCAACACCGAGAAGATGCCAAACCAGTCGTTCACGAGCATTTCGGCAATAAACGCACCACCGGCACCGGTCCAGTTTTCCACCTGCGGTGCGTCGGACCGGATAAGCTCCAGGAACGTTTTGTTCAGCACCTTACTTTGGTCGGCAGCACCGGTGAAAAAGAACGATACGATAGCCAGCAACATGAAGATGCCAATGAAAGACGCGATCACTCCTGTGATAAAATGCAATCGTTCGCTTTTGAGAAAGCGGAACCATGGAGTGCTCTTTTTCCTGGATGCGGAAGATCTTTTCCTTTTTCTTTTTGCCATATGTTCTCTTGCACTCCTTTCATGTTTTCGTCGTTGCAAAGTACATTGAACGGATGAGGAGGCGAAAAGTATTATCTTAGTATGAAACTACAAATTTAGCAAAAAGAAAATTAGATTGAAAGCGAAAGGTCCGCGAATCACTTCGCAGACCTTTCTTGTTAACACAATCTTCATGAAACAAACTACACTATCGAGTTGATTGCAGAATGATAATCCGGCTCCTGTGCAATCTCAGAAACCAGTTCCGTATACCGGACTTTCCCTGCGGGATCAATGACAACCACGGCACGGGCCAGAAGCCCTTTGAGAGGCCCGCTGGTCATCAACAGCCCGTAATTCTTACCAAAGGTATCGTCGCGGAAGGTGGAAAGCGTGATCACATTTTCAATGCCTTCCGCCGAACAGAACCTGCCGGCAGCAAAGGGAAGGTCGGCGGAAATACCCAAAACAACGGTATTTTCCAACGATGCAGCTTCTTTGTTGAAGCGGCGCACCGAAGCAGCGCATGTACCTGTGTCGAGGCTCGGGAAAATATTCAGTACCACATTTTTTCCTTTAAAATCCGATAACTTTGTTTCCGAGAGATCGCTCTTCACCAAGATGAAGCCCGGTGCTTCTGTTCCTTTTGCTGGCAGCTCTCCTATCGTCTGTACAGGATTGCCTTTAAATGCAATATTTGCCATATAATATTTTTTTATTTAAATCTATTCTTAATTATTTCCTTGTCACATGTTCTAAACAAAGAGTTTGTGCAAATGTTCAAAATAGACTCATTTTTAACGTTCAATGAGGAGACGGACTCTTCTGATGCAACTCTTCCCGCAGGTATCGGGCTGTGTAACTTTGCTCGTTTCGGACAATCTCTTCGGGGGTGCCGGTGACAAGAATGTTTCCCCCTCTCTCGCCTCCCTCGGGGCCCAGGTCAATGACATAGTCGGCACACTTGATGATGTCGAGGTTGTGTTCAATCACGATCACGGTATTGCCTTTGTCCACAAGCTTGTTCAACACACCCAATAACACCCGGATATCTTCAAAGTGAAGCCCGGTGGTGGGCTCATCCAGTACATACAGCGTATTGCCGGTATCTGTGCGGGCCAGTTCCGTGGCCAGCTTCACGCGTTGGCTTTCGCCTCCCGAGAGGGTTGTTGACGATTGTCCCAACTTGATGTATCCCAGCCCCACCTCCTGCAATACCTTTATCTTGTGCAAAATGGTGGGCACATTCTCAAAAAACTCAACAGCATTGTTGATGGTCATATCCAGTACATCGGCAATTGACTTCCCCTTGAAGCGTACCTCCAACGTTTCGCGGTTGTATCTTTTGCCGTGACAAACCTCACAGGGTACCATCACATCGGGCAGGAAGTTCATCTCGATCGTTTTATAACCGTTGCCGCTGCACTTTTCGCATCTTCCTCCCTTCACGTTGAAAGAGAAGCGCCCCGGCTTATAGGCCCGTATCTTTGCTTCCGGCATGCCGGCAAAAAGATTCCGTATATCGGCAAAAACGCCGGTATAGGTAGCCGGGTTAGAGCGAGGTGTGCGGCCGATGGGCGACTGGTCAACGCTCACCACCTTGTCCAGATGTTCCACTCCCTTTGCCGAAACATAGGGCAGGGGATCTTTTAAGGAACGATAAAATCTCTGGCTCAGTATGGGCTGCAGCGTTTCGTTAATCAGGGTTGATTTTCCACTGCCCGACACTCCAGTTATGCAGGTAAAGGTGCCCAGCGGAAACCTGGCAGTCACATTTTTCAGGTTGTTGCCCGAAGCGCCCTCAATGATGAGTTTTTTGCCGTTTCCTTTTCTTCTTTTTGTAGGAACGGCTATCTCCAGCTTCCCGTTGAGGTAGTTGGAGGTGAGGGTGTTCTTTTTCAACATCTCCGAAGGAAGACCCTCAAACACCACATCGCCCCCCTTCTGTCCGGCAAAGGGGCCCATGTCTACAATGTAATCGGAGGCAAGCATCATATCTTTGTCATGTTCTACCACTACTACGGAATTACCCGAATCGCGCAGCTTCTTCAACGAGTCAATCAACCTGTGGTTATCGCGCTGATGCAAGCCGATGCTTGGCTCATCCAGAATATAGAGTACGTTTACCAGCTGTGAACCAATCTGCGTGGCCAGCCGGATGCGTTGACTTTCACCTCCTGAGAGCGAGGCCGAGGCGCGGGAGAGAGACAGATAGCCCAGTCCCACATCCAGCAGAAACTGCAGGCGGGAAAGAATCTCTTTCTTTATTTCCTCGGCGATCAGCCGCTGTTTTTCGGTTACAGCCGACTCCGATTGGACGAACCACTGGTACAACTCCTCAATGTCCATTTCGGCAAGCTCTGAAATATTCTTTCCGTTAATCCTGAAGTGAAGGGCTTCCTTGTTAAGCCGCTGACCGTTACATTCGGGACAGACCGAGGTGGAGATGAACTGTCCCGCCCACTTTTGTGCTGTGGCTGAAGCTTCATCGTCCTGCTGCATCTCAATGTATTTTGCCACACCCTCGTAAGACACCATGTAGTTGGAGTTTCCCAACGACTCATTCTTTATTTTCAATCGTTCATTGGTTCCATACATGATCTCGTCTATCGCCTCCCGGGGAATATCTTTGATGGGGGTTTTCATTGTGACGCCGTACTTTTCACAGATGGCTGCTATTTGCCAGAAAAGCAGGCTGCTTTTTTCTTTTCCAAGCGGTATAATACCGCCTGCAGCAATGCTCTGCTCAGGGTTGGGGATGATTTTTTCAATATCGATCTGATCAACGGAGCCGATGCCTTTACAACGGGGGCAAGCTCCCTGTGGTGAGTTGAAGGAAAAATTATGCGGTGCAGGCTCGTTATACGACAGCCCGGTAGTGGGACACATCAGGCTGCGGCTGTAATGTCTTACTTCATCGGCCTCCACATCCTGAATAAGAATCAATCCGGCACCCTGTTTCATGGCTGTGCGTACGCTTGCTTTCAGCTTATCGGCAAACTTGTTGGAGACAACCAGCTTGTCAATCAGGATTTCGATGTTGTGGTTTTTATACCGGTCTACCCTCATGCCGGGAATGATCTCTTTGATCTCACCATCCACCCTCACGTTAAGATAACCCTTTTTGCGGATCTGCTCAAAAAGCTCTTTGTAATGTCCTTTCCTGTTTCTTACTACAGGGGAAAGGATGTGTATTTTTTTTCCAATATATTTCTCCAGGATCAGCTCCAGGATCTGATCATCAGTGTATTTGACCATCTTTTCACCGGTAACCCAGGAGTATGCTTCGCCTGCACGAGCAAAAAGAAGGCGCAGGAAATCGTATACTTCGGTGGTGGTGCCGACGGTTGAACGGGGGTTCTTGTTGGTTGTTTTCTGTTCGATTGAGATCACGGGGCTTAGGCCGGTGATCTTATCCACATCGGGTCGTTCCATCTTTCCCAGAAAGCCACGGGCGTATGCCGAGAAGGTTTCAATATAACGTCGCTGTCCTTCGGCAAAGATGGTGTCGAACGCCAGTGACGACTTTCCACTGCCACTCAACCCGGTCACCACGGTGAGCGAATCGCGCGGGATGGTTACGTCGATATTCTTCAGGTTGTGTACTCGAGCACCGTACACATGAACTTGTTCTGTTTCGGAAGTCATAGTCTGTATAAACGATAGATAACCTAAAAAGTTTACTTCACTACCCATGCCGCATTATGCACCTTCGGCTGAACCCCTTCCCTATAGAATAGGCTTTCCTTGGTAGGGATGAAGATGGTATAGGTTTTGCCGGAAGTATTGTTCAATTTGTTGCTGCGTAGCCAGGAGTTAAAGTCCTTTAATTGGGCATAGGTGATTTGATTTTCTTGGGCAAAGGCGACCAGGTCCGCTATGGAGTTGGATACGTTCACTTTCTTGAACTCCATGGGTTTGTACAGGTCTGAGGGCCTGAGGATGAATCCGTATTGCTGCGGATGCTCAAAGATCTGTTTGATGGCGAGCATGCGGTAATAATAACGAGAGGTTTCCTCCACAAGCCAGAGATCAAGCGCATCGTCCACCTGCTGGTCCCTCAGTTCAGAGGTGATACGCCCCTGTCCGCCGTTGTACGATAGGGCAGCAGCACTCCACGACCCATATTTGCGGTAAGCATCTTTCAGATACCGGCAGGCAGCCTCGGTCGATTTTTCAACATGATACCTTTCGTCTACCTCGGCACTCACCTCGAGGCCATACTGCTTGCCCGTGCTTTGCAGAAACTGCCACAGTCCTGCTGCCCGTGCCGGAGACACCGCCCGGTGATCGAGGCTGCTTTCGATAACCGCCAGGTATTTCAGGTCGTCCGGCACTCCCTGCTGTTTCAAAATAGGTTCAATAACCGGAAAGATGCGGTTAGCACGTTTTATAAGCAACAGGGTGGTGGAGTGAAAGTATGTAAAGCTGTTCAACTCCCTGTCCATCCGTTCATGTTTGTCGTACCGGTCAAAAGTGATTTTTTCTCCGGCAAAATACATAATCCGGGGTATTTCCACTGAGGCAGTCATCGATAGTACCAGTGGCTTTTCCGATTCGGTTTTGTCCAGGTTGTTCCCCGATGTCAGCAACAGGAAGATTCCTGCCAGGCCGGCAAGTAACAGGAATATGGAGATCAGCAGTGATTTTTTCATTTTTTCTGTTAAATAAAGTGATGATTACCTCCGGATTACGGGGTGTCTGTCCGCATAGCCGAAGAACGAACAAATTTACAAAAATAATTCCAATCCCCAAGTCTTCTGAAAATTATGGGGTACACGTTTCATCTGCTCATTTTTTCGTAAGTTTGCGTTTTACAAAGTACAGGACAGGTTAGGAATATTGAAATGAAACTAAAAACACCCCGATCGGTTATTAAAGCCCACGACATCAGTCAGCTCCGTTTTCGTGACACACCCTTTGTCAAGCTGATGAACAAGCGTATATACAACATATTGATGGTGGCCTCCAGGTATGATATGTTTATCCTTGAAGATGACGGCCGCGTAGACGAACAGATCTTCAACGAATACACCTCGCTCAATCTCCGCTATCCTCCCCGCTTCACACAGGTAGGAAGCAACAAGGAGGCGCTTGCCGAGCTAAAACAGAACCATTATGAGCTGATCATCTGTATGCCCAATATGGATAGCAGTGATACATTTGATTTGGCGAAGCAGATAAAAGCGCGTTATTCCGGCATACCTGTAGTACTGCTGACTCCTTTCTCGAAGGCGGTGACTCAGTCGCTGAGTAGGGAAGACCTTAGCGGCATCGATTATGTATTCAGCTGGCTGGGTGATACCGATCTTTTGCTGGCTATTATCAAAGTAGTGGAAGACAGGATGAATGTGGAGCACGATGTGAAGACGGTGGGTGTGCAGACCATCATGCTGGTGGAGGACTCTGTCAGGTTTTACTCATCTGCCTTGCCGTTGCTCTATAAGTTTGTTCTTTCCGAGTCGAAAGAGTTTTCGAAAGAGGCATTGAACGATCACCTGCGTATGTTACGCATGCGGGGACGTCCCAAGATACTGCTGGCCCGCAACTACGAGGAGGCCGTCGCTTATTACAGTAAGTATGGCGATAATATGCTGGGGGTGATCAGCGACATGAGCTTCAATGTGAATGGAGAGAAAGATAGGCTGGCCGGAAAACGACTGGGCGAATGGATAAGAGAGAAAGATATCTATATTCCCATCATCTATACCTCCTCCGAGTCGGAGAACAGCAAATATATCAATGGGGATAACGCTGTCTTCATCGATAAAAACTCGAAAACCTTCCCTCAGGATTTGCGCAGGGCGATCAAGGATAACCTCGGATTTGGCGATTTCATCATTACAGACCCGAAAACAAAAGAGGAGATATTCCGTATTAAGAATCTGAAAGAGCTACAGATGAATATCCGAAACATTCCGGATGACGCTCTTTATGAACACCTCTCCCGGAATCACTTCTCTCGTTTTTTCTACTCGCGTGCTATGTTTCCAGTGGCGGAGATGCTTAAAAAGATCGACGTGTCGGAATATGCCAGCATGAATGATGCCCGCGAACTGATCTACGCCACCATCGTGCAATACAGAAAAATGAAAAATACGGGTGTGGTGGCTGTTTTTGAAAAAGACCGGTTCGATCAGTACTCCAACTTTGCCCGTATCGGTGAAGGATCGCTCGGAGGAAAGGGCAGGGGACTGGCATTCATCGGTTATATGGTGAAGACGCATCTGGAGCTGAACAACAATCAGAACTTCCCGGTGACAACGCCCAAGACCGTTGTGCTGTGTACCGATATCTTCGACGAATTCATGGAGGCCAACGATCTTTATCCTGTGGCATTATCGGAGCGGTGCGACGAAGATATTCTGAAACATTTTTTGGCTGCCAAGCTGCCTAAAAGGCTGGTGAGCGACTTTCTGGTCTTTTTCGAAGCCATTGAGGGGCCTATTGCCATCCGCTCCTCCAGCCTGCTGGAGGATTCCCAATACCAGCCCTTTGCAGGAATATACTCTACCTACATGATTCCTTACGTGAACGATAAGTATGAGATGGTGCGCCTTCTGAGCAATGCCATCAAGGCGGTCTATGCCTCGGTCTTCTATAAGGACAGCAAAGCCTATATGGTGGCTACGCAGAACCTGATCGACCAGGAAAAGATGGCGATCGTGCTACAGGAGGTGGTGGGATCCCAATACGGGAAGTTATATTACCCTGCCATTTCGGGGGTGGCACGCTCCATCAATTACTACCCCATCGGTGATGAGAAAACCGAAGATGGCATCGTGGATCTGGCATTCGGGCTGGGAAAATATATCGTCGATGGCAATATGGGACTGCGTTTTTCGCCGCTTCATGCATCCCGGATCCTGCAGTTAAGTTCGCTCGACCTGGCATTGCGGGACACGCAGACACAGTTTTATGCCCTCGATCTCGATTCTGTCTCTAAAGATTTTACTATCGACGATGGCTTCAACCTGTTGAAGCTGCGGCTGCGCGAAGCTGAGAAAGAGGGCCCCCTGCGATATGTAGCTTCCACTTATGATCCTCAGGATCAGATTGTACGTGAAGGTTTTTATGAGGGAGGACGTAAGATCGTTTCCTTCGCCAACATCCTGCAACACGATATGTTTCCGCTCTCGGATGTACTCGACAAACTGCTGAAAGCGGGACAAAAGGAGATGGGAAGGCCGGTAGAGATTGAGTTTGCCGTCGACATCAGTAGCCCTCAGTTTGCGTCGTTCTATGTCCTGCAGATAAGGCCAGTGGTAGACAGCAAGGAGGTGGTTCATGAAAGCCTGGAGGAAACGCCGGTAAACGAGACGGTGTTATTTTCGCGGAATGCGCTGGGAAATGGGATGTCGAGCGACGTGTACGACGTAGTCTATGTGAAATCAGATGCTTTCAATGCTGCTAAAAATCAACTGATTGCTCGTGAGATAGAAAAGATGAACAGCGAATTTGTCGCTGCCGGCACCAACTACGTGCTGGTGGGACCCGGTCGCTGGGGTTCTTCCGACCCATGGCTGGGCATCCCGGTAAAATGGCCACATATCTCTCAGGCACGGGTCATTGTGGAATCGGGTATGGAGAACTACCGCATTGAGCCTAGTCAGGGAACCCATTTTTTTCAGAATCTCACCTCTTTCGGGGTCGGATATTTTACGGTCAACCCCTTCCTGGAGAATGACGGATTCTTCGATGAGCCTTTTTTGAATGAACAGCCGGCTGTGTTCGAAACGGATTATATACGCCGGGTGCATTTTGACAAGCCGTTGTGCATCAAGATAAACGGTAAGAAAAGAGTGGGTGTTGTGCTGAAACCATAGAAAGAAAAATGTCTGTCCCCGGAATAGTGAAAAATGGAGATCCTGTTTTCCCTCTCCACGGTTTGGGCGTAATTTTCCGCCGGAAACGTAATTCCATCAGAAATCTATAATTATAATATATAATAAATGTAAATGGGATTTCTCTTCCTTATAGAAAAATGATCCGGATAATTCTTTGTATCATATCCGTGTACCCTTCCTTGTCGTCTTTATTGCGATTAAAAAAAGAATAATTTATTAGTTAATTAAATTAAAATATGGGGAGAGAGGGTAGCGTTTTCACCCCTTTTTTCATCATAGAGAATAGAAATGCACTGTTTTTACTCGAGATCTCAAAAATGATGCATATAAAATTTTCTGATGAACCTAATTATTATTTTTTAAACTTTTACGATTATGAATGTGAAGACGTTAAGTTATGCAGTGAGTATAGTGCTTGCTTGTATATTATTTGTGGCTTGTGAAGACGACGATAAGAAAGTATTGACTTTTACTCCGAGCAAAG